>Ga0137379_10007132_pt1 | contig 10598 bp, 11 predicted proteins | sample SagtaG_18_FD_104812 | JGI IMG/M metagenome (GOLD analysis project Ga0137379, IMG submission 104812) | Vadose zone soil microbial communities from Sagehorn Ranch, Mendocino, California, USA - Sage2_L_80_16 metaG | ecosystem: Environmental > Terrestrial > Soil > Vadose zone | place: USA... | reverse complement strand
TTCGCTCAACTGAGACTTGGATAACCCCAGCTCTGCGAGCAGCAGCTCAGCCAATCGCCCCGAGTAGTCAGGAGAAAGAGATTTAAGAAAGGGCCCGCTTTGCACAATCGCACGGTGAAATAAGCCCTTGGCCGCCGGCATCGCCATAAGGGCGAGAACTTTTCCACCCCCGCCAGACTGACCAAAAATGGTTACGTTGCCCGGATCGCCCCCGAAAGTTTTGATGTTGTCGCGAACCCACTCCAAAACGGCTACCAGGTCAAGCATGCCGGCGTTGGCGGCGCTGGCATATTCTTCTCCTCCTAAGTGTCCAAGGTTTAGATAGCCATACACGTTGAGCCTATGATTGTGATTTACGACCACTGCATCGTGATTGCGGGCAAGACTCTCGCCGTCGTAGGCAAGAAGATCGTGCCCGCTTCCCGCGGTAAATCCTCCGCCGTGCATGTAGACCATGACGGGTCGTTTATGCGACGCATTGATCTCAGGCGTCCATACATTCACCCGGAGGCAGTCCTCGCCGGGAACCAGGGCCGCGCCGCGATGCAGCACGAACTGATCTTCATCGGAATTCGCCAGGTTTTTCCCGTCTGTGTCAAAGTGCGCGGAGTCTAGGTATGGACAAATCCGGCCATACTGCAGCGCGTTGCGTATTCCCGTCCAGGGTTCAGGCTTGACCGGCGGCATGAACCGCCTTGCGGCAGCGGTTGACGCGCCATAGGGTACACCTTTGAAAATGTATACACCGCTCCGCATGAATCCACGGATCTTACCCGCGGTCGTTTCTGCGACTGTTGCCGCGTCAGAAGCTATGACCGTGCTGTGTCCACAATCGCTTGCTGCGGACTTTGTTGTCGTGTGAGCTTCCGGCGTGGGCTGCGCTAACGCTGTCGCGGGCAGGACAACCGAACCTGCTAACCCTGCTCCCAGGGTTGCCATCGTACCCATAAAGGAACGCCGCTCCTTAAATGCTGACCTTGACTCGCGATTTAGTGGATTCTTCGATGTCATTCCTACCCTCGACTCGTCGTTCTTTAGCCGTCGCATTTTTCTATTACTGAAATAGCATATCTGTCAATAAAAATTGTTGGCGCCAAGAATTACTTGACAGGCGTCATTAATCGAGTCTATCAATAAGCAATTTTATCAGTAAACTATTATGTTCATGTATAAAAAATAAATGGGCTTCCAGCAAGACGTTAGGGAACCGCCCCGCCCGCAGCTAGCCGCAGCTGCAAGCAGGGACGAGGACTGAGGTCGAGGTCGAAGGGTTCGACGGATGCTACTCAACCAGCGGAACCGGCGAGGTGGCTATAACTCGCAGCACGGGTCAAATATGTCGCTCGTACTTGATCTCCTGGAAGAGGTCACGCCGTGAGGAGTGCTCAGAATCAAATCTACGTTAATGATCGCACCAAGTCGCAAAGTAGCCTCACCATGGGTCGTGAATATAAATGATCTTCGGGGTTTGGCGAAACGGCGTCTGCCAAAAGCCGTTTTCGATTACCTGGATGGTGGCGCCGAAGGAGAAATAACCCTTGGCGAGAACCGCCGCGCGTTCGAAGCGATCACCTTTCGACCACGCCAGGCCGTAGCCGTTGGTGAGTGCGAACTGCGAACACGGGTGTTAGGCACAGAGATCTCCTTTCCTGCCATTCTGGCCCCAGTTGGTTACAGTCGTCTGATGCATCCAGGCGGAGAAGTCGCCGCCGCTCGCGCCGCAGGTAAGGCAGGTACGGGTTACATTCTTTCCACAATTTCTGGGCACAAGCTAGAGGATGTCAAAGCCGGGTCAATGGGGCCGGTGTGGTACCAGCTCTATTTGGTTGGTGGACGGAAAGCGGCTGAGGGAGCTATTGAACGAGCGGGAGCAGCGGGCTTCTCAGCCCTAGTAATCACGATTGATACTCCCGTCGCAGGAATGCGCGAGCGCGATCCCCGCAACGGCATGGTGGAACTGTTGACGGGGAATGTTCTTGCCAAAATTCCATTCTTGCCGCAGATTTTCGCGCATCCGGGGTGGCTAGCTTCCTTCCTCTTCGATGGCGGTGTGCCCAAGCTAGAAAATGTGATTGTCCCTGGCGAGGGAGCGATGCCGCTAACTGACGCGGCCAGCGCCCTGAGACGTTCGGTCGTGACTTGGGAAGACATTCGCTGGATACGCAAGAGTTGGTCCGGCCCGATCGTGATAAAAGGCGTGCTTACCGCAGACGACGCTCGGCGCTCGGTGGACGAAGGTGCAACAGCGATTGTTGTGTCCAATCACGGGGGGCGGCAGTTGGATGGCGTGCCAGCCACGATCAAAGTTCTGCCCGAGATCACCGCTGCGGTGGGTACTCAGACCGAAATACTAATAGACGGTGGTATCCGCCGGGGGAGCGACATTGTGAAAGCAATCTGCATGGGCGCGCGGGCTGTCCTGATTGGCCGTGCTTACGCCTACGGATTGGGTGCAGCTGGAGAAGCAGGAGTAGCTCGGGCCCTAGAGATTTTGCGTGACGACGTGGACCGAACGCTTAGGTTGCTCGGTTGTCGATCGGTACTCGATCTTAGTTCTGGCTACGTGAAGTACCCACCTGACTGGAGGAGGCGGGAGAAGGGAGTCGAACATGATGATTATAGGCTGTGACCAGCACCCGGGTTTTCAGCAAGTTTTGTTTGTGAATACGGAGTCCGGGGCGTTAGAGTAGCGGCGACTGAAGCACCGAGAGGAAGCGGAAAACTTATGGAGCCTGTACCAGCGGTGATGGCCTTCTGTGCGGGCATTATAGTACGCGCTCCATATAGTACCCGCCCCATTGGTACCGCAGCGGATCGGCGTTGCTGGATGGTTGGTCGATTAACCGAAAACAGGCCGATAATTGGCGCAAAATCCGATAGGGACTCATTGAGAGGGATTGTGATCTGTTACTCCTGCCGACTTCGATATGACCCAGCAACTCGCACGTTAAATGTCATGGCGCAGCCGTTAATCCCGAAGCTGCTCCAGTCCGCATTGTCAGTCCGCAATAGCTGTGCCTTGCAATTACTCGCAATTACTTGGCAGTCTCTCGTGTCCTTGCAAGTTGTTAAGAACGCTCGTTATACATACTCTGAAAAGGCTGGCGTCGGCGGTTCAACTCCGTCCCTGGCCACCACATTTCAAAGCAGTTAGAGCGATTTGCATTTCTCATATTACCCGCAGTTTACCCGCAGTTACCCGCTGAACTCCCAAATTCACTGCAACGAATGCACCACAGGCTCAATGTTTTCAAGATCCTTCGTCGAGATCGCAGCCTGGGGAGGGTTCTTCCTCTCCTGGCTGAAGAGTTCTTCGAGGAACATGCCTTGCGCCTGCAATTTGTCCTCGGTCATCGCCTTGGCGTAGATTTCGAGCGTCGTTTTCAAGTTTTGATGCCGGAGGATCTCCTGCACCGTCTTGACATTGACTTTCATCCTGACCAAGACTGACGCGAGTGTCCTGCGAAATGTGTGAAAGCCAAAGGTGCGGGGTGGCGCAATGACCCAGGCCTTTTCTGCTGCCACCCGCAGATAATCGGAAACCAGCATGTTCGCCGCTGGCGGTTTCTTCCCCTTCAGGCGAAGGCTCGGAAATACCAGATCTTCATCAGCTGCATAAAGCGTCTCCTTGCGCCAGGCAAGAAGATGCGCCGCCAACAGCGGATGCATCGGCACGGGCGCTTTCGACGCCTTCGACTTGGGTTTGCCGAAGCGGCGTTCCACATAGGCCCGCCGCACGCGGATGAGCTGCGCTTCGAAGTCCAGGTCTTTCCATTGCAAGGCGAGGACTTCAGAGACGCGCAGCGCCGTGGCCGCATCGGTAAGGACCATGGTGCGGCGCATCAAATCCAAGTTGTCGAAGATTTCCAGCACCTGTGGCAGTGTGAGAATCACTGGTTCGAAGTCACTCACGAGCGACTGCCGCACAAAGTTGATGGGGTTACCGTCCTGTGTGCGGGGCAACAATCCTTGACGCTGACCGTGCACGTAGACGTTGTTCATCGCTTTGCGAATCTCGCCTAGGCTTGGGTTGCTGAGCGCGGATTTCTTCTTCAGGTCTTTTAACCAGTCTTCCACATCGGGGGGACGGAGAGCCAACGCGGGAGTGTTCTTCCAGCGAGGCAGAGCCCAGCGATTGAGGTAACGTTTGTATTTGTAGATGGTCGAGTAAGCCTTTTCGATGGTGGCTTCACTCTGATCATCCGGAAGTTCTCTTTGCATGTAGTTTGCCGTGAGTTCGCCAAATAGCATTCGCGCACCCACAGCAATCGGTGATTGGTTTGGATTCAGATGGAGTTCTTTCACCCGCCGCCAAGCGGCTTCCTCGCTGGGATAGTCCTTGACTGCGCCGACCGTAATGCCCGTAGCTTCGATCCACGTTCCATCTTTCGGTCGTCGTCGACGGTAGCAGAACACCCAAATATCCCCTGACTTGCGTGGCTTCCTGCGAAGCCACCCTTCCTGAAATCGTGCCATCACTTCTCCTTTGGAGAGGTGGCACTCCCGGCTGTTGGGGAGTTTCGCCGACTCTGCGCCCACTCGTCAAGCTCGCTCAACTTGTAGCGCCAGGTGCGTCGGAGATTACGAGAACCACTGAGAACGGGGTGGGCGGGGATTTTGCCCTGCCGAGACAATCGTTGCACCGTCTTCGAGTCAAACGCCAGGAATTCAGCAGTGTCTCCGTAACTGATCGCGTGCGGCAGGTGTTGGCGTGAAAGGTAAGCAGCGTTGGTTGCACTCAACTCGCGCCGCAGGAGTCCAGCATTTCGCATTAAGCTGTCAGGCATGGTGAATGTTCGCGCATTTGAAATTCGAGAGTCGCATTTCAAATCTTTGGAGTGTCGAGGTCGTCAGTGCTATTCCTGCTGCGGCTTCAAGCCGAGCTCGCGGCTGTAAGAATGGTACTCCTTAAGGCGAACAAAAGACGAATATATGTAGGTCAAGATCGGGATAGCGTCTATAAAAGAAGATATGGCTATGGAACCAACGCCACGTCGAAAGGTTGATGCACGCGTCCTTTTAGGCGGCCTGCTGGCGAGGTAGAAGTAAGTGAAAAGGCTTATCTTGTTGATTGTACAAGGGTAAAAAAGGTACTTTTCACAAACTAGAAAATGCTACATATAGGAAAGTTTTCCTTTACAAAGGTTTTCCAATTTGTGAAAATACTAAATGTATGCCCGCCCGAGAAGTTCAACTTGTCCGGAAGGTTCTGGATGCGCTGCGGAAGCAAGTGCCCGTCCGGGACTTCGCCGGAGTGCGTATCGAGCAAGTGCGGCAGGAGCCGGAACGACCATTCGATGTCAGTTTCGAGCTAACCTCGGGTAGCAACGGGATTCAGGTATTCGGTGAAATCAAGCAGGCTCCTTCGCCCAAGATGCTGGCGGAGATCGGACCGTGGATGCAGCGCATGAAATCGCTGAAGGAAGACACTGCCTTCGCCATCATCGCTCCCGCTCTCTCTCCACAATCGCAAGCATACTGCCTCGAAAACGGTATCGATTTTCTGGATCTGGCGGGAAACCTGTCTATCCAGGTGCCTGGCAAGTTCACATTGCAGCGCCTGGGCCGGAAGAGTTTGGAACGAAACCAACCGGCGGACTCGTCGCGCAGCATGAACGCCTTTTCCGGGCGTTCGTCGCGTGTATTACGAGTCTTGCTGGAAAAACCGAAGCTCTGGTCTCTTACCGACATTGCCAAGGAACTGGCTGCGGAAGCGATCCGTGTCGAAAAGATCTACGGTCAGCGCATCGACTTTGCCGTCAGCCAGGGATTGATCTCGAAAGTTCTTTCCAGTCTGGAAGAGCAGCTCTGGATTCGCCGGCAGGGATCAGCCGTGTTGGTGCCGGAACCCAAGCGGCTGCTGCTGGCCTGGGCGGAAAAATATAAGGAGCGCTACCGCTGGCGTTTACGGAACTCCTTCGAACTCCCCAACTCTTTCGGAGGCAGCGTGAGCCGGATCAGCGAGCAACTCGAGGAGCAGGTCAGCGGGGTTTTCGTTTTCACCGCCGCCGCCGCCGCTTCTGTGGTCGCACCCTTCGTCGAACTGGACCGCGTGGATATCTTTCTTGGGGGCGGGGAAAGCGGCGCGCGCTTACGCCAATTGGCGGAGCGTGAATCCACCGGGCCCAAGTTGCGATTGATCCATCCCTATGACATGGGCGTGTTCCTATACTCCAGGCGGGAAGGTGGTGTGCCGGTCGTGTCCAGCGTGCAAGCCTATCTCGATCTATATGCGCGCGGCGGGCGGGACCTCAAGCAGGCCGATTATCTTTTGAGTAAGACGATTGAGCCGCGGTGGAGAGCTGCGTGATTCCCGAGCCGCAGCGGACGTATCTCCTCGAATTGCTGGCGGCATTGGGACCGGCGGCGGATGATTTCGTCATTGCCGGCGCGCAGGCCATCAAGTCCGCCGTGAGGGACGCGCGCGGCACCAAAGACGTAGATTTGATTCTGAACGTAATTGCCCTCAGGGCGGAGTCTCTGCAACTGGACACTGTGTTGAAGGAGTTGGGGTACAGCGCAATCGCCGGGGCGCGAAACTTCCAGTTTGAAAAGCTATTCCCAGCAGCCGAGAAAACATGCGGATCGAGTTCATGGCGCCAGAAGAATTCAAGCGGCCTGCCGACTTCCGGGTGGATGTGCAGGAAGGGATTCACGCCCGTGCGTGTATCGGAGGAACGATCGCGCTGGCGGAAGCGGACGAGTATCCACTCGAAGGAAGATTGCCGGACGGGCAATCATATACGGCGAAGGTGCGCGTCACCAGGCCGCACGCGCTGGTGATGCTCAAGCTGCTGGCTCTGTATGACCGCTATCACAATATCCGCGGGCCTGCGGAAGCGAGGCACGATCGCGAGGAAGCGCAGACGCATGCAGCCGATGTTGTCGCCGTTGTGCAGGCGCGGCCGGACCTGGCGGAATTCAAGGCGCAGTTTGAGGGACAGTTTCGAGCGGACTCAGAGTTGGGTAAGCGCCTGAGCACAATCCTGAGCGATTTCTTCCGCGAGGTAAGCGCACCGGGATATCTCCTCTATGAAGAGTATCTGGCGGCTACCTTGCCTACAGGGCGCGCGACACAGGCCGAAATTCGGGAAGAAAGTGCGCGCGCGTATCGCATCCTGCAAAGAATCCTGCCGGAAGTAAGCTCCGCGGACAAGCGATGAATAGTGTCAATTTCGTTCCATGATGGAATGCAATTGGCAAATGGACGTGGCGGTCGAATAGGTTTCATTGCTATCCTCTTGGAGCAGGGCGGAATTTCACTTACGATGCATGCCTTCCATCCCCTGCATGGACTGCTTGCCAGTTCGGGATAAGAACGAATCAAATCGTTCCTGAACAGTCGTGATTCAATCGATGGACACTCCCAATCCGGAGACTGCGACGGCAATTCGTCGCGTTCAGTGGCTTACGGTGGGTTGGATGACGATTGAGGTCGGTATTGCCCTCGTAGCCGCACTTCGCGCGCGCAGTGTGCACTTGCCGCGTTTGGAGGCGATAGTGCAATCGAGCTGTTTTCGGCGGCAGTTGTGCTGGCGCGTTTTCATCCAACGAGTGGAGTGACGGAGAAATCCGCAGGCAGGATTACGGGCTGGCTCTTGGTCGCGCTCGCGGTGTACATAACGGTGCAATCGCTTTATGTCTTGATTGCTGCCGAATCGAAGCCAGAGCCCAGCTATCTGGGAATTGGACTTCTCTTGGTGGCCGCCCTGGTCATGCCCTGGCTTGCCCGGCGGAAACGTCAGCTTGGGATTGCCACGAATAGCGCAGCGTTGCGGGCTGATGCGGCGCAAAGTTCAATTTGCGGTTACCTGTCGCGGATCGCTCTCGCGGGGTTGCTGCTGAACGCGCTTGCGCACGCGTCCTGGGCGGACCCGGTCGCAGCTCTCGGCCTACTGCCAATCGTGATCAAGGAGGCGAATGAGAGCTTTCACGGGCGCTCGTGCGAATATGGCTAGCTCGCCGCAACTGGGTCTGGTTACTGCTTGGAATGAGCGAGGCCGAATAGCGGGCGATATTCACCGCTGCAGCGGTCCCGACCTTCTGACAGGCCAAATGGACGCCTCTTCACAAAGACCCTATGTCGGCAGTATCTCCGGTGTGGTGGTCCTCGATCTGAAAACGAAGGAAATCATAAATCGCTTTCAGAGCGTCGGGATTTCTTGTCTTAATGCGCACCCTGCCGCCAGCGGGCAATTCTTCGAAGCTGTAAGAAATCTCGGCGTGTTTTTCTTTCAACACAGGAACGCCGGGCGGTACTTGGTCATGGACGAACATGGGTATCGAAAAATTTCCGCCCGAAAACATTGTGACAATATGCGTGAAATGGAAACGGATTGCCTGTATGTTTTGGGAATCCTTGCTGTCTGTAACGGTTACTTCAATGGCTCCGCCGTCTGAATACAGGCGAAAGTGATGAGTGGTCCTGTCGTGCGGGAATCCCATTGCCTCATCATCATGTTTTTCGACATCCGCCTGATGCTGCGATGCCCCCTGCATATGCTCGTTGGGGATTGGGCAAGACTGCATGTCTTGCGCTGACAATTGCAGCCCATAGGCAAGAAGAAGCGCGATTACTGTTTTCATGATTTTCTTTTCCTCGGAAATCTATTTGTCGGATCACCCGAACCCGCTGTAACTTCGCTAATCGAATGAAGCAGGTGGGATTCTTGTCCAGGCCCTGCACGGCGGATTCGATCCTCCCAGTCGGACAGAAGCGTTTTCAGATATTTTTCCATCCGCTGTAGCGTCTGAATGTCCCCTCTGATTTCCTTTCAGCTTTTCGTTTGCTATCTCGTACACCCGCGCGCATGGAACTCGCCCTGCGTCCCGAGCCTTCAGGACATCCGCCAACTCGGCGAGAGTGAAGCCGATACGAAGTGCTTTTTGCACAACCAGCACTCTTTCCACCGCACCTTCGGGATACACTCTGTAGCCGGACTCAGTTCTTGCAGCTTTCGCCAAGACGCCGATTCGTTCATAGTGTCGAATCGTGTCCGGGCTGACTCCTGTTGCTTTTGCCAGCGACCCGGAGCGAAGGCCTCTGCCTGTACTAGGTGGCACCATGAGCATTATCAACTCTGGAATGCATTCCAAAGTCAAGCAGTTTTTCAGATTGTCTTTGCCCGCGGGATAAGGTCACCGCAGCGCAAAGGGCGCCTCCGCGTATTGTCACAGAATTCATCCAATGCAGCCGAATCCAGTGAAAAGCGATGCGCGAGTTCGTTGTGCAGGTGTATCTCCGATAACGAGAAAGTTGATCAATGCCTTGAGCCGGAGTTCTGATCGCGTGTTGCAGCGGGACGTGTCTGTGCGAATGTAGGGCACTCTTCCCGAAAAGTAACGTAGGTTTGCCCGCTGCTCAGCGCGGCGAAAACAAATTCCTGAACGGCATATCGCTGCTGAAAGATCAATCCCGCAATACGCGGGCGGGATCGGTACGGACTGCGCGCCAGGCAGGCAACAGACAGGCCGAGATTGCAGTCATCGTCATCACTGCCAGCGCCAATCCGAATACCCGCGGATCGTATGGGCTCACGTTGTAAAGAAGCTTTCCGAGTAACCTCGTGAGAGCGAGGGCTGCAACGGCACCGCAGAGGACGCCTCCTGCGGTTAGCCGGAGACCACGCGAAATGACTAGACGAAGCAGGTTCGCGGCGCCGGCGCCAAGAGCCATGCGCAACCCCAGCTCGCGCGTGCTCTGCGCTACAGCATAAGACATCACCCCGTACAGGCCAACGCCGGCGAGGAGGAGCGCCAAGCCTCCCAAAATCGAAACCAAGGTGACGGCTACGAGTTGAGGCGACGTCGAGCGGTTTACTTGCTCTTGGAGTGTGATCATCTCGTAAAGCGCAAGGTTTGCGTCCAAAGCATGCACTTCGCGAACGAGCGCGGCACGCATGCTGGGCAACGGTTGATTGGTGCGGATATTCAACACCGGTCCTCGTACAAAATCCTGCCGCAGCGGCACGTAGAAAAACGGCCTCGGAGTCTCGCGCATGCTCTCATACTTCGAATCGGCGGCCACACCTACGACTCGTGCCCAGCGGCCTTTCACTTGGACTCGACGGCCGATAGGATCCTGCCCGCCCCAGTACCGCGTCATCATGGTTCGATTCACGATGGCAACTGTTGGCGCGTTTTCATCGTCAGTGCGGTTGAATTCGCGACCGGAGAGAAGAGGAATCCCTAAGGTGGCGAAATAACCCGGACTGACCTGGTTGAACTCAATCCCAGGTTGTTCCTCAAGTGGAGGTTGGTAGCCGTCCACGGTAATTGGCGTTGAAGAGTATGTAGCGTAGCCCAAAGGCGTGACCCGGGCGAAGGCGGCAGACTCCACGCCCGGAAGCGCATTGAGACGATCAATCAGTTCGTCTTGAAACGTTTTGGCTCGCGGCACATCGTATCCCGCTGCCACGAGCGACACGCCGGTCGTCACCACGCGCGTGGTGGTAAAGCCTGGGCTTGCAGTTCGTATCTTTTCCAGACTTTCGAGCAACAAGGCCGCTCCAACCAGCAAAATGAAGCTCAAACAAACCTGGAACACGACGAGGCCTGAGCGCATCCACGCTCTTCCTCGGGGGCCGACCACACCTGAG
>Ga0137379_10007130_pt1 | contig 10599 bp, 10 predicted proteins | sample SagtaG_18_FD_104812 | JGI IMG/M metagenome (GOLD analysis project Ga0137379, IMG submission 104812) | Vadose zone soil microbial communities from Sagehorn Ranch, Mendocino, California, USA - Sage2_L_80_16 metaG | ecosystem: Environmental > Terrestrial > Soil > Vadose zone | place: USA... | reverse complement strand
GTACTACATGGATCAATGGAAGTCGTGGTACATCGGCTACACGTTCACGCTTCCCTTTTCAAGCTCAGTAGCAAGGGACTCGGCGACTCATCGGATGATATTGCAGCCGAAGTAGAAAGCATTCAGCATGCAACAGCCCGCAAGGTTTCTGGCTGAATGCTGATTGCTAAGTACTCTTCTCAGAAATCGACCACTTTCACATCGATCGGCTGTCCGATGATACTAATCTGCGCCGTCTGCAACTTGTCCGTAGTGGTGTCGTAGATGCGCAGGACGCCGCCTTCGCAAACATAGACCACATTGCGGCGCGGAATGGCCGCGATTCCGGTTACGTCGCCGTTCTCCGGCGCGGCGGTCACACTTGATTGCGAAATATTTCCGGTGGTATTCACAATTGAAAGACATCCGCGCACGTCTGACGGAAGGTTTACATTTGTGCAGTTGCGCGCTCCAAGGAAGAGCTGCCCGTTCGCGCCCATCTCCATGCGGTCGTGACGCCCGTCGGTGATCGTAACCGGCACCCCCGCCGACAATGAGGTCGCATCAATCACCGTGAGCCGGCCACAACTAGTGGCGCTGGTGGCTGGAGTCGCCGCAGTGCAGTCATTTCCAGGTGTAGGCGGAGTACCTGCGACATACAGATTGCTGCCACTGAGAAATCCAATCGAAGCTCCGCCGGGGACCGATATCGGTGTCGGCGATGCGGCTGGAGGACTCTGAGTCATGTCAACGACCGCCACGCTTGCTAGCGCAGCCCCGCCGCATTCTTTCCCGCAATTCATGACGTAAGCCGTGGAGCCATCGGAGCTGAACACCGCCCAAGTAGGCCGGTCGAATGATCCAGTCACCACCGTCAGTGGGTTTCCACTGTCAATCAAGCTCGGCGCCAGCAGAGTAACGGCATCGGTGCTGTCCGAGATAACCATAATCTGGTTCCCCGCTGGGTTGGGAATAAGAAAGCGCGCTCCCGGAATCGGAATCGTAGCCGTGACACCACCGGTAGAAATGTTGATTCGTTCAACCGCTCCTGCCGGCTGCCCAGAGACTAACGCGCCAGGCACGGCGACAAATGCTGTGATGTCATCCCCCGAAACAAACATGCTCTCGGTTGCGCCGAGCAAACCCACCGAACCGATAGCGGATTCCTGTGCGTTGTCAACGATCCCCAGACTGTTGCTGGACGGACTGAAGACCAAGGTGCGGTCTTTCTTCGGGCTTACCGCCATCATGCCGGCGTCCGGTCCGGCGCCAGAAAGGGAGACCAGGAAAGGACTTAGCATGTCTTTCGTGGCATCAATGATTTCCAAGGCTGGAGCTCCGCCGCCACCTGAAGTCGGATGCAATGGATTCGAGACAAAAACTCGATACTTAAGTCTGCTTTGGCTGTATCGGGTGTTGTTATTGTTCTTGTAGCCGCAGGACAAAGTCATCCCAAGCAGGATAGAGACAAAAAAAGTGCTTAAGGTTCTTTTCAACCCTGGGACTCCGAAGAGCATTGATGGATAGAGATTTAGATGCGAGATCTAACTGCGAAAGAGCGGATTATATCAGAGGGTCAGTTGAACATTTTTATTCGCCTCGATCGCCCTCCCATGCATTCTGTTTCCGGGCAGCCCGTGGCTCAACTACGATCTTGGCCACATCGCGACTCTTCATCCTGAATCCTGACACAAAAGACCGAGGCATCCGCCCGGTTTCAGTCTTCCTCTGCCTGGCTAAGAAAATTCCCCAGGCGATCAAACCGTCGTTCCCAAAGCGAACGCCGATCGCTGATCCATCGCTCCGCCACTGTTAGCCCTCTAGGTTCGATGCGGCAAGTGCGTACCCTCCCAACCTTCCTCGTATGCACCAGGCCGCTCTTCTCCAATACCTGCAAGTGTTGAACCACTGCGGCCAGGGTTATGGCGAGAGGCTTTGCCAGGCTTGACACTGAAACCGGGCCTTCGCTTAGTTTCTCAACCATCGCCCGGCGGGTGGGATCGCCGAGGGCGTGGAAAACACGGTTAATGTGGGCTCTTTGGCTAAGCATAGTCCGTACCTTTCCCGTTCAGTGGCGAACTAGCGCGCCAGTTCTGTTGCCAATTGTTCGAGCAATAAGCGCCAACCCTCTTCGCGGATTTTGGGACCATCCGCGCCCTCAAAAAATGCTGCCTGTTCGGTGAAAATAAGGTCGGTCCCGCTTTCTGCTTGCAAGAACTCAAACGTAGCCTGAGACGACGAGATGCACTTATCACCGAGGGTCATCGTGTAGGCAATCACAATACGGCAGTCGGGCACTATGTCCTGATAATTAGTGTCGTTTATGAGCGCGGTACCTGGAAATGGAGAACCAGCTTTGAAACGATACCGTGTCCGGTCGCGGCCCCCAACTCGAAAATCCATTTCGAATTCTTCGATCTCGGATTCCTCACCCTCAGCAAACCAGCGGCGTTTCTTGGCCGGCTCGGAGAAGGCACCAAACACGCGTTGCGGTGTGGTGGGATAACTGCGCTCGATAACAAAGGTGCTGTGAATAACGGACCGTTCTTTCATGGTTCTCTCTCTCTCTCCTTGGAATCACTGCTAGCCGGGTCCTCCTGCTCCCCTTTACGCCACCGCCTCGTAGCTCAGGAAGACCTTCCCGTTCTTGAAAGTCCTGGTCTTTGTCAGCTTCAGAGCCAGCATCTCTGGAATGCCCTCGAACATTGTCCGCCCCTTGCCAAGAGCCACCGGATCGACCATTAATTGGTATTCATCGATCAGATGCTCCGCGGACAACTGCGAGACAATGCTGCCGCTTCCCAAGATCGCCATGCCCGGTCCGGGTTCAGCCTTCATCTTTCGAATTTCCGCCGCGATGTCGCCCTTCACCAGTCTGGTATTGTTCCACGCCGCCTTGTCCAGTGTTCTCGAAAAGACGACTTTCGACATGCTGTTCATCCCTGCCGCCACAGCCGGATTATGTTGGTCCGCAATTGGCGTCGGCCAATAGCTCGCCATGAGCTCATAGGTGATCCTGCCAAACAATAACTGGCCTCCACCGCTTGCATTCTCGGCTACGAAAGCCGAGTATTCGGCATCGTCGTTGCCGCTTTTCGCCCAGCTCATAGCGCCGTTCGCATCCACAAAGTACCCATCCAGCGTCACATGATTGAAAGCGATTAATTTCCGCATATTTTCTCTCCTGGTTGATTTCCTCATTTATCGAAAGCCTGGGTCGGCTACCGACTTTGTACTGCCAGCCGCGTCAGTTTAGTGGACACTTAAGTATTTATCTTCGCCGAATAATTGTCAAGTGGATGCTTAAGTATATTTCTGGCGCCAGGCGGAGCGAGGGGCGGAGGGTGCCAAAAGCAACTTGTCCACACCCACCGCTTTAACCAGCCGCAGCGATTTGTTGTATAGTCCGCGCGGTGGGCGGCGGTCCCGTCGTTCTAGGTTTGGTGGAAAACCAAGCCCAAGTAGCCGATGCGAGTCCCACGCGCCGCTTGTTGTATTCTGAATCTATGCCCTCGGATTTCATATCGCGCCTTAAGACCGCCCCAGTGCTCTGCGATGGGGCCATGGGCACGCTGCTTTATAGCAAAGGGATTTTCATCAACCGTTGCTATGACGAGCTGAGCGTTTCCCAGCCGGAACTCATACGCAACGCCCATCGCGAGTACCTGCAGGCGGGTGCGGAGATTATCGAGACCAACACCTTTGGAGCCAACGTCTTCCGGTTGGAACGTCATGGCCTGGCTGACAAGGTTGCAGAAATCAATTTAGCTGGTGCGAGGCTGGCAAAGGACGCCGCCAAGAGTTTCGATGCCTGGGTGGCTGGATCAGTCGGGCCACTTGGTATTCGGATTGAGCCGCTAGGCAAGACGTCCTTCCAGGAAGCGCGCGACGTTTTCCGAGAGCAGATTGCGGCGCTCCTCGAAGGCGGAGTTGACCTCATAATTCTTGAGACCTTTGGCTATGTCGAAGAACTGCACCAAGCCCTGCTGGCAGCCCGCGAGCTAAATCCGAAAGTTCCGGTGGTCGCACAAGTCACGGTGGACGAAGAGGCGAATTGCCTGGACGGTTCGACTCCCGAGGTGTTCGCACCCCGGCTCGAGTCCTGGGGCGCTGATGTAATCGGCTGCAATTGTAGCGTTGGCCCCGTGGCCATGCTCGACGCCATGGAGCGAGTCCGGGCGGCGACTACTTTGCCGATCTCTGCGCAACCCAACGCCGGCATTCCACGATCAGTCGAGGGTCGCAATATCTATCTCTGCTCTCCGGAATACATGGCGAGCTATGCCCGAAAATTCGTAGCCGCCGGGGTAAGGCTGGTTGGCGGGTGCTGTGGGACGACGCCGGAACATATCCGTGTCATGAAGTCCGGGCTCCGTGCCAGCCAGGCCCGGGCCAAGATCTCGGACCCGCAGGTTAAGTCCCAGGCAGCTCCACCACCGACCGCCACCGTGCCTCTGGAACAGAGGTCGAAATTAGGGGCGAAGATCGCCCGCGGCCAATTTGTGACCATGGTCGAGATTGTTCCTCCCAAGGGCACCAACATACAGAAGGAACTGGAAGGCGCACGCTTCCTGAAATCAGTGGGCGTGGACGGAATAAATATCCCCGACAGCCCGCGCGCCTCAGCCCGCATGAGCAATCAGGCGCTCTCGTTGCTCTTGCAGCAGCAGGCTGGGATCGAGGCGATCCTGCATTACACCTGCCGCGACCGCAACGTGCTGTGCATCCAGTCGGATTTGCTGGGAGCCGCGGCTATCGGAATTCACAATTTGATCTGCATCACCGGAGATCCGCCGAAGATGGGCAGCTATCCCGACGCGACCGCGGTCTTCGATGTGGACGCTATCGGCTTGGTCAACATAGTGCACAACCTGAACCGCGGCCTCGATATCGGCGGCAACCCCATTGGCACTGGCACTGGCTTCGCCATCGGCGTAGGCGCCAACCCCGGGGTGCCCAACCTGGATGAAGAGATTCATCGTTTTGAGTATAAAGTTGAGGCGGGCGGTGAATTCGCGGTCACTCAGCCGGTCTTCGATCTTTCCCTGCTGGAGAATTTCCTGCGTCGGATTGAGCATTGTCGAATTCCGGTGGTCGCGGGCATCTGGCCTCTGGTCAGCGCCCGCAATGCCGAATTCATGAAGAACGAATTGCGAGTTTCAGTGCCAGACAGCATTCTCGAACGGATGACCCGTGCCCCTTCGCCCGAGGCAGCGCGTGAGGAAGGCATTGCCATCGCCCGCGAGATGCTGGTCGCGGTCCGCGACATGGTGCAAGGCGCCCAGATCAGCGCCCCTCAAGGCCGCTACAGCTCCGCGGTGGACGTGTTGGAGGCACTGGGGAGCTCGGGCGTGGGAGCCGGTTAATTCGGCTGGTTCCCTAAGAGCAATGGCTAAATCATCGTTCGGTGCCGAGCAATCCCTCAGTACGGGACAGAGGCAATATAGCCCGAGCCCACTGCGATCCCTGTTCTCTGGCGAACCCGCGACGCCGCCAACAAATACCCGGCGTAGAGGGAACTTCTTACGGGTTCCGGGTTTTCGTCTGTATGGACGGCGACAGACATGCAGCAGAATTGACTGTCTCTGGCAAGAGTGTTTTACCTACGTTTCGGTCTAAAGGGGGCTAAACGATGGCAAGCCAACCAGTTCCGCACCAGCCGACAAAAGCAGGGTCACCATATTGCTCTGACCCGAACTGTGAATACTGCAAAAACTTGCGTCAAGCGTACGAGCGACTCGCTAAAGCTAACGCGGAGCCGGAAAAAAGGCCTAAAGCAAGGGAAGCTAAGGCACCAGCAACGGGCAGAAGTGGCGAACCACCAATGTCTCGCCAGCACCGCGCTCCCACGACCCTTCGATGGACAGATGGAGGAATAGGCGGTTGGTTTTAAGACCGCCTAAATCGAGAGTTGAATCTGAACAGACCGACAGTCCCCCGCTCGTTAATTTCGGTTCGCACTAGCCGGCGCATCCACATGCGGTGAAAGAGATCGCATAGTCACCGCGATTTCCGGTGGTTTTTTCTGTGGGATTACGCTGCGATCCGCCGACTCGCTTTGTTGTTGCGTAAGACGCCGCTCTTTTTCCGAAAGCATGCGGATAATTTCGCGGGTCAACTCCAACAAGCGGTCGGGGTCTTCCACGATTACGACCTGAGCGCAGACATCAAGCCAGCGTTCTTTGCTTTCGCCTTGCATATACGCAATGTGGAATTGTGGAATGAATCCCTTGTCGCTGGAAAGCGCCAACAAGCGCCAGAGCTGGCGTTTTTTGACGCTTTTATTCCTGTATTCCAGGCGCTGGTATTTTTCTTCTTAAGTGTCATGACGCTAGGCCCTCGTCGCCGCGCTTAGCCCCATATGGCTACCGAACGCCGCCGAGGGCCGCTTTTTTCATCCCCAAGCCATGCTTGTCTGCGTTGCTGAATCTTTAAGATAGCCATACACCTTAGATCAAAAATCGTTTCTGCTACAGTCTTCACCCGATACCACCTAAGGTGATTGTGTGTAAACTCTTGCGTAGGAGTTCTTACTACACTTGCCAAAATTTGAGGATTGTATTCAGCGACTGGAAAAAATAGTCCATGAGCTGGAGCAGGGTGAAGTGCCGCTGGAGAAGTCGCTCACCCTGTTTGAAGAAGGAATGCAGCTTTCAGCGTCTTGCCGGAAGGAATTGGAGGAAGCTGAAGGCAAAGTAGAAATTCTGCTGAAGCAGAATGGCAAAATGCAGGCCGAACCGTTCGAGCGCTAGCGCGTAGCAGCTCAATCGCGTAGCAGCCCAATAAAGACGGCGCGTTGCGGCAAACCTTTCCTGCTCTGCTGATGAATCTGCAAGAGCGTAGCAGCCGTGGTCAATCTGGCGGCAAGAAGTCGAGGAACTTATGCAGCCCAGCAACGTCATGCTACTTCAGAGTGATCCTAACGTCGCCCAGACGCTGGCGGCTTCGCTTGCCAATTCCTTTCATCGGGTGCATGTCGCCAAGTCTGTAGAAGAGCTTCGCCAAGTTGCGGCAAAGCATCGACCGTTTGCGATTATCATTGACCTGGAATCCGCGAGCCTTGCCGACGTGGAGGCACTGAAGAGCGAGTTTCAGGGAATCCGCGTGGTCTGCAATCATCGTGTCGCTGACGAAGAAATGTGGACTCAGACAATGAACGCGGGTGCGGATGACTTCTGCCCTTCGTCCGACATGCGCGGCATTCTGCATGCAACCGTGCCCGAAAAAGCAGCCGCCAATCGCATGGCAGCGTAAATGGTGAATTGATTTTTATTCCTTTTCCCCTTCTAAGTAGTGTCGTAATTTGATTGTCTTTGCGAACTTTGCGGCCCTTCTTTGCGTTCTTCGCGGTTAAAGGCTTTTGACTTTTCTCGATACAAGAGCAAAAGATTTTAACCGCAAAGTTCGCTAAGAAGGGCCGCAAAGGACGCGAAGGTTAATCAAATTAGACCCGCCCCTAATGTGCTGATTTATATCCAGGGCCGCGCAAGGCGCGCCCGGGGCGTTCATCGGTCATCTTCCCGTCGAGCAGCACCGGCTTGCCATTCACGAATACGTGCTTGACTCCTACGGAGTAGCGTAGTGGATCGCTGAACGTGGCAACATCGTGGGTCGCTGAGTCGAATACCGCAACATCGGCCATCATTCCCGGACGGAGTATTCCACGGTTGCTGATTCCGACACGGCTCGCCGCGAGAGAGGTCATTTTTCGCACGGCTTCTTCCATACGCATGGTATGTTGCGCGCCAACGTATTCAGATAAAACGCGAGGAAACGTACCGAAGGCGCGCGGGTGCGCCTTGGACTTGCTTAGGGGACCGTCTTCAGCCTGCGCGGGATAGTCCGAGCCGTAGGTCACCAGTGGGTTCGAGACCGCCAGGCGCACGTCGGACTCATCCATAATCGAAATCACAACCTGACTCTTACCGTGGTCTGCGATAGCGATGTCCATGGCGGCATCTTTGGGGTCTTTGCCCATCTGACGGCCAATTTCATCGAAGTTCATTCCCTCATACTTTTTTAGCTCGGGATTCAACACCTCAACCAGCAGCACGCCAGCACCGCGTCCCGAGCCGAGCCACTGGTTTTCCCACGTGGAACTGAGTTCGTCCATTTCCTTTTGTGCGCGAGCGCGCTGCTCCGGGTCTCTCAGTCGAGCCAGCATCTTTTCGGTGTCCCCGGCCGTCAGCCAACTGGGGAAACAGGCAATCAGTTCATTGGAGGCGCGATTATATGGATAAACGGTGGCGGCAACATCAATTCCGCGGGCGCGAGCGGCTTCAATTCGGCTGAGCACTTCCGGCATTTTGCCGAAGTTCTCGGGATAGGCCGTCTTCAAGTGCCATATCGTGGTTGATATCCCAGCCTTCTGCGCGATGGCGAATACTTCATCGAGCGATGGAAATATGCTGTCCGACTCCGAGCGCTGGTGGGTAAAGTAAACGCCACCATACCGGCGAGCAACCTTGGCCAGCTCCACAATCTCGTCAGTGGAGGCGAACACACTAGGAACATACTGAAGAGCGGTGCTGATGCCTAACGCGCCCTGCTCCATTGCTTGAGCAACCAACTGCCGCATTTGTTCGAGTTCAGCAGGAGTAACCGCGCGATTGTCCTTGCCTATGACGTACTCGCGCACCCCGCCGGCGCCCACAAAGGTGCCGAGATTGATCGCAGGTTTCGAGCGCTCGAGATGGCGGAAATATTCATCGAGCGATCGCCAGTCTAGTTGGACACCATACTTCTCGGCCCGCAGGCGGTACTCTTCCTGCACCCGCTGGTTCATGGGCGCAATGGAAATGCCCTCGCCGGTGATCTCCGTAGTCACGCCTTGTGTGACCTTGCTGGCAGCCCGATTGTCCACGAGCAAGTTGAATTCTGATTGGCCTTGCACGTCGATAAATCCCGGAGATGCGATCAGGCCGGTTGCGTCAATGCGTTTCTTCGCCGTGGCATTGTGAAGGTCGCCGCTGGCAGCAATGCGATCGCCCGTGATCCCGATGTCACCGTAGAACCACGGCGCACCGGTGCCATCCACGATTCGGGCGCCTGCGATTATGTAGTCGTAGCTGGCCGGCTGGGCGTAGCTCACTGGCAGCAAAAGCATGCTGGCGAGGGTCACGAAAAATGCGAGTCTTGATTTCGCTCTCACAGGGAATCCAGTCGTGGATCATACAAGCATTTGCAACTCTAATGTGGGAACAGCCGTCTCCGGCTGTCCCAGGAACCCAAACACGAGATCCGGAACTGGCCGAAGGAAAATTTCAATTGCTATACTCACCTCCATGCTGGCGCACACATTAGAAGAGGGACGCAAACTGACCGACGCAGCCCTGGAGCGATTGCTGCCAGCCGCCGATCAGCGCCCTTCGTCCATTCATCAGGCCATGCGACACAGCGTGTTTGCCGGAGGCAAGCGAATTCGGCCCATTTTATGCATGGAATCAGGGAGAGCAGTCGCGGGTTCTCTACCAGCGGGAATCGCGGATCTCGGCGCCGCCCTGGAAATGCTGCACACCTATTCCCTCATTCACGACGATCTTCCCGCGCTCGACAACGACGACCTCCGCCGCGGACGTCCTACTAGTCACAAGGTTTTTGGCGAGGCAATCGCGATTTTGGCGGGAGATGCCCTTCAGACCGAGGCGTACCAGGTCCTTGCACAGCTCGAATGCCCCGCCGAAGCCCGGGTGAGAATTGTGGCAGAAATTGCCCAGGGAACGGGCACGGTGAACGGCATGATTGGCGGACAGGTGGTTGACTTGGAAGCCGAGCGGACCAGGCCTGACGCCGAGACCCTCGAATATATCCATCGCTCGAAAACCGCGGCCCTGATTACAGCCAGTGTGGTCAGCGGTGGCATCTATGCAGGTGCAGAGCACGAGCAGGTTCGGGATCTACGCACCTTTGGGCAGGCGATTGGGCTGGCGTTTCAGATCGTTGATGACATTCTCGATGTGACGCAAAGCTCAGCGCAATTGGGCAAGACTGCGGGCAAGGATGTGGCTTCGGAAAAGGCAACTTATCCCGCATTGTTCGGTCTGGAGGAATCCCACCGAAAAGCCGATGAATTACTGGTGTCGGCTAGCGAGGCGCTGCGGGAGTTTGGCGAAAGAGCTGAAAACCTGGATGCGCTGGCACGATTTCTGGTGGAACGCCAGAGTTGACCTGGCTTTTACGGTGGTAGTTGTCCCGGCGAGTGTTTTTATGGAGACCATTTGTTGGCGATCGGGGCATCTAAAACGTTATACTTGCAATACTCAGTTCCTCCGAAGCGCCTCAGAAAATCTCTCTGCGTTGAGATCAGCAATGAAAGAAGGCAAATGAAGAAAGCGAGTACGCCCCGGATAGCCTATTTTTCGATGGAAATTGCGCTGGAACCAGACATCCCTACGTACAGCGGGGGTCTGGGAATCTTGGCTGGGGATACGCTCCGTTCTGCCGCTGATCTGGGCACGCCCGTAGTGGCCGTAACCCTCGCCTACCGCAAGGGATATTTTCGCCAGATCCTTGACCCTGCAGGAAATCAGTTCGAGCAACCCCAGGAATGGGACCCGGAGACCCAACTGCCCGAGGTAGGACCACATGTTTTAGTGGATATCGAAGGCCGCCAGGTTTTGG
>Ga0137379_10007125_pt1 | contig 10600 bp, 9 predicted proteins | sample SagtaG_18_FD_104812 | JGI IMG/M metagenome (GOLD analysis project Ga0137379, IMG submission 104812) | Vadose zone soil microbial communities from Sagehorn Ranch, Mendocino, California, USA - Sage2_L_80_16 metaG | ecosystem: Environmental > Terrestrial > Soil > Vadose zone | place: USA... | reverse complement strand
CTGGTTGGTCCCGGTCCCGCGCCGGATGCCGGGAACATCGAGATCGCCGTGCTGCGGCCCGGCTACTGGGCCCAACCGATGCGGGCCGGTTGAAGCCCAGGTCGAGTGACGGCTCGGATCTCGTTCCGACCAGGTGGATGGCGCCGGCTTGATCTACCTGTCCGGTGGGAGCCCGGCCGTGCTGGCCGACACGCTTCGTGAGACCGGCCTGTGGCCGGCGATCGTGGCGGCGTGGCGGTCCGGGGCGGCATTGGCGGGCTGCAGCGCCCGGGCTATGGCGCTGGCTGATCGCGTGCCTGACCTGCGTAATCCGGGTGGAGGCAGCCGGCGCGGTCTGGGCCTGCTGCCACACGTGCGGGTTCTGCCGCATTTCGACAAGATGATCGGCCGGGTGCCCGACGTGTTGACCCGGCCCTTCTTCGGCACGACCGACGGCGTGAGCCTGGTCGGCGTCGATGAGGTCACCGCTCTGGTCAGCGGCCCGCACGACTTCACGGTGTATGGCCGGCAGTCGGCCTGGTTGCTCAGCGACGGTCGGCGACAGCAGTACCCAGCCGGTACCCGGATGCACCTGCCGTCGCGGCCGGTGTCGGAACCTGATCAATGAGCAGGTTCCGGGCGACGCAGACCAGGTCGTCGCGAGTCCGGTCCGCTCCGGCGGGCACGCCGCGCCGACCGCGCCGACCTCGAGCCAGACCGGCGAGTGCGACCAGGCGCTGACCCTGTCGGCTAACGACACGTCCACGCTCACCGCGTGTACGCCGACGACTTTCAGCCTCAGCTGAAGGGAACATAGGCTGACGGCGTGGCGCAGACGGACGGTACCCAGCGCATCAGGATCGGTATCCTGCTCGCCTGCCAACCGGAGGACCCGGGCGAGTGGCTCACCGACGGGGCCGCCTTCGAGGCGGCCGGTGCGGATGCGCTCTGGGTCGACCTCACCCCCGAGGCGGAGCTCGATCCCGTCACGGTGACCGCCGCGCTTGCAGCCGTCACGTACCGGTCCCTGCTGGTCTTGGCCCTGCCGGTATCCGGGGCATCATCGGACCGGGCACTCGCGACCGTCGCGGCGCTGAGCCGCGGCCGGCTGCGTGTCCTCTCCGGTTCGTACGGCCACCCGTACCGGCTGGACTCGGCCCAGCGCTGGGTACCGGCTCCGGTGCCGGACAGCCGCGCGACGTGGCGGGCGACGCTCCTCGACGCAGCCGAGCGCGGGTACTACGGGCTGGTCGTACCCGCCGATCCGCGGCTGATCGACATCCTGCGCAACCCCGACGACCCTGGCCCGCGGCTCGACCTCCACCTCGCCCAGGGGTGAGCCGTCCACCGCTCCCGTGCGTACGTTCCACTGAAGGTCTACGATTTCTTCTACCCACGATCGCCGGCCTGGGCCAGACCAACCCCATGGTGATCCGTGCCGGCGGTCCCCAGCGGAGGGAGATCGACGTGGAGGTCACCCGGCGCGAGTTCCTCCAGCTGAGCGCCACGAGCACGGGGGCGCTCGGGTTCTCGCCGCTCGGCTTCAAGCTCGACAAGGCGACGCAGGTCAAGCAGCGCCTTCGCATCGACGGTGCGACGGTGTCCCACTCGGTCTGCCCGTACTGTGCGGTCGGCTGCGCGCTCGTCGCGTACACCAGGAAGGCGTCGAACGGCACGGTCGAGTTGCTCCAGCTCGAAGGCGACCCGGACAGCCCGGTCAACGAGGGCCGGCTGTGCCCGAAGGGCGCGAGCGCGTTGCAGCTCGCCATCTCCCGGCGACGGATCACGAGCCCGCTCTACCGCGCCCCGGGCGCGACCGAGTGGCAGCGCGTCTCGTGGGACTTCGCGATGGACAAGCTCGCCCGCAACATCAAAGCGTCGCGGGACCGTACCTTCGTCACGGTCGATGCCGACGGCAACGTCGTCAACCGCTGTGAGGGTATCGCGTTCGCCGGCGGGGCGGCGTTCAGCTCGGAGGAGGGCTACTTCGCCACGAAGGTCATGCGCGGGCTGGGCCTGGTGTACCTGGAGCAACAGGCCCGCGTTTGACACGGTCCCACGGTGACCAGTTTGGCCGCCACCTTTGGCCGAGGGGCCATGACCAACCACTGGCGTGACATCCAGCACGCCGATCTCATCATGATCAATGGTGCCAACCCGGCTGAGGCGCACCCGGTCGGGTTCCAGTGGATGATGCGGGCGAAGCTCGACCGGGGCGCGAAGATGATCCATGTCGACCCGCGGTTCACGCGTACCTCCGCGGTCGCCGACCGGCACCTGCGCATCCGTACGGGTACCGACGTCGCGTACTTCGGTGGGTTGATCAACTACGTGCTCCAGAACAACCTGCACCACAAGGAGTATGTGCAGTACGCGACCAACGCGGGTCTCGTCGTCAAGGACGGGTACACCTTCGCCGACGGTCTCTTCAACGGGTACGACGCGCAGAAGCGCACGTACGACACGGCGGCGTGGGCGTACGAGACCGGGCCAGGTGGATTCGCCACGGTCAATATCGACCATCCTCGCTCGGTACTCAACCTCCTGCGCCAGCACTACAGCCGGTACACCCCGGAGATGGTCGAGCGCATCACCGGCATCCCGAAGCACCAGTTCCTCGAGGTGGCCAAGCTGGTCGGCGAGATGGGCCGGCCGGACAAGGTGATGACGATCGTCTACGCGGTCGGCCTCACCCACCACACGACCGGCGTCCAGCTGATCCGGTCGGGCGCGGTACTCCAGCTGCTGCTCGGCAACATGGGCCGGCCCGGCGGCGGGATGAACGCCGAGCGCGGGCACGCGAACATCCAGGGCAACACCGACCACGCGATCTCGTGGGAGATCCTGCCGGGGTACCTGAAGGTCCCGGCACCCGGACAGCGCAACCTCGCCGACTACGTGGCGCAGAGCGCGAGCAAGAAGCTGCTCGCCAACTCCCTGAACTTCTTCGGGGAGAACTACCGCAGGTTCATGGTGAGCCTGTTGAAGGCGTGGTACGGCGACGTGGCGACCAAGGACAACGAGTTCGCCTTCGACCACGTACCCAAACCGCGCGCCAACGCGTCCTGGCTGTCCATCTTCGACCAGGCCCTGCAGGGGAAGATGGAAGGCCTGATGCTTTCCGGGATGACGGCGACGAGCATCGGGCCCGACTCCAACCAGGTGCTGCAGGCGCTGTCCAACCTCACATGGCTGTGCGTCATGGACGCGTTCGCCACCACGAGTTCGGAGTTCTGGCACGCGCCCGGCATGACCCCCGCCAGCATCAAGACCGAGGTGTTCATGCTGCCGGCCACGCACTGGATCGAGAAGGACGGGTCGTTCACCAACAGCGGTCGCTGGGCCCAGTGGAAGGACCAGGTACTGCCGCCCGAGGGTGAGTCCCGCCACGACCACTGGATCCTCGCCGAGCTCTTCTCCCGGGTACGCGACCTGTACCGGCAGGAGGGCGGCAAGTTCCCGGCGCCGGTACAGGACCTCACGCTCCCGTACCGGGATCCGCGCAGGCCGGACCTGGACGAGATCGCCCAGGAGATCAACGGAAAGGACCTCACAACCGGAAAGCGCCTGGCGAGCTTCGCCGCGCTCAAGGACGACGGTACGACGACGGCGGGCGACTGGATCTACACCGGCCATTACCCGGAGACCGGCAACCTGACCAAGCGCCGCGACGGCGTCCAGGATCCCAAGAAGAACGACCCGACCGGCATGGGGTTCTATCCGAACTGGGCGTGGAGCTGGCCGCTCAACCGCCGGGTGCTCTACAACCGCGCCTCGGCCGACCCGCTCGGACGCCCGTGGGACCCGACCCGGCCGGGCATCGTCTGGGACCCGGTGGCGCTCAAGTGGACCGGTGACGTGCCGGACTACCCGCCGACGGCGGACCCGAGCAAGCCCGACTCCCCGTTGCCGTTCATCATGACCGGCGAGGGTACGGGGCGGCTGTTCAGCAACGGGGTCGCGGACGGGCCGTTCCCGGAGCACTACGAGCCGATCGAGTCGCCGGTCGAGAACCCGCTGCACCCGTCGGTGTCGGCGACGCCGGTGGCCTTCCTGTACGACAAGGCGGCCGGCCGGCCCAACCGCTTCGGTACGCCGGACGAGTTCCCGTACGTCGCGACGTCGTACCGGCTCACCGAGCACGAGCACTACGTGACCCAGAACGTTCCGCACCTGGTCCAGCTCCAGCCGGAAGCGTTCGTCGAGGTACCCGCGGAGCTCGCAAAGGAGAAGGGCATCAAGACCGGCGACCACGTCCGGGTCTCGTCGAAGCGCGGCAAGCTCGAGGTCCGCGCCGTGGTGACCAAACGCCTCGGCGCGCTCCAGATCGACGGCAGGAAGATCTACCAGATCGGGATCCCGATCCACTGGGGATTCGTCGGCATCAATACCGGCCAGCACTGGCTCGCCAATGCGCTGACCCCGTTCGTCGGTGACGCCAGCGCGCGTACCCCGGAGTTCAAGGCGTTCCTGGTCAACATCGAGAAGATGTGACGGCGATGGTGGAGAGCCCGTGGTGCAGTCACCCCCGTCGCGCGGCGGCGCTGAGCGAACGGTACCCGTTCGCGGCCGAGCTACTCGCTCTCTACCGCGCCCTGCTCGACGTGTGGGAGAGCGGCTGGGACCTCGCCCGCGAGGACCGGCCACCGCCGCGTCAGCTCGCCGGATGGGCGGCCGAACGGGTACTCCCCCAGGTGGTCAAGGCGACCGAGGCCGCCGGCCCGGAGGCGCTGGGTACGACCGCGCGCCAGCTGGTCACGGCGGACCGGCTCGACGACGCGTTCGCGACGTGGCTCGCCGGTGGCGAGCTCGCGCCGGTCGAGCGGTACCTCGCTCGCGCGTCGCTCCAGCCGGTCCTCGTGGCGCTCGACGCCGGTGCCGGGCCGGCGTGCGCGGACGATCCCGCGCCGCGCGACGACCGGCACTGCCCGCGCTGCGGCGGGGTACCGCAGCTCAGCTTCCGCAGCGACGCGCAGGACCCGTTGGTGAGCGGGCAAAGGAACCTGGCGTGCAGCCGGTGCGCGCAGACGTGGAGCTACTCAGGCAGCGCGTGCCCGTCCTGCGGGGAGACCTCCGGAGGGCACCGGACGGTGTACGCCGAACGGCACGCCGGTCCGGTCGTGGGCCGCGACCCGGGCGGGCCGGTCGACGACCCGCCCGTCTTCCCGCACCTGCGCGTCGACGCCTGTACCCGGTGCGAGCGGTACCTGATCGACGTCGACGTGGGTCGCGACCCCCGGGCCGTACCGGAGGTGGACGAGCTGGCCGCGGTACCGCTCGACCTGTACGCGACCGAACGGGGCCTATCGAAGATCACACCCAACCTCTTGGGGTTCTGATGGCAGAGATCAAGCCCGGCCAGTCGTACGGCTTCTTCACCGACACGAGCGTCTGCATCGGCTGCAAGGCCTGCGAGGTCGCCTGCAAGGAGTGGAACGAACTGCCCGGCAACGAACCGACGTTCCGCGACGGCTTCGACAACACCGGGAGCCTCGACTCACAGAACTGGCGGCACGTCCAGTTCATCGACCGCGTACCGGACGACACGACCAACGCCGGCGACGGCAAGGCGTGGCTGATGATGTCGGACGTGTGCAAGCACTGCCAGCACGCGAGCTGTTTGGACGTCTGCCCGACCGGTGCCATCATCCGGACCGAGTTCGACACCGTATTCATCCAACCCGATGTCTGCAACGGGTGCCGCGACTGCATCGCGGCGTGCCCCTACGGCGTGATCGGTCTCGACGAGCACAAGCACGTGGCCCAGAAATGCACGCTGTGCTACGACCGGCTCCAGGGCGGGATGGAACCGGCGTGCGCCAAAGCGTGCCCGACCCAGTCGATCCAGTTCGGTCCCGTCATCGAGCTGCGGGAGAAGGCACAGCAACGGGTGGACGCGCTGCACGCCGCGGGAGTTCCGCAGGCCCGCCTGTACGGCGCCGACGATTCGGTGTACGGCGGGCTCAACGCGTTCTTCCTGCTGATGGACAAGCCGGAGACGTACAAGCTGCCCAACGCGGCGAACGCGAAGCTGCCCGGCCGCAACAACGAGCGCGGGTACCTCGCCACGGCGATCACCGCGGTAGTGGCCGTGATCGGTGGCCTGGTCGCATTGCGCCGCCGCCGCGAACCGAAGCCCGCGACCGCCCCGCCGGACGCCGAGGCGCCGGCCGGCCGCGCGGAGGCCGAGGAATGATCCCACTGGCCGAGGCCGAGCACTTCGTCCGCGCTCCACAGTGGACGTGGTACATCCTCTTCTACTTCTTCCTGGCGGGCCTCTCGGGCGGGTCGTACGTCATCGCCACGCTGCTGCGCCTGCGCGGCGATCCGGCCGACGAGGCAGCGGCCCGGGTCGGGTACTACGTCGCGCTGCCGACGTTGCTCGCGTGCCCGGTCCTGCTGACCCTTGACCTCGGCCAGCCGCTGCGGTTCTGGCACATGCTGGTCGACACGACGCCCGGCGAGGTGGGCCCGATCGTCAAGTACTGGTCGCCGATGTCGGTCGGTGCATGGGCGCTCGCGGTGTTCGGCGCGTTCGTCGCGGTGTCGTTCCTCGACGCGTTCCTTCGTGACCGCAGGCGTGTGGACCGCGCCGGGATTTTGGCGAAGCTGTGGTCGGTGGCCGGGGCCGTCGTCGGGCTGTTCATCGCCGGGTACACGGGTGTGCTGCTCGCGGTGTCGAACCAACCGGTGTGGAGTGACACGTGGGCGCTCGGGGCGCTGTTCCTCGCGTCCGGGCTCGCCGGTTCGGCCGCGCTGCTCGGGTGGCTGGTCCGCTTCCGGCCGGGGGCGCGCGCCAGGGCCGGGGCGTTCGTCCGCGGGGAGCGCTTCTTCATCGTCCTCGAACTCGCGCTCGTCGTGGCCCTCGTGGCCACCCTGATCCCGGCGGGCACGCTGGGTCGGGCCTTCGGCTTCCCCTGGATCCTGCTCTGGTTGGTCGCTGGGTTCGCGGGGCTGCTGCCGTGGCTGCGCCGGCACGCGCGTACCGTCGTCGAGACGCCCGGGCTGGTCCTGACCGTACTGGTCCTTGTCGGCGCACTGGCGCTACGGGCGGCAGTGATCTTCAGCGCGCAATGACGGTGTGGCGCCCGTCCGGCGTACGCCCGGTCCGGCCGCGCATGGCGAGGTACTCCAGCAGCGGCACGATGACCTTGCGCGTCGTACCCAGGGCGTCCCGCGCCTCGCTGACGGTGAACGGCTGCGGCAGCCCGGCGAGTACGGTCACTGCGTGGTCGACGGTGTCCGGCAGCAGAACCACACCCGGTGCCAACCGGACCAGCCGGCGCGCCCGTACCGCCGCGGCGATCTCCGCCGTCCCCAGGCCCAGTACGGCCAGCTCCTCCTCGGTCGGGACGGGGAAATCCCGGCCGGCCAGCCGCTGCTCCAGCGCTTCCACGGTCGTACGGACCGACGGCGCCAGCGTGTCCGGCGCCCCGGCATGGACGATCATCCCGTCGCGTACCGACCACGGCGGGGTCAGCAGTGCCGGTACGAGCCGGGGGTCCGGGAGGTCGAGCGCCTTGCGCGCGTACTCGACGCCGAGCGGCGCGGCAGACGGGTCGTTCGCACGCTGCGCCACCAGAGACATCAGCTTCGCCCGCAAGCTCCGGCGCAGCTCCGGAGCGACGAGCCAGTCCGCGACCAGAGCCGGCGCGGGAGGCTCGACCCCGATCGCACGCAACACGCCCTCCCGTACGATGCCCCGCCGACGCAGCTCGCTCGCGCCGTCCGGGACGTCGGGGTACCCGTCCAGCTCGCCGGCCCGGCGCCGGGCCGCGCCCCGCCGGTCGAGCCGCGGCGGGTCCACGTCGAGGACGACCGCCCCGCCGCCGACCCCCCGATCGTGACGCAGTACCACCCGGTCGCCGACTCGTAACGGGAGCACCGTGTCCAGCGTGAGCCGGGCGGTGTCCGCGCCGATCGGCCGCAGACGGCAGCTCACCGTCGCCGTACCCACGTGGACGAGCAACTCGCGGGGCAGGTGCTCCGGGGCGCACAACCGGGTACGGACGTCGGCGACCGCGGTACCCCGGTACGTGCCCGGCGTCATGAGCGCGTCACCGCGCCGGATCTCGCCGCGCCCGGCGCCGCGCAGGTTCAGCGCGACCCGGGCGACCCCGACCGCCTGGTCGGCGTGCCGATTCAACGACTGCAGCTCGCGTACGACATAGCGCCCCTGCGTACGGGCGAGCTCGAGCGTGTCTCCCACCCGGATCCCGCCCGCGGCGAGGGTACCCGTGACCACGAGCCCGGCCCCGCGGATGGTGAACCCGCGGTCGACCCACAGCCGGACCGGAGCGGCCGGATCGCTGCCGGGCAACCGCGCGACAAGGTCGTCGAGCGCGGTACGCAGTCGCGGCAGACCCTCCCCCGTCCGCGCGCTCACCGCGACCCACGGGACCTCGCCAAGGCTCGTCCGCCGGAGCTGGTCGAGCGCCTCCTCCGCCGCCAGGTCCGGCTCCAGCAGATCGGTCTTCGTCACCGCGAGGATGCCGTGTGAGACGCCCAGCGCGTGCAGTGCCAACAGATGCTCCGCCGACTGGGGCATCCAGCCCTCGTCAGCGGCCACGACGAACAGCACCGCGGGGACCGGGCCGACACCCGCGAGCATGTTGCCGACGAACCGCTCGTGACCGGGTACGTCGACGAAAGCGATGGGGCCGTGCGCGCCATCCATCCACACGAAGCCGAGGTCGATAGTCAGCCCGCGCCGGCGCTCCTCCGCCCAGCGGTCGGGCTCCATGCCGGTCAACGCCCGAAGCAGCGCCGACTTGCCGTGGTCGACGTGACCGGCCGTCGCGATCACATGCATCTGGACACCGCCGATCGCTGCCCGATGGAGAAGACCGTCCTCGAACGACACTGGCGGAGGCGGACGGGAGTCGAACCCGCCGACGCGTTTGTCACGCGCCCAACGGTTTTGAAGACCCTGACCGGCACCGGCCGACACACCTCCGCGACGGACTGTACATCGATTCGACAGGTCCGCTGGTGCGGTACGGGCTGCCCGGAGCATGTGGCGTCCGAGTCGATGAGCCGCCAGCGTGGGTACTGGTGGGCTCCCCGCCGTAGCTTCGACCGGCCCGGTACCCGGGTCACCGTAAGCGGGCGAGCACCGGCTGCGTACGGCGGTGGGTGCTGCCCACCGGCCACCGGCCCGGCGACGGGCAGCTCCCGGTGCTGAGCACCCGTACGGCGGCCCCGGTGGCCAGCGGGTGCTCGCCTCGCACAACGCGTACCTGGTCCCGCAATGGTTCGCCGACCAGGGCTTCGCGGTCGTGGTGGCCGACGGTCGCGGTACCCCGGGCCGGGGTCCCCGCTGGGAGCGCACCATCCACCACGACCTGGACCCGTCCCGGGTAGGTATCCGAGGCTGGTCCTACGGCGGCTACCTCGCCGCCCCTCGCCGTGCTGCGCCGGCCCGACGTCTTCCACGCCGCGGTCGCCGGCGCCCCCGCCACCGACCCGCGGCTCTACGACACCCACTGGCAGGAACGCTTCCTCGGCCATCCCGACGAGCACCCCGAGGTCTACGAGCGCAACTCGCTGCTGCGCGATGCAGCCGCGCTGCGCCGCCCGCTGATGCTCATCCACGGCCTTCTCGACTACAACGTCCGCCCGGCGCACACCATGCGGCTGTCCGCCGCCCTGCTCGCCGCCGGTCGCCCACACACCGTTGTACCGCTACCCGCCGACACCCACATGGCCCGCTCCGAAATCACCGCCAACCTGCTCGCCATCGAGGTGCGGTTCCTCCACGAAGCCCTCGCCACACCCTAGCCAGCGGGTATCTCCGGGCGAGGAGGGCGGTCGGAACGCTCGGGCCGGTGGGGACGACGGCGGCGATGCGTGCGGGGTGGTTCATCAGCCGCAGCAGCCGCCCGACGAGGTGGCCGGGATGGTGACGAGCTGGCGGCGGCCGTCCGGCTCGGGCTGGGCGGCGCCGGTCTCGGCCGGGGTAACGGCGGGGGTGTCGAACTGGTTGCCGGCGAGGGTGGCGATCTGCGCGGCGGCGGCTTGGTCGATGCCGAGTTCGTCGGCGGCCAGGCGGGTGGCCTCGGCCACGGTGCCGGCGGTGGGCAGGTGCCGGGTGGCCGCCGCGACGAGTTTGGCCGGGATGTCGGCGGGCAGGCCGAGGCGAACGGCTGCGTCGGCGAGCATGGCCCGGGCGCCGAGGGTGGCCGAGCAGACCCCGGTTTCGGGCAGGTCGAGGTGCACCTCCCGGGCGGCGTCCCAGTCCCCGGCCAGGGCGGCGGCGATGGAGCGGACCTGCTCGTGGCCGGTGGCGAGCAGGAATGTCGGGGCGCGGCCGTAGGACTTCACCCCGACCGCGTAGTAGCCCGGTTCGGGGTGGGCCAGTTCATCGACCCCGTGCGGGCGGACGGTACCGCAGGAGTGCACGTTGGGGTCGATGAGCGGGGCCAGGGTCCGGGTGGAGCCGAGGATCGGGTCGAGGTCCAGGCGCAACTCGGCGGCGATGACGTGGTCGGGCCGGTAACCGGTGGCCGCGACGATCCGGTCCGCCCGCAACCTGCGCCGGGCGCCGTCGCCGGTGGAAGCGATCAGTTCGATCCCGCCGTCGGCCGGTGTCGCGGCCAGTGGCCTGAGCGTGTGCACGGCG
>Ga0137379_10007118_pt1 | contig 10610 bp, 5 predicted proteins | sample SagtaG_18_FD_104812 | JGI IMG/M metagenome (GOLD analysis project Ga0137379, IMG submission 104812) | Vadose zone soil microbial communities from Sagehorn Ranch, Mendocino, California, USA - Sage2_L_80_16 metaG | ecosystem: Environmental > Terrestrial > Soil > Vadose zone | place: USA... | reverse complement strand
TCCACGTCGGATAGATGAACGCATCGAGCTTCTGCGCGTCCATCGTCTCCGCAACGGCGGCGCGGAAGCGATCGCGGTACTCCGCCTCGGCGCGGCACGCGGGCGTCTCGGGTCCGTTTTCCGGTCCATCCTGCGCCTGCTGCAGGCGCACCTGCACGGACGGATGAAAGCGCCGCGACCGCAGGATCTCCTCGACCGAATGCACCGGCACCCGATCGCCCTGCGCGGCGAGGTAGCGGTTCATGTCGTACTTGAATCCGCCGCACGGAGGGCCGCCCTGGGCGCGGCGGACCTGATCCAGGTTAACGCGCGCCGGATCGACGATCGTGGCGCCCGCGCGCTCGAGATCCTCGATCGCCGCCATGAAGACCTCCACCATCTGGGGATCGGTCGTGTCGCGTTCGTACACCTGCCGCAGGATGCCGATCCGCGCGCCCTTGAGGCCGTCGCGCTGCAGGGCTTGCGCGTAATTCGGTATCGGCCGTCCGTGGCTCGCGCTGGTGACCGGATCGTCAGAATCCTCGCCCGCAATCACCTGGAACACGGCCACCGCGTCCTCGACCGTGCGCGTCATCGGACCGGCGATGTCCGCCAGCAGGCTGAGCGGGATCACGCCCGCCCTGCTCGTCAGCCCCATCGTCGATCGGATGCCGACCAGCGCCTGATGGGAAGACGGGCCCCGGATGGAATTGCCGGTGTCGCTGCCCAGGCCGATCGCGCCCAGATTCGCCGCGATGGCCGCGGCCGTGCCGCCGCTCGATCCCGCCGTGACCCGATCGAGCGCATACGGGTTGCGCGTATAACCGGGCAGCAGCGAATTCACGGTTTCGTATGGACTGAACGCAAACTCCGCCATGTTGGACTTGGCGAGGACGATCGCGCCGGCGTCTTTGATGCGCTTGACGAGAAATGCGTCCTTGTTCGAGACGAAGCCTTTGAGCGCCAGCGAACCGCCGGCGCTCTGAAGACCCACGGTCTCGAAGTTGTCTTTGACGATCGCGGGAATGCAGTGGAGCGGACCGGCGATGCCCGATTGCGCGAACCGGCGATCCAGGTCGTCTGCCTGCTTCAGCGCGTCCGGATTCGTCATGACGATCGCGTTCAGGGACGGGCCGTTCTTGTCGTACGCGTCGATACGGCGCAAATACACGTCGACGAGCGCGTGGCACGTCACCCTTCCGCTTTTCATCGCATCATGGATTCCTGCGATGGTCGTCTCTTCGACATGGAACGGTGGAGGCGCGGGTGCCTGTTGCGCCGCCGGCGCGGCGGCGAGCAGGATCACGATGACGACGAGCTTTCGCATGGGGGAATAATTATGACCTCCGTTCCTTCGTTTCTCCGTTGTAATGTTGTCCCGTTCGTTCCACAATCTCTGTGTCTCCGTCTCTACACCTCCGTCACCGAACCGCTGATCAACGAGCCAACGTGATCGATCTGTCGACCGTCCTTTCCCAGTACTGGGGCTACACCTCCTTCCGTCCATTGCAGCGCGAGGCGATGGACGCGATTCTCACCGGCCGCGACTCCGTCGTGGTGCTGCCGACCGGCGGCGGCAAGTCGCTGTGCTTCCAGGCGCCGGCGCTGGCGCGGGGCGGACTCGGCTTGATCGTGTCGCCGCTCATCTCGCTCATGAAGGACCAGGTCGACACGCTCGTCGAAAACGGGATCGAGGCGGCCTGCTATAACAGCTCGCTGAGCGCGGATCAGAAAGGCTCCGTCGCCGCGGGCATTCGCGAGGGGCGCTATGCCCTCCTGTACGTCTCGCCTGAACGGCTCGCCGGCGAGGGCAGCGACGGCTTTCTCCGGATGGTCGGGCCGATTTCATACATCGCGGTCGACGAAGCGCATTGCATCAGCCAATGGGGCCACGACTTCCGGCCAGAGTACCGGCAGCTCGGCGCCCTCCGCGCACGATTCCCGGACGTCAGTCTGCACGCCTTCACCGCGACCGCCACGGCTCGCGTCCGCCGTGACATTGCGAGCCAGCTGCAGCTCCGCGACGCGATCGAGCTCGTCGGTTCGTTCGATCGTCCGAACCTCGTCTACCGCGTCGTCCCGCGGAGCGGCCTGAAGCCGCAGCTCCAGGACGTCCTCGCGCGCCATCGGAACGAAGCGGGCATCGTGTACTGCACGTCGAGACGCGAAGTGGATGCGCTCGCCGCCTGGCTCACCACCGCGGGCGTCCGCGCGGTGCCCTATCACGCGGGACTGGCGGACGAGGATCGGCACCGGAACCAGGACGCCTTCATCAACGAGGACGCCGATGTCGTGGTGGCCACCGTCGCCTTCGGCATGGGCATCGATCGCTCCGATGTCCGCTTCGTCGTCCATGCGGGCGCGCCGCAGTCGCTCGAACACTATCAACAGGAATCGGGGCGAGCGGGACGCGATGGTCTCGAGGCGGAGTGCGTGCTCGTCTATTCCGGCGCCGACTTCCTCAAGTGGCGCGTCATGCTCGAACGCAGCGGCGAATTGACGGACGGCCGCCGCACGCTGCTGCGGGACATGGAGCGCTACGCCGCGGGCGTCGGCTGCCGGCATCGCCACCTCGTCGAATACTTCAATCAGCCGTACGACAAGGCCGACTGCGGCGCATGCGATTACTGCCTCGGCGAGCTCGAGTCCGCACACGAGCCGCTGATCATCGCGCGCAAGATTCTTTCGTGCGTCGCCCGCGTCGGACAGCGATTCGGCGTCGGACATGTCACGAACGTCCTGTGCGGCAGCGACAGCGAACACGTGACGCGCCGAGGACATCACGAGCTGACCACGTTCGGCCTGCTGCGGAACGCGCCGTCTGCGGAAGTACGCGGGTATATCGAGCAGCTCACGGCTGGCGGATTGCTCAGGCAGACGGAAGATCCCTATCCGGTGCTCGCGCTGACCGACTCGGGTGTCGCTCTCCTGAAAGACGCCGCGGCACGGCCCGATCTGAGACTGGCGCGCCAGCGCCGCGTCACGAAGGATCGCCGGCCGGAGCGTGCGCGCCCCGCCACCGAATCATGGAAAGACGTCGACCACGATCTGTTCGATCGCCTGCGGGCCGTGCGGCTGCGCATCGCGCGCGAGCGCGGGGTGCCGCCGTATGTGATCTTCCACGACACGACGCTCCGGGAACTCGCGCGGCTCAAGCCGCGGACGGTCGATGCGCTGCACGAGGTGTATGGCGTCGGCGCGCGTAAGGCCGCACAGCTCGGCGAGGCGTTCGTCGACGAGATCCGCGCGTACGAGGCACGGAGATAACGGGACGCTTTTCAGCCACGGACGACACGGACGCCACGGACATATCTCGTCTTCTCGGCCACGGACTACATCGACGCCACGACAGCGCTCACAGAGAACGCAGAGAGAACAATCTCTCGTGGAATCATGATTGGTCACATTCGCTGCCCCGCGTCTGGAACACGTGTTCGTGTCGCCGCGCTGCGCGCGGCACGCGGGCGCGGAAGATCAGGATCACGAACCCGGGAGGGAGGCAGCTCGGCTCGTGATCCTGATCTCCCGTGCCCGCGTCAGGCCCGGCCGAACGGCCGGCCACACGAACACGTCGTCTAAGCGGTCCGCAGGCCGAACGCGAATCGGAGCCGTCCGTGTCGTCCGCGTGATCCGTGGCCAATCCCGATCCGTGTGGTCCGTGGCTAATCCCGATCCGTGTAGTCCGTGGCTAATCCCGATCCGTGTGGTCCGTGGCCAATCCCGATCCGTGTGGTCCGTGGCTAATCCCGATCGTCGTCGCCCGCGGCAATCGGCCGGATGAATCCCGATCGCCGCGGCGGCGGCATCACGGAATCCCGCCCGCGGACGGTGGCCCAGATAATCTGATTCAACTCCAGGTCCGGCGCGAGGTCGGGTGCGCTGAAATCCATCCGCTGCGAGGCTGCGGCGCCCGGTGTGGCCCAGTCGTTCCGGTCCGTCAGCGGCACGCGCGCGGCGACGTGCGTGAACGGGGCCAGTGACGGCGTCGCGCTGAACGCATTGTACATCGGTGTCGCCGCCGCATCGTATTGGCTCATCGGCGGCAGGCCGAGAATGAGCTCCATCGTCCTCAGCACGCCGCACGTCGTATAGAGCGTGCTGTCGACGACGCCGCGGCGAAGAAAAGGACTGATGGCCAGGAGAATCGATCGGTGCGCGTCGACGTGATCGGGTCCGTTCTGCGCGTCGTCCTCGAGCACGAAGATCGCCGACTCCTTCCAAATCGAGCTGTGTGAGAGGGTTTCCACGAACTGGCCGAGCGCCAGATCGTTTTCGGCGACGAACGCGCGCGGCGTGAGCGCGCCCGGTGACGCGCCGTTGGTGTGATCGCCGCCGAGCCTGACGATTGACAGCCGCGGCATCGTTCCTGTCCGTTCGAGCTCTTTGAATTCCTCGGTCCAGATCTCGACGCGTTTCATGTCGGGAATGGACAGATCGAACGGGGGGTACTTCGTGTTCACGTGGCCGTCGAGTCCGGGCACGCTGGCGACGATCTCCCCGTCGGGGCGCTCCCATCCGCTGAATTCGCCGTAGCTGCGGAACGAGACGTTGGCGCGCTTCGCGGCATCCCACAGGTAACCCTGCGCCGGTGCCGCGATGTTGCCGAACGGGGTGCGCATCTTGTAGCCGCCCTCGCTCAGGTACAGGCCCTCGCGGCGGCCGTAGTTGGCGGGCCACATTTTCTCGACGAAATCGGTGGCGTAGGCGCCCGTCGAGAACGCGTGACCGTCGTAGCTGACTTCGGCATCGACGTAGAAATTGTCGAACGTCGCGAACACCGTCGCGAGCGCGTGCGCGTTCGGCGTCACGGCCTCGCCAAAGAGCGTCAGCGACGGATCGCCGTTCGCCTTCGGCAGATCGCCGAGCACCTGATCGTACGTGCGGTTCTCGCGGATGACGTAGAAGACGTACTTGATCGGTGACGAGCCGCCCACGCGGCGCGGAATTGGAGAGGCCGCAGGAGCGTCGGCCGGCGCGAGCCGCGTGGCGTCGGAGTATGGTGTCAACGCGCGCACGCGCGCCGTCATGCGCGCCAACGCAGCCGCACCCGGTGTCGGAATGACGGAAATATCCCCTTGGAACATGGCGCCGGAGTACTGCGCCTCGAGGCGCGCGCCTCCCGGCTGCGGCCCTCGCGGATTGGCGAGGCCGGTCAGGCCTTTCCCATCGAGAACGAAGAAGCGGCTGCCGTCGCGATCGAACAGGACGTTTGTCGGATACCAGCCGACCGGAATCCATCCGAGGACAGTCGACGCGCCTGGCTTCGACACGTCCGCCACGGTGATGGTGTTGTTGTCGGCGTTGGCGATCAGAAGGGTATGGCCATCCGGCGAGAGGGCGACGCCGTTGGGCGTCGACCCTGCGGGCGCCTGCGTGCCGAGCGCGACCGAGATCTGCTCGGCGGCCGTCTTCGCGCCGACATCGACGACCCACACTGCGTTCGTATTCGCGCAGGCCACGAAGACGCGCGCGCCGTCGTGACTGACGGCCATGGCGTTCGGATGCTCGCCGACCGCGATGTCCCCTTTCGCCGTCAGCGTGGCGGGATCGAGCATCAGGACTTTCGCGCCGCCCCAGATCGATACGAACAGCGTCTGGCCATCCGGCGAAAGGACGCAGGTGTAGGGCTCGGCGCTGAGCTCCGCCGTCGCGACGATTTGCTTCTGGGCGATATCGATGACACGAATCTTCTGTCCGTACATTTGCGCCGCATACAGACGGCGGCCGTCCGCACTGATGGACATGCCGGCCACGTAGCCGGCATTTTCGATGACGTCGCGGCCGGGGTGCACCTCCGCGGGGCCGAGCGAAATCGACCCGGCGGCTTTCAAACGCCCGCCGTCGAACGTGTACCCGTAAATCACGTTTTCGCTCGCGCCTGAGGCGTAGAGCCGCTTCCCGTCGGGGTGCCAGACAAGCCCGAACCACGAATGTTCCACGTCGGCACGGCTGACCAACTGCAGGGTATGTGTGTCGAAGATGCTGATCGCGGGCTTCGCCCACCCGCTCGTCGAGATCGCGATGAAGCGGCCGTCGGGCGATGGCACGAGATTCATGGGCAAATCGCCGACGAGGATGTGGCGCCCTTCCGGCGCGATCCGCCACCCATTGGGCAACAGCGTCACTCCGCGACCCTCGTAGCCGGGCTTCAGCGGGGGCGCCGCGCCGTGCTGGGCCCATGTCGACCATGTGGCGGCGAAAACCATCGCCGCAAAAACCGCAAGGAATCCTGATTTCCGCATTCAGCTCACCGCCCCTGCGGCGGAGTTATATCTGAAAACGATGTCGTTGAGCTATCGGGCGAACTGGATGGACCTGACGATCCTGCCAAACAGGTTCGCGTACCCGTTGTACTGGTCGCGCGGCGCGACGCCGAGCGCGTAGAACAGCGACCCGTCGTCGAGCGCAGTTGTATACACGTCGATCGTTTCCTGTCCGCCGGTGACCTCCGACACATTCGAGAGGACGGTGTGCAGACCCTGCCGTCCGCCAATCGACGCGCGCTCGAATCCGTTCGGCTCGCTCAAGCGTGGATTGCCCTGCCGGAGCGACTGGATCAACTCGTCGGTCGCCGTCTGGACGTCGTGGGTCTCGTTGCGCGACAGGCCGATCTGGATGCCGTTCGTAAAGACGCTCTGGCCGCGGACCGTTCCGTACGCGCCATCCGGCGCGAACGTCACGCTGTTATTGGTCCCCATCTCGCGCCAGTTCGACGGCACGCTGACGCGGAACAGGTTCCCCTCGTTATAGGTCGTGAAGCGCGAGTCGGGACGCGGCACCGCCGACGGATTCGGCTGACTGTCGGGCACCGTATTTCCGGTCGTCCGCCCGGCGTTCTTGTTGCGCGTCGCCTGCTCGGTCGTCGGCGCGGGCGGAAGGCTGCGCAGGTGCGCCCGCACGTTCTGAAATTCCGGAGTGTCGCGCCGCGCGTTGCTCTCGACGCGGAGCGCGGCCGCTTCCTGATTGATGTACTCGTATCGATTCCCCGGATCGGGATGATCGCTCAGCCACTGGGGCCCGCCGGGTCCGCCCTGCTGCTCGATCGTCTTGAACACGTTCGCCATGTCGCGGGGATCGTATCCCGCACCCGCCATGATGTGGCTGCCGAGGATATCGGCCTGGCGCTCGTATTCCCGGCTGAACCGCATGAAGTACGTCCCGATCCCGAATTGCGAGCCCTGCGCAATCAGACCGCCGGTGCGTCCGCCGACGATGGCGCCGAGAATCTGTCCGGCGATTTCTCCGACCGCATACGGCGTCGCCTTGGTCTGCTGCGCCGTGCCGTGCCGCAGCGCGACGTGACTGAGCTCGTGCGCCATGACGCCGGCGACCTCCCCCTCGTTGTGCGCCTTCTCGATCATCCCGCGATTGATGAACATCGGGCCGCCCGGCAGGGCGAACGCGTTGATGTCGCTCACGTTCACGCCGGTGAACGAGTAGCGGAACTCGGGATGCTGGAACCCGCGCGGAATGTTCTCGACCAGCCGCCGGCCGATCAGCTCCAGGTACCCGTTCACGGCGGAATCGCGCATGATCGGGAGCTGCTGGGCCACCTGCTGCGCGGCTTCCTGGCCGAGCTTCACGTCGTCGGCGGGACTGTACTTGTTCTTGGGTGCGACGACTCGGGTCTGCGCGGCCGCCGACACGGTCAGCGCAGCGGCCATCGTCGCCACGAGGCTTGTGCTCGCACGAAATCGGGACATGTTCTGACTCCTCCACCTGGGCTGCATCGCAGCCCGGTCCCTGTATTGCGGGAAGTGTACCAACCCGGGCGAGTTGCCGTCGAACAGCCGGGGTAAGATCCCCGGCTGAGGTCGTTGCATGCGTCTTTCATCTATCCTGCTGGCCATGATGGCCTCGGCGGCCGCGCCGCAGGCGCCGCACACCGCGATCTGTTTTGGACATCTCTGGGACGGCACGCGCCTGCTCGACGATGTAGTCGTCACGATCGAGGGAGACAAGATCGCGAGCGTGGAACCGCACGGCACGGCGCCGCGCGACGCAGTGGATCTGCGCCGCTACACCGCAATTCCAGGCCTCATCGATTTGCACACGCACATTACCTATTACTGGGACCGCAAACCCGGCAGCCGTCCTCTTGGGCAGCGGCGGCGACCCGCCGTGACAGTATTTCTCGCGCAGGATAACGCGCGCCGGACGCTCGAAACCGGAGTGACCACGATTCGAGATCTTGGCGCCGCGGCCGACATGGATTATGCGATGCGCGATCTGGTGGCCATGGGCGCGATGGTCGGCCCGCGCATGTTCGTCGCGGGCCAGGGCATCTCGGCGCGCAACGGCGCCCCACCCGATCCGGACGGCATGCGCAAGAGCGCGGAAGACCGCATCAAGGCCGGATCGGATTGGGTGAAGGTCTACGGCTCGCGCGGCAGTTTCGACAGCGTCGACACCACGCAGACGGTCACGTTCGATGAAATGAAGGCGATCGTGGATGCGGCGCACGCGCTCAAACACAAAGTGGCGATCCACTCGTACGGGCCGTCCGGCGTGCGCGACGCGGTCCTGGCCGGCGCCGATTCCGTCGAGCACGGCATCGATATCGACGACGATACCTTCAAGGAGATGGTCGCGCGGGGGACCGTCTGGGTTCCGACGATCGATCACAACCGCTACTACGTCGACGCGAAGGACGAATACGGCTTCAAGACCGAGGCGATTCCCCCGCTCGAGGATTACATCGCGCGGAACCTGGAATCGACCCGCCGCGCCGTGAAAGCCGGCGTGACGATCGGCATGGGGTCGGACGCGGTCTACTCGATGTTCGGCCAGAACACACGCGAGCTGGAATGGTTCGTGAAAGCCGGCATGACGCCGGCGCAGGCGCTTGCGACGGCGACGACCGTCGCGGCCAATCTCCTCGATCAAAAGGATCATCTCGGCCGCATCGCGCCCGGATTCGCCGCCGATCTCGTGGCGATCGAGGGCAAGCCGCTCGAGAACATCACGGATGTGATCGGCGGCGTCAGGTGGGTGATGAAGGACGGCCTGGTCGTCGTCCCGCTCGCCCGCGACGCGGCACGACGATAAGAGACGATAAGAGCGGTGTGTCTGCGCATATGAACACTCCTTTCGATTTTTCGGGACAGCGCGCGCTCGTGACGGGTGCGGGCCGCGGGATCGGCGCCGTCATCGCGCGGCGGCTTGCCGCCTGCGGCGCGCACGTCATCATCAACTACCTGCAGGATGAGAGCGCCGCCAGCGCGACAGCGCGGGAAATCGAGCACGCAGGCGGATCGGCGAGTCTGATGCGCGCCAACGTCGCCGACCCGCAGGCGGCCGCCGCGCTGTCGGCCAACGCCGCGGGCAAGGGCCTCGACATGCTGATCCACAACGCCGCGATCGGCTCCTTCAAGCCCCTGCACGCGGTCCGCGCGAATCAGTGGGATCTGACGATGAACGTCAACGCGCGAGCCCTGCTCCTGTGCACGCAGGGAACGCTGGACGCGCTGGAGCAGCGCGCAGGGCGCGTGGTGGCCATCTCGAGTCTGGGCGGCATGCGCGTCGTGCCGTCGTACGGCGCGATCGGCGTCTCAAAGGCGGCGCTCGAGGCGACGACGCGGTACCTCGGAGCCGAACTGGCGCCGCGCGGCATCCGTGTCAACGCGGTGTCCGGCGGCCTCATCGAAACGGGATCCGCGCAGCTGCATCCCGATTACGCGGGACTCGCGAAGCGGGCCCTCGCGCACACCCCGCTCGGCCGTCTGACGACCGCGGACGACATCGCCGATGCCGTTCTGTTCCTCTGCAGCCCGCTGTCGTCGGCGATGATCGGTCAGACGATCGTCGTCGACGGCGGCGGGAGTCTCGTACTCTGATCCGGAGGGACGCCGGGTCAGCGCGCCGGCTTCTCCCACAGGGTGTCGGCGATTGGCGCGTTCATCTTCACATCGGTGAACTTCATCGTCGTCGCCTGGTTCCACGTGATGTAGCGCACCTCGAACGGCACCTTTACTCCGCTCACGTCACGATAGTCGGTGTAATCAACCTGCTCGAGGAGGTTGCCGAACGGTGTGCGCGTCTGGATGACGCGGCGCCGCAATAGTCCGGTCTGCCGCTCGAACTGCATCTGTTCGCTCACGTCTTCGCCCACCCGCGCGGCGAGCCCGATCGTGTCGGTGCCGTCGACGTTGCCGTAGCGACCGACGGTCAGCGTCGGGTAGCGCTGCTTGATGGCCAGCGGCAGGCCGAATTCGGTCGGCCGGTTCACCTGCGCGGCCTGGATCCCCTCCAGCACGTGCACGTTCCCGAACGCCTGCACCCACGCTTCTTTCGACGTCGACACGCGAATGGTCGGTACCGGCTTCGAATCGACGTCCACCCGGTATTCGCCGGTCGTCTTCTCCTGCACGGTGAGGGGCGACGAGACGAGATCGCGCGACGTGAGGGTGCCGTGCATCACGCGCGTTTTCGCCTGCGCAAGCGCCGCCTCTCCGCCCATGGCGTGCACGAACTTTTCGAGAACCTGGTCGACGGTTTCGGTCGGACGCGGGGGACCGGCGCGTCCGCCCGGGCCGGCCCCCGGCACGCCCGCAGCCCCAGGCGCACCTTGCGGCCCCGGCGCACCCTGCCCACCCCGCGCCCCTTGCACGCCCTGTGCACTCGGCGCACTC
>Ga0137379_10007104_pt1 | contig 10619 bp, 10 predicted proteins | sample SagtaG_18_FD_104812 | JGI IMG/M metagenome (GOLD analysis project Ga0137379, IMG submission 104812) | Vadose zone soil microbial communities from Sagehorn Ranch, Mendocino, California, USA - Sage2_L_80_16 metaG | ecosystem: Environmental > Terrestrial > Soil > Vadose zone | place: USA... | reverse complement strand
GCGCCGGGAGCAGGATGTGGCGGCGCTGATCGCCCGCGGGCAGTCCAACAGCCAGATCGCCGCCGCTCTGGTCATCTCGGCCCGGACCGTGGAGACCCACGTGCAGCACATCATGGACAAGCTGGGCTGCAGCGCCCGCGCGCAGATCGCCGCCTGGTCAGCAGCCGGGCTGTCGGCCGAGAAGACACCGAATATCCGTACCAGTATCAAGGTGGCCGTGGTGCTGCTGATCATCGTTTTCCGGCGCTGGCGGCACCTGCTGGTATTCACGCTCTGCCTGTTCTTCCTGGAGATCGCCGGCGGTGCGATCTACGAAGGGCCCGTCCCGGCCGCGACCGTACGGGGTGCCGATCATCGGCAGTTGGGACGGCTACTCCGCGCCGTCCACGACGGTAGTGGCGCTCACGTTCATCTTGATGGGCACCGTGTACTGCCTGGTCGTGCCTGGCCGGCCGCGGGCCTACGCCAACGCCACTGTGGCGGCGGTGGTCGCGGTCTTCTGCCTGGCCCGGCTATACCTGGCCGTCGATCGCCCGGATGACGCGCTGTTCGGCGTCGTGGTGGGGGTCGCGGTACCGCTGACGGCGTTCCGGTTTTTCACCCCGGACGGGGTGTTCGGCATCGCCTACCGCCGCGGCCGGACCGCACACGTGGACGTGACCGGCAGGCGCGGTGCGGCGATCCGGCAGGCGGTCCACCACCAGCTCGGGCTGACCGTGCTGGAGATCTCGCCGGTCGGCCTTGCCTCATCAGCTGGGTCGACGCCAGTACGGCTGACCGTCGAGGGCGATCCGGACGAGTACCTGTTCGCCAAGCTCTACACCCTCGGCCATGTCCGTGCCGACCGGTGGTACAAGCTGTGGCGCACGATCTTGTACGGCACCCTGGAAGACGAGAACCCGTTCCATTCGGTGCGGCAGTTGGCCCAGTACGAGGACTACGTGCTGCGGCTGCTCCGGGACGCCGGGGTCCGCAGCGCCACGCCGTACGGCATCGTGGAGATCACGCCGGAGCGCGAGTACCTGCTCGTCACCGAGTTCTTCTCCGGGGCCGTCGAGCTGGGCGACGCCGACATCGACGACGGCGTCATCGACCAGGGGCTGCTGCTGATCAGGAAGCTGTGGGACGCTGGCCTGGCTCACCGGGACATCAAGCCGGGCAACCTCATGGTCCGCGACGGGGAACTGCTGCTGATCGACGCGGGTTTCGCCCAGGTCCGCCCGTCGCCCTGGCGGCAGGCGGTCGACCTGGGGAACATGATGCTGGTGCTGGCGGTCCGCACCGACCCCGAGCGGGTGTACCGTCGCGCGCTCAGCTATTTCACCCCGGATGAGCTGGCCGAGGCCTTCGCCGCCACCCGCGGGGTGGCCAGCCCGACCCAGCTGCGCGCGTTCATGAAACGGGATCCTCGTGACCTGCTCCGCGAGTTCAGGGCGCTGGCACCGCCGCGGCAGCCGATCGTGCTGCAGCGCTGGGGGGTCCGGCGGGTCATTGTCACTCTGGCGATGCTTGGTGCTGCTGTCGTGGCCGTCGACCTCATCGGCAACGCATTCCACCCGGTGGTAAACCTCGGGTCAGCCCCCCCGGTGTGCGGCACAGGTCACTCAATGATCTTGTCCGCGCAGGCGGTACCGTCGGCGGGGATGCTGCCGTGCATCGCGGCGCTGCCATCTGGCTGGACCGTCGAGGGTGCCAATATCCGCAACGGCCGATCCCAGTTCTGGCTGGACTCCGATCAGGCCGGCCCGAGGGCGCTCACCGTCAGCCTGACCGCCACTTGCGACACCACCGGGGCCGTGCGGATTCCGTCCGACCATGCCGGGGCGGATCGTTTCGAGCGCCCGCTGAGCCTACAGCCGCGGTTCACGATGGCGCGGATGTACACCTTCGCCGGCGGGTGCGTCACCTACCAGTTCAGCTTCGTCCCGGGCGCGGCCCCCCTGCTCGCGATCCCGCTGGACACCGCGGTCGCGTTCGAGCCGAGATCCGCCCTGGTCGGCCAGATCCGGCGGACCGAGGGCCTGGCGCTCTGCGGGCGCGGTGCCGCCTGCCCTGGGTAGGGCCGGCTGCCGGCGTCCAGACGGTTGTGTCCGTTGCCGGCCATGGCTGGGAGGCTTAGCGTGTTGTGCGGGTGCTGGAATGGGTGCCGGGAGGTCAGCAGGCGGGCTGCGCGGTGAGCTGACCGAGTTTGATCGCCGCCTGGTCAGTGTCCCGGCCGCCACGCTGAAATTCGGTAGCCTGACCCGGCACCGGCCGAGCTCAGCCAGGAGCGTGCCGCGGCCACGGTGGCGAGCTGACGCCGCGGCGGCCGGCCTGCTCGATGAGGTCAGCCGCCCGGCGGACGCCGTCGCGCCGCCGGATCGTCGCTGCCGCGTAGGCCAGTCGCCCGCGTAGTCCGGCGTCGCTGAGCAACCGGTCAAGGGCATCGTGCATCTCGGCGTCGATGAATCGGTAGGCATCGAGGCGGATACCCAGGTCCAGTTCGTGCAGCCGCTGCGCGTTGTCGTACTGGTCCCAGAAAAGCGGCAGCACGATGGCCGGCTTGCCGAAATGCAGGCACTCGGTGATGGTGTTGTTGCCGCCGTGAGTGATCACCAGGTCGCAGAGCGGGAGGACGGAGGTCTGCGGCAGGAACTCCGCTCCCGCCATGTTCGGGCCCAGCTCGATCTCCTGGTGCAGCGGCCCCATGGACACGATGTAACGGTACGGAGTAGCGGACAGGCAGCCGATCACGCGCTGCATCAGCGGCACGTCGGCCGATCCGAGCGAACCCAGCGAGAAGTAGACGAGCGCCTCGTCCCGGCCAGCCAGAGCCTCGGGCAGCACGAACTCCTCATCGATCTCCCGTACCGAGGAATCCAGCCGGTGCCAGGACGGCCCGAGCGGGCGGGTGCGCCGGTAATCGGCCAGCTCCGGATACACGTACAGGTTGACCGCGCCTTCGTGGATGAATTCGAGGTCCGGCAGTGCCGGGGCGCCCTGATCGATGACCCAGGCGTTGAACTCCGCCCACACCGGCCGGTGGACCCGTTCGTACTCCTGGCGGAAGTCCTGCCATCCGGCCCGGTCCGCGGCCGGGTAGCCCGAGAACGCGGGCGGGATGCCCGGATCTTTGATCTCCAGCGGGTTGCAGGACACGATCCGCACGAACGGCACGCCCGCGGTCACCAGGGCCGGGAAGGCGACGACGTTGTCTTCCACGATCACGTCCGGCCGCGTCCGCTCGACGATCTGGGCCAGCTGCGGCTGGCAGTACCGCGCGCCGCCGATCAGCTCCTCCCAGACCGGCCTGATCCACGTGCCGAGCTGCTCGATCGTCGGCTTCCTGAACTCGGGGGCGGTGTCGCGGACGAAATCCTTCCAGAACTGCCCGGCGTCCTGGCCGGCCCCGGCGTCCGAGCCGGGCGGCGTCAGGTCGACGAGGTCTTCGGTGAATCCGAGCGGTTCAAGCCGCCCCCGCCACGACGCCTCGGCCGCGAACACCACCTGGTGGCCCCGGCGGCGCAGCACGTCGCCGAGGCCGACGCAGTTGTTGGTCGGCCCGTACGCGCTCTCCGGCATGAACAGGACGGTCAGTTCGCTCATGGTCAGCGCAGGCCCAGGGCGGCGTCCAGGCCGGGGGCGGTCACCTGGCCGGGGCCGACCCGTACCCGGCTGCGGCGCAGGATCACCGCGGTGATGACCACCGCGGCCAGGGTGACGCCGAGCATGATCGTGGCGAGGGCGTTGACCGCGGGCGTGAGGCCGAACCGGACGGCCGAGTACAGCACGATCGGCCAGGTGTTCGTCGTGCCGTTGGTGAACGCGGGCAGGACGTAGTCGTCGAAGGAGAAGGTGAACGACAGCAGGGCGGCGGCCACGATCGCGGGCATGAGCCGGGGCAAGGTGACCTGGCGGAACGTGGCCAGCGGCCCTGAGCCGAGGTCGTAGGCCGCCTCCTCGAGGGTGTCGCCCATCCCCACGAACCTGGCCCGGATGATGAGCATCGCCACCGAGGCGTTGAATACCACCTGCCCGATCAAGATGGTCGCCTTCCCCAGCGAGGGAAAGGCGTGGAAGTTGTTGCGGGCCTGCACGAAGAAGATAAGCGAGGCGACGGCGATGACGATCTCGGGCACGACGAGGGTCAGGTAGACGAGGGCGTCGAACGGCGCCCGGAGCCGGGGCTTCATCCGGGCCAGGGCCAGCGCCGCGCACAGCCCGAGCACGGTGGAGATGACCGCCGCCTCCGCGGCGATCTGCAGGCTGACCACGATCGCCGGGATGAAGGTCGGGTCGTGCAGGCCAGCGCTGAACCAGCACGAGGTGAAGCCGTTCCAGACGGTGATGTTGCCGATCTGATCGGGCGGCAGGCTGCAGATGTTCGATCCGTGGAAGCCCGCGAGGGCGGCGGCCGACGGCTTGTTGAAGGCGAAGAGCGCCATCACCAGGATCGGCAGGAACAAGAACGCGTACACCACCACCGCCCAGGCCGTGAACCCGTGCTTGGCCGTCAGCCGCCGCCGCCTACGCACCGAACTGCTCCTCTTTGGTGGCCACCAGGATGTACGCGATGACGAACACCGACAGCGCCGCCATCAGGCCGATCGACAGGGCCGAGCCGAACGGCTGGTTCTGGGCCTGGTTGAACTGGTCCCCGATGACGTTCCCCACGAACTCGTAGTTCCCGCCGCCCAGGATGTTGGGGATGATGTACTCGCCGGTCATCGGGATGAACACCAGCAGCCCGCCGGTGACCACGCCGGGCAGGGTGAGCCGCAGCGTGATCTCGCGGAACGCGGTGAACGGGCGCGCTCCCAGGTCGGTGGCGGCCTCGATCAGCGTCCAGTCCATCCGCTCGAGCGAGGCGAACACCGGCAGGATGAACAGCGGCAGGTAGTTGTAGACCAGGCCCACGCCCACGGCGTACTTGGTGTAGAGGACGTTGATGCCCAGGTCCTGGGCCAGGTACCCGTGCGGGTCGAGAATGATCTTCAGCGCGTAGGTGCGGATGAGGAACGACGTCCAGAACGGCACCACGACGAGGAGCAGCGCCAGCATCTTGTACGTGCTCAGGTAGCGCGCCATCCAGTAGGCCACCGGGTAGCCGACCGCGATCGTCAGCAGGGTGCCGACCGCGGCCATCAGCAGCGTGCGCTCGAAGATGGTGAGGTACAGGGAGCTGGTGATCTGGCGGTACTGGGAGGTGTCGAAGCCGTACCGCAGGCTGCCGAAGCCCTGCTGGGTCGCCAGCGAGAACGCCACCAGGATGGCCATCGGGCCGAGGAAGAAGACCGTGTAGTACAGCAGCGAAGGCGCGGTCAGCCAGGCCGGGTAGCGTGGCCGGAATGACCGCTTCCGCCGGGCGGCGGCCGGGACGGCCGCCACCTCCGGCGTCTTCTCCGCGACCGCCATCAGGCCGCCTTGAACTCCGAGTAGATCGTGGTGCGGGCCTCGACGACCTGCGGGCTGACGTTGAGGATGTAGTGGTAGTTGTCGGTGTAGGTCTTGGGCACGTTGAACATGGGGTCGTCGCGCAGCGCCGCGGGCAGCTGGTCAAGCGCGCTCTGCATCGGGATCTTGTAGTTGTGGTAGTTCATCTCGGTCACGGCCGTGCTCGGGGTGAGCAGCCAGTTGATCCAGGCGTGCGCGGCCACCGGATGCGGCGCGGTGGCCGGGATGCACCAGTTGTCCGCCCAGATCTCCGAGGCCTCGGTCGGGATGATCGCCGTGATGTCGCCCTGCTTCGCGCGCCCCTGCACGATCCGGCGCACGTCGCCGTTCCACCCCTGGCTGAGGATGATCTTGCCGGCGATGGCGTCGTCGATATAGGCGGAGGAGTCGATGGTCGTCACGCCCTTGCGGACCGACAGCAGGAACGACTTCACCGAGCCGAAGTCGGACTGGCTGGTGGTGTTGGGATCCAGGGCGAGCGCCATCAGCGCGAGCGGCACCACTTCTTCCGCGCCGTCCAGCAGGTTGGTGCGGCCGTGCCTCACAAACTTCGGCAGCGCCATGTAGAAGTCGTGCATGGTCTTGAGCTCGTCGGTCACGATCTTGTGGTTGAAGAAGAACATCGTGATGCCGAAGTCCTTGATGACGTGGTAGTCACCCGTCGGGTCGTACGACGGCCGCAGGAACGACGGATCCAGGTTCTTGAGGTTGGGCAGGAGCGCCTTGTCCAGGGCCATGAGGCCCTTCTCCTGGATCAGCTCGGCGACGGCGTTCTGGCTGGGCACGATGATGTCGTACGACGTGCCGCCCGCGTGCAGCTTGGCCAGCAGCTCGTCGTTGCTGGAGTAGAAGGTCTCGTGGGTGGTCATCCCGGCCGCGACCTCGGCCGGCAGCTTCTTGAACTTCGTGAAGGTCGAGGGATCGTCGTACTCCGACCAGTTGTAGATCTCGAGGTGGTTCTCCAGCGGCTTGCCGGCCAGCGGGTTCGCTGAGGCGGACGAGCTCGTCGAAGAGGTGCCGGATTGCGTCGTCGCCGTGCTGCCGCACGCCGCCGCGAACAGCGCCATCCCGCCCAAGCCGAGGGCCTGCCGCCGGCTCAGCGGCCGGCCGGCCGCGTGCTGCACCTCGCGGTGCAGGTAGTCGAACTTCGGCTTGATTGTGCGCGGCGCGAGAATGTTGAGTTGGTCTTGATCTTTGTTCATGATTCCTCCTGCTCGTCAACCGTGGCGGCTGGCGCTGCTTCACCCAGGAGCAGCGGAGAGGCTTCGTCCCAGCTGAGAGCGATCCGGTCGCCCGGGTGGATAGTGTCGAGCGCGGGGTCAGCGCTGGCGCGCTGCTCGCGCACGACGACGTTGCCAATGCCTGGCAGCTTGGCCACGATCTGGATCTGGTCACCCAGGTACATCTTGGTGATGACCTCGGCCTCGGCCGAGTTGGCGGTTCCGTCCGAGGAGCCCGCCCTGGCCACGATGCGCTCGGGCCTGATGCCGACCCGCACCTGCGTGCCCCTGACCGCCTTACCGCGGCCGCGCACGACGACGCCCGGGCCCGCGGCCACGGCGAACCCGCCGTCGGCGGCCTCGGCGACCTCGCCGGTCAGGAAGTTCATGTCCCCGATGAAGTCGGCCACGAACGGCGTCAGCGGCCGGTCGTAGATCGCGCGCGGCTCGTCTATCTGCTCGATCACGCCGTTTGACATTACGGCCACCCGATCCGACATGGACAGCGCCTCGCCCTGGTCGTGGGTGACGTAGATGAAGGTGATGCCCACCTGCTCCTGGATGCGCTTGAGCTCGATCTGCATCTCCTTCCGGAGCTTCAGGTCCAGCGCGCCCAGCGGCTCGTCCAGCAGCAGTACACGCGGGCTCATCACCAGCGCCCGGGCGAGCGCGACCCGCTGCTGCTGACCGCCGGAGAGCATCGCGGGGCGGTCCGTCTCCCGGCCGGTCATCCGCACCAGCTCCAGCGCGGCCCGCGCCCTGGCGTGGCGCTCGGCCTTGCCGGCCTTGCGCTGCTTGAGCCCGTAGGCCACGTTGTCCAGCACGGACATGTGCGGGAACAGCGCGTACTGCTGAAAGACGGTGTTGACATCGCGTCGGTACGGGGGCGTCCCGACCGCGTCCCGGCCGCCGATCAGGATCTCGCCCTCGTCCGGCTGCTCGAAGCCGGCGATCAACCGCAACGACGTGGTCTTGCCGCAGCCAGATGGCCCCAGGAGCGAAAGGAACTCGCCCGTGCGGACCTTCAGGCTGACGGCATCGACGGCCGTCAGCGAGCCGAAGCGCTTGGTGACGGCACGAAACTCCACGTCGTAGGCTTCGCCGTTGTCATGGGAGTTCACGCCCAGGTCACCCCCACAAGATCACAGTGTTAGGGGAACTGTAGGGCACCCGTAACCTCCGGGTCTATGGAGCCAGGGAAGGCGCCGACCGGGCGCTGCGTTACAGTGCGTGGTGGGAATGGCCCGACGACGAGCGGAGGTGACCATGGCGCTGTCACAGGATTCCGCGCCTAAGTTCGCTGAGTACGCCCACCCGGAGATGATCGTGTCGACCGAGTGGGTCGCCGCGCACCTCGGCGACCCCGGCCTGGTGGTGGCCGAATCCGACGAGGACGTGCTGCTGTACGAGACCGGCCACATCCCGGGCGCGGTCAAGCTCGACTGGCACACCGAACTCAACGACCCGGTCACCCGCGACTACGTCGACGGGCCGGGCTTCGCCCGGCTGATGTTCGCGAAGGGGATCGGCCGGGACACCACGCTGGTGCTCTACGGCGACAAGAACAACTGGTGGGCGGCGTACGCGCTGTGGGTGTGCTCGCTGTTCGGCCACCCCGACGTGCGCCTGATGGACGGCGGGCGGGCCAAGTGGATCGCCGAAGGCCGCCCGGTCAGCACCGACACCCCGGATCGGCCGCACGCGGACTACCCGGTCGTCGAGCGCGACGACAAGGTGATCCGCGCGTTCAAGGACCAGGTCCTCGAGCACCTCGGGCAGCCGATGATCGACGTGCGGTCGCCCGGCGAGTACAGCGGCGAGCTGCTGCACATGCCCGACTACCCGCAGGAAGGCGCGCTGCGCGGCGGCCACATCCCCGGCGCGAAGAGCGTCCCCTGGGCGCGGGCCGCCGCGCAGGACGCCACCTTCCGCCCCCGGGCCGAGCTCGAGGCGATTTACCTGGGCGAGGCCGGGCTGCGCCCGGACGACGACGTGGTGGTCTACTGCCGCATCGGCGAGCGGTCCAGCCACACCTGGTTCGTGCTCCAGCACCTGCTCGGCTTCGGCCACGTGCGCAACTACGACGGCTCGTGGACCGAGTGGGGGAACAGCGTCCGGGTCCCGATCACCCGCGGGACCAGCCCGTGACCCCGCAGCCCGTAAGCGGCGCCGCCCTACATCCCCGGCTGCAGGAGATAGCGGACGACTTCCACGCAGTGCCCGACAAGGACCGGCTGCAGCTGCTGCTCGAGTTCTCCCAGGACCTGCCGGCCCTGCCCGAGCGCTACGCCGCGCACCGCGACCGGATGGAACCGGTGCCCGAGTGCCAGACGCCGCTCTTCCTCGCGGTCGAGGTCGAGCCGGACGAGACGGTCCACCTGTTCTTCGACGCGCCCGCCGAGGCGCCGACCACCCGCGGCTTCGCCGCCATCCTGCACGCCGGCCTGGACGGGCTCGACGCGGACGAGGTGCTGGCCACCCCGGCCGAGTTCTCCGGCCGGCTCGGGCTGGCCGACCTGGTGAGCCCGCTGCGGCTGCGCGGGATGGCGGCGATGCTGGCCCGGATCAAGCGCCAGGTGCGGGACCAGCGGGCCGCCCCCCGAGCCGCGCTGTGAGCTGCTGGGCGTTGACGTGGGCCCAGTCGCGGTAGCAGTTGTTGAACAGCACGTGGGTGACCTCGGCGTCCGCGGCCAGGCCGCGTATCTTGCCGGCCCAATCGTCCAGCTCGCCGTCGCTGTACCGGTAGCCGAACTTCTCTGAGATCTCCTTGCTCGTCCACTTGTCCGAGTGCCCGTGCATCCGGACCACGGCCAGGTCGCTGGTGGCGGCCAGGACCGGCGGGATCGAGCTGGAGTAGCCCTGCGGCATGTCCACGCACACGTACGGGAGCTTGTGCTCGGCCAGGAAGTCCAGGGTCTCGCGCTGGTTGTCCTCGGTCATCCAGGTACGGTTGCGGAACTCGACGCAGACCCGGTCCGGCGCCGCCCGCCGCGCGCACGCCAGGATGTACTCCTTGTTCGACCGGCCGATCGGGAACCAGGGCGGGAACTGCAGCAGGATCGCGCCCAGCTTCCCACTGCCGCGCAGCGGCTCCAGCGCGGCCAGGAACCGGTCCCAGGCCGCATCGGCCAGCGCCGGGTCGACGTCCTTGAGGTACACCCGGTCCTTCCCGGACTGGCTGGCGGCCTCGCGCAGGTCGGCGGGCAGCGCCTTGACCGGGGTGGGGTGCTGGGTGAACAGGCTGAACGCCTTGACGTTGAAGGTGAAGTCGGCCGGGGTACGCATCGCCCAGGCCCGGGCGGTCTGCTCGGCGGGCAGCGCGTAGTAGGTGGCGTCCACCTCCACCAGCGGGAACTGCCGGGCGTAGTACCGCAGCCGCTTCTCCGGCGTGTTCGCCTCCGGCGGGTACCAGCCCGACTCGATCAGCGTCCGGTCCGTCCACGACGCCGTGCCCACCCGGATCTGTCCCATACTCCCAGCCTAAGGACTTCGTGCCTGGTCCGCTGGGCCAGGCGCCGGGTCAGGTCATCCCGCACGTCCGCGAGCTCCTGGCCGAAGCAGACGCGGCGGAATAGCCGGCGGCCCCGTCCTGTTATATGACACGTCATCAATCCGGAAGGACACCTATCTTCATGCGCAAGACCGCCCGCACCATGGTCCCCGTGCACCCGCTGCTCGCCGAGCGGTGGAGCCCGCGCGGGTTCGACCGGGCGCACGAGATCGGCGACGAGGACCTGGCCGCGCTGCTCGAGGCGGCGCGCTGGGCGCCGTCGGCGCAGAACAGCCAGCCCTGGCGGTTCCTGGTCACCCGGCGCGGCGAGGCCGCGGCGGGTTCGGCCTCGCCGACTCCCTGACCCCGGTGGTCGTCCTGGCCATCGGCCGCCGCGGCGGCACCGCCGGGCTGCCCGAGCCCCTCGCCGCGCGCGAGGCCGCCCCGCGGACCAGGCACCCGCTCTCCGACCTGCT
>Ga0137379_10007103_pt1 | contig 10619 bp, 9 predicted proteins | sample SagtaG_18_FD_104812 | JGI IMG/M metagenome (GOLD analysis project Ga0137379, IMG submission 104812) | Vadose zone soil microbial communities from Sagehorn Ranch, Mendocino, California, USA - Sage2_L_80_16 metaG | ecosystem: Environmental > Terrestrial > Soil > Vadose zone | place: USA... | reverse complement strand
GTCTCTATGAGTTCCGCCTCACGCTTGAGCCGCCGGCTGCACGCCTGGCTGCAGAGCGCATCACGCCTCACGAATTGCGGGAATTGCGCGAGGTGGTGGCCCTCAACCAGCGGAGCGCGGAGACCCAACAACGCCAGCAGTTCCGCGAGAGCGATGCTGCCTTTCATCGAGTGGTTGCCGAAGCAACGCACAATCCTTTCCTCGCCGCTACGATAGCCACGACCACCCGTGCGCAGGGTTGGGTGTTCGACATCGCGGCGGGTCGTACACAGGCATTGCTACTAACCTACGCAGAGCAACACGAGGCGATATTCGAGTCCATCCAGGAGGGAGAGCCTGACACCGCCTCTCAAGCGATGCAAACCCACCTGGAATGGGCGCTGTCCCATTCCAAGCAAGAGGTTCGGCGACGTCTCGGCGCTGAAGTAGTAGAATAACTTGTAGCTGCTGCGAACTCGACGCACACGGGTAGTTTCCTAAGCACACAGAAAGCCTGCACCTGTGATGCAACCGTTACAAGTGATACATCTGCAACAACTGCAACAACTGCAACAAACTTGTCGAACCCTTGCTCTTTCAGCAAGAAGTTCAGCACTGAATTACCATGAAACACTGCCATAGCACGATAGGGCTTCGGTGTAACTCCCTAGAAGTCTCCGGCTTTAGCCGAAGGCAGTTATCACCAATCACCTTTTCATCGCTTTAGTTCATAGAGACGAGAGCTTCAACGACAGCATCTACAAATTCCATTGTGCTTGCGCTCCCTCCTTGATCGCGGGTCAAGCTAACCCCATCCCGGTAGATTTGTTCGATAGCACGCTCTAACTGCTCTGCCTGTTCTGTATAACCGAGATAGGTGAGCATCATCGCGCCCGAAAGCAGCATCGCCGTGGGATTAATAATTCCTTTGCCGACCAGGTCTGGGGCTGACCCATGTACCGGTTCAAAGTAGGCGTAGCCTTCGCCAAAACAGGCACTGGGTGAGAGGCCCAGGCCCCCAATACTGCCACTGGCAACATCAGCGAGAATATCGCCGTGCTCATTGTTGAGCACTATCACATCAAGCGTCTCAGGAGAGGCAATCAGCCGTCGCGCCAGGTCGTCAATAAGAAATTCCTGGTAACTCAAACCCGGATAAGCACGCATGGTTTCCGCTACAATCGTGCGCAAGCGCCCATCAGTGCGCGGCAAGATCGAGTATTTAGCACCCAGCGTCACGCAGCCAGGATAGCCTGCAGCCTGGCGGAACAGCGCCAGCTCACATGCTGCAAGTGCCAGGCGGTACATCTGCTCATCAGTGTAGATACGCACGGCGTAGGCTCCGCGTTTTCCTGTAGGAGGGGTCTGCCACCATGACTTACTACTTGATAATGCATGTAACTCTGCAATGTCTCCTTCACGAGGCGGGTACATACCCTCCAAATTATCGCGTACAATCACGTAATCGATATACTGAGGGTGAAGCATCGGGCTGCGGTAACCCGGGCACCAGCGCACAGGGCGCACATTCACATACGTTTCTTTGCCCCAGCGGAGATACCACAAGATAGGTCTGCTTGGTCCACCACTTGCTCCGAAAAGTGTGCAGGCTGCGGCATCTATGGCCTTCCGGGTCTCGTCAGGAAACGCGTCACCGTAGCGATCTGATGCCTCACGTCCACCAGGCGCCTCCACAAAGCGAATATCCGGTACTAACAGGTGCAACACTTCCACAGTTGGACGTACTACTTCGGGGGCAGCATCGTCCCCAGCAATCACGCAGACGGTCGGCGGCTCCAGCGGTGGGGGAAGGGTATATTGCTGGCGCCTGAGGAATCCGGGAATCATCGTAGCGCCCCTTCCTGGCGGATATATTCGATGATGCCGCCCGCTGCCACGATACGTGCTACAAAGGGATTCAGGGGTTCGGCTTGAAATGTTTGCCCGGTCGTTCTATTGTGAATAATGCCGATCGCCAGGTCTAGCTCCATATCCTGTCCATCAGCGCTGGCTGCAACTACCTCTTCGCAGACGAGCACTGGCAAACCAATATTTACGGCATTGCGGTAGAAAATGCGAGCGAAACTGCGGGCAATGATGACCTGAACACCGCACGCCTGTAATGCGGCGGGAGCGTGCTCGCGCGATGAGCCACAGCCAAAATTGTGCCCAGCCATCACCACATCACCTACCCGCACTTGTTGTGCAAACTCTGGCAATACCTCGCAGAGGCAATAACGAGCCAGCTGTGTACGATCAGTGGTCACGTTGTAACGTCCCGGGATGATGATATCTGTGTTCACATTGTCACCAAGCATCCATATACGTCCCATGATTGTCTGTTCCTTCCTTCTGTCGGGTGGGGGCGATACATCAGCCCCTACAAAAAATTGCGTGGATCGGTAATGTGCCCGCACAGCGCAGTCGCGGCAGCGGTAGCCGGGCTACCGAGATATATTTCGGCTGTGGGGTCGCCCATGCGCCCAGTAAAGTTGCGGTTCATCGTCGTCAAGGCGCGCTCACCGGGCGCCAGTACACCGAAGTGCCGGCCGATACAGGGGCCACAACCAGGAGTGCCAACCGACGCACCAGCTTGAATAAATGTTTCCAGGTAGCCCAGGCGCATCGCCTCCAGGTAAATCTCGCGAGAAGCGGGAACAACTACCATGCGTGTCTGGGGGTGAATGGTCTTACCCTGCATAATGTTTGCGGCGATAGCAAGATCGTCAAGGCGTCCGTTCGTACAGGTGCCGAGAAACACCTGGTCGATCCTCACATGCTCGACCTCCTCGACCGGAACAACATTGTTGACATCCGGGGGGCAGGCAATCTGCGGTGACAGTTTCGAGGCGTCAATCTCCACTACTCGTTCATATTGTGGATTGTATGGTGCTAGCATAGGATACTCGTGGTCGACACGACCACGCAACCACGCCTGGGTCGTTGCATCTGGGGCAACGAGCCCTGCTTTACCGCCCATTTCGATTGCCATGTTGCAGAGGGTAAAACGCTCGCTCACCGACATCTGCTCGACCAACTCTCCCGTATACTCGATGGCGCGATAGTTGGCACCATCAACGCTTACCATGCGCACCATTTCAAAAGATACATCCTTTGTGTACACACCAAAGGGCAGCCTTCCCGTTATGCGAATATTGATCGTTGGCGGGATGAGAAACCATGCACGGCCGGTTGCATAGGCAACCCCGATGTCGGTAGAGCCCATGCCGGTAGCAAAGGCTCCGAGCGCCCCATAGGTGCAGGTGTGGCTATCGGCTCCAACAATGATGCCACCAGGAGCGACATAACCACGCTCCGGCATCACCTGATGGCAGATACCCTCTTGCAAGATAGGAATGTCCTGCTCCTGTGCAAACGCGCGCACATCGCGATGCAGCGTGGCTGCTGCAATGGTAGCTGCTGGCACAATGTGGTCAAACACAATATGCGACCGCTTTGAATCGAAAACGCGCCCACCATTTGTCAATTTGCGAAAGGCCTGGATTGCCAGGGGAGTCGTCGTATCGTGGCTCATTACGCGGTCAACGTCCACCACGACGGTCTCACCTTGCGCTACAGTGCGACCCAGCTTGTGGCTAAAGATTTCTTCGGTTAACGTTCCCATGTTACACTTCCTTTCTCCTGGTACCAACTGTGAATAAATGCATCGACTTCTTCCTGGTTCAGCGAACCGCACTCAGCCCGCTCTTTAAGAGCTTGAGTAAGATGACTAGCCTCGTTATTGCTGAGATGCAACCCCAATGTCGCGGCGCGATGCTCAACAGCATACCGCCCTGTGTAGCGTGATCCAACATCAATGCTGCGCATAAGTCCAAAGTCTGCTGGAGCCAGCACCTCATACGATCGAGGATTATTGAGCACAGCCTTTGTATGCACACCGGCTCTGTGCGTAAACGCACCTGGCGCAGTAATTGGCATATTAAAGGGAATTGGCAGATCGAGGCACTCTGATACAAAGCGATCGAGTAGGACCAACTGCGTGAGATCGTACTCCTCCAGCAGTTCCGGCTGATGAATATAGAGTTGCGAGATCAGGCCACTGAGGGAGGCGATGCCATTGCGTTCACCAATACCCATGACGGTAACGTCGAGGCAATCTGCGCCACCTTCCAGTGCCGCGACAGTATTGGCAATGGCACATCCGGTATCATTATGCCCATGGAACTCAATACCAACCTGTGGATAACGGCCAGCGCAGAGACTGACTAGTCGCTCAACCTGGCGAGGTGTGGCAATACCTACTGTATCGGGCAGACCAATGCGCTGCACTCCTGCAGCGACAACGGCGTCAAAGACGGTCAACAAGTCAACCAGGTCGCTGCGAAAGGCATCCTCAGCGGAAAAGCGCACATAGCGCCCGGTTGATCGGATGAGCCGAATCAGCGGTACAGCATCGGCAAGAATCTGGTCGATGCGGCGGCCATGGCTGAATGCGCGTAGTTCGGCTGATGTCCCATAAAAGAGATTCAAGCCGAAAACGGGTGTATCCAGTGCGGCCTGTACATCAGCCTCAACACAACGCACATGCGCTACAATGTGCGCAGACAGGTCGAGTTGACATAGCGCTTGCACCGCCTGCCGTATATCTGGTGAGACAACAGGTGAAGGAACCTCTATGAACTCTACCCCAACGGTATCCAGTAAGCGCGCAATCTGCAGCCGTTGCTCAAGGGTAAAGAAAGCATTGGTAAACTGTTCACCTTCGCGTAGCGTCGAGTCGAGAATAGCGAGTGATCTCATTGTGCTGTTTCTCCCTGCTGGGCAAGCTCCCCCAGTACCAACTCAAGTACATCGATGGCATGGATATACTCAGCGATACGTATATGCTCCTGTGGTGTATGATCGAGACGCGAGTCACCTGGACCATATGCAACGATGTTCTCCCCCCAGGCCGGTCCCACAACATTCATATCTGCTGTCCCCGTTTTGTGCTTGAAGACTGGTTGTCCTCCAGTAGCACGAATAGCAGATATGAAAGCTCGTGATAAGGGCGTTGTGCGCGTCGTCTGAAAGGCTGCCTCTTCACCTGAAAAACTGATTAGCGCCTCATCTTCGTCAGCCCATCGCTCCAGTTGGGTACGCAAGCACGCGCTATCAAAGCCTGGCGGTAATCGGTAGCCAATACTGAGTTGCGCATGTTCCTCTAACCCATCTTGACTACTGTGAATGCCACGTAGCGATGGCATGAGCGCGGCAAAGGTAGAATTTGCCGCGTGCTGCTCGTTCCAATCAGCGGCATGGTCGTGCACTCGATTCCAGAAGGCCACAGCCATTTCATTACTGTTTTTCTGTAGACCTGCGCTATGATGTGCCGGGCGCGTTACGCAGTAATCCACCAGCAACCTGCCCTTGTAGCCAATCGTCACCGCCTGGCTTCCACTCGGCTCTCCGATAATGCAGGTATAAGGCCGCTGGCGTTCCACAACTGCCCGCGCCCCACGAGAGGTCGCAGTTTCCTCTTCAACGGCTCCTATCACGATAATTGGATGCTGCAAGGAGTCTAAGCTTCCAGAACGTACCAAGCGGGCCGTAGCACACAGGAATGCTGCCAACGGTCCCTTGGCATCTACCGCGCCCCGGCCGTACAACACACCATCCTGTAATTTCACTGGAATGTTACCACGAACGGTATCCATATGACCGAGCAGGATAACAGGTCGAAGATTCGCACTTGTTTCGGGAAGATGCGTAGTGGCAATAAAGTTTCCAGCGTTATCGATTGAAGCGTACAAGCCCATTTGCCGTGCCTGCTCAACAAGGTACCGGGCTAATTCCCGCTCCTGTCCCGAATAGCTCGGAATAGTGAGCACATTAAAGAGAAGCCCCACCTCTCCGTTTTGATCATCTCCTGAATATGTAGGGGAGGGGGGGGTGGCACCCTTTGCGGGAACCATGTCAGTTGGACCAATATCCAGGTTGGCGAATGCCTGACCTACTGGTACCGATCTTGCATATGCCCCTTCAAGCAGCACTTCTTCCACCGCATCAAGTACTCGTTCCAGTTGTGCCTCCGTAATTACCAGCGGAGGTAGCAGGCGTATGACGTTTGGCCCGGCTTGTAGAGCGAGGACGCCTCGTTCAAACAATGCTTCTAGATACGACTGAGCGCGTCGGTTGAGTTCCACGCCAAGTAACAATCCTCTCCCACGCACCTCGCGGATAAGTGGAGTACGTAGCGCTCTGAGCCGTTCAAAGGCAAATGAGCCAAGGGCGGCCGCACGCTCGGATAGAGCTTCTTGTTCCAGGATGTCAAGGGTGGCCAGCGCGGCTGCGCAAGCCAGTGGATTGCCGCCAAAGCTGCTGCCGTGAATACCCCTGGTAATGCGCCCGCTCTCCATCACTCGGAGACCCAGGCAGACCGCACCCATTGGAACGCCGCCCGCCAGGGACTTCGCGAGGCAGAGGATATCTGGTTGCAGGTCATAGTGGTTGCAGGCAAAGAGGCTTCCTGTACGCCCAAAGCCCGTCTGTACCTCATCAACAATCAACAGGGCCCCGCGTTCGCGGCAGAGTGATGCAAGACCCTGTACGTACTCATCAGAAGCCACATGCACACCTCCTTCCCCCTGCACCAGTTCAATGATTACAGCTGCAGTCTGCTCACTGATGGCCATCTGTGCAGCCGCGAGATCGTTATAACGAATATGGCTGACAGCGGGTACCAGTGGCGCGAAGGGTTCGCGATAGTGCGGCTCCCATGTTGCCGAGAGCGCACCCATCGTGCGGCCATGGAAGCCCCGGAGTGCGGCAACTATTCCCGCGCGCCCGGTGGCGATGCGCGCAAATTTGAGGGCTCCCTCCACGGCCTCGGTTCCACTGTTGCAGAGGAAGATATGTGTAAGTCCTTCTGGCACGAGACGGGCAAGGCGTTCAAGCAAAAGAGCACGCACATCGTTGTAGACAATTTCTGGACAGGTGATCAGGCGCAGTGCTTGCGCTGCGATAGCAGCAGCAACCTCTGGTCGTCCATGTCCGGCGTTCGCCACGCCGTAGCCGGCGGTGCAGTCGATGAATTCGTGCCCCTCGTCATCCCATAAAGAGGCGCCGCTTCCCCGTACGATAGTTACGGGGCGCTTACTATACACGCCACTACTGTAGGTATTTTCAAGGGCGATGGTTGCGATCATATACTAATCCTTTCTTTTGCAATGGGTGTTGCTTGAATCGTCGTTCCCGCTCCATTGAGCACATCCAGCAACGAGATGCTCCCCATACAGACTCGTGGCACGCCACCCTGAAGCGCTTCCTGCGCCCCCAGCAGTTTCTTACGCATACGGCCCTGGGCATATTCTGTGTAATCGGTAATGCGTTCGGCAGGGATAGTATGGATGAGCGTTGAGCTGTCCCCTGGATCGGTCAGCAAACCGGGAACGTTCGTCATGATGACCAGGACCTCGGCCCCCAGCGCGATGGCGACAGCAGCAGCTGCACGATCTCCGTCGACATTCAGACGTTCTCCCCCCTGGCTTATTGCGAGCGGTGCGATGACAGGGGTATAACCGGCGTCGAGTAACTGCCGGAGCAGTGTATCATTCACCTGCTCGACCTGTCCGGTGTAGTCGTCGCGCAGAATTTGTAGACGCCCTCCTGGAGTTTGCGAACGCACGATCGACTTGCGCCTTGCCAGCAGCAATCGTCCATCTACTCCAGCCAGCCCCAGCGCATTGATACCCTGCTGCTGCAAGCAGGCCACCAGTTCGGTATTGATCTGACCGGCCACAGCCATCGCATAGATGCTCAGGGTTTCACTATCTGTATAGCGACTGACCATCCCACTCGGCGAGGTAATCATACGTACCGGGTGTCCCAAACGCTCAGAGAGCACGTTTGTGAGATCAGACCCCCCATGCACCACGACAATATGTCGTCCCTGAGCGACACACTGGGCTATCTCACGCACAATATTCGCAGTGGTGGCACCGGCACTACCGCCAACTTTCACAACAAGCGTCATAGCAAAGCTCCATCCTTCCTAAATGGGATGCAGACCAGGAAAGGTCAATCCCAACGACTCATCCCAACCGCACATGCAATTGAGTGCTTGCACAGCATTTCCGGCGGCGCCTTTCAGCAGGTTATCCAGGGCGGCAATAACCACCACCCTCTGCTGATGAGGGTCGAGCTCGAAGCCGATATCGCAATAGTTACTTCCCGCCAAAATCTTCGGTTCGGGGTAACGGTAAACCCCGTTGCGTTCTTTGACCAGTCGTATGAATGGCTCATGTTGATAGGCTTCGCGATAGAGTCGCCACAACGTACGCTCATCCACACGCTCATTCAAAAAGGAATGAGCAGTAACAAGCACACCGCGCACGACATCGACTGCCGTTGCAGAGAAAGCGACATGCTGATGAAGCTCCCCACCAGAGGCTCGACCAAGCTCCTGTATGAGTTCGGCAGTATGACGATGCCCGGTAGGCTGAAACGAGCGCACAGCGCCGCTCCTGTCGGGATGATGGCTGCTCGGACCTGGCGTAGCCCCTGCCGCCGATGATCCAACCTTGGCTTCCACCACGAGAGGAAGTGCACCATCCACGAGACCTGCCCGGTAGAGTGGAGCTAATCCCAGGATGGCCGCGGTTGCCATACACCCGGTGCCACTTACAAGAGTCGCGTCCGGCAGTTCCGCGCGGTGCAGTTCAGGCAGGCCATAGACAGCATCCTCCAGAAGATGGGGCGCGCAATGAGGCTCACCATACCATCGTTCGTACAGTCCAGCAGAGCGCAATCTGAAATCGGCTGAAAGGTCGATGACGCGTGGCGCAATTGCCCGGTAGTGTTCAATCTCCCTGGAGGATACACCGTGGGGCAGGCAAAGAAAGAGTACGTCACATGACGTCAGGTCATTGGAATGACAGAAGCGCAATGACCTGAGTTTGCGCAAATTCGGATGCACGCTATGCAAGTAATACCCGGCATGACTGCTGGACGCAACCTGCGTCAACTCAACCCGCGGGTGGAAGAGTAGGAGCCGCACCAGTTCCCCGCCTGTATAGCCAGAGCCGCCGATGATAGCAACACGCAGGCGATTCATCTTACAGCCTCCTCCTTCATGGCACTCAGTACGTAATCAAGCATCACACTGGGTATATCAACGCCTGTTGGAGCAATGCTATTGCGGAACTCCATCGTGGCATTGATTTCATTGACCAGCAGGCCGCGTTGCGCGTCTTCTAGCACGTCGATTGCCAGGATGCCCCCGCCAACTGCCTGCGCAGTACGCACACACAAGCTATCAAGCTCAGGTGTGACCGGACAATTGCTAGCAACCGCGCCACGAGCGGTGTTCGTGACCCAGTGTTCGCTGGTGCGGTAGATCGCACATATGGTACGCTCACCGACGACAAAAGCGCGAATATCACGCTGCGGCTTGGCGATATGCTCCTGTATGTAGTGGATATGCTGCTGATAGGAGCCAAGCGTCTCCCGGTGTTCGAGCACCGCTTCTGCTGCATCACGGTCATTAATGCGCGCCACCAAGCGTCCCCACGACCCGGTCGTTGGCTTAAGTACGACCGGATAACTCAGCATCTCCATACCGCGAATGGCTACCTGGGAATCAAAGGCTAACAACGTATGCGGAGTCGGGATGCCTGCACGGAGCAGCGCCAGTGTCGTGAGCAACTTATCGTTACACAGTGCAGTTACCGCCGCCGGGTTATACACATGTATGCCCCAATGCTCCAATATATTGAGCACTGCTAACCCACGCGATTGGCTCAGGCTGCGGCAGAGGACGGCATCATATTCACGCCATCGCTCATCAGGGTTTGACAGATCAAATAGCAATTCTCCATCATCGACGATGTCAAATGCAATTGCCCTCTGTCTCAGAGCATCGATCAATAGTTTCTCTTCCACGCGGATGCGTGATGTAAGAATAGCCAGGCGCATCGTGTCACTCTCCCCAATCTTCCTCAATCTGCGGTGCCAGCGCCACGCTGGGCGGTTCCAGGCGTAGCACTTCCAGTTCCGCGTTACAATCAGGACAGTAGGTGATCTCCCCAACCAGGAGATCTCGCACGGTAATCTCGGCTTCACATTCTGGACAGTGTGTCATTTGTTGGGTTCCTCCTTTTCGACTTCAAGATGCTTGACAAACAAAAACGCTCATCGTCCTTCGCTCAGGGAAGGACGATGAGCGTTAAACACTGCTCTCGTGGTACCACCTTCATTCGTTGCTGCCTCAAGGCAGCAACCTCGTCGAGTACTGACATACTCCAGCCCGGTAACGGGGGCATCCGGCCAAGTTCTACTCTCGCATGACGCGATTTCTTCTCGCAGCTCCGGGCTTTTTTTCACGGTTGGTTAACATACGAGCTTTCCACCAATCGCCCGCTCTCTGGATGTAACCAGGAACCGCTACTCGTCCCTTCGATGCTTTTGTGCTATGAAGTTTTTCGTTGCGCTATTGCGAAGCTACGAAGGGCAAATAAAAAAGCCCTTCATCCTTCGTTCAGAGAAGGACAAAGAGCGTTAAACACTGCTCTCGTGGTACCACCTTCATTCGTTGCTGCCTCACGGCAGCAACCTCGCCGAGTACTGACATACTCCAGCCCGGTAACGGGGGCATCCGGCCAAGTTCTACTCTCGCATGACGCGATTTCTTCTCGCAGCTC
>Ga0137379_10007101_pt1 | contig 10621 bp, 10 predicted proteins | sample SagtaG_18_FD_104812 | JGI IMG/M metagenome (GOLD analysis project Ga0137379, IMG submission 104812) | Vadose zone soil microbial communities from Sagehorn Ranch, Mendocino, California, USA - Sage2_L_80_16 metaG | ecosystem: Environmental > Terrestrial > Soil > Vadose zone | place: USA... | reverse complement strand
CCACTTCAAGCTCATGGTCGTTTCTTTCCTCAGCCGGCGCGCCATCGCCACCTTCCCCTTATCCCCTTTGCGCCGCCGTTGCAAGTCGCCTTTCTCCCAGCCCAGTCGTTTCATCTCCTCCATCACGGTGCGCTCCGCCTTTTGCTCGCCGCTTTCTTGACGCTCTGACCCGTAGGGGCTGGCCCCCACACGCTCCGCTGCTGCCGCCAGGAGTTCCTTGCGGAAATCCTCACTCCCCAGGCACCAGCCCCGCCGAACCAATTTGTAATTAATTTTGTCATTCCGTGCCCTGTTGCCTCAAGTAAAAAAGACGCCGAGGATTTGAACATTTGAATGTTTAGAGGAGAAATGCGAGAAATGCGATAAAAGCTTGACATCCTTAATTTTTTTTGAAAGATATTACTGGGGACGGCGTAGTACACCCAAAGAGTAGAAGTTAGTTTTTGAAGGAACCATAATGAGAAACGTGGATCTATCCGGCTTGGCCGGGTTAGGCGGCGTTGATGTTGGCAACAGTTGTCGGCTACGCAGTCGCCCTTGGCAGGACATTCAATGCAAACGAGCCTTGGTTCGCGGCTCCAGCCAATGCGGGCAGGGCCTTTGCCACGGCAGCCGGAGGGCCTGGCAGATCCTAACCGCGGTCTGGCTTTTGGTCCTGGCCTCAACTTGTTTGGCCCAAAGGTCTCCAGCGACGCTGCCCGACGCGCATTTCCTGACCGCTGGGTTGGTGCTGGCCATCGCGCTGCAGGACGACGGCAAAGTCATTGTTGGCGGTTATTTCTCCTCGGTGAACGGCGTGAGCCGAACCAACATCGCGCGGGTTAATGCCGACGGAACTGTAGATCAAACCTGGAACCCGGAAGCCAATGACGCAGTTCGACGGATCGTGCTAAGCGGGACGGATGTCTTCGTGCTGGGCGACTTCTCGGCCATCGGCGGCCAAACCAGAAACGGGATCGCGAAATTGAGCACGGGAGGCCCCGGCGCGGCTGACCCAGTCTGGAACCCGAACCACCCGGGCAACCTGCACGCAATAGCGGTGAGCGGCACCAATGTTTTCGTGGGCGGCCTCTCTTATCTGGCCAAATTCACCACCACCGGCACCGGCATGGGCGAGTCCCCATGGGGCCCGCAGCCAGACCTCAATATTTTCGCCTTGACCGTGCAAGGGACAGACCTTTACGTGGGCGGAAATTTCAGCCAACTCGGCGGATTGAGCCGGAACCGGTTGGGCAAAGTCAGCACCCTTGGCGCTGGCGACGTTGATCCGGTTTGGGATGCGGACGTGACGGGCGGCAATCTCGGTTATATCCCTGCTTTGGTTGCGACGGAGAGTTACCTGTATGTGGGTGGTTCATTCGATGAGGTCGGCGGCGTGAGCAGGAAGAACATCGCCCGGCTCAGTCTTGATGGCACCGGCGCGCCGGATCCGGCTTGGGACCCCAGCACCGACCGCGAGACGGTCTATGCAGTGGCGGTCAACGGCGGGGATGTGTACGTCGGAGGGTCGTTTTCTCAAATCGGCGGAGTGCCGCGCAGCGGTCTGGCGAAACTGAGCGCCACAGGCAATGGCGCCGCCGATCCGTCTTGGAACGCCCACACCGGCGGCAAGTATGTGTACGCACTGACCCCCAGCGGTAGTTCGGTTTTAGCTGGAGGCGCGTTCACCGCGATCAACGGCGTGGTTTCGTTGTCCGTGGCCAAGCTCAGCCCGGGCACAGGTGTGCGCGATGATACCTTCCTCGCGCAGGTAGGCAATCCTGGAAGGGAACTGGCTGTGGCCCGACAAGCCGACGGCAAAGTCATCGTGGGAGGGGACTTCTACCTGGCAGGCGGCCTGCCCTGTCAGAATCTGGCTAGGTTTAATGCCGACGGGACGCTGGACAACACCTGGGTTCCTCGAGCAGATGGGCCGGTCAGGGCCATCGTGCTCCAAGACACCAACGTGTTCATCGCCGGCGACTTCAGCAGCGTCGGTGGGCAGCCCAGGAGTTTCCTCGCCAAGCTGGACGCCACGGGCACGGGCCAAGCCGACGAAGCATGGAATCCAAGTCTGTCCGCCCCTGTGGACGCTTTCGCCATCGAAACAACCAATCTCTTTGTGGCGAGCAGCAGCTTTCCAGGTTCCGAAACCATCGTTAAACTGAGCACGACCGGCACCGGACAAACGGATTCTAACTGGAACCCGGGTGTGTTCGAGTGCTTCTCGTGCGGTGGGTTCGGGGACAAGCTGGTGCGGTCCCTCGCAGTGGACGCCAGCAACGTCTATGTGGGGGGCGATTTCGACGCTATCAATGCCGGGGCCATAGGCTCTATTGAGCGAAGGGGGCTTGCGAAGCTGAGCGCGACAGGAAGCGGCACGCCCGACTTGCTGTGGGACCCTGCCCTTGGTTCCGGGGTCCGTGTCTTGACACCTGCTGACACCGACCTCTACGTAGCGGGGCTTTTTGGGCTGGACCGAGTGAGCACCTTGGGCACAGGCGTAACCGACCCGGGTTGGCAGCCGGATTTGGTTAGCGGTTCTGTGACTGTTATAGCGTTGAGTGGAACAAACCTCTTCGCGGGAGGCTCGGTCACCACCGCTTCGGGGCTGACCAACGCACCACTTGTGCGGCTGAGCACTTCAGGTCCAGGGACTATTGAACCGTCGTGGAACCCGAATCCACATCGATCAGATTATCCTTCTGCCAACGTCAACCTGGCCGGCCTTGCAGCCAACGGCATGGACGTGTATGTGGTCGGCGATTTTGACACAATCGGTGGAGCGACACGCTCTGGCTTTGCGTATCTGCCCGTCGCGGAAGCTCCAGTCATCTCCCAGGCGGCGGGCTCAACCATCTTCATCAGCAGAAACCCGCTGGATGGACCGGAAGTGACTCATTTTCGTGTTACTGAAGTTCTGGGTGGCAGTCTGTACCTGGCTTCGAGCCTGACAGCGGTTAAGGCAACTGATTTCATCACCTTGGACCAAGGGGAAGCGGGCTTGCGTTTCATCGGCGATGGTGGGGTACGTTCGATAACGGCGGTTTCAGCTCTCAACCCAACTCCCGATGGGGCGGGTAGCGCCGCGACGGCTCTGGTCCTCACTGGCGAATCGGGGTCGTCCCTGCTCCAGTTTAGCATGAATGAGGGATTAACGCTCTTGGGCATCGCGGGGCACACCTATCAAATCCAACAAGCCGAGAACCTCAGTCCACCAATAAACTGGCTGCCGCTCACAGTGGTCACGCCGAGTGGGAATGCGGTGATTGTTCCGGGCACACTGCCTGGTAACAAAGCGGCGTGCTTTTACCGCGCAACGTTAGTGCCTTGAGTCCAAGTGGCTTGCCGCGGCGTGGCCGTTTCATGGTGTCTCATTGGTTAGCCCGAATATTTCACTTCGGCGAAAACGGTCTCAGGGTGTAGCCGCCGAGCGTCAGTCGGCGCTAGCTTCTTTTCCTCGGAGATCAGCGCCGACTAACGTCGGCGGCTACGCCGGCTATATCCAGGTCAGACTTGCTGGCTCTGGATCTTTCCCGCGCCTGATCTTCGTTGCCACTGGACTTTGGGCGGTTCGGGCAAGCCTTGGGCGCGCAGGGCGGTTCGGAAGTGCATTTTGGCGACCGCCGGCAGGGTATCTGCCCCATGCCTGGCGACGAATTCCCTGGCCGCGGCGTCCACGGCCGCCGAGGCCCCTTTCGGGAGTTTCATCTCGAACTCTTTTTCCAGAGCCTGGAGGCGGGTGACGAACTCGTTCCGTGCCAGGATCGAAGCCGCGGCAACGGCCAGGTCCTCCTCGGCGCGGTGCTTCTGCACCAGTTGGATTTCCCGGCCCAGAGTCATGAGGGCTTTGCCTACCACGGCTTTATTAGACGCGAATTGATCGCTGATAGCGCGTGCCGGTGGCGGGTTCATTCGATGTTTTTGGGCCATTAGATTTTCAATGACGCGGGCGTGGCCCCAAGCGAGCATGGTGTTGACGCTTTTCATTTTTGCGTAAAGACGGTTGTAGGCTTCGTTGCCAATGGGCACCACATTGGTCACACAGCCCGGCGTGGTGCGGATCAATTCGGCCAACGCCTTAATACGTTTGTCACTGGAAATGTTTTTTGAGTCGCGAATGCCGGCATCCGCCCAAGCGTTGACGACGGACTCATTCACATAAACTCCGGCGATACAGAGCGGCCCGAAGAAATCGCCTTTGCCGCTTTCGTCCACGCCCAAACGCGGCAGGAGAAGTTCGGGATTCAATACGGCCTCATAACCGAGCCGCGCCTGCTTAAGGACCTCCGGCTCGAGCACAAACTCGACGAATTCATGGGTTCCCATGCCCTGGACGACGAGTTTGGCGCTGTCATAGAAAACCAGGTTGGTTTTGTCTTTTTCGGCAGCAAACCGCGCGTAAGGCACCTGGCGAAATTTGTAATGATGAGCCTGCAACCAAGCTTTGAGGGTTGCGGCCTGCTGGTCTGTCAGTTTGCAGGTATAGGAAGTTAATGGTTTCACGATCCCGGCGAAGCGCCAACCAGGCACATGCCTAATGTGTGAAACAGTGTACCTGCGGTGCTTACGATGGCAAGCGTCCCGGGTTCTTTAGTTCCTTATAATCTTGATCGAATTTTCACCTAAAGACGCGCAGGCTTCGGCAGGCGGTGGACACAGGAAGCGCGGTTTGGAGGTTGGGAGGCTTGGGAGTTCACGGCTGTTGCCGGAGAGCAGGCTAAAGTCTAAGGTCAATGGGGAGTGACGAGCGATGCGCGATGAGTGACGAGCGGCGAGTGACGACCGGCGAGGGCGGCAGCGTAGCGCAGGCTTTTCAGCCTGCAGGTTCGGGCGACTTTCCAGTCGCGAGTCACATTCCCGCCAAGCAACGGGAAGCTGGAATGCCTCCCAGCCCGCTGAGTGGACAGCCTGCGTCACACCTCGGCGCAGGCACTGATGAGAAATCCAAGTTGGTGGACGCGTTGCTCGGGTGGTTTAGACGAAATGCACGAGACTTGCCCTGGCGGCGAACTTGCGACCCGTATGGCATCTGGGTCTCTGAGGTGATGCTCCAGCAGACGCGGGTCAAGACCGTCGTGGCCTATTGGGCACGGTGGATGCACGCGCTGCCAAACATCGTGGCGTTGGCCAATGCGAAGCCGGAAAGGGTCCACAAGCTCTGGGAGGGATTGGGCTATTACACACGGGTCAGGAACATGCAACAGGCCGCGCGGATCATTATGGAGAAACTCACCGCAAGGTTTCCCGAAAACTTCGAGGACATGATGGCGCTGCCGGGAATAGGCCGTTATACCGCAGGCGCGATCTGCAGCATCGCTTTCAATCAGGCCAAGCCAATCCTGGATGGCAATGTCATAAGAGTTTTGACCCGGCTATTCGGCATCGCTGAGAATCCGCATGAGAAGGAAGCCAATGCCCGGCTGTGGAGGATAGCTGAAGAATTGGTGATCGCGGCTGCGAAGGCCCCGAGGCGGCCTGCTCGTCGTTGTCCTCGTAAGCGTAATCGATCTGCTCGCGATTGCGATTACGAGGGGAACGAGGAGAGTGAGACCCAAAAACGGAATGTTGAGGCACGCCCTGGGATGGCCGCGGCGAGCCAGGCGTTACGCATTACGCGTGACGACTTCCGCCCCTGTTCGCACTTCAACCAATCGCTGATGGAAGTGGGCGCGCTGATCTGCACGCCGAGGGCCCCGCAGTGTGGCATCTGTCCCGTGGCAAAGCATTGCATCGGCTATCGGGAGGGCCGGGTCTATGCGCTGCCCAACCTTACACGGCGCCCTCGAGTGACGCAAAGGCACTTTGTGGCATTCGTCGCGCAAAAGCGAGGGCGGTTTCTGGTGCGCCAGAGACCAGGCGGCGTTGTCAACGCTCAACTGTGGGAGTTCCCAAATCTGGAGCTGCGGCGGGGCGATCTGGGTGTAAGGCTGGCGGCGCAAGCTTCAGACACGAAAGGCACGCTGCGGCTCAGGAGATGGCAAAGCTCTTCCGATTTGAAGCACACAGCACAATGGCTGCTGGGCAGCACGCCCGCCGCTCTTGAACCGTTGTGCACGATCAAACATTCGATCACCCGATATCGGATGACCCTGGAGGTCTTCCTGGTCATTGGGAATATGCTATTCTCGACGCCATCTGCCAGAGGCCGATGGCTGACGATGCAGGAAATGCAGCGGTTACCGTTTGCCGGGGCGCACAAGAGGATTCGGGGAATTCTCCAGGAACAGAAGCGGTCCGCTGATCGATAATCAGCGCCTGGATCAGCGTGTTCGTCTTGTTCTGGCCCATTCCGATCAAATGTGGTAGCCAGCCAGGCGCAGTCCGTGGGCGATCCAGCCGGAGAGATCTGCCACCCAGTTTCAACTACGGCGCGTTGATAGAAAAACCGAAATCAGCGCTTGCCAACTCGACCCAGCACGTCTAGGCTATGTTTCCTTTTCGGAAGGACCTTTGCCGTTGACGTATGAAATTGGCGGCTGCCCGCCGCCACGATGAACAACACCTATGCCGGTTCGAATTCGCATGAAACGGGTCGGGGCCAAGAACGCCCCGTTCTTTCGCATTGTGGTGGCTGATGGCCGCAGTCCGCGCGATGGCCGGTTCATTGAAGAACTGGGCACTTACCAGCCACGCAGGAAGGGCAGGAACTTCACGCTGGATCTTGAGCGGATCAAGTACTGGTTGAGCAAAGGCGCGCAGCCGAGCGAAACCGTTGCCAGTTTCATCAAGAAAGCTGCCAAAGACGTCACTGCGGCGGCCGCACCTGTTGCCGCCCCTATCACAACCCCTGGCGCCGCTCCCGCCGCCGTCGTGGTAACCGCTGCTGCGCCCGCCGTTTCATAACGCGCAGACTTTTTCCTATGCAAGGTTTTCTCGAATTCGTCGTCAAAGGATTGGTGCACCATCCAGCAGAAGTGACGGTGACGCCAGTCGAACGAGAGGGCACGACGGTCTATGAGTTGCGCTTGAACCCACAGGATGCTGGGAAGGTGATTGGCCGGCAGGGCATGACCATCAACGCGATTCGATCGCTGTTGCTGGCGGGCAGCGCCAGGAAGGGCCTGCGCTGCGCGTTGGAAATAGTCGAAGAGAATCCGGCCAGTTGAGCGGGCGTGGTGAAAAAGTGGAGCGATGGAGTGGCGGAGTGATTGGGCGGACTGAGGAAAAACCGGGTTTTCCGGCCCCAACAATCCACTGCTCCAGTGCTGGATTGCTCAATCAGAGCCAGATGAAAATTGACGTGCTCACGTTGTTCCCGGCGATGTTCGCGGGGCCGCTCGACGAAAGCATCATCAAACGGGCGCGGGAAGCGGGCCTGCTGGATTTGACAATCCATAATTTGCGGGATTACGCCCATGACCGCCACAAAACGGTGGATGATCGTCCGTTTGGCGGCGGACCGGGCATGTTGTTGAAGCCCGAGCCGATCTTTGAAGCAGTAGAGGCTCTAGCGGGCCGGAACACGCGTGTGATTTTGCTATCGCCCGCCGGACGGACCTTCAATCAGGCCATCGCCGGCGAGTTGGCTCAAGCCGAACATCTGGTGTTGGTCTCAGGACACTACGAAGGGTTCGACGAGCGCGTGCGGGAGCATCTGGCCGATGACGAGTTGTCCATCGGAGACTATGTGCTGACCAACGGCGCGTTGCCGGTCATGGTGATCATAGACGCAGTGACGCGTTTATTGCCCGGCGTGCTGGGCGATGAGCAAAGCGCCGATGAAGAATCGTTCAGTCACGGTTTGCTGGAATACCCGCAATACACACGCCCGGCGGCCTTCCGCGACCTGAAAGTCCCGGAGGCTTTGTTGTCCGGCAACCACGCGGAGATCGCTCGTTGGCGGGCGGAACAAGCCAGGCTGCGAACGCAAGAACGCAGACCGGATTTGCTGTGAATCCGGGGTGATGGAGTGATGGGATGTTGGGTTGTTTGCCCGGCACTCCGCTGCTGCATAACTCCAATACTTATACGGCAATTGAACACTTTATGAACCAGGCATTACTTGACAAAATTGAATCGGAACAGTTTCGCAAAGAGGCTGCGGATTTTGCCGTGGGCGACACCGTGCGAGTACACACCAAAGTTGTCGAAGGCGACAAAGAGCGTATCCAGATCTTTTCGGGGGTCGTCATTGGCCGGCGGGGGCGCGGGTTGAACGAGATGTTCACCGTGAGACGCATCAGCTACGGCGAAGGGGTGGAGCGCGTTTTCCCGATGCATTCGCCGCGCGTTGACAAGGTGGAGGTGGAGCGGAAAGGCTCAGTCCGTCGTGCCAAACTCACTTATCTGCGCAAGCGTTTGGGCAAGGGCGCCACGCTGGTGAAAGAAAAAGAAGGCCGCGCGGCAGTTAGCGCGAGTGCCGGCACGGCAGTGGAGAAGCCGTAGCAGAGATTTGTTCAGGAGTTCACCATGCTCAGCGCGCCAGAGAAAGCGCCGAAGGACTGGCGGACTGGCACAAGTCGAGGGGTCGCGGAGTCTCCAAGCGTTTTCATCGCCGCGCCTGCGATTTGGACTGTGCAAGCCGGCCGCGGCTTTGGGGCCGGCCCGAGGCAGATCGAACAAGCTCTGACCGTATCGGCGCCGGCGCGCCAAGCAAGCCCGGATCCACGCAGTCTGGTCTGCGCTACGGATCGCTGTTGCTTTTCGGAGAAGAATTCTGCAGCAACTCATCCGACGCGGCCGCAGGGGTGAGTGTCTTTTCTGCACGCGTCTTGAGGTTTTTGACTTTGGTCATAAGGCAGCCACTTTGGTTTCGCTCCAGCTTGAACGTGTGAGCCGCTTTGAGTTCCTGGGCGCGCTTAAATTGCTTGTCCGATTTTGCCGGAGCCAATGGGTAATCCACGACCAAGCCGGCAGTGCGGAGCTCCTGAACGAGTTTGAGGGATTCGGCGCGCAAGGCCTCATCCTCGATTAAGCAGAAGGCGTCGAGCCCGGCGTAAAATGCTGGCAACAAGCCCCTGGCTTTGAGCAACTCCAACAGCACCACGTCGCCCATCCCAAAGCCGAGAGCCGGAAGGTTCACCTTGCCGCCGCTGATCAGCCTGACCAGATTATCGTAGCGCCCGCCACCGGCGATGGCGCGAAATTCGCCCTTGCGGTCGTGCGCCTCGAATACCAGGCCCGTGTAATAAGCCAGGCCACGCACGATGCGGAAATCAGCCTTACAAAATTCCTTCACGTCTTCCAAATAACCGAAAAGCTCGCCCATATAGGCCAAGTTACCGAATTGCTCCGGATCGGACTCGGTGATTTGGGTGGTCCCGATGATCTTCGAAATCTGATCCTCTGAAAGGGACAAGCCGAGCAGCTTTGTCCTGGTGGCATCAAGGGGCTCGCGCTCCATCTTATCGATGGCTTGGAAGATGGCGTCCTGGATGGCGGCCTGTTCGATGCGCAGAATGTCCAGTCTTTGTCTCCAAACCTCGCGGCTGGATATTCGAATGACGAAGTCACTGCTCGTCAGATCAAAGGCGCGAAGCGCGTCGATGAGCAGTCTTATCAACTCCGCGTCTGCGGCAACAGAAGATTCGCCGATGATATCGGCGTTGAACTGAAAATGCTCGCGCAGCCGTCCCTTTTGCTGTCGCTCGTAGCGAAAAAGCTGCGGCAGGGCGAACCACTTGATAGGTTTCTTGTAGCCTCGCTCGTGGGCGGCTATCATGCGGGCCAACGTGGGCGTCATTTCAGGCCGTAGCGCCACGGCGCGTTCGCCTTTGTCGGTGAAATTATAAAGTTGGCCAACGATCTCCTGGCCGCTCTTGGTCGTGAACAGTTCCAACGGTTCAAGTGGCGGGCCGTCGTACTCGCGGAAACCATAGCGCCTGGCCACAGTCCGCCACTTGCTGAAAATGTATTGGCGCGCGTCGGCGCTCCACAGGTCCGGCTGAGGGAGTGGTTCGGGATAAAAATCGCGAAACCCAGGCAAACGTTCCATTCAAATCTGGGTCGGCTGGCCGGGAGCCTTGGGCGCGAGTTTGGCAACCTCCGCGCGCATTTCTTTGCCGGGCTTGAACTTGACTACCGACCGTTCGGGGATCGGCACGTCGGTCTCGGGCGCATTTGGATTACGCCCAATGCGCGCCTTGCGGATCTTGACATCGAACACACCAAAGTTGCGCAACTCGACCTTCTGGCCTTTTGCCAGCCCCTCGGCGATGCAATTGAGTGTGCGTTGGACAACCTCCAGGACTTGCTGTTGCACCATGCCGGTTTCTGCGCTGATGCGCATGACCAAGTCTCGCTTCGTCAAAGTCATAAGTTAATGGTCGTTAGGCGTTAAGCTCTGTTAACCGGGATGCGTATAACTCTCCTGTCACCAATGGTCAAGATGGGAAATTAATGGGACTCACGTGGGTTGCTCCACCTTCCTGTCCCCCAATTTTGGGTCTCTCTCCGGGCCTGATTGTGGCAATCTGCCGCGCCATGCAAAACCACGAGGCACGGGCGCTCCTGCAACAGATGCTCGGGCCAGAAACCGAGTTCCGCGATGGGCAATGGGAGGCGATCGATCTGGCCGCCAATCGGCGCCAGCGCGTCCTGGTAGTCCAACGCACAGGCTGGGGCAAGAGCATCGTCTATTTTCTAGCGGCTAAAATCCTTCGAGATGCCGGAGCCGGTCCAACGTTGCTGATCAGCCCGT
>Ga0137379_10007096_pt1 | contig 10624 bp, 11 predicted proteins | sample SagtaG_18_FD_104812 | JGI IMG/M metagenome (GOLD analysis project Ga0137379, IMG submission 104812) | Vadose zone soil microbial communities from Sagehorn Ranch, Mendocino, California, USA - Sage2_L_80_16 metaG | ecosystem: Environmental > Terrestrial > Soil > Vadose zone | place: USA... | reverse complement strand
GCCGGTCGGGCCCACCACGCGCGCGAGCCCCTGCGGTAACACCGGCGACGCGGCGAACACGGGAAGACCGGCGAGGCCCAGCGCGAGATACACGATCTGGCTCATCATGCCGAGGCGCGAGCCGAGCGCCGCGCCGGCCAGCAGGACGATCATCGGCTGGAGCGTGAACGGTACGGGCGTGAACGCGAGCGGAATGCTGACCTGCGCCGCGACGATGGTGAGAACGGTGACGAAGAGGACGGCGTTCGCGCGCTGCGCGGCGGACAGACCTGCGTCCGCTGCAATCGCGTGGAGCAGCGTGCTACCTTCGAAACGCTCGAGACGGGAATTCATGTTCCGCGATTCTACTGTATGCGTATTGCACTGACAATCGCCGGAAGCGACTCCAGTGGAGGGGCCGGGATCCAGGCGGACCTGAAAACCTTCGCGGCGTGCGGTGTGTACGGCACGAGCGCGGTGACCGCGGTCACGGCCCAGAACTCGCTGGGCATCACCGCGTGGGAGGCAGTACCGACCGAGCTGGTGATCGCGCAGATCGAAGCGGTGGCGACCGATTTTCCGCCCGACGCCGTCAAGACCGGGATGCTCGCGACGGCGGCGATCGTGGAGGCGACCGGCGCGGCGATCGCAAGTCTCGGGCTTCCAAAGCTGGTCGTGGATCCCGTCATGATCGCAACCGGCGGCACGCGCCTGCTCGAGGAAGATGCGGTGGCCGCCATGGTCGCCGAGCTGTTTCCGCAGGCGGAAGTGGTCACGCCGAATATCCCGGAAGCGGCGCTGCTGGCGGGATGCCCTGTCGCGAACGTCGAGGACATGCGAACCGCCGCGCGGCGAATCCTCGCGCTCGGTCCGCGCGTCGTAGTGGTGAAGGGCGGACATCTGTCGCCCGGACCGGACGTCATCGACGTCGTCTGCATGCGGGATCGCGCGTTCGATCTGCGCGCCGCGCGGATCGACACCCCGCACACGCACGGTACCGGTTGTACGTTCGCGTCGGCCATTGCCGCGCGTCTCGCGCTGGGCGACGCGGTCGAGGACGCGATCCGTTCGGCACGGACATATCTCGAGGGTGCACTCCGATCGGCGCCCGGGCTGGGCCGCGGCCGCGGGCCGCTGAACCATTTCTGGCGGGTATACTGAAGGGATGGTCCGTTTCGCGGTGAGCGCCGCGTCACTTGATGCCACAGGCGTGGCGGCCTCGGTCGCCGTCGGCGGCGACGGCGCCGTCGCGACGTTTGTCGGGCTCGTGCGCGACCATAACGCGGGGCGTCGCGTGCAGTGGCTGGACTACGAGGCATATGCGCCGCTCGCCGTGAAGGCCTTCGAGCGGATCGCGGCCGAGGCCGCGGAACGCTGGCCGGACGCGCGCCTGGCGATCCATCATCGCGCCGGCCGGCTGGCAATCGGCGAGGCCAGCGTCGTCATCGCCGCCGCATCTCCCCATCGCGCGGACGCCTTCGCGGCGTGCCGCTACGCGATCGAACGGGTAAAGCAGATCGCGCCGATCTGGAAGCACGAGCATTTCGAGGGCGGCGAGGTGTGGATCGAAGGCGCGACGGCGGATCCGGCGGACGAGCAGGCACGGACGCTCGCGCTGGAGCGCGCGTGCACGTAACGATCCGCCTGTTCGCGCGGCTGCGCGAGCTCGCCGGAGGGCCGGAACTGTCGCGCGAGGCGCCCGACGGTTCGTCGGCCGGCGATCTCTGGCAGAGGCTGGTCGCGGAGTTTCCCGCACTCGGCGATTACACGGGCAGTATTTCGGTCGCGGTGAACGAAGACTACGCGCGGCCAGCCACGCTGCTACGCGACGGCGACGAGGTGGCGTTCCTGCCGCCGGTTTCGGGGGGATCGGGAGTCGGGGGTCGGGAGTCGGGAGACTGAAGTGTTCGAAAAGCTGGCGTCCATCGAAGCGAAGTACGAGCAGTTGATGACCGAGATGGCGGACCCCGCCGTCCAGGCGGACAACGCGAAGTTCCGCGGCCATTCGAAGGCGCTGTCGGAGATGCAGCCGCTCGTCGAGCGCTTCCGTGAATACAAGGATGTCGCCGCGCAGGTCGCCGCAACCGAGGAGATGCTGAAGGATCCCGACATGCGCGAGCTCGCGCAGGAAGAGATCGTCCAGCTCACCGGCCGGCGCGATGCGCTGATCGCCGAGATCAAGGTCCTGCTCATCCCCAAGGATCCCAACGACGCGAAGAACATCCTTCTCGAAATCCGCGCGGGAACCGGCGGCGACGAGGCCGCGCTCTTCGCCTCGGATCTGTTCCGGATGTACTCGCGGTTCGCGGAGCGGCAGGGCTGGAAGATCGAAGTGCTCTCGCTCAGCGAGAGCGGCGTCGGCGGCATCAAGGAGGTCGTCGCGATCATCGCCGGCAAGAACGTCTACAGCCGCCTCAAGTACGAGAGCGGCGTCCACCGGGTGCAGCGCGTCCCGGCAACGGAAGCGAGCGGGCGCATTCATACGTCGACGGCGACCGTCGCAGTGCTGCCGGAGGCGGAGGAAGTCGACATCCAGATCGATCCGAAGGATCTGCGCATCGACACGTTCTGTTCGAGCGGCCCCGGCGGCCAGAGCGTGAACACGACGTACTCGGCGGTGCGCATCACCCACCTGCCGACCAACACCGTCGTCTCGCAGCAGGACGAGAAATCGCAGGTGAAGAACCGCGCCAAGGCGATGAAAGTGCTGCGGTCGCGCCTCTACGAGATGGAAATGCAGAAGCAGCAGGACGCGATTGCGAAGGATCGGCGTTCGCAGGTCGGAAGCGGCGACCGCTCGGAAAAGATCCGCACCTACAACTTCAAAGAGAACCGCGTCACCGATCACCGCATCGGCTTCACGATGCACCAGCTCGACGCCGCGCTCGACGGCGATCTCGGCGAGCTGATCGACGCCGCCGTCAGCCACTTCACGTCCGAGAAGCTCAAGGAAGCGACGGCCGCCGAAACCTCCGCGTGAACGAGCGAAGCGACGTCACGATCGCGGAACTGATCGCGCGCGCCCGTGACGCGCTGCTCGCTGGCGGCGTGTCGGCGGACGAAGCCGCAGGCGACGCCGAGCTCCTCGCGCGGCACGCGCTTCAATGGGATCTCACGCGGTTGGTGCTGTCCCGCGGGCAGCCGCCTCCCGCCGAGTTTGACGCCGTCTACGATGCTCTGATCGCCCGCCGCCTCGAGCGGGAGCCGGTCTCGCAGATCGTCGGACACCGCGAGTTCTGGGGCCTCGACTTCGAGGTCACGCGCGACGTCCTCACGCCGCGTCCCGAAAGCGAGCTCATCATCGAGGCGGCTCTCGTCTCGTTCCCCCGCGACGCACGCTTCGTCATCATGGACGTGGGCACCGGCAGTGGATGCCTTGCGATAGCCCTGGCGAAGGAATTTCCGCAGGCCCTGCTGATCGCCTCCGACGTCTCGGGTGCGGCGCTCGACATCGCGCGGAGGAACGCCGCCCGTCACGGTGTCGACCGGCGAATTGCCTTCCTGCACACCAGCGATCTCGCGCCTGAGAACGATGTCGACCTCATCGTGTCCAATCCTCCATATATCGCGCTTCGCGACCTCGAGAGATTGCCGATCGAGGTCCGCGACTACGAGCCGCACGTCGCCTTGTTCGGCGGACAGGATGGGCTCGACATCTATCGGAAGCTGTTGCACGAGGCGCGCGGCGCGATCGGCGCTGACGATGGCGGGCGGTTGATCGTGGAAGTGGGCTACGATCAGGCGGGAGCCGTCGCCGCGCTCGCGGATCGGGCGGAGTGGGAGCTCGAGCGAACTCATCGCGACTTACAGGGCATCGAACGAGTCCTCACGTTCCGGCCCATCGTCAAGGAAGCCTCACATGGCCGACTGTCTTTTCTGCAAGATTGGCAAGAAAGAGATTCCGGCGGGCATCATCCATGAAGACGACGAAATGTTCGCCATCAAGGACATCAACCCGCAGGCGCCCCTGCACGTGCTCGTCATTCCGCGAAGACACATTCCGACGCTCAACGATCTGTCGCCTGCGGACGACGCGTTGGTCGGCGCGATGACGCGGCGCGCGGCGGCGATCGCCGCGGAACACGGCTACGACAGCCGCGGCTATCGCGCCGTCTTCAATACGAATGCCGAAGCCGGGCAGTCGGTGTTCCATATCCACCTGCACGTCCTCGGCGGGCGTGGGATGAAATGGCCGCCCGGCTAAGGTTCCGGAGCGAGCAGGTAATGGCCTCGGCTGGACGCACGCGACAGGAAGAAGTCGACCGCGCGGTACCCATGGGAGAAGTAATGCTGGAAGATGGCCCGCGCGGCGAGGCGCCACTCGAGCGCGAGCGCAGGATGTTCGACGAGCATCTGCGAATAGCCCACCGGAATCTCAACGAGCAGACGGCGCGCGTCCAGCGATAGATCGGCTGGTCCCGGCTCCAGCCGCTTGCTGCGCTCAATCGAGGGATTTACCAGCGGGGCGCTGCCGACGCCCGCGTCGCGGATCAAGGCCATGCCGTCAGCCGCGATCCGGCGTTCGACCTGCGGCGCGGTCAGGCGCCACTCAGCCACGAACCGATCGGTTGGGGATCCACGGTGCAGCGGACTGCTCGAATCGCCGTAAATATTCTCCTCGTACTCTTCGACGACGATGCCGAGGCGGGCGAAATTGAGGTGCGCGTTCGGCGCTTGCAGCGGATCGAAGGTCCATTCAATCAGATCGATGCCCATCGCGAGGGCGCGCTCGCGCTGCGCAAGCTTCAAGCGCCGACCCAGACCGCTCTCGCGCGCATCCGCCGCGACGCCGAGCATGTGCGACCACTGCGTCAGCCGGCCGTTCTTGACGGCGGGGATCGAGTACACGAAGCCTTTCATCGCACCGCGCTCGTCGAATCCGCCGATCAGGATCCCGCCGCGCTTGATCGACACGGTGAGTACGGGGGGCGGCACCACGTCTTCGGCGTCGGCATAGCCCCAGACGTCCCTCTCGAGCGCCGCCACCTGCCGGCACTCCTCCAGGTTTGTGAGCTCCCGAATGACCATCAATACAAGTGCTCCCGCAGCTCGCGCAGCGACTGGATCACGGGGACGTCCGGCGGCGCGCCGGTCGACAGGCCGGACCGCGCGACCAGCACGCCGCGCATGCCGAGGCGGCGGGCGCCTTCGATATCGTGCGCGACGCTGTCGCCGACCATCACCGCGTGCCCGGCCGCGACGCCCGCGCGGCGCAACCCCTCCTGGAAGATGCTCGGGTGCGGCTTCATGTAGCCGTGATCGGACGAGGAGATCGCCACGGCGAAGAGCCCGTCGAGCGCAAAGTGCCGCTCGAAAGCGACGAGCGACCGCTGCGTATTCGAGATCAGACCGATCAGATAGCCCGTCGCATGCAGATCGCGAAGGACCTCCGGGACTTCCTCGTACAGCGTGAAGTGATGGCAGGCCGCCCACTCGTCATAAATGTCACGCGAAGCAGCCTCGACCGCCGAGCCAGTACCGCCCATGCCCTCGATGATTCGCCGCGTGTACTCGATGAAGATTTCCGGATCGTAAGGACCGCCGCCCACCTCGAGCATCGACGAGGCCGCGGCAACCGCCGCGTCGAAGCGCGCCGGATCCACCTCCAGGCCGTGCCGCGCGCAGAACTCGCGATACCCGTGGCCCTGAAACGCAGGTCCGGGATGGATCAGCGTGAAGTCGACGTCGAAGAAGACGGCCCGAGTTACTGCCTTACGCCCCTCGGACGCCGGGCGTGCCCGCCGAAGCTCGGTCACGGTTCGACCCGAGCGACGGTGGGACCTGCGACGGCAATGGCCGCGCGCGCGGGATCGAGCACGCCCGCCGCCGCGGCGTTCACGTCCGCCAGGGTGACCGCCTGGAGCAGCGCGGGCAGTCGGCGGTCGTAGTCGAGGCCGAGCCCAAAGAATTCGGCGGTCTGGAGAAAGGTGGCGATGTTCGGATTGTTCTCGAGCATGCGCGGGATCGAACCGATCAAATATCGGCGCGTCTCCTCCAGCTCGCGTGCGGTGGCACCCTCGCGGCCCAGCGCGCCGACTTCCGCGTCGATGGCGGCGATTGTGCGCTCGACGTTGCCGGGGTCGACGCCCGCGCGAATCACCAGCGGGCCGGGACCGAGGCTCGGGTCGAACGAGCTGAACACGTAGTACGCCATGCCCTGTCGCTCGCGGATGTTCTCCGCCAGACGTCCGCCCAGCCCGAACTGTCCGAGAATCGTATTCATCACCCAGTGGCTGTGGTACGACGGATCGAGACGGCTGATGCTCGTGAATCCGTACGCGATATCCGCCTGCGGCTTGTCCGGCATCTCGACGATCGTCTGACGCCGTGAGGCGCGCGCAGGGACGGCCGGCACGCCGCGATCGCGCGAGGGCGATCCCTTCCAGTCCGAGAACATCCGATCGACCCGCGCGATGGCGTCCGCGGCGCGAACCTCTCCCGCAATGACCACGAAGAGCGTCGCGGGTGCGAATCGCGCCGCATGGTGGGCCATCAGATCGGCGCGCGAGAAACGCTCGACCGTTTCGACCCGGCCCTTTGCCGGACGGCCGTACGGATGGTCCGGCCCGTACAGCAGCGCCTGCAGCGACTCGCCCGCGCGGACGCCCGGATTGTCCTCATCCTGCCGGATGGCGGTGATCGTCTCGGCGCGGCGTTTCTCGATCTCGTTGTCGGGAAACGACGGATGCCGCGCAACGTCAGCAAGCAGCGCGAGCACATCATCGAAATCCTCGGACAGGCACGTGCACGCCAGCGTGAGCACGTGGCGGTTGACCGAGACCTTCGGCACGACGCCGCGATCGTCGAGGATGTCCGCGATGTCGTCGGCCGATCGTGTCTCGGTGCCCCTGTCGATGACACGAGCGAGAAACGAGGCCAAGCCGACGCGATCGTCGGGCTCGTAAAGACTTCCTGCGTGAAACGCGAGATTGATTGTGACCGCCGGTGAGAACGCGGTCTCCTGCACGATCGCGGCCACGCCATTCGACAGAACGTGGCGTACGGGCGACAGCCCGCTCGTGACGGCGGAGCTCATGCCGCCGGCCTCAGCGGGCGGAACCAGCCGACCGTCCGTTTATCGTTCGCGAGCAGGCGCGACGCCGCGTCGGCGACCTGCGGCGCGGTGACTGCCTGCACACGCGATCCAACCGTCTCGAACACACCGGGCCCCGCGACGGTCTCGAAATACCCGAGCTGATGCGCCACGTTCGTGACGCTGTCGTTTTCGAACACAAGACGCGCGCGCAACTGACGCTTCGCGCGCGCGACCTCTTCTTCCGCCAGCCCGTGCTGTCGCACCCGTTCAATCTCGACCGTGAGCGCTTCCTCGAGCGAGGAGAGCGCCACGCCGTCCATGGCCGTCAGGGATATGTTGTAGAGAAACGGCTCGTGCGTGGCCACCAGCGACCCCGATACCACCGACGCAAGACCGCGTTCGACGAGCGCCGTATACAGCCGGGCTTTGCGCTGGGGCGGCGTACCCCTGAAACTCGTCCATAGATTCACGCCTTTTGCGCCGGTCAGCGCCGCGTCAAGGACGAGCAGGGGGAAGAAATCAGGATCGCCGACGCCAGGCGCGTGCCAGACACACTTGAGATACGCGGTGGTTCCCTCGCGCTCCAGCAGAACGCGGCGCTCGCCAATCTGCTGCGGCTCCAAGGGACGGTGTCGAACTGGCCGCAGGCTCGGTGGAATCTTTCCGAAATGTGCCTCGGCGCGTTTCAGCACGTCCTCAGTATCGACGTCGCCGACGACGACCAGCGTCGCGTTGCCGGGGACGTAGTGCCGCCGGTAGTGGCTGAACAGATCGTCGCGCGTCATCGAGCGCAGGTCGTCGATCCATCCAATCGTGGGATGACGATACGGGTGGGCACGGAAGGCCGACGCCGTCACTTCCGTATCCAGAAGTTGATCTGGATCATTCTCGCCGCCCTGCAGCTCGGAGATGATGACGGTACGCTCGGATTCGCAGTCCTCCGGCTCGTACAAGCCATACGCCATGCGCTCCGCTTCGATGAAGAGCAGCGTGTCGAGCGCATCGTGCCCCGCCGTCTCGAGATAGGTGGTCTGATCGATCCAGGTGTAGCCGTTCCAGCTGCCGCCAAACCGCTCGACGATCCCCTTCATCTCGTCGCGGGGGATGTGAGCGGTTCCCTTGAAATTCATGTGCTCGACCCAATGCGACACGCCGGTGTGGCCCGGCGATTCGTCTCCGGAGCCGACACGGTACCAACACCAGACCGACACGAGGGGACTCGTGTGGAGCTCCTGCACCAGAATCTTCAGGCCATTGTCGAGATGGACGGTTCGAACCCGTGATGGTTGAAGGATTTCCGGCGGGGCCATTCGTCAATTATATAAGGCGCCCCTGGCCCCGTCCTTGCACACTCGTCAGAACGAACCTGTGTGTGTATGGAGGCTTACACTATGTTGAAGCGTACGGTTCTCAGCGCCTTTTGCGCCGCAGCCCTTCTCGTCACCGGCGTCGCGTATGCGCAGGAGAGCGCGACGCTGACATTGCGCTCCGGCGAGAAGGTGAGCGGCCAGCTCGTCGATCTCGGCGGCGTCGGCTACACCGTGAACGTCAACGGCAGCGAACGGCATATCCCTCAGAACGCCGTCGCGGTGATCGATTTCACCGGCGGGACGATGAGCGACGCCGACTGGGCGAAGTTCAACGGCACGTCCCAGATCGTGCTGCGCAACGGGCAGACGATCGACGGACAGCTCTACGACATCGGTGGCACGAGCCCGCTGAGGCTGACGATCAAGACCAGCAGCGGCCAACGCGAGCTCACGTCCAATGAGGTTGCGCGCATCATCATCGCGCGGCCCGATAACGCGGTCGGCACCACCGGCGGGGTCCAGGGCGTCATGCCCACCACGCCCGTCGCGGGCGCCATCACAGTTCAAGGCAATCAACCCTGGACGAACACCGGCATCATGGTCCGCAAAGGCCAGACGCTGCAATTCACCACCACCGGCGAAATACAGTTGAGCGACGACGCGAACGACGTCGCGACGGCGGACGGCGCAAAGAGCGGGCGCTACGCGCGGAACGCACCGTTGAAGAATATCTTCGCGGGAGCGTTGATCGGAAAGATCGGCAACGGCCAGCCTTTCGGCGTCGGTAACCAGACGTCGATCGTGGCTCCCTCGTCTGGGCTGCTCTACCTGGGCATCAATGACGACGGCTTCACCGATAACCGTGGAGTCTTCCAGGTCATCGTGAAGTAGGCCGAGCCAGTCGGCCAGATCGAACCGGCCGTCCCCGGGGCGGCCGGTTTTTTTCTGTACAATTGATGGATTACCCATGGCCGACTGGAAGGACACACTAAACCTGCCCCGCACCGGGTTCCCCATGAAGGCGAACCTGCCGGCGACCGAGCCGGACGTGCTCGCGCGCTGGGCGGCGATGGATCTCTACGGAAAGATCCGCGAACGCCGCCGCGGCGCGCCGAAGTTCGTCCTGCACGACGGCCCGCCGTATGCGAACGGACAGATCCATCTCGGCACCGCGCTCAACAAGATCCTGAAGGACTTCGTCGTGAAGTCGAGGGCGATGGCCGGCTTCGATGCCCCCTACGTTCCGGGCTACGACTGCCACGGCCTCCCCATCGAGTTGAAGGTCGACCGGGAGCTCGGACCGAAGAAGCGCGAGATGAGCCTGGCGGACTTCCGGCGCGCCTGCCGCGCGTATGCGGAACGCTTCATTGGCGTGATGACGCAGGAATTCCAGCGCCTCGCGATCTTCGGCGACTGGGAGCATCCGTACCTGACGATGAACTTCAAGTACCAGGCGGCCATCGCGCGCGCGCTGGGCAAGTTTGTCGAACAGGGGCTCGTCTACAAGGGCAAGAAACCTGTCCACTGGTGCATCCACTGCCGCACGGCGCTCGCCGAAGCGGAGGTCGAGTACGAAGAGCACGCGTCGCCGTCGATCTACGTGGAGTTCCCGCTGGCGGAGGAGAGCGCAGGAGAAATCGCCGCGCGCATCCCGGCGCTGAAAGGACGCGACGTATCGGTCCTCATCTGGACCACCACGCCGTGGACGATTCCTGCGAATCTCGCGATCGCCTTTCACCCCGACTTCGACTACGCGGCGTATCAACTGGGGAGCCGCGCCATCATCGTCGCGGAAGCGCTCGCGCCGAAAGTGGCGGAGGTCGCCGGGCTGAGCTTCGATGCGCCTGTCGCGCGGTTCAAAGGCCGTCAGCTGGAGCACATCCGCTTCCAGCATCCGTTGTACGCGCGCATCTCGCTGGGCGTGCTGGGCGACTACGTAACGCTCGACGCGGGAACGGGCGCGGTGCACACCGCGCCGGGCCATGGCGCGGACGACTTCATGACGGGCGTGCGCTACGGACTGGACATCTACGCGCCGGTGGGTCCCGGGGGGCATTTCCTGGATACGGTCGACCTGTTCGGCGGCCAGCGCGTCTTCGACGCGAATCCGAACATCGAGGCTGCGTTGAAGGAGCGGGCGCGCCTGTGGCACCGCGAGTCGTTCACGCACCAGTACCCCCACTGCTGGCGCTGCCACAACCCGGTCATCTTCCTCGCGACATCGCAGTGGTTCATTCGCATGGATGGAGAGCTGAAGACGCGCCAGTCCGGCGCGCGCGCGCTGCGCGCGGCGGCGCTC
>Ga0137379_10007095_pt1 | contig 10624 bp, 13 predicted proteins | sample SagtaG_18_FD_104812 | JGI IMG/M metagenome (GOLD analysis project Ga0137379, IMG submission 104812) | Vadose zone soil microbial communities from Sagehorn Ranch, Mendocino, California, USA - Sage2_L_80_16 metaG | ecosystem: Environmental > Terrestrial > Soil > Vadose zone | place: USA... | reverse complement strand
CCCGCAACGCGAACCGCGACCCCAGCACCGCACGCAGTCCAGAAGGGATCGTCTTCGAGTCCGGCCGCTGCGTGGCCAACACCAACACGATCCCGGCCGCCGGCCCCTTCTTCGCCAGCCACGTCAACAACTCACCGACGTACTCCCCCGCCGTCAGCTTCTTACCCTCCACCCGAACGGGAGTCCGGTCCTCCAACGGAACCTGGACCTCGTCCAGAAACACCGCCGTGATCGGCATGTTCAACGCCAAATCCCGCGACATCGCCGGCGTCACCTTCGACTCAGGACACGTCGCGTTGTCCAACTCCCGCATCCGCCGATACCGGCCCTGCACCTCCCCGACCAACTCAACCAACCAGCCGATCAACGCCAACACATGCTCGGCCTCGTCACCGGACATGAACCGGTGCGCCACCTCGGCCGCCCCGTCCCAGTCCTTACCAGCCTTGAAATCCGCCACATACAGCCGGGTGTGCGGGTCCAGAATCAGCCCCGCCGCCGCCAACCGGGCGGCCATCGTCTTGCCCTGCCGAGGAATCGCGCCGATCAGCACCGACGTCCACACCAACGGCAGATCCACCCGCCTATCCCGAGCGTCCCGCCCGAACGGCACCGGCCGCCACGCGTCCCACCGTCCAACCGCGAGCAACGGCGTCCGAACCGGTGGCGCCGCGTACGGATCGTGGTCAGCAACCCACATCGCCACCCGCCCCGCATGCCCACCATTGCCCCGGACCCGCTCCACACTGAGCTGAAGCTCATCCACCGCCAGGGCAGAGGCGAGCGCTTCCCGGTTCTTGATGACGTCGGTCGCTTTCCGGGTGGCCGGCAGATCAACCGTGATCGCCCACCCATCCCCGACCCGTGTCGCACGCTCGACCAGCCGCAGCGTCTCATCCTTGCCGACCAGCTTCGCGTCCCGAAACGCGTCGACCAGGACTTGCGGGTCCATCGTCCACGTCAGCGTGCGCGGACCAGCCAACACCGCTCTACGGCCCGGACTGCCGTCCTTCCGCCGGCCCAACACCGCCAACGCCAACGAACCGCAGCCGCCCGTGATCCAGAACACCGGAGCGCCGTAGACCAGGTGCAGAACAGCCAGCGCCAGTACCGTCCCGCCGACAACAGCGCCAGTGACCTTCCACCGGAACAACGTCAGCGCACGGATCTCCACGAACTTGTCCGCCAACTTCTCGGACAACTCCGCCGCCTCACGGTAATCCCGCACCGTCACCCAACGCCGCCACCACCGACCAGCCACCACCAACCCACGGGCGACAGCACCGAGGTACCGCCACGGCGACCGCAGCACAGCGACAACCAGATCCCTGCCGGCCTGCCTGGCATGCCGCCGATCCTTCAGCCAGACCGGCACCCGAGGCGATCGCAACCACCACGACACGAGCCGGTTCGTCTGTAGCGGGTTCTTGATGGGCTTGTCGTTGATTAGCTCACCGTCGACCACTGGGTCAAGACCTTCAATCTCCACTGAAATACTAGTGATAGAAGTCCCAGGCCGATCACCATTCGATTCATGAACGTTCACGGCCGCACCACCTCGGCGGCAAGAGCCTTCGCCAACCGCGACGACAGCCCACGAGAACAGCCGGTCACCTCACGCACCCACGCCGCCGTGATCGACATACCCGGCGACCACGCGGACCGCGCCTCAGTCAGATACTCGCCGAACAACTTCCGCTGAGCTGGTCGCGGCTGCTTCACCAGCGCGGACGGTACGTACGACTGTTCATGAACGGCCGCGTGCCTCGCCGCAACGACCACCGCTTCAGTGAGCTTGTCCCGAAGATCCGTGATCGCCTCGACCGCCACGAACACCACCAACGGCGGCACCGAGTGCAACACGATCGCCGACACCGAGCCGGCCGCGTACGACGCCCACGTATTCATCACGTACGTGGCCGCCAATGTGAACCACTTCGCCCGGCGCACCCACGGCCCGGTCCGCACCTGATACCGCGCCGTCACCTGTTCCGCCCGCAGAATCGCCAGCAGCACCAACGACACAGTCGGGTCCAGCACCCACGCCGCCAACCACGCCAACGACCACGCCCGCGTCCCAGCCGACGCGAAACCCTGGACGTTCGTCATAGTGAACGCCAGACCGAGCACGATCCCGCACCAGCAGATCCGATCGACCTGACCACGCACACGCTCAATCCGCAGCGCCACCACATCCGGATGCGTCAGGTACGCCCTGACCTCAGCGGCCTCGGCCGCATCCCGCGCCAACCGCCGCGCACGACTCGGCCGCCTCATCGCCGACCACCCCGCCGCCGCGACAGATCGTCGCCCGTGATCGTCAACGCCCTGGTCAACGCACGCGAGGCGAACAACGCCGGCAGGCCGAGCACCGCCAGCAGCAACCACCCGCCGCCGCCGTGCGTGATGACCACCCACTGAACGGCGACGATCAACGCGGCATTGAACAGCACCCGCCCGGCCAGTGACATCAGCCGTGCACTACTGCGAGCCACCTCGGCCGCCGCCCGCGCCCGACGAGCACCAGCCCGCCACGCCCAGAAGAGGACAACGAGCGCACCCGCACCGGCCAGAGCCATGGTCGGCGTGAGACTGATCGCGCTCATGACGACCGCCCGCCGTCCTCAGCCCGCTCACCGCGCCGCAACCAGTACGGATACAGCGCCCGCCGGTCGTCATCCGACAACGCGCCCCACACACCGACCGGCTGATCACCGGCCGTGCGCAGCTCCAGCTCCAGGCACTCGTCCTGGACCGGACAGCCGCCGCACATCCGTGCGGCCAGCTCACGATCGGTCTGGTCCTGCCACGCCGGCAGCTCGCCCTCCGCAGACGGCCACATGCAGGCACCAGCACCAAGCACGATCTCGGCAAGCACCGAACGCGGCACCCACCGCACCCGGTCCAGCCGCCACGCAATATCGATCAACCACAGTTCATCGTCCGAGGTCATGGCGTACCCCCGGACTCACAGACATGGTCGATGCGCTCGCCGAGCAACCCGGCGAGAGCACTGGCCGGAACCACGAGGCGGCCTCGCCGCCGCACGGTCCGGATCACGCCGAGGCGGATCGCCTGGGCAACCTTCGAGGGACGGACGCCGAGGATCCAGGCGGCTTCACGAACGGTGTAGTAGGCCGACTGGCCAGCATTGGGCATGACAGTTCGCATGAGAAGTAGTCCTTTACAAAGTCGGATAGTTGATTTCAAGAGTATTCTGATGATTTCAGCGCATCAGAGAGCGCGCTCGATTACGCGGGGCGCGAGAAGCGCCGTGTCACGTCACGAATTGACGGAGAACCGCTAATCTCGGCGCTGAGGCGGAGCGCGGAGGAATGGGTGTCGGAAGACTGGGCGGCAGTCGCCAAGGCCATCAACGAGCGAGTCAATGAACTCGGCTGGCGACAGCGCGAGCTTGCGGAACGCTCGCACGTGTCGCAGGCGATCGTCCGCGAACTCCAGCACCACACCGTGGAACGTCGCCGCAGCACACGAACCCTGGAGTCCCTGTCCATCACGCTCGGCTGGCACCCTCAGCACATAGACGCCGTGCTGCACGACCGAACGCCGCCCGAGGTCAACGACCCCATCAGGGACACCGGCGACGCGCTGTGGTCCCGCCTGGACACCCTCGAACGGCGCCTGGACGAGATCACCGACCGCCTCGACGACCTGAAAACCGGCCTCACGACCGTGATCGAGCACGTCCAAACGGACAGGTAGAACGGTGCGCCTTCGGTTGCTGAATCCCATGTTTTCCATGCCACAATTCCACAGCGGATTCCCCCGAGAACCCATGCAGATCCGATGCACAACCAGTGCGTAACCAGGGCGGATCCAATGCATAAACCAACGTCAAGGCCGGTGGCGCCATGGAATCGGTGAACGCATGGACAGGCCGAACAGCCTGTGCCCTACAAGCCGCCTTGCGACTCAGCAACGAGGCGTTCGCCGAACGCCTCGGAATCGGAGTCCGGACAATCGCTGGATGGCATCAGAAGCCGACCCTCCGGCCACAATCCGAGATGCAACAACTCCTGGATACCGCGCTCGAACAGGCATCACCGGCAGTCAAGGCACGCTTCGCCGCGCTCACAGCCGACTCACCCAGCGACAGCCAGCAGGCAGCCGACGCTGAGCACCGACTTACCGCCGACCCGACTATCAGCGCTGCCCTGCAATGGCTCGACCTGCACGCGAACCGGGAACCAGGAACCGCTCGGCGAGACGTCGCCTCCCGGCTGGCACTGGTCGACGTACGCCAACTACAGGACCGCAGCACTCGCCGTGTCCGGGTCAACCAACGCCAGATAGCGGACGCCCTCAGCGCCTACTACCGCGACACGGCCGAGGACCACGGGCAGTACCACGCCATCTACGGCCGCGACGGCAAGGCCATTACCAGCATCCTCACCCGGCCCGACTGGTTGGACCTGAACTGCCCGCTGACACCAGCCAACGACCAACTCAGGGTCACGAGCACGCTGCCAGATCTCGACCTGCCATTGGACGACATCACCGCAGGCCACGCGGCACAACGCCTGGCCGAGACGTTGGCCGCAGGCGTCCGAATCGTGAACATGCCGCTGTATCGACTCCTGGCCGTTAACATTCGCAAAGGTCGAATCGCAGGGTCGGCCGGCGTGTCGCAGTTCGTGCGGTACGCCCTGACCATGGACATGCTCGAAGGCGAGTTGATCGACGCACTCACCGCCGACACTGCCGTGTCGCCCGGGTCCCTGCCACTGCGGGATCGGTACCTACCAGACGTGGCGTCCGTCCTTGACCTGCCAGGACGACTCTGTGCCGGCGGCACGCTCGCCCTCTGCGCCATCGCACGTCCGGCCAGCCCGCTCCGAGGTCCCGCCGACTATGTTCTCCTCGTGCAGGAACGGTCAGGTCACGTCATCAACGCCGCCCGGACGCTGGCGGTCATCCCCAAGGGCTTTCACCAGCCCATGACGGACTACCAAGCCGACGTGCACATCACCGCCACGCTCCACCGCGAGATGGAAGAGGAACTGTTCGGCCGCGAAGAGATCGACAACACGATCGGTGACCAGCGCCGAGCCGACCCGATGCACCCAAGCCTGCTGTCCGAGCCGATGCGCTGGCTCCTGGACGACGAAGACCGATTGCGCATCGAGTGCACCGGTTTCGGCCTGAACCTTGTCAGCGGCAATTTCGAGTTCCCTTGCCTCGCCATCATTCAGGACGAAGAGTTCTGGACGCGCTATGGCGGATCGATCGAAGCCAACTGGGAGGCGATCAATCTCCGCCAATATTCAAGCCTTGATTCGGAGCTGCTGACCGAGCTGATCAGCGATGTAGCGTGGAGCAATGAAGGACTGTTCGCACTACTCCAGGGACTTCGACGGTTGGGCCAGATCGGCGGAGACCGAGTGAACGTACCCGATATCGATTGGGAGATTCAGTAGTGCCCGCTAATTGGCAACACGGAAACGCGGCGGACGACACCAAGGGAACCCGCGGCTGGCTTCTCGGCCATTTCATCGACCCGTCCGAGGGCGTACGATCCACGAAAGACGTCGAAGTGAAATGGGGCATCCACCCCGCCGGCGACAAACGGCCTGAATGGACCGCCGACGACCAGCGGACAACCCTTCTTCTGTTGGTGGAGGGCGAGTTCCGAATCGATCTCACCGAGGGCAGCAAAGTGCTAGCCAAGCAGGGCGACTATGCAGTGTGGGGACCGGGCGTCGATCACTCTTGGGAAGCACTGGCAGACTCGGTCGTGATCACGTTCCGTTGGCCGTCCGCATCATGACGCGCCAAGTGCTCCCGACTCGATAACCGGCAGATCCACCCGCCGGCCGCCGATCTCCCGTAGCCGCCTGAGCCCCAGAAGCAACGCGAACAGCCCTTCGTTACTCCAGGACTCGTCCGAGATCAGGTTGTCGATCAACTGCCGGTCAAGGCTGGAGTACAGGCGCAGTCCGGCCGATTCCCAGTTGGCCTCAACGTCTCCGCCGTACCGTGGCCAGAACTCTTCGTCCTCGATCACGATCAGACTGGCGAACTCGTAGTTGCCGCTGACGAGGTTCAGCCCGAACCCTGTGCACTCCAACCGCAACCGATCTGGCTCACCCAAGAGCCAACGCATCGGGGCAGACAGCCGCTTCGGATGCATCGGCTCAGCCACTCGGCCCTCCCCCACTGTGCTGTCGACTTCGCTACGCCCGAACAGTTCCTCTTCCATCTCCCGACGCAGCGTCGCACCAATCCGCGCGTCCGCCCGAACATCCTTGAGCGGCTGGTGAAAGCCCTTCGGTATCACCGCAAGGCGACGCGCCGAGTTGAGGACGTGACCGGACCGCTCCTGCACCAGCAACGCGTAATCAGCATCACCCCGATACGGGTCAGCCGGCCGAGCGATAGCGCACAGACCAACGACACCGCCCGCACAGAGACGATCACCGACACCCACCACGGTTGCTAGATCCGGCAGATGCCGATCACGCATCGGCAGCCCGCCTCGCTGAACCGAACGTCCAGCCTTGATCGCATCAATCAACTCGCGTTCGAGAAGATCCATGGTCAAAGCATATTCGACAAATGGCGCAAGCCCAACCGTGCCAGAAATCGCTCCTCCATCGAGGTCCACCCCCAACAGTCGATATACCGGCGCATTGACCACTCGCACGTCCAGTAAAGCATCCTCGGCAAGCCGATCGACCGCATGCTTGGCGCCCACGTCATCGGAAACGCCACTGGCACCGAACTCGACATCGGCCAACGCAAGCTGGTCATTGTCGGGCGTGAGCTCACAGTTCAAATTCAGCCATGCAGAACTAGATAGGACACTTGTGCCGATCTCCCGAGTCCCCACCTGAGCACGATAGGTACCGTATCTTGAATCGTCATCGGCGTAGTACTCCGCCAGGACACGTGCAATCTGACTGCGACGTACACTCGCTCGCCCGATATGCCGGTCCAGTACGTCACCGGTAGTCAACTTCCCTACCCGCGCCCTAACCCTCCGGCGACTCGTGTCCGGCGTCCACCCGGACCGTTCGTCAAGCCATTCAAACGACCCAGCCAGATTCGGGACGCCAATGTCCTGTTGCCGAGCAGGGCCGAAATCGTCAACGCCACGACTATCAGCGGTTGGGGCGATCCTGCCGATGACTCCATGCCCTGGGCGAGCAGGCGTTACGGCATCACTCGCGCCAGTAGATGCTGCTGGAGCGGCCAGCAGCTCGTCAACACTCAGGCCGAGGATACGTTCGAGCAACCGTGCCGTTGCCGGACGCACCTGGCCGAGCGGGCGACCATTCGGACCGCGTCCGGCGGCCAGCCGTTGAAGGTGTCGAACCCCGAGCGTGCCGGCCTCGTCGTGCTCGCGGGCGAACGCCTCGGCGTACTCCACGAACTCTTCGAACGTCTGCCGTCTCTCCCAGATCTTCTGTTCGAGCACAGTACGGAAGATCCGCATCGGTGTGTCCTCCTACCTGGGCATGTCATGCCCATGTCGTCCACATGTCGTGCGCAGGTCGCCCCCGCTGATCGCAAGCTGATGAAAGCTTGATTTCAGTCTGACATACGCCGCTTACCAGCGATTACCCGAGTTCGCCGACTACCGGCACCGAGGTGACGACGGGTGTAGCCGGCCGCGCCTCAACAGCAACGGAGGGCATCCATGGACACGCCGGCCGAACGTCACCCGGCTGAGAACGGTCTGATGGACTCCGGCTACGTCGTGTCGGTCGTGCGATCAGCCGCCAACATCCGGACGCACATCCTCGGCGAGGGCTACTTCATCGGCGTCACTCTGCCAGGCAATCCGTGCGACGTGCTGGTGTGCCTCTCCGCCCGAGGCGCCGAAGCGTTGGCTGTCCAATTGGCAGAAGGTCTCGACCGGTTGCACGCCGAACAAGACCCTCCACAATGAGCGGCCCACTCACGCTAAATGGCGCCATAGTCAGTATCGCGATAGGCGCAACGGTCGGCGTGCTGCTAATCAGCTTATGGCTGACCGGCGGAGCAATCGTGCACATCGGCTCACGATGGTCACGAATCCGGCGACGTCGCCAGCAAGTCCGGGACATGCTCAAGTCCGACCGTCGCTAACAGCCTCCAGCAGCCCAAAACGGGGCGGGCGGGACGGGTTCACACCAACCCGTCCCGCCCGCCCCAATCATGTTTTCCGCAGTTCATAGCACGTGCCGGCCCGTCCCATCGGAGGGGCAACCTCGGTAGCAACCTGTCCGTCGTGGGACAGGTCGTGTGACGCCCTGAGAGCAGCCTGCGTCCAGGTCCAACCGCAGATCCCCGGTGTTTCGCCTTATGTCGCTGGCAAGTCAGGCACCAGTCGTGCCACCGATATTGCGCCCCTGGCAAATTTAATTTCAGTCCGACAGTGGCATCGCCGGCGCGAACTGGCACGTCAAGACAACGACGATTCTTGCCGATTGACAGAGGTAGATATGACGACCAAAGCGATAGACACACGATCGACGCTCGAAATCACGCCCTCGGCGGATCGCGGCGGTGTCGTTCCATACATCGTCACTTGGAGCGAGGAGAAGGAACTACCCATCAAGCTTGTCGAACACGCAGGGATCGGCCTCAGATTCGCCGACGAAACGGCGGCAGACCGCGACCGGGACGGCATCCTGTGGAATCGGATATCCACGCAACCCGGCCGGGGTCGACCCCGGTACGCAGTGATCCACTTCATGCGACAACGCCGCGCCATGCGTCGATTGCTGTGCCAGATCTGCGCCCAGCCAGCCGACCGCAACGAGCAGGGCACCCTCTGGCTGCTGCCCGACGTGGCCGACCGCCGGCAGGGCTGGCCGGAGAACCTGACCCTCGCCGAGCCACCGATCTGCACGCCCTGCGCTCAACTGGCCACCCGGTTGTGTCCTCACCTGCGCAAGGGCTGCACGGCCGTGCGCGCTCGGTGCGCCCCGCTGTCCGGGGTCAAGGGCTTCATCTACCGGCCAGGACATCCGTCACCGATCCTCATCCGCGACGACCTCGTCACGTACGACAACCAAGCGCTTCTTCGCTGGACGTTGGCCGAACAACAGCTTCGAACCCTCCATAACTGCACGATCGTGTCGCCGGACGACCGCGACCCACAACGGAGCGGATCATGAAGCAGCCTCCGAAAATCTGGACCAGCGACGATGCACCGCTGTCCTCCACCATCGGGGTCCATATCGAGGAGTACAGCAAGGTCACGTTCGAGGTGTACGACGAGAACACGGACGTCTGGTTCGAGGACGGCGTCACGACCCTGGACCTGGCGTTCACGGATCAAGCTCTGATCAAGTCCACGATGCTGATGTGCCAAGCCGTCCGGGCAATGCTGCGCACCCGTGGCCTGCCCATCCCCGAAGATCTGGACCGCGAGTAGATCACACAATGAAATCGGGACACCGCCGTTGCCCGCCAAGACGCCGGCAAGGGCGGTGTCCGCTGATCAAGTGTGGTGCGCTTCAGGTCCCCTTTCCCGCCGGATAGACGTCGGGATCGGGAACGGCCAAGGTAGGCCGTGCGAGTACTCCGAAACAATGTCGCTGGCCCTGACCCAATCCCGGGCGAGGTATGATCGACCTTCAAGACAAGCGTCCCACCGTAGCGAGGAGAGCAAATAGCACTGGCAGGACGACAAGGATGGCGACAACCAAGCAACCGCCATTCCCTCCAGCGGCACCACCGCTGGAGGGGGACGGATAGTGACCTTTAACCTGGTCCAGCAATGCGTCCTCGGACCGTCGTCTTTCAACGCTGGTCGGCCCCTCGCGCAACCTTTCTATCGCCTGCCAGTGGCCAGGCTGCCGGGTAGCTGCCGCTTTGCGGAACCATGGCACAGCGGCATCCCAGTTGTGGAGCTTGTCCGCGTACAGCCGCCCCAGAGCAAACGCTGCCCACGTATCGCCCCTGTCTGCGGCGTTCTGATACCAGTACGCCGCCTCGGCGAAGTTGCCATTGTACTGGGATCGACCTTCCATTTGGGCGCGGATCCGACCCTCCAGCAGCAGCCCCAACCTCGCCATCGCCTGGACAGACCCAGCCGCAGCAGCCTGGCGGTACCACTGCTCCACGGCGGGTAAGTCATCCACGGTCCCGGACGCTTCCAGCTCGGCCCCGGCTGCATACATCTCGTCTGCGGTCATACAGAAAGTATGGGCCAACCGTCACGTTGAGGATTCACCGATAAGCGCTGCGCGCCCAAGACTCAGGCGCCACCGGACCGACCATCTGGGTGCCGGCCTGGGACCGCGTACCAGAGGTCAGACGGTCGAGGTCAGCCGAGGATCGTGCAGGGAGGCGCGGGTGAATAGTGTGCAAGATCGTCCTCGGACACCCAAACCCGGGATATTTCCCCGACTCAGCAGAGAACTTGTACACGCCACCGCCTCACCAGGCGATGGCCATCATGAATCGCGTCGTCTCCCCAGTCATCCCGCCGCCCATCGCGGGCCGGCGGGATGGAGGGCACGCGAGGCCGGACCGACGGCCCGACGCGACGCTGCCGTTAGCCAGCCCGCCGCCACCGCCCGCCATCGTGTGTTGCCCGGCGTTGAAAATGCCGATGGGTGCGGCGTTGTGGATGCCGATGGTGTGGGGCGAGAAACCCCGCCGGGTGTTG
>Ga0137379_10007087_pt1 | contig 10631 bp, 9 predicted proteins | sample SagtaG_18_FD_104812 | JGI IMG/M metagenome (GOLD analysis project Ga0137379, IMG submission 104812) | Vadose zone soil microbial communities from Sagehorn Ranch, Mendocino, California, USA - Sage2_L_80_16 metaG | ecosystem: Environmental > Terrestrial > Soil > Vadose zone | place: USA... | reverse complement strand
CTTTCCTTGTGCACGTCCATGCCGATATATTTAGTGCTGGTCATAAAGGGTGTTCCTTTCTGGAGGGTTGAGCCAAGCACTCAAAACCTACTCCAAAAGGGGCGCCCTTTTATAATGTGTGGATTTTGGGCACAGGGAAGGGTGTATCACTTTTCCCCCCTCTGTAACCTAACCCGTCAACGCGGGGGTGGGATAGGGGATAGGAGGGAGCGAAACTGCCCTATTTGAACTTGTCCGGTTTCGCGTTAATCGGGACTTACACAGTAATTCGCACGTCGCCCCCGAAACTCTTTAGATTGCAGCGCTTGTCGCCGCCTGACAAAATACGTGCCGTGACCAGCCCAAAACACTTATTTCTACTTCTTTCTCTGCTCCTCAGCCTTATGGGCGCTGGAGGCTGCGAAAAGAAATCGGAGCACAAGAACGTTTGCCCAATAGAAGGGCAACCACCGGAATGGTCAAGACAGATAGACGCGCAAACCTGTGAATACTTCCATTTCAGCCCCATCGAGCGCCAAACTCACTCTTGGACAGCGCCTTGCGAGCAAAGTAAATCGCGCTAGGGTTGGCAGACGTGTGGTTTTGGGCCGATTCCAGTTGTCCGATTACCGCGTCTACCAGGACCTTGGCAGGCAGCGGCGCACCTTTGAGTGCCTTACCCTACTGAGTGACGACTGGGGTCGCTTCCGCCCGTGCTGCATCGCTTGCGCTGAGCTTCCCCTGAACCACCATAGCTTCCAAGACTTGATTGCGGCGCTGCAATGCCTTCTCAGGGTGTTTGTATGGGGAGAAGGAATCTGGTGCGCGGAGTAGTCCGGCCAAGAGAGCAGCTTCCTCCGTATTCAGAGCGTCAGAATCCTTGCGGAAGAACTGTCTGGAAGCATTCTCCACACTTGTCACTCCCGAACCGAAATAGGCTCTGTTCGCATAAATGGCGAATACTTGCTGTTCCGAGAAGCGCCATCGGATGTGCCAACTCAGCCGAAGACTATTCACGTGATACCTTCCCATTCCTCCCGTGTGATTGCACATCAGGCTTCGCGCAATTTGGTGGGGGAACGACGTGGGAGATTCTGCAGCGGCAAGTGCATCCTGCATTGTCTTGCCAATGCGGTCGAATGGAATTGCCATTGAAGGGCTCGCAAGGCAGGAATCAAGGACGGTGAATTGAGCACTCGGTGCAAACTGAAAAAGGTGTTTGGTGTCGGGCAAGTCCCCAGTGTAGAAGAACAACCAACCACAAACCCCAGCGAGCGCCAGCAAAACTAAGGCCGCCATTGAGAGCGATATTTTGTATAGCGTGCGCATACGGCATATTCGCACGCCGTTTCTGTTCTCGCTTTTTCTGTCATTCGTAGGAAGCGAGTTTGTCAACTCTGGTAAGTCGCCAAACCGTCTATTGCCCGACAACTTCGCGGCGACGGGATTCCACTTCGACGTTGACGGCGTTTACCGGCCTTCTCATGGAAGGCATCTGAGGCTACAGCGGTCGGCAAGTCTCTGGGGAATCGTTCACGCCAAAACGAAGTTCGCCTGTTTGGTCTGTGCAGAAAGCACGAACTCCTGTTTTGCCGGGCAACACAGGTACAGCGCTTGCCTTATATCGGACGACCACGACTTCCGGGTCGGCCTCGCATCCAGTAAGCGAAAATTTGTAACCCTCAAACGAGTCAGAAAACAGAAACCCATCGTGGGTGGGTCTCGGTTCGAAGGCACTTCCGTTTTCAATAGTGCGAAATCGCAGGTGAATCCCTTCGACGGATGCGCTGTTGCATAACGGGTTTCGAGGCTCGTGAGCCCACGGAGGCCGTTAATCGCGCTAACCTCGTCATGCGCCACGCGGCTCACCATATAGCGTTTATCGGGAGTTGCCGGTCGCTACCTCCCAAGCATTTTGGTAGATTTTAGACCCTCGCAAGCAAACTCCGACGCAAGCACAAGAGAGGGTCAGAAATATGCCGTTACGCACTGTGCGAACAATTAAGCATCTCGCTCTTGCCATTTTTCTTTCGGCCACCGTATGGGCCGCTGGAGGATGCAGTTTCCCGCAGTCTGTTAACCCTTTCTACCGTTCCCAAGACGTTGTCTCTGACCCTAGTCTACTCGGCGAATGGCAAAGCGCAGACCCTTCAGATAAGGGAGGCTTGCTCATTAAGGCAAAGACAGCGGATTCCTTTACCATTGAATCGACGTACTACGACGAAGACCAGGAGGGTGAAGCAAGTTGGACATTTGAAGCACACGAATTCTCTTATCGGCAAGACTCTTATCTCGATTTCTTCCCCACCGATTTTCATGTCCGCGGGGAAAAGGAGAACTTTCATACGGAGGCAAACGGAATGCTATTTTTGGTCCCTGTGCATTCCCTGATGCGACTGCACCATGACGGCCAAAAACTTTCCCTTAAGTGGAGTGCGGAAGAGGAGCCCTTGAACTTATTTAAGAAAGAGGACGAAGCTTCAAAAGTAAAGCGATTGGCCAGAGAAAAACGGGAACATGACATCCTCACGATGTCCACCGAGCAGCTTCAGCAGGAAGTTCTTGGGCAGCCCTTCAAAGGGCAAGATGTTTCGGTGACGGAGATGAATTTTGTCCGCAAGAAGTGACCGTCGGCCTCACACTTAGCTACCTCGCTTGGCAGTCAGCCCAACGATGTACGATGTACGCTTTGCATCCCTCCGCCTGACGGGTCAACTCCCGATAAGCCCTAACTGCGTCTTCGACGCGTCGCTAGTGCCAGAAACTTGTCTAGAGTTCTCCCCTTTGCCAATGTGTGGTCCGGGGATTCGGTTCGGCAAGCTAGGCCGCTAACCGACATGGCGCTTCGTGCCCGACGATAAGCATGGCTCCGGTACTGGCGATCACTAGTCTGGTGGCAAGGGCTTCGCTATAACGGCCCTTTGACTGTTCCTGTACACGTAAGATTCTACCGCCTATGACTCCGCAGGCGAGTCCGCACAGAACCTGACTCCGTGCTGACGTCGGACGTAGAAAGAGGACCAGGGAGAATAAAGGGGATTTGCGTCAGGTGGTGAATATCGCCAGCCAATTTGAAATCGGCTATGACGCGATTGTGTTCTAGCCCAGCGCAGGGTGTATCACTTTTCCCCGCTCTGTAACCTAACCCGTCAACGCGGGGGGTGCGGTATTACGCATTGAGGGGGTTTTGCTACACCTCCTGGGGGCGGACGCCCGGGCGATTTGGAGATGTGGCAGCGCGAGTGCGCAGGCGGGTGCGATGTTGTCGTGATGCGGAAACGATGCACGCAGTACTGCAACCTACATGGACGGTAACGGCGTTATACGGCCACGTGACCGGCAGTCATTGAAAGCTGTGCGGAAAGCACAATCGCGCCACGGCCGAGTGACTGCCTCGCTAAGGAAGCTGCCAATCGAGCGCGTAGATTTCCTGGGTGCTGATGTCACGTACAAAGAGCGGAATCTCACCAGGGGCTAGGCCAGACCACGGCACGCCAAAGTCTGAAACGAGCAGGCGTCTACCCTTCAAACTGGCGATGTGGTCCAACGTGGCATCGTTGATTCGCAGCCGAAGATACGCTGGCTCACTTGTGAAGAGACTTGTGAAGTAAACATAGGTACTGTCGGACGACCAGGAGAAATACCCAATCGTACCAACCTCACTTATCAACTCTCGCCATTTCTGCGTAGTGTAATCAAATAACGCAAATTTTTTCGCATTAAAGGGAATTGCAATCAGATAGCGCCCATTCGGCGACCAGCGCGACACGAACAGACCGGCGGAACCCGGTACCTGCAAAGTTTGGCGTGTTCTGAGATCGAGCGACTGAATCCAATCCTGGTCGGAATGTCCGGCTGCGTGAGCGCCGAAGACTAAGGTATTGCCATCGGGAGACCAGTTAGGATCTAGCTCTACAACGTCATTTGACGTTAGTTGCTCGGCAGCGCCACCATCTCGCGAGATCAGTGAAACCTTCCACGGCTTACCAGGTATAAGCGCCGAAAACGCGATCCGCCGACCATCGGGAGACCAGTGGGCCATAGCCGCCCGCGAGGGTGAGAAGGTAAGCTGCAGCCGTTCGCTGCCATCCGTCCGACTGCGCCATAGCGCGCCGTCGGGATAGCTGATGTAGGCGATCCAACGGCCATCCGGCGAAAAATCGACATCGTCCGCCGAGATCCCTTCCAAAAAGGGCATAAAATCCCTCGACTCTTTGTCGTAGCGGGCCAGTTCAGCCCGCCGCCGTTCGCCGATAACAAGGAGTTTTTGGCCATCCTTGCTAGAAATGGGGCAAGTGAAGGAGAGGGGGCCGGCTGTCAGTTGTACGGGCTTCGCCAACGCCTTGTGGAACAACCCGGTTTCCTCTGCCACGATCCATATGTTCGAAACGCCATCACGGACGCTCTGGAAAAGGTAATAACGCCCATCAGGAGTCCAGTTCCCGCAGCATTCGTGAGGAGCGTAGCTCCACTCCGGCAACAGGGGATGTAATCCGCCACTGTCCGATTGCCCTTCCCAGATCGAAGAGGTGCCCTTCCCCAAGTCGTAAATGGTGAACCGAAGCCGGGAGCTGTCAGGAGAAAATTGTATATCGCCAATCTGGCCCGGAGCGGTGGCAATCTTACGAGGGTTGCCGCCGTCGTGATCGGCAACATACAAATCTCGACCTTTGCCGAACGCAAATCTGCCATTGGTAGTGCGTTCCCATCCTCCAACATGGCCGAGGATGCCTTGAATATGCCGAGCAGAACCGGCAGGCAAGGGCAAGAGCCAAAAATCGTCTCCTTCAACATCGAAATTGCCGGACTGCAGGAGTAATTGCGATTGATCCGGCGAGATAGCCTGCACTATCGGATTGGCCACGGTGGTTTGGACAATCGCTGTCTCACCGCTGGTCGTTGATACCTCGTTGATCGTCCTGCGACCAGATGAAAATTCGCCGAAGTAGATTCGGGCGCCGTCGGTGACCAATGCGCCAGTCTTTGGTGTACCGTCATTCGTGATCTGTTTCGATCCCACGATCCTGGGTGGCGAAATAGGCGACCTGAGCCAGATCGCAATTGCTCCGACTCCTGCCAGAGTCACCAGCCCTGCTCCCATCCACACTCGGAACGGGCGCAGCATGCTCATGCTGCTCTCGGTCACACTCTGGGAATTTTGGCCATTGACCGGTGCAATAAAACGGTAACCCCGCCGCGGCAGTGTCTCCACAAAATGCGGATCCTCCACAGAATCCCCAAGCGCCTCCCGAATCTTGTTGATGGCGGTGTTCAAGCTATTGTCGAAGTCCACGAAGGTATCGGAAGGCCACAAATGTTGGCGCAGTTCTTCGCGGGTTACGACGTCACCCACATGCTCCAACAGAACCGCCAATACGCTGAAAGGCTGTTCCTGCAGACGGATTATGTTGCCATTTCTCCGCAGTTCCCTGGCATGGAGGTCGACCCGAAATCCTGCAAATTGCAGGGTCTGCGGAGTTCGCGGGCGTTGCACGGGTTGTGACATACAGAGCGCTCTTCGATTCAGCGCAGTTTAGCACCCTTGGAATTTGAATCAAGCTTCCTTAACTGCGTGGGAGTTCGCTAATCATTTGCAAATGAACAGCTTAGTCTGATCCACGCTGAATCCCCAATCAATACCCAGTCCATTGAGCTACCCGCTGCAGTGAACCAGAGTCGGCCTCACCTGGCAAACCTTGAAGGTGAACGCCGTGCTCCTCAGACTATGTTTGCTTTCGACAGCTTTGGTTTTTCCTTCGTCCGGCTTTCCGCAAGTAATTCAGGACCTCTCACAAACAGAGGGCCGGACCGTGCCGGCCGTGGTCCCCCGAGTAGAGATTACTTTCAAACTGTGTGAAAACCACCTAATAGTCGTACAAGGGGCCCTGGGAGATCTTGAGCGTCTGAATTTTCTAATCGATACGGGGGCGAGTCCAAGCGCTGTAGATCGGAAGATCGCAAAGAAGCTCGGATTGCAAGGCACCGCTGGCAAGCTCGCCCTTTTCAACCAGAACACCAATGTTGAGCGTGTTGTGTTGCCCAGCCTTCGACTGGGTCCGATTCGGGCAACGTCTCTCCCTGGATTGGTTCAAGATCTCTCCTCTGTCGAAAAGGTCCTTGGAGTACGGATCGACGCCATCGTCGGCTTTGACGTCCTGAGTCTGAGCAGCTTCAGCGTCGATTACAGGTCAAAGAAAGTTATCTTCGGCCCCATTAAGCCGTCTCCATCTGCGATCCCGTTGGACACCGGACCACCAACGTTTACCGTGCAACTGCAAGTTCTAGACGAGCAGATCCGCCTCTTGGTAGACACGGGAGCCGCCGACCTCCTACTTTTTGAATGTCAACTCAGCGGCCATTTGCGCGAGCTGCCCACGCGCGGCGTTAAACGATCTTCCAACAGTACGCAAAGCCAGTTCGAACTGAAAGAAGTGTCGCTCCCAAGTGTGAGGCTCGGTGTAACTGACTTCGGGCTCCAGAGGGCCTTCTTACTCGATGACAACACGAATTGCGGCCGATCCTTTGATGGTGTGGTCGGGCCTCTGAGTCTCGGTCTAAAGTGGATTGCTTTTGACTTCGAGCACCGAAGCTTTAGCTGGGAGCGATAGCAGAATTCCCGAGGGAAATGCCACAAACCGCAGAATTACCCCAAGGCCGCACAGTCACGGCAACGGAAGCGGCAACCCCACCCAGTGGACGTATAGGTCTTAGTGCTGTATCGGAAGCGCGAGCAGGCAAGATGCGCGCACGAGCACGGTGTTCGGCGCTTTCGGGTTACCGGACATCATCCAAAGGAGGACGGGCCGAATGCTCCGCCTGTGGCGCTGGTCAACGAATTTCTGGCGCGGCAATTTTTCCCAAAGGGCGACGTACTTGGAAAGCAGATTTTGATCGACACAGGCAATGCAAACGAGAAGCCCTGGCGCGAGATCGTGGGAGGTAGTGCCGGCCACTTGCAGGTGCCAGCTCTTTCAGTTGCCAAACAGTGAAATCTACGAGCCGTTTCTGCAAAAACCAGGAGTAGATGCGTATGTCATGCTTCACGCGAATTCCAATCCCGATTCGCTTGCGCCGGGATTGCGCGAGGCGGGATGGGCACTCGACAAAGATCAGCCGATCGCAAGCCTGATGAGCATGCAGCAAAGAAAGTCGTTGGAACTGGGAGGAGCCCTGATACAGACGATGCTGGGGATTTTCGCTGGCTTGGCTCTAATTTTAGCGGCAGTGGGGCTCTATGGATTGGTTGCGTATTCCGTGGGGCAGCGTAGTCAAGAGATCGGGATCCGCAAGACGCTTGGCCTGGGAAAGAGGACGTGCTCAGACTGATAGTGGGCGATGGGATGAAGCTCGCGCTGATTGGACTGGCAATTGGGTTGGTTGGCGCGTTTCCACTTCCACGAGCGTTCGGCAGCCTGTTCCCAGACTTCCACATTGCCGGCGGATGGATTTTTATTCTCGTCTCCGCCGTGGTCGGTGGCGTCGTGGTGCTGGCTTGTTACATCCCCGCGCGGCGGGCGATGCGGGTCGATCCCATGGTGGCGCTGCGCTACGAGTAATGGCGCCTAGCACTCCGAAACGAGCTCTAAACTTGGCGTGAGACGTTACCGGACACTCGCGCTGCTACGCGCAACACGCAAATCCCCTACCCATCAACGCGGGGGGATAGGAGATAAGGGCGCCCGAAACTGCCCTTCCGTTGCGCAATTTGGTGCAATTGAGGAAACGAAGAACATGAGACCCATAACATTTTGATGTCGCGTTTTACGCTAACCCTAGTTCTTTGTTGTGAATCGGTGTGTGATGTACACTCTCTCAGATTGCCCGGCACGAATTTTCAATCTGGTCTCTGGAGCGAATGAGTGAGAGAGAATCTTGGACGGCTCGACTTCCAAATCGCCTTCTGTCTCACCCTTTTCCTCGGCCTGATCGCTTGTCTCTACACTTTCAGCTTTTATCGGGAAAAACCCACGAGCGGCTGGAGGCAGACCCTCCAACGTTGGACGGTTGCGTTTGATTTTTCGCTAGATGCCCTGGGAGGTTTCAGCTACACCGGACTAATCCTCGCCAGCATTCTCGGCCTCTTCCTGGAACTGCTGATGATCCGCTGGATGTCCTCCGAGGTGCGCATCTTTGCGTTTCTGAAAAATTACATGTTGGTGTCGTGTTTCCTGGGCTTCGGCCTGGGTTGCTTTCTTTGCCGGAAGCGCATCAACCTCATCGCCATGGCTGCTCCGCTGCTCTCGCTGGTCTTTCTGATTCAATTCCCCTGGCAACCTCTGCGCGCGTTAATCAGCGCACTGCCTTCTTATTTAGGAGTTGCCTCGGAAGTCAATTCCATGGGAATTCCGGCCGTGCCGTTTTCCGGGCTGGCGCTTTTAGCCTTGGGAGCGGCGATTGCCATCACAGTGCCGCTGTTCATTTTGAATGCGATGGTATTTATCCCGCTCGGACAGATCGTCGGAGGCTATCTGGAAAGGGCGCCACGTGGGATTTTCGCGTACTCCGTCAACATCCTGGGGAGCCTCGGAGGCATCCTGCTCTTCACCCTGCTTTGCCAATACTGGCAGCCTCCTGTTGTTTGGTTTGCCATCGCGGGAGTCCTTCTGGTTCTTCTCGTTGGCAAGGTCACCTCCCTCCGTTGGGCTGTGATCGTGACCTTTGGACTCTGCCTTGCGCTGTTTTTACTGCATCCGCGAGGGATCGGCCGAGAATATTGGTCGCCATATCAGTATCTGGAAATTTCGGAACGTTCGGAAAACGGCGAAGTGATCGCTTATCAGCTCGACACCAACCACACGTGGTTCCAGCAGGTCGTCAATCTCTCGCCAGAATTCGTGGCGGCTCATCCTCAGTTTTTTTCTCAGGTGCCGAGCGAATGGGATGCGTACAACCTTCCGTATCACTTTTACCCGAATGCACCGAATGTGCTGGTTCTAGGTGCCGGAATGGGCAACGACGTCGCCGCTGCGCTTCGCAACGGAGCGGGACACGTGGTGGCTGTCGAAATCGATCCTCTTATCCAACATCTCGGGCGGGAATCCCATTTCGAGCGGCCGTATTCCTCCTCGCGTGTCACTGCCGTCGTCAACGACGCACGGAGCTACATCGAGAACAGCAAGGAGCGATTCGATCTGATTGTTTATTCCCTTCTCGATTCGCACACCAACGTTTCCAATTATTCTTCCGTTAGAATCGATAACTATGTCTACACCCTTGAGGCACTGGAAGCCGCGCGCCGGTTGCTGAAGGAAGACGGCATCCTTGTCCTGAAGTTCCAGGTACGCACCACGTGGATTGCTGGCCGGTTACACGGGCTACTGCAGACAGTTTTTGGCCAAGTGCCCGTGGATTTCTATGCCGACGCTTCGAAATACAGCAGTGGGGGAAATTTCTTTGTTGTGGGATCCAGCAAACATCTTGAGCGCGCCTTGTCCTCTCCGGAGCTCGCGGCTTATGTCAAGTCTCACAGCGGCATGGAGATGCGATCCGCTCACCTCACCACGGACGACTGGCCGTACTTCTATCAGCATGAGCCAGGCCTGCCGCTCATTATCGTTATCATGTCAGTCCTTCTGGTGGCGTTGACCCGACTGCTTATCCGGAATACGGGGGCGGCAGGGCAGGCAATCAACTGGCACTTTTTTTTCTTGGGAGCAGGATTCCTGCTTCTTGAGGCGCAGATCGTGAGCCGCATGGCAATGCTGTTTGGCACGACCTGGTCGGTCAATTCCATCGTCATTGCGGCGATTCTGGTGCTCATCGTGGCCGTCAACTCTCTTGTGGATTCTTGGCCGTCGATCCCGGTGCAATTTGCTTACGCAGGAATCGGAATTTGTATGCTGGTCTCGTATTTCCTGCCGCTTGAAAAGCTCTTTTTTCAGACGTTTTGGGTGAAAGCGTTGGTAGCCACTTTGGTCCTATGCTCACCGGTGGCATTTGCTTCCATCGTTTTCATTCGTAGTTTTGCAGAATACAAATTCAGCGGCCAGGCGCTTGGTTCGAACCTTTTGGGGGCACTAGTGGGAGGGATGCTGGAGTCAGCTTCGTTGTGGACGGGAATCCGATCCCTGATCATTCTCGCGGCAGCGCTGTACTTTCTTTCCTTCCTATTCCTTCGCTCGGGAAAGAGAGTCATTGCCCCTAGGTCGTCGATGGAGGCCGGCGGACATCCCGCCTGACTGGTCTCTTTTGGATGCATTGCACGTATAACAGAGGGCTTGCAGATTGATGAGATCATCCCCTTCGCTCGGACCAGCCATCAAATCTTAGATTAAGTCGAGGTTTCTCAAAATGGACACAAGCTTTTCGCGATTCTTTCGATGCGGCCTGCTTTTTCCAGCTCGAATATCGACAACTGCCCTGCGCGACATACCGCTGAGTTTCTCAATTTGTTCCAACGCCATTTTCCTCAGCGCGGGCCGAATCCTCATTTCCCACTCTTCGCATTGCGGATCTGGGTACACCGTGTAGACGTTTGGTTCCGAGTGAATCAATCCCGATTCCACGTCCTCAAGGCTATTGGATTCTTTTCCGATGGGAACGACGTAGGCAATCCTGACATGCCTTCTTTGCAGCAAACCAATCGTTTGGCGTGTACACGCCAGCCCATCGGCCTCAGCGCATTTTGATCCGGGATGAAACTCGTATTCGCG
>Ga0137379_10007078_pt1 | contig 10641 bp, 10 predicted proteins | sample SagtaG_18_FD_104812 | JGI IMG/M metagenome (GOLD analysis project Ga0137379, IMG submission 104812) | Vadose zone soil microbial communities from Sagehorn Ranch, Mendocino, California, USA - Sage2_L_80_16 metaG | ecosystem: Environmental > Terrestrial > Soil > Vadose zone | place: USA... | reverse complement strand
TTTGTCGGCACCCGCCGCTGAGCCGGCCGCGTCGATGCCGGCACTGACCGGCCTGCGGCTGACGACGGTGTACGGCGAGCGTGTCGACGTGGCTTGCGCCGCGGTGCTGCTCGACATGGACGGCACACTCGTCGACTCCAGCGCCTGCGTCGAGGCCAAGTGGCGCTGGTGGAGCAAACGATACGGCCTGGACCCCAACACCGTCCTCGCCGTCGCACACGGCCGCCGGCTCGACGACACCATCCGGCATACCGCCCCCCACCTCGACCTCGACCGTACAGTCGCGGAGCTGGCCCGCCACGAGGAACAGGAGACGACGGGCCTCGACGTCGTACCGGGAGCGCCGGAACTGCTGGCGGCGCTCCCGGCCGGCACTTGGGCGGTGGTGACCTCGGCCTGGCGCACGCTCGCCCAGATAAGGTTGCGGCACGTCGGCCTCTCCGTCCCCGAGGTCCTCGTCACCGCCGACGACACCCCCGCGGGCAAGCCCAACCCGGACGGCTACCTTGTCGCCGCCGCCCGGCTGGCCCGCGAGGCCGCCGACTGCGTGGTGGTCGAGGACAGTCCGGTCGGCATCAGCGCCGGCCACGCCGCCGGCATGCGCGTCATCGGCCTCTGCGCCACCTTTACCCCACCCCTCCTCAACGCCGACTGGGTCATCGAGGACCTCCGCTCCCTGCGCCGTCACGAATCCGCGGCGCCCATGACAGGCGCGCCGGCGAAGTAGACGCCCACCACCTGGCGCTGGGATGCCAGGGCGAACATCGCGGTGTAGTCGGGTGAGTACAGGGTCCAGCGGCGACCGAGGGCGTCGCTGATGAACGGCACGCCCCGCTGCTCGGGCGGTTGCCGCTGGCAAGGACGAGCCGCCGTAGATTCGCCGGCAGGTTGGCGTGCCGGATCCGCCCGTAGCGCAATCGGGGAAAGCCGGGCGGCCACACCCAGCGGTCATTCGCGTCACGGCACCGGCTGCTTGATCATCTGTAGCCAGGTACGGGCGGCGGCGTCGAACGCGACGGCGCCGCCGCGCGAGAGTCGATGGCCGATCGTGGTGAAAGCCCAGCCGCGTTGTACGTCATCCAGAGACGTCGTGTCGTCGAACAGGTCGATCGGCTGACCGCCGGCGATGGACGCGGCGAGGCTTTGAGCTTCAACGGTCAAACGGGCGTCGAGGCTTCTCGCAACCGTCCTCAAACGGTCCTCACAAACGTTCCATTCCGGGCCGGATGCTGTTCGCGTTCTTCGCCGCGATGGCCGAGACCGAACGCGAGAGCATCCGCGAGGCCACCCTGGAAGGTCTGGACGCCGTGGCCCGCAAGGGCAAGCGCGGCGGCCGACCGGCCGTCATCACCGAGGACATGCTGCACACCGTGCTACGGCGTCGGGCCACGGGGGAGACCGTCGAGGCCATCCAGCCCGACCTGATCATTCCCACAGGCAAGCGCAAGGGGAAGAACCCGAGCGTGGCCAGCATCTACCGCGCCCTCGCCGAACACGAGAAGGCCAAGGCGTACCTCCGAAGCCGTCGAGCAAGCCCACACCGACTACGCCGCCCTGAGCCATGGCGACCAGCTGGCCTTCACCCGGCCCCGACCGGCCCGCGTCGGCGAGCGGATCAGCGACGATCTACGCGCCCGACTGCAGACCCAACAACGCCCCTGACCAGGCATAGTCATCCATCAAGATCATCCTACTGCCCCTTTTGGTCGTACCTTGGCTGCACCCCTGTGCGGCGCGGTGAGGGCGTCCAGGACATAGCTGCGGACGGCTTCGACGTGGCCGGGTGCGGTGGCCACGACCTTGTCCCAGCCGGCGTCGGTGAGGATGGCCAGGGTGAAGCGGCCGTCGGCGGGGGCTCGGCCCACAAGAGGAGAAGACCATGCGCGCGTTCCACGCTCCGGCCGCTGGCGAGCAGCCGCAGCTGTCCGACCTGTGCCGGTGCCCGAGGTCACCAACGGCCATGTCCTGGTACGGGTGAGAGCCGCCGGGCTCAACACCATCGACAACGGCATCGCGGCCGGGATGCTGGCCGGAATGCTGCCGCTGGAGCAGGCGTCGGAGGGGCTGGCCACCATTGCCGGCGGCAAGGCCCGCGGCAAGATCGTCGTCAAGGTTGGCGACTGATTCGATAATGTACATTATGTCAACCTGACCGCTCTGCGGGGTCCGAACCGGCTACGGGCCCCAGATGAGGAACCAGCCGCAGAACACCACCAGGAGCACCAGGACCAGAGCGGTCAGCACCGGGCGCAGCCACGGCCGGGCCGGCGCGGCTCCGGGCGACGGCCCCGCCGGGGCCAGCGCTACCTGCTCCCCCCGCGCGGTGATCCGGGCCAGCCGGTCGATCCGGCCGGCCCGGACGTCGGCGAGGGAGATGACGAAGTCGCCGTTGCGCACCGCTCCCCCGCTCACCTCGCGACCGATGACCTGCCGGGGCAGGAACGGCGCGAGCGGGCCGGGCGGGCGGCGGTACCAGACCGGCGCGCCCCAGCCGTCGGGCGGATCGTCCAGCCCCACGACGACCCAGTGGTCGGGCCGGACCCAGCCGTCGGGGTCCGGTGCTCCGCCGGTGTGCGCGTCCAGCGCGGGCGCGGTCAACCGGTCGGCGAAGATCGGCTGGTACCACATCAGCAGCGGTGCCGCCCGGCGCGCGTCGGTGTTGTCGAAGCAGCACAGCGCGACCGGGTATCCCGGGAAGGTGTCGGCGTAGAAGCTGAACAGCTCCGGCGTCAGGCGGGGCCGCTTGTTCGGCGGTACCTGCTGCAGCGCGGCCGGGATCGAGCGCGGATCGGCCGCAAGTACCACGGTGTAGACGTCATGGTCGAACACCTCGACGCCGGCCGGCGGCCCGGCGGGTACCGCACCGCCCGCGTGCTGCGCCCACGCCGCCGGCCGCAGCGAGTTGACCAGGTCGCGCAGGATGTACGGGGTGTCCCCGGTGTCGAGGAAGTTCTCGCTGCTCATCCCGGCGGCGGGCAGGTGCAGCAGCATCGCGTTCGGGCCGGTCGACAGGTTGGCCGCCGTGTTCTGGTAGCCGAGCACCTCGACCGGGCCGTGCTCGGGGTGGGTGTGCCGGCCGATGTACACGATCGTGCCGGAGAACTCGGCGGGCGCGGCGGAGACGCACATGTCAGACCCGGTACACCTTGACGGGGTCGGTGCGCAGGGGCAGCAGCGGAGCCGGCTCCCCCAGCACCGCTCCCCCGGATCCGGCCGGCAGGTCGGAGCCCCGTATCTCCCGGGGCGCCCGGTCGTTATCCGTGCTGTCCGTCACCCCGGCAGGATACCGGCCGCGGGTGCCGATGGCGCCTGCCCTGCGCGCGGTTAGGCTGGGGACCCGGGCGGAGGGCGAGCCAATGATGATCAAAGCGTTGTGCTGCAGCATGCTGCTGTTCACCGCGCTCGGTCTGGTCGCCCTCGCGCTGCGCCGGTCGCGCGGGCGCTGACAGTGGATGGCGCGCACGCCGCCCTGGCACCGGCCCGGGGCGCGACGGCGTCGCGCGGGGGCTCGGGGTGTTGGTAAGAACGCTGTCACCAGCCGCAAACGGCGATGATCTTGCGTGGTGCGTGCCTGGCCGATTTGACGGGGCAGCGCGCCCGGGCCGGTGTTCGGCAAGATGACCGCACGTGGCCCGATCGATGGATCTGGACGAGCTGGTTGAGCACTGGACGCTGCTGGACGACGAGCGGGAGCTGATCGCTGGCAAGCGAGGTGCGACCAGGCTCGGGTTCGCACTCCTGCTGAAGTTCTACACCCGGCTGGGCCGGTTCCCCCGCGGCCGTGGGGAGCTGCCGGACGAGGCGGTCGAGTTCGTGGCCCGGCAGGTCGACGTGGACCCGGACGAGCTGGCCTTCTACGAGTGGACCGGCCGGACGATCGAGTACCACCGCGCGCAGATCCGTACGCACCTGGGCTTTCGGGAGTGCTCGGTCGGGGATGCGGAGAAGCTGACCGAGTGGCTGGCCGTCAACGTGTGCGAGGCAGAGCGCCGGCCCGAGTTGGTGCGCGACGAGCTGCTGGCGCGGTGCCGCGCCGAGCGGATCGAGCCGCCGACCGCGGGCCGGGTCGATCGCATCATCGGGTCGGCACTGCGGACCTCGGAGAAGACGCTGACCGCGAGGATCGCCGAGCGGGTTCCCGCCGAGGTTGTTGTGCGGCTGCGGCAGCTGGTCGCGCCGGAGGTACCGGACGACGACTCTGGTGAGGAGTCGGTACTGGCGTTGGTCAAGTCGGTGCCGGGCATCATCAGCCTGGAGACGATGCTCACCGAGATCCGCAAGCTGCGCGCGGTCCGTGCAGTGGGTCTGCCTGTTGGGCTGTTCGCCGACATCGCGCCGCGGGTGGTGGCTTCGTGGCGGGCCCGGGCGGCGGTGGAGTCACCGTCACACCTGCGAGACCATCCCGAGCCGCTGATGCTGACGCTGCTGGCGGCGCTGCTGCACGACCGGCTGCGGGAGATCACCGACACCCTGGTGGAGTTGCTGATCGCCACCGTGCACCGCATCGGCGCCCGCGCAGACCGCAGAGTCACCGAGGAACTGGTGAACGCGTTCAAACGGGTCACCGGCAAGGAGAGCATCCTGTTCGGCATCGCGGAGGCGTCGCTGGCCCGGCCAGACGATCCGGTCCGGCAAGTCGTCTATCCGGCGGTGACCGGCGGAGAGCAGACGCTGCGCGAGTTGGTGCACGAGTTCCGGACCAAGGGTCCGGTGTACCGGCGCACCGTGCAGACCACGCTGCGGGCCTCCTACACCAACCACTACCGGCGCGGCCTGATCGAACTGCTGGACGTGCTGGAGTTCCGGTCGAACAACGCCACCCACCGGCCGGTGCTCGACGCGCTGGATCTGATCCGGCGGAACACCGAGCTGCGGGCGACCTACTACCCGGCCGGGGAGACGGTACCGACCCATAAGGGTGTGCTGGGCGACTGGGAGTCGCTGGTGTTCACCACCGACGGCAACCGCCGGCGGCGGGTGGTCCGCTCGGTCTACGAGATCTGCACCTTCCAGGCGCTGCGGGAACAGCTGCGGTGCAAGGAGATCTGGGTCGTCGGCGCCGACCGGTGGCGCAACCCCGACGAGGACCTGCCGGTCGACTTCGAGGCGCACCGGGTCGCGCACTACGCCGCGCTGCGCAAGCCGCTGGATCCGACCGCGTTCATCGACCAGCTGCGCGGCGAGATGGCCGACGAGCTCGCCGCGTTGGACGCGGCGCTGCCGAAACTGCCGTGGCTGGAGATCGCCGACCGGGGCAAGCAGGGCCCGATCAAGCTCACCGACCTGGACGCGGCACCGGAGCCGCGGAACCTTCGGCGGCTCAAGGCCGAGGTCCGCACCCGGTGGGGCACCGTGCCGCTGATCGACATGCTCAAGGAGGCGGTGCTGCGCACCGGCTGCCTGAACGCGGTCACCGCCGCGGCCGGCCGCGGAGACCTGGCCCCTGACGTGCTGGCCGAGCGGCTGCTGCTGGCCATCTACGCCTACGGCACCAACACCGGCATCCGCGCCATCGCCGGCAACGCACAGACCGGGCACAGCGAGGACGACATCCGGTACGTGCGCCGCAGGTACCTGACCGCCGAGGTGGCCCGGGCCATCGCCGTCGAGATCGCCAACGCCACGTTCGCCGCCCGCGCCCAGGCGGTCTGGGGCGCCGGGTCGACCGCGGTCGCCTCCGACTCGACCCACTTCGGCGCGTTCGACCAGAACATCTTCACCGAGTGGCACTCCCAGTACCGCGGCCGCGGCGTGCTCATCTACTGGCACGTTGAACGGAAGTCGATGGCCATCCATTCGCAGCTGCTGTCCTGTTCGGCGTCCGAGGTCGCCGCGATGGTCGAGGGCGCGATGCGGCACGGCACCACGATGGAGGTCGAGGGCAACTACGTCGACTCGCACGGCCAGTCCGAGGTCGGCTTCGGCGTCACCCGGCTGCTCGGGTTCGACCTGCTGCCGCGGATCAAGCGGATCAACAAGGTGCGGCTGTACCGGCCGGTCGCCGGCGAACCGGACGCCTACCCGCGGCTGACGCCGGCATTGACCCGCCCGATCCGATGGGACATCGTCGCCGAACAGTACGACCAGATGATCAAGTACGCGACGGCGATCCGGGCCCGTACCGCCTCGACCGAGGCGATCCTGCGCCGGTTCACCCGGGCGAACGCGATCCACCCCACCTACCAGGCGATACTCGAGGTCGGCCGGGCACAGCGCACCGCCTTCGTCGCCCGATATCTACGCGACCGGGACCTGCAACGCGAAATCAACGAGGGCCTGAACGTGGTCGAGTCGTGGAACTGGGCCAACAGCGTCATCTTCTTCGGCAAGGGCGGCGACATCGCCACCAACCGCCGCGACGAGCAGGAACTGTCGGTGCTGTGCCTGCGGGTCCTGCAGGCCGCCCTGGTCTACGTCAACACCCTCATGGTCCAGGACGTGCTCACTGACGAGGAGTGGGCGGCCGCCTTGAACGACGCGGACCGGCGCGGCCTGACCCCACTGTTCTGGACCCATGTCGCCCCCTATGGCGAGGTCAAGCTCGACATGACCAGCCGCCTGGCGCTGCGCGAGCTGCCCACGCCGTAGCCGCTCCTGCTCGGCGGGCGCGCCTCACCCGGTTCAGGCACCGGCCTCGAGCACGGCGAGGTCGCGTACCGCGTAACGGTGATGCTCGGCCTCTTCCTTGAGCACCACCTTGAGGCAGCGGCGCACGACGTACTCCTGGTCGGGATATGGGTCCGCCGGCTTGCGACCACATACCCGATCGAGCTCGGTCTCGGTGAGTCCGTCGACGACACGCCGCATCGTGGCCATGCGACCGAGCCGGGGCGCGAGTACCTCGTCGAGCGTCGGGGTGGCTTCGAGGGTGAGCCCGAGCTTCGCCGCTGCGTCGGACGGCATCCCGCCGTAAGGAAGGCCCAACGGGTGATACGGCGCATCCTCCTCGAGCACGGCATTACCAAGCCAGGCATCGCCGGCCATCAGCAGGTGCCGTTGGGTCTCGACGAACGACCACTCGCCGTTGACCTGCTCGTGCAGCTTGGCCTCGGGCAGGAGCCTGGCGCGGTCGAGCGTCGCCTCCCATTGCGTCTCGATGGCATCCCAAGCAGCCCGGTAGTCGACGGAGGACGCGGCGTCACGCGCCAGCACCCGCGTGGGATGCTGCCGGTCGAGCTCGGCCTCGACGTAAGCGGTCACGTCGACGTCGTTAACGACGAGACGCTCGAAGTCGCCACCGAGGTAGACGTCGCCCCCATAGCAGTCCACGATCTTCAGACCGCTGACCTCGCAATCGCGGATCTCAAGGCCGGCAAGGTCGCATAGGTGGATGCGGGCACCACGGAACTGGTCACTCTGGGCGTACTCAGCAGGCATCGAGGCAGTTTCCCGCACCCACCCCCGCATGCGCCAGTGGGTGGCTGCCCACGCCGTGAGCCGGCACGCTGCCGTGGTCCTGTCGTACCCGGCCGGTACCGTGCCCGCTGGTCGCCCTCATCGACAGCACCGAGCACACCGCGCTGGTCAACCCCGTCGTCGTCCGCGAAGTCGTAGTCCGCGGACTCGCCGAGACCGGCCGCATCGACCGAGCCGCGCAACTGGTCGACGTAGACCTACTCGGTACCGCCGGCGTCGTAGCCCAGTGGCTGACCATCGAACGTGTCACCGCCGCCGAGGTCCACCGCGCGCCGGCGACATCGCCGGCACCGAGAACGCACTCATGCAAGCCGTGAGTACCGGCTCCCGCACCAGATCCAACGCGCGATCCGTACCGCCCGCGGCTCCCTGCCCGTCGTGGCCGCCGCCGGTGCCGCCGCGTTGGACCGGCTGCATCGAACGCTCCCCGCAGCATGAGTCGAAGGTCCTCACCGCGACACGTTGTCCACCCGGTCTCGGTAGATCCGGTACGCCTTGCGGTCGGCCGGGGAGGAAGCCTCGCTGTCCAGCGCGTCGGCGGCGTGCAGGAGTGTCCGGTGGATCTGGGGTGTGGCGGTGACGTGCAGGCTGTCGCCCTGGCCGCGGCGCACCTGTCGGCCTTCCTACAGCGCTTGCCGTTCGGGCTCGCCGAGACCCTCGCCCTGGTGGAGATGGCGGGCGATCTTGCCGGGCATCTCGATCCGGACTGGCGTCTCGGGTTCGCCGGCGCTGGTGGGTACCGGCTGCTTGGCTCGGCCGGGCAGCAGGTCGGCCACAGCGGTGCGGATCGCGACCCGGCTCACCTGATGCTTGCGGGCCAGCGCCGAAATGCTGGTCCCGGTGCGGAACGCGTCCCGGACCTGGTCGACGGCGCCGAGTCGGGCTATCTGGGGGCGGCGACCGGATCGGACGCCCTGCGCCCGCACGGCCGCGAGCCCGTCGCGGGTGAGTTCGTTCTGCAGGTCGCGTTGGAACTGGCCGACCGAGACCAGCACGTTGACCAGCATTGTGGTGGTGGCGTCGGTGGCGGCCAGGTCCACGATGCTCGACAGTGGCCCGGACAGAACGCGCAGCTTCACGCCGTGCGCGCGGCACCACTCGCGTGCCGCCAGAATGTCCGCCAAGTCCCGGCACAGCCGGTAGAGCTCGGAGACGGTGAGCCGGTCGCCCGGCCGTGCGTACCTGGCCAGCTCGCGGAAACCGGCGCGCTCGAGCGCGGGGATCTTCGAGGATGTGGCCGGGTCGGCGAAAAGCCGTACTCCTTCGGTGCCGTCGACCAGCCCGGCCTCGGCGAGCAGGTGGGTCTGTCGCTGGGTGCTCTGCTCGTCGGTGGAGACCCGGGTGTAGACCAGCTCGACCATGGTCGGAACGCCCTTCGCGCGCCGGGTTGTCCGTCCACGCCGTTCCACCTGTCGCCAAACCCTGTCGTCAATCTGGATCGGATGGCAATGGATTTGTCCAGGCAGTTTCCGCGCGATCCGATCGGCTCGACGGCCGCCCGGGCGGCCTGTCTTCAAACGGTCCTTTGACGACACCAACGGACGGCGACCAAGTGCGGTTCAGGTGAGTTGGCATGGGCGAACAAGATCATCGCCGTTTGCGGCTGGTGACAGCGTTCTTACCAACACCCCGCGCCTCCTGCACGCCTCCGCGATAGCCAAGGCGGTCAACGTCGCCACGAACCTCGGCGCGCTGGCCGACATTCTCGGTGTCCGTCTGGGCGCCCGCACCGTGTTTCGGTTCGCGGTTTGTTCGGCTTTCTTGACCGGTGTCACAACTCCTAGGGCATCCTAGGAGGCTAGGATTCAGCTTCCGGTAACCCGGCCCGGCTACGCTGCGGCCGCGTGGCTGACGAGCACGAGCAGAACCACGCCGCGGATGCCCGGGCTGCCGTACTCGCCCGGCTGTGGGGCGCCCTCGCCCGCGAACCGCTCGCCGGCGTGGCCGGACGCCGCGTCGACGGGACCACCCTGGTGGTCCGCCTGACCGACGGGCGCGACCTGCGCGGGCCGGCCGGCGCCGCGGAGCCGTTCGCCGCGCCGCCCGCGGGCCTCGCGCTCGACCTGGCCGGCGAGCCCTACGACGATCCCGCCCGGCTGGTGGCGGCGCTGCCGCTCGGGCCGTACACCGCACGGCTGGCCGCCGAGGTGGCCGACAGCGTGGCCAACCTGACCCTGGCCCGGGCGGCGCAGCCCCCGCCCGACGGCGGGCCACCCGCGCTGGTCCGCTACGCCGGGCCCGGCCTGGTTGCACTTGAGCAATGCGTGGTCGACGGGCATCCGCTGCACCCGCTGTGCCGGACCCGGATCGGCCTGTCCCCCGCCGAGGTACGCGCGTACGCGCCGGAGCACCGGCCGCTGGTCCACCTGCGCGTCTACGCGGTACCCGAGCGGGACTGGCTGAGCACCGGCAGCGGGCTGCCGCCGCGGCTGCTCGTGCATCCGTGGCAGGCCGAGCACGTGCTCGACCGGCATCCCGCGCTGCGGCCGACCGGCGAGACCGTGCCGGCCCGGCCGCTGATGTCGCTGCGCACCCTGGCCCTCGGCCCCGGGTGGCACGTCAAGACGGCCGTGGACGTGCAGATGACCTCGGCTGTCCGTACCGTCTCGCCGGCCGCCGTGCACAACGGGCCGGTGGTGTCCGCGCTGCTGGCCGACCTCGGTGCCCGGGCCGGCATCGGGATGCTGCGGGAGGTGGCGGCCGGCACGGTACTCGTGGACGGGCAGCCGTGCCGCAGTCTCGCGATGGTGCGGCGGCAGGCGCCGGTACCCCCGCCGGGGTGTGCCCTGCTCCCGCTGGCCGCACTGGCGGCACCCTCCCCCGCCACCGGGCGGCCGCTGCTCAGCGAGGCGGTGACCCTCGGCTACCCGGACCGGCCTGCGGACTTCGCGGCCGACCTGGTCCGGCTGCTCCTGCCGCCACTGCTGCGGCTGCTGCAGCGGGGCGCGGCCCTGGAAGCGCACGGCCAGAACACCCTGGTCCTCCTCGATGGCGGCCGTCCCGTGCGGCTCTACTACCGCGACGTCGGCGGGGTCCGGCTGTCCCCGACCCGGCTGGGCGCGGCGGCGCCGGAGCTGCGCGGTGACCTGGCCACCGACGACCCTGTGGTGTTGCGCACCAAGCTGTTCGGCGCGCTGGCCGTCGTCATCGGCGAGCTGGCCGCTACCCTCGGACGGGAGTACGGCACCGATCCGGCCGCGGTCTGGGCGGTCGCCGGGCAGGTGG
>Ga0137379_10007068_pt1 | contig 10649 bp, 11 predicted proteins | sample SagtaG_18_FD_104812 | JGI IMG/M metagenome (GOLD analysis project Ga0137379, IMG submission 104812) | Vadose zone soil microbial communities from Sagehorn Ranch, Mendocino, California, USA - Sage2_L_80_16 metaG | ecosystem: Environmental > Terrestrial > Soil > Vadose zone | place: USA... | reverse complement strand
GCCAACGAGTGCGGCGGACAGGATCCGCGAGTCGGGGTGGGCCCGCTGGCCCAAGACATCGATCGCCTGCTGCGCGTGCGCCTCCAGCCTCCCTCTCGTCCAGCCTGGCGTTTCCGCGGAAGCGCTTTGTGATGCCTTTCACAAGCGGAGTGCCTTCCCATACGGCAGGCGGAGCGCCCGCCCGGATTGCTATGGCCCCGTCCGCCACATTTGCAACGTTTCCGCGGAAGCGCTTTGTGCGCGATTTCACAAGTCGTTTCCGCGGAAACGTCCCGCACATGCCGCGGACAGGGTCGTACGCCGCGGTCTGGCGCGAGACTCAGCCATGTCAGCTGTGGTCGTTCAGTTCCTACTCGCGCGGGCTGAGCACACTGAACCCGTTGCCTTCGGGGTCCTCCATGATCACCCAGTCCACCTCGCCCTCGCCGACGGCGACGACCGCCGCGCAGAAAGAATATTCGGGCATCCGCGAACGCCTTTTATCAACCAGATCTGCCTATACCGGAAAGGCCGGGATATGCTTACCTTGATCCAAAGATGATAACATTTTGCCCGATATGATTGGCCCTGGTAATTGAGTGGCGGCAGAGCCGGGCAAGTTATGTTGATTCTGCGTGAACGGGCCTATCCGCTGCGCTATAGTCCCTATTGCGGACGCCTCATATGGGGGGCGTGCACTTCCCAATCGGTGACGAGCTTTAGGTAGTGCACATGACACGTATTAATGGTATTGGCCAGCATCGTGCAGAGCGACGGTGCGCGGCCATGATCAAGATCCGTTACCGCAACGCGAACGAGCTTCCTCCGGGATTACACGCGACGGCCGAGCGTCACGGCCGCACGATCACCATCTACCTGCTTCCCGGCCTGGCCGCGGAGGAACGCAACGCTGCGCTGCGCCGGCTCCGGCTGTCCGGACGGATGGGTCACGGGCCGCGGCTGCCCGGCGTGCAGCTGGGGTTCGCACTGTTCGCCGACCGGGTCAGGGCCACCATCGGACAGGCTGGCTCCGTCTTCCGTAAGCATCCGGCCGGGACCACCGGGCCGGTCATGCTGATATCCGCCGGGGCGATTGCCTTCCTGGTGCTGTCCGCGGTCTCCATTCGCGTCCTGCGCGAGCCGCGCGGGCCGGACGAGTCCCCGGCTTCCGGCCCGGCACCAGCCGCGTCGGCGATCGCGGTGCGCATTCCCGGGTCTTCGCGACATCTGGCAGACGATCCAGGCGGCTCCGAGGGCAGGGTGCTGACGACTGCCCTGACCGGGTCGGATCCGTTACCCCTGCCTAACTCGCCCGACCTACCCGGCAGTGGCTCCGGCGCCGCCCCGGACACCGGGACCGGGAACACCGCGAGCAGCACCACAGGTGCTGGCGGCGGTGGGACCCCGGTGGGCGCAGGTGCGGATTCCACCCCGAATCCAACCGCATCCGCGACAGCACCTGGTGTGCCGTCGGCCACCGCATCCGTCTCGCCCTCCGCTGCGGCTCCGCCCGCGCCGGTTCCGTCATCAGATCCGCCTTCCGCCTCCATCCCGGCCCCTGCGCCTAGCCCCGTCTCCGCCTCAGCCGCGCCGTCGGGGTCAGGCCTGCCATCGGTGTCGGCATCGGTCCCGGTGTCGGGGTCAGGCCTGCCATCGGTGTCGGCATCGGTCCCGGTTTCGGTGTCCGCGTCGATCCCGGCCTCGGTGTCGGCATCAGGTCCGGTCACGGTGTCCGCGTCGGTAGCGCCGTCGGTGTCTTTGTCGGTTCCGGCGTCTGCTTACACGTCCAATCCGGTCGCGGCGTCCGCGTCGGTCACGGCTACGGTCTCGGCGTCCCTCCCGACGTCGGGTTCTGCGTCGTCGGCCGGTTCTTCCGCGCCCGCTCAATCGCCGCCCGTGACAGCCAGCGTGACCGGCGGCGCGTGCCTGGACGTGGGCCCGCTCGGCGTCTGCCTCGACGTCTAGTGCCCATGAAAGTATGGTGGCCCGCGCGGTTCCGCATCTCACGCCCCGGGCGTCCCGCAGTACTCCTGCTCTCCCGCGCCGGCCCGCCCGGTCGCCCCGAGACTAACCGCTACGATGCCACATCGTGGCGGTCAGGACCGCAACGATGTCACATCGTTGCGGTTGCATCGGATAGCGTCCTGTGACTGGTGAGGTCCGGGAGGCCTGGGAGGCAGCTGGGTACCGCACGACGCCCGGCCGCGGCCGGGCGTCAGGCTGCCCACTCGTCGCACGGCTCAAGAATCGGGCAAGCGTGACTTGCCGCGACACTAGCTGACTGAGCCGCGGTTCCGCGCGGCCATCACCGGCACGGGCGGCGCGGGGGGCTGCTCGCGCGTGGCCGGCCGCTGGCCTGCGTCCAGGCGCGGATCGTCGTAACTGAGCGTCCCTCTAAGCGACGGCCTTAGTCGCATGGACGGCACGCGACGCCAGGCCCGGCGCGCCCGGCGCGCCTGCCGGGTCAGGCGTTCATCTTCTGCTTTCGCGTGTAGCTCTGCGATGTGGTCGGCTGCGAGCTGTCGCATGATGACCGGATGCACGATCTCCTCCTGGTGTTTCCTGCGCGGACGACGGCGCGCGATGGTCAATCTGGATCGAGGTGGCGTACCGAGATCAGGAACAGCCCGAGGTCGCGGACCTTGTTCAGCAACCCGTGGAGGGCGGCCTGATCCGCGACCGGGCCTGCGATGACGGTTTCCTCCCCGTCGCTGCTGACCTGGAGGTCCTCGAACCAGGCGGTCCACCGCCCGTCGAGGACGCCCTTGACCCGGATCTCGTAGCGCGAGTTCAAGCCCATGTACCGTCCTTCGGTCTAGGTCCGTGCATCTGCACGCTACGGAGCGGGGCCGGGATCGGCGTCACCCGAAGGTGGCTCATCCGGGTGGAATCTTTCCGCGACCGCGGCGGCACGATGGTGCCGCCGCGACGGTGCTGCCGCGATGGTGCCGCCCGGATCGGTTTCCGGAGTTCAGGGCGGGAGCCTCCCGGCTAGGATGGGTTTCCGGCGACGACGCAAGATCGCTGGAGGCGCCGATCGATGGGTGAGCCGGCCGCAGCCGAGGCCGCAACGTCGGAGCGCGATGTCCTGCTGGCTACCAAGCTGACCGTGCCCGGGTTGCGGGCGGATCTGGTGCCGCGCCCGCGACTGGCGCAGCGGCTCGACGAGGGCGAGGGACGAGGACTCGTCCTGGCCTGCGCGCCGGCTGGGTACGGCAAGACCGTCCTACTGGCCGAGTGGGTCCGGCGTGGCCGGCATCCGGTGGCCTGGCTGTCCCTGGATGCTGGCGACAACGACCCGGCCAGGTTCTGGCGGCATGCGGTGGCCGCGCTGGACCGGGTGCGGCCGGGGATCAGCGAGCGGATGGGCCGGCTGCTCGGACCCCGCGCGTCACCGTCGTTCGAGCCGCTGATGACGGCCCTGATCAACGAGGTAGCCGGCCAGCCTGACGCAGATGATGCGCTGCTGCTGGTCCTGGATGACTATCACGTGATCAGCTCGCAGCTGGTGCACGAGTCGCTCGGGTTCCTGCTCGAGCACCAGCCGCCGGGCCTGTACCTGGCGCTGACCAGCCGCAGCGACCCGCCGTTGGCCCTGGCCCGGCTGCGGGCCCGCGGGCAGCTGACCGAGCTGCGCGCCGCGGACCTGCGGTTCACACCCGGGGAGGCGGCGCTGCTGCAGCAGGTCGCGGCCGCGCCCGGCGGAGCGCGGCCCGGTGCGCCGCTGCCTGACACGGTGGCCGCGACGCTGGCCGCGCGGACCGAAGGCTGGGCGGCCGGGCTGCAGCTGGCCGGCCTGTCGCTGCGCGGACGCAGCGACGTCGACGGCTTCGTGGCTGCGTTCACCGGCAGCCACCGGTACGTCCTGGACTACCTGGCCGAAGAGGTGCTCGAGCACCAAAGTGACCAGGTGCGCACGTTCTTGCTGGAGACCTCGGTGCTGGAGCGGCTGTCGGGGGAACTGTGCGATGCGGTCACCGCCCGGCCTGGCAGCCAGGCGCTGCTAGAGGGGGCCGAACGGGCCGGCGCTCTTCCTGATCCCGCTGGATGAGGTGCGCGGCTGGTGGCGCTACCACCACCTGTTCGCCGACCTGCTCCGCTCGCGGGGTCGATGTGCACGTGGACGCTTGAGTCGGCGGGCGGTTCAGCGACATCGATCGTCCCGGCCCGGATCGTGAAGCTGCCGCGAACCGGCGCGAGCCCGAACAGGTGCCGGGTCCTGAACGTGACGGCCGAACAGCTGGTGTCGATCTCGTACCGGCCCGGCTCGGGGGTCACCTGCGCCTCGGGTGTGCCGACTATGGCCCCGGCGGCGCCGATCCTGGCCTGGTCGAGCCTGAGAGCGGCCATTCTTTCCTCCCGGTTAGCGGTGTGCGCTTGCGTGCTTTGCACGCTAGGAGGCCAGCCAGCCCGAGACGTCACGCGAAGGTAGACATACCGGGTGGAATCTTCCAGCAGGTGCCGGGCACCAAAGTGCCGATCAGCCCGCACGCAACAGTCTCCGGGGGCTGTTGGCTCGGAACGACATGCCCATGCCCGGCCACGATGACATGGCCAGGCATGGGCGACTTCCTTCTGGAATAGCTGCCGGTCGGCTCAGCTGCCTTCGGCGACCGGAAAGATCGCGTCGGCGACGAGGCCGTGCGCCTCGCGGTGTACGGAGATCGCGGCGTCGGCGTCCGGCGCCTCGACGAGGCAGAAGATCCTGCCGTGCTCCTCGTCCACCCAGTACCGTCGGTAGTCGACGCCGTACCGGCCCTGTGTTTCGAGGTCGGCGCGATGGGCTCCGGCGACCTGCTCGGCTGAGACCGGGCCGTCCATGGTGTGGATGTCCATAAATAGGGCCATCGTTTGTCCTTTCCTGGCCATTGTGGTGGCCTGCGGATGTTCATGACACGATCAGTCTCATGGGGGACTCGGCGCTTGACCATGACCGCGACACCGGCGCACCTGATCGCGTGACCGCGCGTGACCAGGGCGGGTCGTCGGCGGCGCTCCAGTCGGCGCTTGAGCGGCTGCGGCTGGAAGGAGCGGTATTCCTCCGGGCTGAGTACCGCGAGCCGTGGGCATATGAGTCGCTGACCGCGGGGGAGACAGCGAAGATCCTTCGGCCAGACTCCGACCGCGTCATCTTGTTCCACGTCGTCGCCAGCGGCGCCTGCTGGGTTGCCGTTGATGACGGTGACAAGCACTGGGCGCGGCGTGGCGACGTCATCGTGCTTCCGTACGGCGACCAGCACCGCATGGGCGGCGTACAGGACGCCGGCCTGGTCTCGATATCCACCTTCTTGCAGATGCCGCCCTGGCGGCAGATGCCGGTGATCCGCTACGGAGCGGGCGGCGACCTGACCGATGTGGTCTGCGGCTACCTGCACTCGAGGGACCCGCTGTTCGACCCCGGCCTTCGGGTGTTCCCGCCGGTGTTCGTGGTCCGCCCGCCGGACGGACCCGCCGCCGACTGGGTGCGCGCCAACGTCGCCTATGCGCTCGAGCACACCGAGGCGGCACCATCGAGTCCGGGCATCGTCATGTCACGCCTGCCGGAGTTGCTGCTCGTTGAGGTCCTCCGCCTCCATCTCGCCTCGACGCCCGCCGCGGACCGGGGCTGGCTCGCTGCCCTCAATGACCCGGTGCTGCAACCCGCCATGTCCTTGCTGCACAGCGCGCCCGAGCGCCGGTGGACGGTGACCTCCCTGGCGCGGGAAGCAGCTGTGTCACGGTCCGTGCTCGATGCCCGGTTCCGCGACGTGCTCGGCAGGTCTCCGATCCGGTACCTCACCGAATGGCGGATGCACCTCGCGGAAGACCTGCTGGCGACGACCGATCTCGGCGTCGGCGTCGTCGCCCGCAGGGTCGGCTACGATGCCGAGGAAGCCTTCAGCCGCGCGTTCAAGCGCGCACACGGCGAGTCGCCAAGCGTGTGGCGTGCCGCTTACCTGTTGCGCTGACGCGCCGACGAAGCTCGGGTTCTCGGTCAGGCGCCCCGGCGTCCCGATCATAGCGCCGGCCATAAAACAAGGCGATCCTGGATCGAGAGCCGACCGCCGCCACTACGGGCGTTGACCGTCAGCTCCCCCTGGTTTTACGCACCGGGGCACCGCACGTCACACAGAACGGACACGCCACGCGTCATGGACGCCTACCGCCCGCTGCTCATCGCCGGACTAGTCGTGACCGAGGTCGCGATATGGCAATGGCGCATGGTCATCGCCCACAGAGGGAGCCGCGTCAGCGCGATGCTGCTCGGCATCATCGGTGCGGTCCTTCAGATCACCGCCATCACACAGGTCGTCGCGGATGTGTCTGATCCCGCCGGCGTCATCGCCTACGCCATCGGCGTCGGGTTCGGCGTACTGCTCGGCCTCGTGGCCGGCGAAAGGTTCACTCCCGGGATGATCGGCGTCACCATCGTCACTAAGGAGCCGCACCTGGCCCGAAGCCTGTGGGACCGGGGCTGGCCGGTGACGGCCCAGTCCGGTCGCGCCGAGAACGGCCCGGTGACGATCTTGTCTGTTCCAGTCGACCGTCGTGACGAAGCTCGCTTGCACCGCGACGTGCAGAGCATCGCCCCGGACGCGGTCTGCACGACCAGGGACCTGCGAGCGCCGAATTCGGCGTACCAATCCGGCCCGCCGAAGCGGTTGCGCGTCCTTCATGGCATGGGCCGGCCAGAGCGCTGGCACCGCCTCCAACTGCAGGAGGACGATACGGCTGACGAGCGCATCCTGGACCGCGTATGAGCCGCTCTTACGCACCAGACTGAGACGATGAGGAAGCAGTATCACTTCTGGCCGGGCGGGGGGGCGGCTTCGATGCGTCGCCAGGGCACTTCTCGATGGCCGTACGACGATCAAGGCCAAGCGGCTCCGGGAGCTTCCGGAGCCGGATTATCGTGGATGTCGTCCTGACGAGCTTCCGTCTTGAAGCCGGCGGCCGGAGGCCAGAGTGCCGGGCTCTCGTGCCGCATGAGTACGTTGGCCCGGACCGTTCCGCACCTCACGTCCCAGGCATCCCGCAGCACTCCTGCTCTCCCGCGCCAGCCGGCCCGGTCGCCCCGGACTAACCGCCACGATGTCACATCATTGCGGTTAGGACCGCTACGATGTCACATTGTGGCGGTTGCGTCAGATAGCGTTCGGTGACTGGTGAGGCCTGAGAGGCCAGGGCGGCAGCTTGGACCTCACGACGCCCGGCCGCGCGGCCGGGCGTCAGGCTGGCCACTCGTCGCACAGCTCAGGAACCGGGCCCACGTGACGTGCCACGGGATTAGCTCAGATTCCTGGGCGGGGCGTCCGTGGTCTCGGGAAATCCAAGTCGGCCAGAGCTGCGCCTTCAAGCCTGCGGTGATGGTGCCGGATCGGGACGGCCGGGCTGATTGCCCGGCTGGCTGGCCCGGCTCGCGGCCGAGCTAGCCAGGGTGTGGGAGAGGATCGCGTCCACCACGTGGTCGAGGGGCTGCCTGGCGTCGATGGGGATTGCCCCGGATGCGCGCAAGCGGTCCTGCAATTCCGGCAGCTTGCGGCGTAGGTACTCGCGAGTGTCCCCGATACGGCCCCAGTCGTGGTAGTCCCGGCGGGCATCCAGCCGTGCCAGCATCGTGGGCTCGTCGATCTCCAGCAGGAACACCTGAGTGAAGCGGTCGGCCAGCTCTAGCTGGTTGTCAGCACCACCGCAGACGTACAGCGTCGCTGGTGCTGCGGCCCGGATCAGTTCGTCCATGCGGGCCGGATCCCATGCCCAACTGTGCCGGGAGAGCCAGGCAAAGTCCGGCTCTTCCGGCTCTTCTTCCACCACGTTGCCGGCCGCGTCAACGGTCCGCGCGAGCAACGGGTCGTCATCGCGTCGATGGCTGCCAGGCCCCGGCGGGCGAGTACGGCGGCGATCGTGGTCTTACCGGCGCCGGAACAGCCTGCGATCTGGACAGCGCTCATCGGTGTCTATCGTCGGCCAGCCCCGAAGCTGGCGCAAACGAGTTTGTGATTCCCCTGACCGGAGGGCATCCAGATCCGGCGTCAAGCAGGATCGTGGGTGGCCCCCGTTTCCCGGCCAGCCGGGCCGGCGCATCCGTTTAGATCAGGAGCTGCTCTTCGGCGGGTTGGGCGGGCCGAGGTAGGGGAATTCGGCCAGCAGGTCGTCGTGGGGCTTGAGGCCGGACGGCGGGACCTTGCCGTTGGTCAGCCACGCGAAGCGGATGCTGTAGACGTCGTCGGTGGTGATGCGGCCGTTGGGGTAGGTGGCGGGCTTGGTCCGGTCGTAGTGCAGGATGTCGGGCAGGACCTGCAGGGCGGCTGCCCTGGCCTGCTCGGGGGTGTAGCCGCCGGCGTTCTGCAGGATCACCGACCACGGTTCGAGGTAGCTGGCCACGTCGTCGGCGGGCTGGCGGGAGTTGAATAGGTTCTTCTCCCCGTCCGGGTTGATGAACGGGTTGATGGTCGGGTTCCCGCCGCGGTCCAGCTGCTCGAGGACGCCGCCCTGGTAGCGGCCGATCGAGGCCCACACGCCGATAACCGGGCCGCCGAGCATGTCGTCGGGGACTTCCAGGACGATCGAGTCGACGTTGTTGTCGGCGAAGTCGTCGTGCCCGGTCCAGACGAAGCCGTGCAGGGCGCCTTCGACATCGGCGAAGAACGGGTCGCTGCGCAGCCCGGCGAACAGCCGGATCCGGCCGGCCTGGACGGGCCGGGCGCTGCTGCCGAAGCTGACCGGGAATGACTCGGCGATCATCTCGCCGGCCGGTTCGCTTTCGCGGGCGTCGGCGCCGGTGGCGTACCAGGCGTTCCCGGTCTGCTTGCCGTCCTCCAGGTCGGAGAACACGAAGGTGAACGCGACGTCGGCCTGGTTGTCGCCGTCGGTGTCGATGTGGATCCGGTAGACCGCGCCGGGGTAGAACTCCGGGCCGGTCACCGGGGCCGGGATCGGCGGCGGCGCGCTGGTCGGGTTGGAGTCCATGATCAGCACGGTCGTGCCGGGATGGTGCCGGTGCAACAGGCTGTGGTGATGTTCGGAGCTGGCGGCCGCCGGGAAGACGAATACGTCGGTGAGGTCCAGGCGGCGGTCGTCGCCGGGGAACTTGAGCTTGTCGGCGCTGAAGTGGTTGGACATGGTCACTCCTAGGGGTTAGTTGCGGAGGAAGCCGAGCAGGGCGGTGTTGACCTGGGCGGCGTGGGTCCAGGGGATGGCGTGCGGGCCGCCCTCGATGACGGTCAGCCGGGCGTCTTTGAGCAGGGCGGGCAGCTTCTGGCCGGTCTTGTCCAGCGGCAGCACCCGGTCGGCATCGCCCTGGATGACCAGGACGGGTACGTCGATGTCGGGCAGGTCGGCGCGGAAGTCGGTGGCCCAGGTGGCGATGCAGGCCACCGCGGCCGTAGCCGACGCGGTCACGGCGAGATTCCAGCTGGCCTGGAAGGCCTGCTCGCTGACCAGCGTGCCGCCCAAGGTGTCGTAGTTGTAGAAGTTCTCCAGGAACCCCTTCATCCAGGCCGGGGTGTCGGCCCGGGCGGCGGCGGCGAACCCGTCGAACAGGCTCTGCGGCACACCGTCTGGGTTGTCGCCGGCCTGCAGCAGGTACGGCGGGATCGGAGCGACCAGCACCCCCTTGGCCACCCGCGCCGACCCGTAGCGGCCCAGGTAGCGGGTGACCTCCCCGGTGCCCATGGAGTGCCCGGCCAGGACCGCGTCGCGCAGGTCCAGGTGCTCCAGCAGGGCGTGCAGGTCGGCGGCGAAGGTGTCGTAGTCGTAGCCGGTCACGGGCTGGCTGGACTGGCCGAACCCGCGCCGGTCGTAGGTGATGACCCGGTACCCGGCTTCCAGCAGGGCCGGGACCTGCTTGTCCCAGGCCCGGCCGCTGAGCGGGTAGCCGTGGATCAGCACCACGGGCTGGCCGGCGCCGTGGTCCTCGTAGTGGATCTCGATGCCAGCGCTGTTCTCGTGGCCGACGGTGACGGTGGGCATGAGGGCTTCTTTCTTGTCGGAGCGTGGCCCGCATCCGGGCGGCGGCCCGGGCGGCGGCCCACGGAATCTGCGGGAGGTACCTGCCTCAGCGTCGCGCCCCGGGGGGCCGCGGCGCGCCCGTGGCCAACACGGGCCGGTGCCCCGGTCCCCGGCCCGCACCACCCCCGTACTCGCCCCCGAACCACACGCCCGGCGCTCTCCTGCACCTCCGGGGGTAGGCTGACGGCCGGGCGTTAGTGGCGTCTGCCTGGGAGGCCCGTATGAGCGCTCATGCCTGGCCGGGCGGAAGCGGCGGGACGTTCCGTCCTCACCGTGCCGCAGCAGGCGGTGCTGCCGCCATGGCTGCTGTGTAGCGCCGGGCCGATGACGGCACATCCTGGTATCAGGGGGTCCGCAGCCGGGCTAACGGGCCGGCTCAGCGAATGCCGCGTACTTGATCGGTTCGTGGCTGGCGTGCGGGCCGGTAAGGGCCAGGCCCTGGTGGTGCGCGGTGAGCCCGGCGTGGGCAAGACCGCTCTGCTTGACTACCTGGCCGGGCGGGCCGCGGGATGCCTGGTAGCGCGGGCCGCGGGAGTGCAGTCGGAAATGGAGCTGGCCTTCGCGGGGCTGCATCAGCTGTGCGCCCCGATGCTGGATCATGCCGAGTCCCTTCCGGGTCCGCAGCGTGAGGCGCTGCGGACCGCGTTCGGCCTCAGCGCCGGCCCGGCGCCGGACCGGTT
>Ga0137379_10007067_pt1 | contig 10649 bp, 10 predicted proteins | sample SagtaG_18_FD_104812 | JGI IMG/M metagenome (GOLD analysis project Ga0137379, IMG submission 104812) | Vadose zone soil microbial communities from Sagehorn Ranch, Mendocino, California, USA - Sage2_L_80_16 metaG | ecosystem: Environmental > Terrestrial > Soil > Vadose zone | place: USA... | reverse complement strand
GCCGGCGCGCTCGTACTCGTTATCGCGCAACGCAGGTAGTCCTTAACGGGAGTCGAAACAGGGGCAAGCGGAATCCACCGCGCGACAATCGCGGTCATCGGCTCATCGCCTCCCTTCGACTCCACCGGACTGGCCGGCTCTGGCGAACCTGGAGGGCAGCGTGCCGGTCCGCCGGCGCGGCCGCAACCGAATTACCGGACGGGTTCCACGATCCCGTCGGCGCAAGCAGGATCAGTGGCCGTCGAGGACTGCGATCAGCGCCGCGATCGGGCCGTCCGCGGTGCGGGTCGGTGCGTACCGCGGGTCGCTCCACTGCCGGCCCCGGTGCAGCCAGACGCTCGGCAGGCCGAGTGCGTTGGCGCCGCCGATGTCCGCCTCGGGGCTGTCCCCCACCAGCCACGCCCCGCCCAGGCCCATCCGGGCACGCTCGGCGGCGATCGCGAAGATCCGCGGGTTCGGCTTGCTGACCCCGGCCTCCTCGGAGATGACCCAGCCGGCGAGGTACCGGTCCAGGCCGGTCTGCCGGATCTTCGCCTCCTGCTGGTGGGTGGCGCCGTTGGTGACTACCACCGGTACCCACCCGACGTCGGCGGCGATCTTCAGCGCGCAGGCGACCAGCGGGTCGAGCCGGGTGTTGCGGAGTACGCCGTCGCGGATCCCGTCGACCAGGTCGATCAGCGGGTACCGGAGCAGGTACCGGTCCCGCAGCGCCTCGGCGAGGTCCCACCGGTCGGTCAGCCCGTCGGCGTCCGCGTCGAGGATCCAGTCGAGGTCCTCAGCCGGCGCGCCGATCGCCCGCAGGAAGCTCTCGGCCCAGGCCCGGAACGCCGCCGCTCGATCGAGCAGCGTGTTGTCAAGGTCGAGGAGCAACAACGGCACGCGGGCACCCTACGTGACGGCCCCCAGACTCCGACAGCCCCCACCGCACCGGAGTCAGGCGCGGCACAACCGGCGGCCGGCGCCCAGGTCAGGCCGCCGGTCCAGGAGCATCCGGTGGGCCAGCCGGATCCGGCCGAGTTCGGTCGGATCGAAGTCGGCGAGGATGATGTGCTCGCCGAAATCGGGTGCCCGGCGCAGCGGTCGCCCTTCCGGTTCGTAGATGGCCGAACCTCCGTTGAACCGCGCCGGGCTCGCGCCGCCGACCTGGTTGGCGAAGACCACGTACATGGTGTTGTCCAGCGCCCGGGCGGCGCCGTGCAGGTCCCGCCGATGTTGCGAGCCTTCCTGGTAGCCGATCGGGCACAGGTACCCGTGCGCGCCGTCGTCAGCGGCGGCCCGGCCGTGTTCGGGGAAGCTCGCGTCGTAGCAGATGCCCAGTCCCAGCCACCAGCCGTCGACGGCCAGCGTCGCGCCCTCGGTACCGGGGCTGAACAGGTCCACCTCCTCGCCCCACAGGTGCTGCTTGTCGTACGCGCTGAGCACGCCGCCCCGCCGGTCGATCACCAGTGCGGAGTTGGTCCGCCGGGCGTCGGCGTGCCGGACCGCCGCGCTCACCACGACGACCACCTTCTGGTCCCGGGCGACCGCGCGCAGCGGGTCCAGCCGGATATCGCCGATGCGCGTGGTCTCGTCGACCGCAAGGTGGGTACCGACCGGGTCCGCGCGCAGCGCCGGCACGTGGCACCCGGTGAGGAACATCTCGGGCAGGACGACCAGCCGGGCGCCCTCCCCCGCGGCCCGGGCGGCCAGCCGTGCCGCTACCGCCGCATTGCCGGCGATGTCGCCCGGGTTGGGCTCGGCCTGCGCAGCGGCGACACGCAGCGGCGCACGGGGGATCGGCGGCACCTTGCCATCCTGCCATCATGAAAGCGGCAACGGATCCATCCCTGGGGCCTAGCAAGCCGTACGTACGGATTGCATAGACTCCCCGTACCTGCCACGATCGGGATCGTGCCGCGGGTCAGCCAGGACCAGCTCGACGCCAGGCGCCGCGAGATCCTCGCCGGTGCCCGGGCCTGCTTCGCGCGCTACGGCTACGAGGGCGCCACGGTCCGCCGGCTGGAGGAACAGATCGGCCTGTCCCGGGGCGCCATCTTCCACCACTTCCGGGACAAGGACTCGCTGTTCCTCGCGGTAGCCGAGGACGACACCGCGCTGATGGTGGAAACGGTGGCGCGGCACGGTCTGGTACAGGTCATGCGGGACCTGCTGGACCGCGCGCACTCCGCGGAGGTACCCGGATGGCTGGGTACCCAGCTGGAGGTGTCCCGCCGGCTGCGGACCGACCCCGACTTCGCCACCCGTTGGGCGGCCCGGTCGGCGGCGATCACCGAGGCGACCCGGCGGCGGCTGGCCCGGCAGCGCGAGGCCGGCGTACTGCGCGAGGACGTCGACGTGGACACCCTCGCGCAGTTTCTCGAGCTGGCCTACGACGGTCTGGTGCTACGGCTGGCCACCGGCCAGGCCGCCGACGGCCTCGGGCCGGTGCTCGACCTCGTCGAGGAAGCGGTCCGGCGGCGGTGAACCGGGCAGCGGTGAGTCCGTCACCGCGAACTGCGTGTGGTACAGCTCCGCGTAGAGGCCACCGGCGGTGACCAGTTGCTCGTGGGTACCCCGCTCGACGATCCGGCCGTCGTCGACGACGAGGATCTGGTCGGCGTCGCGGACGGTCGACAGGCGGTGCGCGATGACCAGCGCGGTGCGGCCTTCCAGGGCAACGGAGAGCGCGCGCTGCACGGCGGCCTCGGACTCGGAGTCCAGGTGTGCGGTGGCCTCGTCGAGGATCACGATGCTCGGCGCCTTGAGCAGCAGCCGTGCGATCGCGATGCGCTGCTTCTCGCCGCCGGAGAACCGGTACCCGCGCTCGCCGACCACGGTGTCCAGACCGTCGGGCAGCGCGTGGACGAGGTCGGCGATCTGCGCGCCGGACAGCGCCGCCCACAGCTCCTCGTCGGTCGCGTCGGGCCTGGCGTAGCGCAGGTTCTCCCCGATCGTCTCGTGGAACAGGTGGGCGTCCTGAGTGACCACGCCGATCGTGTCGCGCAGCGACGCGAGGGTCGCGTCCCGGACGTCGACGCCGTCGACGAGTACCGCGCCGTCGGTCACGTCGTAGACGCGCGGTACCAGCATCGCGGTCGTCGACTTGCCGGCGCCGGACGGGCCGACCAGGGCGACCATCTGACCGCGGTCGACGGTGAAGGACAGCCCGCGCAGCACCGGTTCGGTGACCGTGCGGTCGAGGACCGCCACGTCCTCCAGCGAGGCCAGGGAGACCTCGGACGCGCTCGGGTACCGGAACACGACGTCGCGGAACTCGACGGTCGCCGCCCGGGCCGGTACCGGCCGGGCGTCGGGCCGCTCCTCGATGCCGGGCGCGAGGTCGAGCACCTCGAAGACCCGCTCGAAGGAGACCAGCGCGCTCATCACGTCGATCCGCACGTTGGACAGCGAGGTCAGCGGCCCGTACAGGCGGGTGAGCAGCAGCGCCAGCGTCACGACCGTGCCCGCCGAGATCTGCCCGGTCACCGCGAGCCAGCCGCCCAGGCCGTAGGTCAGCGCGGTGGCCAGCGCCGCGACGAGCAGCATGGCGACGAAGAAGATGCGCCCGTACATGGCCTGCTGGATGCCGATGTCGCGAACCCGCCGGGCCCGCTCGGCGAAGCGGCTCGCCTCGTCGTCGGGCCGGCCGAACAGCTTGACCAGCAGGGCTCCGGCCACCCCGAACCGCTCGGTCATGGTGGCGTTCATCTTCGCGTCGAGCTGGTACGACTCGCGGGTGATCTCGGCCAGCTTCCGGCCGATGCGGCGGGCCGGCAGGATGAAGACCGGCAGCAGTACCAGCGACAGCGCGGTCACCTGCCAGGACAGCGTGAACATCACAGCGGCCGTCAGCACGAGCTGGATGACGTTGCTGACCACGCCGGACAGCGTCGAGGTGAACGCCTGCTGGGCCCCGAGCACGTCGTTGTTGAGCCGGCTCACCAGCGCGCCGGTCTGGGTGCGGGTGAAGAACTGCAGCGGCATCCGCTGCACGTGGTCGTAGACCTTGGTGCGCAGGCTGAGGATGATGCCCTCACCGATCCGGGCCGAGTACCACCGGTTGACCAGCGACAACCCGGCGTCGACGAGGGCCAGCGCGGCGATGAGCACCGCGATGCGGACCACGGCCGCGGCGGCTCCGTGCTGGTGCGCCGTGATGGTGTTGACCGCACGGCCGGCGAGCACCGGGGTCGCCACGCCGATGATCGCGTCGAGCACCACCGCGACCAGGAAGATCAGGATCTCGCGCCGGTAGGGCCGGGCGAACGCCAGTACCCGCTTGGCCGTCGCTCGGCCGATCTTGCGGTTGCGGATCTCCTCCTCGCGACGGTACGAGCGGAGCATTCCCCAGCCGCCCATGGGATGGGTCACCGGTCACCTCCGCCCACTCGATCGTGCCCCCAGTGTGGAGCACTCCTGTGACAACTTTCGGAGGTAAGCGTCTTGTTCCCGGGTACCCGTTACTCGCCCAGACCCGCGAGGTCGCGGATGCGGCGGACCTGCGCGGCCCGCTCGGCGGCCAGCCGCTGCTCCGGCGACCGGCCCACCGCGCCGGCCAGCAGGGCTTTGATCTCGACCACCGCGTCCCGGTTGTTCGCGAGCAGCCCGGCGGCCAGGTCGCCGACCGCGGCGTCCAGCTTCGCGGCCGGAACGACGAGGTTGGCCAGGCCGATCCGCAGCGCCTCGGCCGCGCCCAGCCGCCGGCCGGTCGCGCAGATCTCCAGCGCCCGGGCGTACCCGACGAGGTCCACCAGCCGCCCGGTACCGGCCAGGTCCGGTACCAGACCGAGCTGCACCTCGGCCATCGAGAGCTGGGCGTCGTCGGCCAGGATCCGTAGGTCGCAGGCGAGCGCGAGCTGGAAGCCCGCCCCGATCGCATGCCCCTGTACCGCCGCCACGCTGATCAGGTCCGGCCGGTGCAGCCAGGTGAAGCCCTCCTGGTACCCGGCGATGCGCGCGGCGGCGGCATCCGGGTCCAGGGCCGCCAGCTCGGGCAGGAGGGCCTGGGCGGCGCCCAGGTCCAGCCCGGCGGAGAAGGCCCGACCCGCGCCACGCAGGACCACGACCCGGACGTCACCGGGGAGCCCGCGACCGAGGTCGCGCAGCGCGGTCCAGGTCGACGGGGTCTGCGCGTTGAGGATTTCGGGCCGGCACAACGTGATGGTGGCGACTGGCCCAGCCAGATCGCATCGGACTGCATCGGTCACGGCCGACTCCCACGGGGACTGCGCGGTGCCGGACGGGCTCGGGCGCGGCTGGACCGTTGGCAGGACTGACGAACAGCAGGCGGGCGGGTCACGCCTTCTTGCGCCGGCGGGCACCGCCGCGCTGACGCAGCTGGACGCCGGACTCGGTGAGCACACGGTGGACGAAGCCGTAGGAGCGGCCGGTGGAGGAGGCCAGCGCGCGGATGCTTTCGCCGGAGGAGTACCGCTTGACGAGGTCCTTGGCGAGAGTCTGGCGCTCGGCTCCGACGATCCGGCGACCCTTCTCGGTACTGGTCGTGGTGCCGGTGGCTGCCATGTTGATTCCTCACGTCCCTATTGAGCGGAGTTGGCGGTCCCACCTATTAGACCGCCTTCGTCGATCATGCGCTAGATATCATCTCGACGCCAACCGACACGCGTGCGATGTGTCAGCTACCCGATAACGTGATGGGCCGTGACGAGCCACCTGGAGAGCCCGCAACGGGAAGGGGCGCGCGTCAATGCGTTGCGGCGCCTGTGCCCGCGCGGCCGCCAGGTGCGGGATCTGCTCGGCTGGCTCGCCCTCACCGCGCTGGGACTGGGCCTCACCGCCTGGGCCGTGCACCACGGCGCCCGGCTGGGTACGGCGGCCGCCCCGCTGCTCGGCCGGTACCGCTGGCAGCTCTCGCCGGTGAGCGCGCTGGCTCCGCTGGTCGCCCTGGCGGTGCTCGGTACCGCCCGGTTCGGCTGGTTCGAACGCGCCCGATGGGGCGGCGTCCTTGCCGCTAGCTACCTGTTCGCCCTGGTCTGGGCCCTTGCACTCGCGCTTGTCGACGGAGCGGCCGGGCTGACCCGGTCACTGCTCGACCCGGACAACTACCTGGCCGAGGTCGGCTCGGTCGCCGACGACCCGCTGGCCTACCTGCACTCGTTCACCCACGACGTGCGCGCCCACGCGGTGTCCGCGCGCGGGCATCCGCCCGGCCCGGTGCTCCTGCTGTGGGCGTTGCACCGGGCGGGCCTGACCGACCGTCTCGCCCTGGCGCTGCTGATTACCGCGACCGGCGCGCTGACCGTACCGCTGATCCTCGGCTCGGTACGGGAGGTCTGCGGCGAGGTGCCGGCACGCCGGTACGCCACCGTGCTGATTCTCGCGCCATCTGCGATATGGGTCGCGGTCAGCATCGACGTCGTCGTCGCGGTGCTCGGGGCGGCAATGGTGGCCGCCGGGGTACGGGCCAGCGCCCGCCGCCGTACCGGACTGCGCGCCGGCGCCTGGGCGGCGCTCGCCGGTGCGCTGCTGGGCATCGCGGCCCTGTTCTCGTACGCCGCGCCGTGGCTCGGCCTGTCGCTCGTGTGCCTGTACTTCGCGCGCCGCCGCCCGTTCCTCAACATCGGTACGGGACTCGGCGCGCTGGCCCCGATCGTGCTCGCCGACGGGCTCGGCTTCGCCTGGCTCAGCGGCCTCACCGCGGCCCGGTCGGACTACCTGTCCCGGATCGAGCCGTACCGGTCGGCGTGGTGGTGGGGCGCGATCAGCCTCGTCGCGCTCCTGCTCGCGGCCGGGCCGCCGCTGTTCGCCAGCGTCCGCAAGCTGCGCAACACGCCGGGCTGGCCGTTCCTGGTCGGTGCCACCGCGGCGGTACTCGTCTCCATCGTGGCCGGCATCGCGCGGGGCGGGGTCGAGCACGCGTGGCTGCCGTTCTTCCCGTGGCTCACGGTGGCCGCGGTCGCGCCGGAACAGCAGGGCGGTCCGCCGGTACCGGCACCGCTGCTGCTCGCCGGCGTCGGCGCGCTGGTCGCGGTCGCCATCGAGGCGGTACTCGCCACGCCCTGGTAGAAGGCAGCCCCGTGGCCGGCGGCGTCTGGACTGACGAACGCCGCCCTTGCTGAGCCAGCCCAAGTGCTGGCTCACGAGAAGCGAAGCGACGAGGGAAGACATCGCCCTACAGGCCGCGGGGCCGCGCGAGCGGAGGCGAGCGCCAGCCAACTCAGGCGAGTTCGACCAGTTCGAGCAGGTCGTCGCTCCAGGCGTCCTCGACGCCGTCGGGCAGCAGGATCGCGCGGTCGGGCTTGAGCGCGCTGACCGCCCCCGGGTCGTGGGTGACCAGCACGATCGCGCCGGGGTACCGGGCGATCGCGTCGAGCACCTGCTCCCGGCTGGCCGGATCGAGGTTGTTCGTCGGTTCGTCGAGCAGCAGCACGTTGGCTCCCGAGCAGACCAGGGTGGCCAGCGCCAGCCGGGTCTTCTCGCCACCGGAGAGCACCCCGGCCGGCTTGTCGACGTCGTCGCCGGAGAACAGGAACGCACCCAGGATCCGGCGCAGTTCGGTGTCCGTCTGCTGGCTGCCCGCACTGCGCATGTGCTCCAGCACGGTCCGGTTGACGTCGAGGGTCTCGTGCTCCTGCGCGTAGTACCCGAGCCGTAACCCGTGCCCGGGCTGTACCGCTCCGGTGTCCGGCTCCAGCAGGCCGGCGAGGACACGTAGCAGCGTGGTCTTGCCGGCGCCGTTGAGGCCGAGCACCGCCACCCGGGAACCGCGGTCGACCGCGAGGTCGACGTCGCAGAAGATCTCCTGCGAGCCGTACGACTTGGACAGGCCCTGCGCGGTCAGCGGCGTCTTGCCGCACGCCGCCGGGGCCGGGAACCGCACCTTGGCGACCTTGTCGCCGGCGCGCTCGGGTTCCAGCCCGGCGAGCAGCTTCTCCGCCCGCCGGGTCATGTTGTGCGCCGCCATCGCCTTGGTCGCCTTGGCGCGCATCTTGTCGGCCTGGGCGAGCAGCGCGCCGGCCTTCTTCTCGGCGTTGACCCGCTCCCGGTGGCGGCGGCGCTCGTCCGTCTCGCGCTGTTGCAGGTATGCCTTCCAGCCCAGGTTGTACCCGTCGATGACGGCCCGGTTGGCGTCGAGGTACCACACCTTGTTCACTACGGCGTCGAGCAGGTTCACGTCGTGGGAGATGACGATGAGGCCGCCCTTGTGCCCGGCGAGGAAGCCGCGCAGCCAGGTGATCGAGTCGGCGTCGAGGTGGTTGGTCGGCTCGTCGAGCAGCAGCGTGCCGCCGCCGGTCTCGGCGGAGTCGCGGAAGAGGATGCGCGCCAGCTCGATGCGCCGCCGCTGGCCGCCGGAGAGGGTACCGAGCGGCTGGGTGAGTACCCGGTCGGGCAGCCCAAGGTTGGCGCAGATCCGCGCCGCGTCGGCCTCGGCCGCGTACCCGCCCAGCCCGGCGAACCGGTCCTCCAGCGCACCGTACCGGCGGATCGTCCGCTCGTCGGCGTCCTCGGCCAGCGCGACCTCCAGCTTGCCCAGCTCGGCCAGCAGCGTGTCCAGCCCGCGCGCGGACAGCACCCGGTCGCGCGCGGTGATGTCGAGGTCGCCGGTGCGCGGGTCCTGCGGCAGGTACCCGACCGGGCCGCGCCGCTCGATGGCGCCGGCGAACGGCAACGTCTCGCCGGCGAGCACCTTGAGCGTGGTGGTCTTGCCGGCGCCGTTGCGCCCGACCAGGCCGATCCGGTCGCCCGGCTGTACCCGCAGATTGGTCTCGGACAGCAGGATACGGGCGCCGGCGCGCAGTTCCAGGCCGGTAGCGGAAATCATCGGAAGGGCTGCCTCTCAAGCTGGGACGGACTGGAACACGGCGGGTGCGCAGCGGTGTCAGTCCTGGGAAAGCAGCACCCGTGCAGTCTACCCGGCCCGCCGGCCAGCCCGTCGACCGAATACTGCCGTCGACGGTTGGGTACCGGTGAGGTCATGGACCTCAACCAGGACGCGCAGGTCGACACCTCGCAGATCGAGGACCAGCGCGGCAGCGGCGGTGGCGGTGGTGGCGGGCTCGGCAGCATGATCCCGATCGGCGGCGGCGGGCGCGGCGGGATCATCGGGCTGGTCGTCACGGTGATCCTGGTCCTGCTCGGCGGCGGCTTCGGCGCCAGCCAGCTGCTCGGCGGCGGGGGCGGCAAGACCGACAACGGCAACCTCAACCAGGCGTGCTCGTCGGCGAACCCGGACCGGTACCAGCGCACCGACTGCCGCAACGCGCTGTACGTGAACTCGATCCAGGACTTCTGGCACACCGAACTGCCCCAGGTGTTCGGGCAGCAGTACCAGCCGGCCGACACTGTCTTCTTCTCCCAGCAGACCAGCACCGGGTGCGGCGCGGCCGACTCGGGCATGGGGCCGTTCTACTGCCCGGTCGACAAGAAGGTGTACATCGACCTCACCTTCTACAACGAGCTGACCAACCGGTTCGGCGCCAAGGGCGAGTTCGCCCAGCCGTACGTGCTGGCCCATGAGTACGGCCACCACGTGCAGGACCTGATTGGCACCGAAGCCCAGATGCGCCGGGCGCAGCAGCGCGATCCGGGCAACGCCAACCGGTACTCGGCGATGCTGGAGCTGCAGGCCGACTGCTACTCGGGCGTCTGGGCGGCGCACGCGACGCAGACCCGGGACGCGAGCGGGCACCAGATCTTCAACCAGGTCAGCCAGCAGGACATCCAGGATGCCGTGAACGCCGCCGGCGCGGTCGGCGACGACGCGATCCAGCGGCAGGCCGGGCAGCAGGTCAACCAGGAGACCTTCACGCACGGTTCGTCGCAGCAACGGGAACAATGGTTCAGCCAGGGGTACCAGACGGGGGACCCGAAGGCGTGCAACACGTTCGGTGGCGCGCTGGGTGGCTGACAGAGCGTAGCCGATCAGACATTCCGTATCGGTACCGTCACTCGATGTGCAGGAATCGGGTACTCGCTTAGCGTCACGACCGTGCGCTTTCCCCTCCCCGCCGCGGTCCGCCTGCGTATCGCGGCCGGCCTCGCCGCCGTCCTGCTCCTGCTGACCGGTTGCGGCCCGACAGCCGCGACTACGCCGCCGCCCGCCACCCCGCCCGCCGCCCCGGCCACCGTCCCGTCGTCACCTTCGCCCGCTGCTGTTTCATCGTCGGCCGCGCCGGTGGCGACCACCGGCCCGCCGCTGTCGGTACCCCCGCCCGCCGCGCCCCCGGCCGCGCCGGCCGCCACCGGTAGCTCGTGCCCGGCCAACGAGTACCGCAACGTCGACGGCGCCTGCGTCCCGCGCCCCACCCAGGCGCCCGCCGCACCAGTCGGCGCGACGGCGCAGTGTAACGACGGCACCTACAGCTTCAGCACGCACCGCAGCGGTACCTGTTCACATCACGGCGGGGTCCGCCGCTGGCTCTGACTCGACCAGGCGGATCCGCACCGCCCGCGCCTGGCGTACCGCGCCGGCCAGCGCGGCCAGCCGCGGCTCGCCGACGGCGAGGAACCGCTCGGACCGTAGCGCCGTCACGGGAGCGAGGCGGGCGTCGGCGAGGATCGCGTCGACCGCCCGGCGGTCGCCCCCGGTGACGACGGCGGCAAGCCCGTCGACCGCGGGCAGGAGCAACCGCGCGGCGACATCCGCGCCGTCCGCGGCGGCCGCGCGGGCCTGGTTCTCCCGGCGCCGGGCGAACCGCTGCTGCGACCAG
>Ga0137379_10007066_pt1 | contig 10649 bp, 8 predicted proteins | sample SagtaG_18_FD_104812 | JGI IMG/M metagenome (GOLD analysis project Ga0137379, IMG submission 104812) | Vadose zone soil microbial communities from Sagehorn Ranch, Mendocino, California, USA - Sage2_L_80_16 metaG | ecosystem: Environmental > Terrestrial > Soil > Vadose zone | place: USA... | reverse complement strand
TTCAGCCGTTCCTTGTTGATTTTCAGGACGATCCCAGCATTGCGATCCGCGACTTCGCTCACTTTGTATTCCGAAGCCGTGCCGAGTACTTGCGCCACTTCGGATGGCGTCAGCTTGTATTCGTCGGTCAGCCACTGGGCCATGTTCGCGGTGGCGTCGCGGAATGCGTCGTCGAGCGATCCATCCAATCCCATGGCCATTACGTGAGTTGCTGATTCCACTCGAGGACCCGGAATGCGTTTCGCGGGAATTACATCCACTATGATTTCGACATCCATCGAAGTTTCCAGTGCGTTTCCATTGAGTTCGCCGTCGCCCTCGGCGGCATGGCCGTCACCAACGTAGAGCAGCGCGCCAGGCACCCTGACCGGTAAGTAGACCGTCGCGCCCTCGATGATTTCATTGAAGTCCATGTTTCCGCCGTAGCCACCGGAGTCGCCGGTACCTGGCGGGGCTTGTGCAATCCCTGGAGCAACCGCAACGCAACCCAGCATTGGTCGCAGCGGAACAGAATAGTGCGTCAAATGTTCCGCCGGTTTTTCAGGAGTCGCCATGCCGTTCTCCCGATCGAGATGCCAGCGCACATTCTTGAATCCGTCCTTCATCTTGGCGGCCCAATTGCTGTCAAGACCGCGGCCAACAATTCCGTCATCACTGATCGCCCAATCGCGATTCAGACGAAGTCGCATAATGTGCACGGCCAGCGTGTCTCCGGGCGCTGCCGTCTCGATGTAAAAGGGTCCGGTTTCAGGATTGCCACCGAGAACGCGCGTGACACCTTTCTCGTCCGTGCCGCCAGCATCGACCGTGGTGGTACGAATCGTGTCACCGGGAGCGACAGTCAGCACCGGGTTGTTTTCCGCAGAAAATCGCCGATAGAAAATGGTTGGCACAAACTCATGCCGCTCCGCAGCGGCACCGGCACGACGCTTGGGAACAATGGTCGCGGTAAACTGGTGTGACGCCGGATGCGACTTGTCATCGCCGTTCACGAAGACAACTGTTCCTGTGATCGTGCCGTTCTGCAGTGTGCCTTTTGCGTCTTCCGTCCCGCCTTGATCATCCTTGGCCAGAAACTGGATCGAATTTCCAGTGACCTTGCCCTCGAGTTTGTCACCGTCAAAATTGCCGCTAAGTTTTTCGCCCGTCTGCTCCAGCTCCATCATGAAATAGAGTGGAGAGCCGTAGAAGTCCGCGCTGACGATCCAGCGTCCTGCAATCGTGTCTGGCGGACGCGGTTGCTTTGTCGAATCTTGGGCGGAAACTGCGCGAGGCAGCAGGAGCGACGAACTGAGAAGTAGCAAGGACAGGAATTTGCGCATGAAATTTCCCCGGCGTGGAGTTTAGACGACATACTTCGTAGATAGTAAGCCCAATTTTGCGCGGAGCGAATTGCGACGGTAGACTGTGGAACCTATGGACAAGCTGACGGGAATACATGCAGTGAAAGAGGCACTTGAGGCGGCGCGGGCGCTTGAGTACGTGCTCGTGGCAAAAGGAAGACAAGACACACGCGCGGAAGAAATCGTACAACTTGCAAGACGCAACGGAATCCCCGTGCGCTTTGAAGAGCGCGGGCAACTCGATCGTGCTGCAGGCACACGCGATCACCAAGGAGTGGTGGCGATTGGCGCGGCGCGCGCCGCAAGCACGTTTGAAGATATTCTTGCGAACGCGAACAAAGAAAAAGGCAAGCCAGGATTGATTGTACTGCTTGATGGCGTGGAAGATCCGCACAATCTGGGCGCGATCGTTCGCACCGCACTGGCTGCGGGCGCGCACGGTGTAGTGATTCCGGAGCGGCGTGCTGCGGGATTGACGGATACAGTAGCGCGGGCTTCGGCTGGTGCGCTTGCGCATCTGCCAATGGCCAAAGTCACAAATCTCGTGCGCACGATGGAGGCGTTGAAAGAAGCCGGATACTGGCTCGTCGGACTGGATGAACGGGCTGACAAGAATTACACCGAAGTGGACTACACTTCGCCGACGGGAATTGTGCTGGGCGGAGAAGGCGGCGGTTTGCACGAACTCACGCGCAAGCGCTGCGACTTTGTCGTCTCGCTGCCCACGGCGGGCCCAGTGAAGTCACTCAACGTTTCCGTCGCCAGCGGCGTCGTCCTGTTTGAAGCCTTGCGCCAGCGCCACGCGAAAAAATAATTACGATAGAGCCCATGACGAAGCGCCCGTGTCCCCCGACATACAGAAAATCAACGACGCCAGAGAGCTTACTTGTCGTATTGGATGAGGGAGAAGACGTCGAGACCGGGGAGTTTGGAGCGTCCGTTGAGGAATGTGAGTTCGACGGCGAAGGCCGTGCCTTCGACTTTGCCGCCGAGATTTTGGATGAGTTTGGCGGTTGCGGCGGCGGTGCCTCCGGTGGCGAGAAGGTCGTCGCAAATGATAACGCGTTCGCCCGGTTTGATGGCGTCTTCGTGAATTTCGAGAGTGTCCGTTCCGTATTCCAGAGCGTAGGAGATTCCGGCGGTTTTGGCGGGAAGCTTTTTTGGTTTGCGTATTGGAACGAATCCCGCGCCGAGACGGTAAGCCAATGCCGGCGCGAAGATGAAGCCGCGTGCTTCGATGCCCGCAACAATATCGACCGTATGATCCCTGAAGTGATCGCAGAGCCGGTCGATCAGCGTGTGAAAGCCCTGCTTGTCTTTCAGAAGCGTGGTGAGATCGTAGAAAAGAATTCCCGGCTTCGGATAGTCCTTCACTTCGCGGATCAATTTTTTCAGGTCATTCATTCCAACGCTCCCTATTTAAAAAAAACTTCGCTACAAATTAAACAACAAGCCAAGACTGGCTCTGCCGGCGGATTTGCCACGACAGTCCCGCTACTGATCGTACGTGATGCTGAATTCTTCTGCGAATTCTGGCTTGATCTCGGCGGACTCTTCGGCAAGGTGCTGAACCATGGCGCCACGCGGGCCGCGTTCGATGATCGTGCGAAAGCGCGCGAGATTTTCCGGCAAGCCGATGGCGTACACTTCCACGCGTCCGTCGCGAAGATTGCGCACGAAGCCAGAGAGACGCAGCCGTTCGGCTTCGTCTTGAGTGAAATAACGGAACCCGACACCTTGCACGATTCCGGACACGAGGTAGCGGCGAGCGATTTGAGCGGTAGTCATTAAATTGCAGATTGTAACATTTTCGGTTCAGAATCAGATGCGGCGCGATTCCGTCCGTGACCGAGCGAAGACTGCAGTCGTCTTTGTACCTCTTTACTATGGGCTGTAAACTGGTTGATGCAGACGAACGTTGAGAGTGGCTGCGAATGATGCCAGGCCGCCATTCTTCCGCGTGGTGCATCTTAAGAGTCATTGAAACAAGCGAAGATGAAACCAGAGAAATATAACAGCAGGATGAAAACGATCGGCAAAACGGCTGTTGCGGCAATACTGGCGATGGGCTGCGCGACGATTACGTGGGCGCAGGATGCGAGCGGCCCGCTGACTCCGCCGCCGGCCGCCGAACATAATGTCCGCCGAATGACGACGAGGGAAACCATGGAGCCTCCGCCGCCGTTGCCGCCGGCGGAAATCATCAAAGCGTTTGCGGAGAAGGAAGAAAAGTTTCTGCAGGCACGGATGCAATACGGATACAAAAAAACCGTGAAGGTGACCGAGTTTGGAAAAGACGGGCAACCGAGCGGGGAATTCCAAATGACCACGCAGTTAGTGGTGGACCCGGACGGCAAGATGTACGAAAAAGTGGTGGATAAGCAGCCGAATTCGCTGCACGCGATCGAGCTCACACCGCTGAATACCAGAACGTTGGGACAGCTTCCATCGTATCCGTTGACTACCCAGCAGCTTTCCAAATACGAGTTGCGGTATATGGGCACGGAAAAGGTGGATGAGATTGACTGCTACATTTTCGATGCCAAGCCGAAATTAATGGAGCGTGCACATGCGCTGTTCCAGGGCGTGGTTTGGGTGGACAAACAGTATCTCGAGGTCGTGAAGACATACGGCAAATGGGTGACCGACCTAGGTGACCAGCATGGGGAAGATTTGCCGTTTGTGAATTTTGAAACGTACCGGGAAAACGTGGATGGAAAATATTGGTTTCCGAACTACGCGCGGTCGGACGATACGCTGCATTTTAAGGAGAGCGGCGACGTGCCAGTGCGCCTGGTGATCAAATGGTCTGACTTTAAGCCGCTACCGGCGAGCGCGGTGCCAGCTCAGGTGACGCCGGATGCGGCGGCTAAGCCGAAGCCGTAGAGAGTCCAATTCTAAGTCATAAATACGAAGGGCGTGAGTTCGCCTGCAAGCTTTCATTGACGAATGCTGCGCAAGTCCGCGTCATCCCTCCCCCAACCCTCAGTCCCGAAGCCCCGGAAAACAAGGACGACCAAAGTATTGAAAACTGAAGAGTATGAAAGGAAAGAAGTCGCAGACGTAAATGCGGCAAAAGTATCAAACAGCAGGGGTTATTACCAAAACCGGTATGCCGCATGACAACGCATGTTCGTTCACCAGAGATACTCCTATAAACGAGTCATGTAAGGCCTCCGTTCGAACGGTTAGCTCCGGAACCGGTTGAGAGCGGCGGGGAGTTCTTCGATGGATTCGAGGAGGATGTCGGGTTTGGCGGCGCGGAGTCGTTTTTCAGTGGGAAAGGGGCCGAGGATGGCGATGGCCGCGCGTACGCCTGCGCTGCGGGCCATTTGCAGGTCTTCTGGGGAGTCGCCGACGTAGACACATTCCGTTGGTCGCAGCGCCATGTGGCGAAGTGCGAGGCGGAGAGGCGCAGGATTGGGTTTGCGGAGCCGGGTATCGCCGCTGCAGACGCGGGCAACGAACTGGTCCCACAGGCGGAACTCGCGCAATTGGCGGTGTACGCGGTCGCGGTCGCCGCTGGTGACGAGGCCGAGGGCATGGCGCCGCGAAAGCAGAGAAAGAATCCGGCGCGCACCAGGAAGCAGTTTGGGGCGATGGCGGCTGTAGCTGAGGCGCCAGGCCTTGTCGGCTGCATCCCATTTGGCGCGAGGAATCTTCGCAGCGCGATAGACGTTGTACCAGTTGGGCGAATAGTGCTGTTCGAGTTCGGCGACGCCCCATGGAATTTGCATTTCACGAAACATGGCGAGGTAGGCGGCGGAATCGGCAGCGTAAGAGTTGAGGAGAGTTCCGTCCCAATCGAAGAGGACGCCTTGGAGTGGTAGATTGCTCGAATTCTTCATTTGAATTTTCGCCGTGCTCGAAGTATCCAGTTTACTTCAATGCGAGCATGCGATGCAGGAGAGGAGGAAGTCGCCCATCTCCTCGCGATGGCAGGCAGAAGGCAGCCGCTATGCAAAAAAAGAGGGGCGCTGAGCGCCCCTCTTTTTAGGATAGGGCACGATACATCGTGCCCCTGCAAATGCACTGACGGTGCGCGGCTAGAATTCGAAACGCAGGGACAGCTGCGCCTGACGCGGGTCTCCGACGCCAAGGCGCAAGAAGCCGTTGAAGTCGAAAAGAGCCGGCGTCGAGAGCGGGTTGACGTTGTTCTTGTTATTGAAGGCGTTGAACATTTCGACCTTCGGAATCACGGCGAAGCGTTCGCCGAAACGGAAAGGACGGGAGACGCCGAAGTCGAACGTGAAGAAGGCGTTGTCTTTGCGAAGGGAGTTGCGTCCAGTGTCCACGCCATTTTGGAAGCGCGGCTCGGCGGTGATGGGTTGCGCTGAGTGCGCCTGCATCCGGATATTGCCGTCGAAACCCCAGGGCAGCGTTGCGACGGTGTAGAAGTTGAAACGGTGGCGCTCATCACGATCTGAGTAGGAATATTCCGACGCAAGGTTGAAAAGGTTGGCATAGCGGAAGGTGAACGGGTCGCGTTCGTTGGAATCGTCGTCGCGGTCGCTAGATAGCGTGTAGTTCGCGTCGAACAAGAATCGGTGGCTCATGCGCTTGCGCAAGCCGATGGTGAAACCACGATAGAGCGATTTGGCAGAGCTGACCGTGTCCGTGATGGCGCCCAGATTCGGGAACGGGGTCGCCACACCCGAACCGAAAACTGCGCTGGGATAGGTGACCGTGTCACCGCTGTTGGGTACGCAAACGCCGGGATTCACGTTGGTGCCACCAATTGTGGAGCAATCGAAGTTGGGATCAACACCGACGTTGGGATTGATGAAGCGGGTCAGGTGAACACCCTTGGACCAAGTGAAGTCGGCGTACGCGGCGTAGTCGCCAACGAGTTGCTGTTCGTAGCCGACGTTCATGGAGTAAATGCGCGGGTTGGCGTAGTCCTTGCTGAAAACGGTGACATCGACTCCGACAGGAATAGTTCCGGTGGGCGGAGGATTGTCAATTGGACCCGCATTCGTTCCGAAGACCGGCGGCGTGCCGAACGCCGAGCCTGCGGCAAAGGATTGTTGCTGGATGCCGTTGGTGGTGATGGCACCGACTTGAGTCAGCATGTTCTGGCGAGCGTTGAAAATGCCAGCATTGGCGCGAAATGCGGACTTGCCGTTACCAAAGACGTCCCACGCAAAACCAAGGCGCGGTTGGAACATCTTGTTCTGGTTGGGAATTTTTCCGTTCGACGGAAAATTTGGATCGCTGAGATTAGGCGAGTAAGCCGTTTGCGACGGGGGAATGACTGGATCGGGGAACCGTTGCGATTCCCAGCGAAGTCCATAGTTAACGGTAAGATTGCGCGTAAGCTTCCAAGTGTCCTGGGCGAAAAGAGCAAACTCGTTGTTGACGATGGAGGAGAAGCCGGATTGATCGAACGTTTCGCCCTGTGTGGCCGGACCGTGCTGAAGGAAGAGGAGAAGGGGTCCGCCAGTGGAGGTGGCTCCTCCCGGGCATGTGGTTGGCGGCACGACGAACGTTCCGTCGGGGCACTCTTGCACCGTTGGGCCATCGGCGACGTAGTGCATGAAGCCGACCGGACTGTCGAAGATGTAGCGGCCTGCGAAAAAGCCTCGGAAGATTTGGGTGTTCTTGGTGTGCAGCCATTCGCCGCCGAATTTGAAGGTGTGCTTTCCGTGAATGACGGAGAAGTTGTCACGAATCTGCGTGCGCCAGAGAAGTTCGTCGACATTAGGATTCAGGAAGAACGGTTGGCCAAAGCGGAACGTAGGGCCAAAGCCCATCGCGGTGTCCGGAATGGAAGTGGGATCAATGGTGTTGCGGGGACGATTCTCGCGCGAATACGTGAAATGCGCTTCGTTCAATTTGTTATTGGAGAGAGTGCTGTACCAGCTGGTGTTGAAGACCTGAATCTTGCTGGGACCCTCGATGCCGTTGGCGGTGGTGCCATAGGTCGGGACGTCAAAGGTCTGGTTGGGATTCTTGGACCAGTCAAAACTGTAGGAACCGAAGATTTGGTTCTTGGCGTTTAAATTGTAATCGGCGCGTCCGAAAACGGAAGCATTGCGAACTGAGTGGTCGACGGGCTTGCCGTCATCTTCATTGAAATTGGATTGCAAAAAATTGAGAAGGCCCTGACGCTGGCAGTCTGGCGTCGAACTGATCAGCGCATCGGTCGCCGGCGTCCCATCAAAAACAGGGCTAGAGGCGCAAGGAGTGCCGAGAGGGGTGCTGAGGTTCTTGCGGGTGAGGTTTTCGCGAATCCCTTCAGCGGACCCGAAGAAAAAGAGCTTGTCCTTCTTAATGGGGCCGCCGATGCTGCCGCCAAACTGTTCGCGATGGAAACCTTCGAGGGGCTGGCCGTCCGAAGTCGCGGAGGAGAGAGCCTTAAGGCGCTGGTACTCGAAAAGGCTGCCGTGCACATTGTTGGTCCCGGACTTGGTGATGACGTTGACGACGCCACCCGCCGTGCGACCATATTCGGCGTTTGCACCCGCGGCCACCACCTGGAATTCCTTCACGGCTTCGAGCGTGATGTCTACAGCAGCGCGTTGGCCGCCCATCTGTTCGCCGAAGAAGCCGTTGTTGTAATCGCCACCGTCGAGGCTGATGTTGTTGAAGATGCCGCGCTGGCCGTTGATGTTGATTTCATCGCCGTCGGGTCCTTGCGAGATGCTGACGCCCGGAGTCAGCGTAAGGAGGTCTTCAAACTTGCGCCCGAGGACCGGGGTTTGCGCGATCGCGGCTTCGTCCAGAGTTGAGGACGATTCGGTCTTTGTAAGCTCAATAACAGGCACGTCGGTAACAACGATCTGTTGCGCGACCGAGGAAACCTTGACCGTTACGGGAATTGAAAGGTTCTGTCCTACGGTAAGATTGATTTTTTCTTGAACGATGGTTGTGAATCCGGGCTTGCTGATGGTGAGCGTGTAATGGCCCGGTGCAAGGTTCAAGAACTGAAAGTGGCCGTCGTTGTTGGTGGATTCGGTGCGGACATAGTTCGTATCCAGATTTTTGGCTTCAACGCTGGCACCTGCCACGCTGCCGCCTTTTTCGTCGAGCACATCGCCCTGAACGCTTCCGGTCGTAAACTGCGCTTGCCCCCATGCTGCTGCGGAATAGAACACACACAACGCCAGAACTGCGGCGCCACAAAATAATTTTTTCACCATTTCCCCCGTAACATCCCCGTTTGCTGCAGGTAAGAAAGTCTCCAGAGGTTGGAGTCACCTGCAGTTACCGTGTGAACAAAGTTTAGGCGGTGGTACCTGCCGTATGCAAGGGGAATGCCTGTGGAAATTTTGGATGCTATGCAGAGAAGCGCCGCATGGTACGCGGGAAAGAGATTTGCTCGAAGCGGATTTTAGACGCCGAATTGGTGGCTAGGAATATTGTCGTCGCGATCGAATTCCAGTTCGTCGAAGGATGCTGCGATGCCAAACCAGCCGGGCATGGCGGCAGGTTCAATACGCGTGACGCGAGCTTTACTGACGATGACGACGTTTCCCCGGCCCATGGGGCGGCTGATGAGAACGACTTCGAGTTCAATCTGAGTTTCGAGTGCGAGCTTGCGGGGACAAAGAAAAAAGACGCCGCTAGAACTGATGTCGCGTGTGACCAGAGTAATGGGGAAGTCTTCGGCCCGGCCATTCACGCCGCGAAGACGCAGTGGAAGGCGCAGGGAAGCTCTGGGATATTCGCGATGTTCGGGAAACACGCCGACGGCGTGGGTCGGCACTCGCGCAAAGCGGCGCATCGGATTGAGTGGTTGGAGTGGCATCACGCGAAGTGACGGCACTCGCAAAGCCCCTACCGCTGGCACAGGAGCAACAGTGCTGAGATTTGGGACAGCGATCGGCCCGGGCATGACGGGTTGCGGAACGAATGTCGCGGGTTTCTCGGGGTCTTGCCGTAAAGCTTGATTGGATGCGCTCATCTCACCCTCAGAGATGCTTCGACTTCGTTCAACGAAGCAGTGCGACAGCGTACAGAGCCTGTCAGACCAAAACGTTGCGTGTTACAGGAAACACTGTACCGAAACGGATTGCGAGGATGCCACTTTGGACAGGCACGAGTCAACCTGTGGAAATCTTAAGAAGTGTCCTATCTTCAAACACTTGGTTTTAGTACCGGGTTCGGTTGAGGCAGAGAATGGATTCGGCCTGCGCTAATGCGTGCAGCGACCGGCATTCAAAGTACGCCCAAATTGGTGCTCGACGGTGTGGCACTGCGGCTTTAGAGTCGTGCATGGTGCCCCGCTTACCAGACAACCTGCAGGAAGAATCCCCGTTCGTTTCCCCTAAGACTGAAAACGGGATACCAAATGGCGGCGCGCTGCCAAAAGGCTCCTCGCCAGCGGGCATTCTCGTTCTGAGTTTTCTTACTGTTTACATTTTGTGGGGCGGAACATTCTTCGCCATGAGAGTTGGCGTGGAGTCGTTTCCGCCGCTGATCTTGGCCGGGATGCGACACCTTTCGGTGGGCGTGGTGCTGTATCCTCTTTTGAGATGGCGCACCGGTATTCGGCCCACGGCCGAGCACTGGAGGACGGCGGCGATTTCCGGGGTGCTGCTGCTTTGCATTGGGAATGGAGGTGTCTGCTGGGCGGAGCAGACCGTGCCGTCCGGGATTGCCGCGCTGCTGGTGGCGACTGTGACGCTGTGGATGGTGATCGTCGATTGGGTAAGGCCGGGAGGGCACAAGCCATCCGCGCGGATTCTGTTCGGAATTGTGATGGGTTTCGTGGGAATGGCGATTCTGGTGGGTCCAGCGCGATTGGGCCACGCAGGCAGAGTCGATCCCGTGGGCGCGGGAATACTGATCGTAGCGTCGCTGGCCTGGGCTTGCGGATCGCTCTATTCGAAGCATGGGACGCTGCCGAGTTCGCCGATGTTGGGCGTGGCGATGCAGGGACTCTGTGGCGGCGCGGCGCTTTGGCTTGCGGGACTCTTCAACGGCGAGGTGGCTCGCTTTCATCCGATGGCGGTTTCGTTGCGGTCGTGGGTGGCGGTTGGGTATCTGTTTCTGTTCGGGTCGTGCATCGGATTCACGGCGTACCTTTATATTTTGAAGAAAAGCACTGCGGCACGGGTGGGGACGTACGCGTTTGTGAATCCGATTGTGGCGCTGGTGATTGGACGTTTGCTGGGCGGGGAAGTGCTGTCGCAGAGGACGCTGCTGGCTGCGGCAGTGATTCTGACAGCCGTAGTAGTCGTAATCACGGCACCGCATCGCGATCCACGCGAGGCCGCCGACGCTTTGCCGGCACCCGGCGAAGCGTAGAGATTTCCTCAAAACATTTTAATTTGAAGGCAGATTCCGGATAGCCACGCTCCG
>Ga0137379_10007065_pt1 | contig 10649 bp, 9 predicted proteins | sample SagtaG_18_FD_104812 | JGI IMG/M metagenome (GOLD analysis project Ga0137379, IMG submission 104812) | Vadose zone soil microbial communities from Sagehorn Ranch, Mendocino, California, USA - Sage2_L_80_16 metaG | ecosystem: Environmental > Terrestrial > Soil > Vadose zone | place: USA... | reverse complement strand
TCGGCAGACATTTGGAGATAAGAGGAGGAGGTGATAAAATAGAAAGAAAGTTCTAAAGGAGGAGGAAGAAGATGGAATGGTATCGTAACGATAAAGCCGCAGTAGCAGAGGCGTTGAGACGGGGCGAACGCCCGGATTTGGCCACGACGATGGCCAGTGGCCCCTTGGATGAGTTGGTGGCCTTACACGAGGAACTGGGGATCTTGGCAATCTTAGACCAGGTCGAAGTGCAGCGAGAACGGGCGGGCGTGCCCGATACGTTGCTGGTGCGCACGCTGGCGACATTGCCGTTTGTGGAGCAAGCGTCCTTGAGTGGGGGAAGCTCGGTGCTCTTCCGCGAACCGGCCGTGTTATTGCAACTGGGATGGGCGCCGGTGCAGATTCGTGCGGGCAGTAATGGGCGGCATCGCCATCCCCAAGGAAGGCAAGAGGACTCTTTGCCCTGTCATCCCGATACGTTGCGGGATGCGTTACGGCGGGTAGGTGAGACCGCCTGGCTCAAGGCGCAACAGCAGGGAGTGCGAGCGCTCTACAAGCGGCAGTTCGTGCGTGGCAAGGTCTACGCCGTGGATGGCAGCGGGTTGGGAGATGATCTGCGCTTAGTGGCCCTGGTCTGTGTCTCGGCCACGCGCCCGATCATCGTGGCCTGGCGGCTACTTGCGGGACCGGCGTCCGAGAAAGGCAAGGAGGCCCAGGTCACGCGCGCACTAGTGGAGCAAGTCTTGGAGGTGGCAGGGCCGCAGGCGATCCGCTTACTGCTCGCCGATGCGCTCTATGCCGATGGTCGGCTGCTGGCCTGGCTCAAGTACAGCAAAGGGATTGATGCCCTGGTGCCCTTGCCCGAGGATCGGCTGCTGTACCAGGATGTGCAGGGACTGGCCAATGCCCAGCTCATTGACTGGACCCATCATCGCTATGTGCGCACGGTGCAAGGACACAAGCAACTGCGCGAGGTCGAGGTCACGGCGGCCAGCGAACTCTCCAGTTGGGACGGCTTCACGGAGGCAGCCGCCACCTATGGCGTAGCGGATGCCAAACTGTGGGCGTGCCTAATCCGTGACGTAACGACGCTGGAAGCGGCCCAAGAGCCACCCCTGGGCTTGGTGAGCACGCGCACGTGGCGTGACGGCTTTGCGGCCTTGCAGGCGTTCCGCCCCCGCTGGCATATCGAAGATGATGCCTACCGCGAACTCAAGGAAGGATGGGGATTGGAGAAACAACGCTGGGGACGGGATCTGGCCGCGGCGCGTGGGCGCATCACCTTGACCTGTCTGGCCTTCAACACCGCGCAAGTCTATCGCTTGCAAGCTGGAGAGCGTGTGGCGACGATGGCCATTCGGCAGCTGCGTCGGCTGCGGCAGCGCGAACTGGGGAACGCCCCAGCGGTGATCTACCTTGCGGGGTGCTATGGCGTCTTTGCTCTGGAAGAATTACTCCGCCTGCTTGGCACTCCTGTCCGGGAAAGTCTCCTGCCCACCGTCAAGCAGACCTCTTCTCCTGATGCTCCTACCTAATTCCTTATCTCCAAATGTCTGGCATACCTCATTTTTCATGGTACTTTTGGAGCAGAAAATACGGACAATATCTAACCTCATTCCTCATCAAGCGGCTTCTGAAGCCCTCCGCATGCCGACGCTCAGCACCTAAATTTCGTCCAAAATCGCGCCAGAAAGAGGAAGTCCGGATGAGCTTGTCAAGGAGAGAACGATGATCCATCCTGAGAGAGAAAGTACTGTTTCGATAGCTCTTCAAAGGAGGATCACCATGTCTGAGTCTACCACACCTCTTGACTCCCTTTTTAGCCCCCATGCCAGCTTGGCCGCCCGCGGCATCTTCGACATCGTGCGTCGAGGCGTGCAGATCGCACAAAAGACCGTCAAAGATAGCCCACAGGACAAACTGATCGATATTCTGATGACCTTACTCTCGGGTGCCCAGAGCCTCGTGCAGATCAATACGCTTCTGCGCTCTGATCGGGCCTTGCAGCAGAGTGTGGGTCGGCAGCGCTGCTCTGAACAATCGGTCGCGCAGCAAACGCTGGATGCCGCGACCTCGGAGAACGTGGATCAGATGCAACAGGTTCTCACCACGCTCTTCCGTCAGCACAGTCAAACGGCTTCCCACCCCTACCGCTCCGACTGGTTGATCCTGGATGTGGATCTGACCGGCATGCCCTGTGGGAAGAAAGCCGAGAAAAGCACCAAAGGCTATTTTAGTCAGCACCGTTCTCGCCGAGGTTTTCGACCTCGTCGCGTGTTGGCAAGCCAGTATGGCGAGATTGTGGTCGATGCGCTCTACCCAGGCAACACGCTCTTGCTGGGCGCGCTGCCCAGTCTGATCGAGATGGCAGAGCAGGTACTAGCTTCGACCCCGTTCAAGCGCAAACACACCATCATCCGCCTGGATGCCGGTGGCGGCAGTGTGGCCTCCCTCAATAGCTTGCTTTCTCGCGGTTATGCGGTCGTGAGCAAAGATTATTCTGCTCAACGGGTGAGTCGTTTGGTCAAGAGCGTGACCCAGTGGGTTGACGATCCGCAGCAGCCTGATCGGCAGGTGGGTTGGGTGAGGGAGCAAAGCCTGGATTATGTGCGTCCGGTCCGGCGTCTGGCCGTGCGCTCCAAGAGTAGCAAGGGGCGTTGGCAATCTGCGGTCCTGCTGTTTGCTGGGCTTGATGACCACGATATCCTCACTCTGACGGGAGAGCCACTGCTTTCGGATGAAGCCACGATTATGAGAGCGTTTCTGCACTTCTATGACCAACGGGGAGGAGGGATCGAAACGAGCTTCAGCGAAGACAAGAGCGGTTTGGGCATCACGAAACGCAACAAAAAGCGGTTCGAGGCTCAACGCTTGCTCATGCTTTCGGGGACCTTGGCACATAACCTGCTGATCTGGTCGCGACGCTGGCTTTGCCAGACCAGCCCAGAGCAGGCCGGTCGATTGCGGCAGTACGGGATTAAACGAATGCTTCGTGATCTTTATCAGATCAGCGGCATCCTCTCGTTTGACAAGCGGGGACGGCTCCGCGTCATCACCCTTCAGTCGGCCTCTTCGCTTGCTAAGCTCATGCTTGTCCCACTGCGTCAGCTCCTCGCTCCTTCCTCCATTGTCGTTATTTTGGACAAAACTTAGGCAGCAAGTCCATTACTGCGCCTAGCGGAAAGCTCAACAACACGGTTTACCTCCTTCCAGTGAATTATGGGTACCTGCGTATTCATGATGAGGAAAACCTAAGCAGCTTTTAACTGAACGAGTTGCCAGTTGAGGTGAGGCACTCGCTCAAAATCACGATCTATCGTGAGCAGCGTCAGGTCATATTCTAATGCGGTTGCGGCAATGAGGTATCAATATCGCCAATATCTTGATGCAGAGGTCTGAGAGTACGACGGATATCAGCGTAGCGTTCTAAAATCGGGTAGGTGAGAGGATAGGGGTACACCTCTTCGAGAAGAGCTTCTAAATTGGTTTTGTACGTCCGAAACTCGGCAAACTGTTTGACATACTCGGCCACTTCCCCATACACCAGAATACTGGTTGCGGCTTCTTCTTGCTCAAGAAGGGGTGAGACCAGCTCTGTCTGGCAAGAAGATATCCCGCAATCACAGACGTATCAAGCAGGTACTTGGTCATAATGCAAGCGGTGGAGTCGGTTTGCTGCTATGCCTGATCCGATCAAGGTCTTCCTCCATATGTTCTGACGGTAAATCTTTCCAGGCACCAGCTAAGGCTAAGACTTTTTCAACAGGCTGATGTGATTTGCGGCGTGAAAAAGTCCTCCCAAACGTCCACTTGCTTGTCTGTCGGTGCTACAATGGGGTAGAACGGAACACAAGGATACAAACAGGCAGAGGGAGGAAACTACACATGGATTATCTCACGATAGGCGAGTATACCGTGACCTTCGACGAGCAAGGAGCCTCGATTGAGCGAGAGCGTCCATGTGCAACTTATCGTATCACGGTGGCCACGGCGACCAATGCAGTCGATTTCATGAGACACCATAGAGGTCTCTGCTTCGCCATGGTGAACAATCGTCCAGAGGACTTGGCGGTATACAAGCGGCAAGACCATGTCAAAGGCGGCGGGAGATGAAAAGCTTTGAAGAATTGAGGTCGATGCTTTCCAGAGACCTTGCTGAGTTGAGGAAGCTTGAAGAGAGCCGATTTACTACCATTGAAGAGCGCCATACCAAGGAACAGGACATCGGTCGGCTCTGCTATGAGGCAGAGGAAGACCTGGGCACCTTGGAACTGAACGCTCTGAAGCGGACAGTGGGTCTCGGCGAAATCCAGTGGCGAACCTATAAAGCAAAATTTATCGAAGGGAGTTCTCCCGAAGAACTCACGTAGGGTTTTCATCGGAAGTTGGAAAACCACCAAACTGACGGACTTCTCATCAGAAGACGTCTCTCTTTATACCTGTTGAGAATGCCAGTCTCGATGTGCAGACCGGAAATATCTTGATAATCCTCCACATTGCGGGTCACTCTGCTGAGATCGTGTTCAAGAGCCATCGCGGCATTGATGAGATCAAGTGCCCGCGCTTTCACCCGTTTTCCCTCGTGTTTAAGCTGTTCACGAAGCATGGCGCACCGTTTCGCACACGTCAGCGAGAAGGGAAGAATGGGGATGGTCTTACGAAAGGCTTGAAATTTGGCGTGTGCTTCTTTTAGGTTTGGGCTTCTCAGGACTCCCTGTCTCATCGCTCCTCCAGTACCGCCAGAACTCCACGTCAGAGATCACCATGCACCGCATGAGCGATATTCGAGGCATGGGAAAGCACACGACTCATGGCATTGAGCAGGTCGAGATGGATTTCACTTGACGCTAAACTCGGTAATACCCCAGAGTGCAGGCGACGGAGGTGTCGCAAATGGAACTGCCGCTTCATCTGACTCAGGTATCGTTTCCGAGTCAGGAACTCGGCGGCAAGGGTCGCGTCCTGAGCGGCGAGTGCGGCTAAGGCCTGCTCTAGTGCCGCAGTCACCTCCGCATGGTAGGTGACCAGATCACTCCACCCTTCGTCAGAAAACGCGATCCGGTTCCGGCGTTTGCGACGAGCCAGGCGCATGAACTGCTTGTCGATGATATCGCCAATGGCTTCCAGGTCCGTGATGGTGTAGAGCAAGGCGATCTCACGGCGTGCCTGCTCCTCGGTCATCTTGTCCTCATCGAGTTGTGTCAGATAGCGCTTAATGGCTGCCTCCAACGCGTCGAGTTGGTCGTCGAGTGCGTCCATCCGGGTAGGGATCGTCATCCCCTGCTCCTCAAAGGCGTGAATGCTCTGCCGCAGCATCTCCGTCGCGAGATCGGCCATACGTAGCACCTCGCGCGTGGCCTGACCGAGTGCGACCGCTGGTAGTGCGAGGGCTTCAGGGTCCAGGTAGCGCGGCCCGGTTATCTCCTTGCTCTCGCGATCAGGCAGGAGTGCCGTCACCAGACGTGTCAAGGGTGCTGCAAGTGGAAGAAAAATGGCCGCCAGGGCCAGGTTGAACCCCAGGTGCGCCAGGGCTACCTGCAGCGCTGGCTCGAGCCGCACGTTCGAGAGCAGAGCGGCCAGTGGGCCAAGTACCGCCAGCGCTACGACCGCACCAGCGAGCTTCGTTCCAGTATGCAGCAGTGCCAGCCGTCGACCAGCGACCGAGCCTCTCCCCAGCGCGGTCAGCAAGGCAGTGACGGTAGAGCCAACATTGGCACCGAGCATGAGCGCCAGCGCCGCCACGAGCGGCAGCGCTCCATTCGCCACCAGCACCAGGACCACGCCAATGGCCGCGGCACTAGAAGCAAACGTGATAGCCAGTACGACCCCGATCAGCGCCAGCACCAACGGCGCTCCCGTGAGCGTCCGCAATACCTCGGCGGTGATGGAACTGGCAGCGATGGGCGTACTCCCTGCCTGAAGCGCTGCCAGACCCAGGAGCACCAAGCCAAACCCAAAGAGTGCCTGGCCACCATCACGCAGCACCGTGCGGCGCGTGGCCATGGCAGCGGTAGCGCCGACTCCTGCGAGCACCACAGCGTAGTCGGTGATGTGAAACGCCAGCAGTTGCACGACCAGTGTCGAGCCAACATTGGTTCCGAGGACCATGATGACCGCCGCCGGAAGTTCCACGAGTTGTGCACTCACCAGTCCCACCAACAACGAGGAGGTGGCACTGGAGCTTTGCGTCAGGGCAGTGGCGAGCACACCGACGCCAAATGCGGCGAGTGGACGTCGTGCAAGGGCCATCGCGGCCCGTCGTGAGCGCCCTCCTGCAGCGCGCTGCATACCATCCGTGACCACGCGTATGCCGTAGAGGAGCAACAGCACACCGCCCAGGAGTAGGCCCAGGACGGCAGTCGGGTTCGTGGTAGCAAACAGCACCTGCCTCACCTCTCTCCAGTCACGACTAGGTACGATGGACAAGAAAAAAGCTTCTAGCTGGAACCTCAGAGGGGCATACTGGTAGAAGCGATCAGCCGAGCAGCTCAGCAGAAACGCCAGCTTCATGGTAGAAATATTAAGCCAATGTTAAGAGAATGTTAAGAGAATGTTAAATGCCATTATAGCAGAGGATCCGCTCTTGAGCAAGCAGAACCACGAAGATCCAAAATACTTGACAGACTCAAAAAGTCAACACCATTCACCGTGATTATTTCCTCGACAGTAGCACATGCTATGCTAAAATAATTGTTCGTCGAGTAATTCACGGTGTGATTTGTCTCAGCAAGAAGAAAGATCGCTCGATGCCCCAACACCTTCCACGTATGGACGCGCGCATAGCCAGGTGGCCCATCAAGAAAAAGAAGAGGCTGAACGCTTACCGACAGCTGCTCACTTTCACTGTCCCTTGTGTTCCTCTCAGGTTTTTGCAACACAGCCAACTTGCCACCGTCGTACATTACGGCGGAGCCGGGAAGATGGTCACCGCTGTACATGTCGGCATCATACCCTTCTTCAGCGACCAGCCCTTCTGGAGCCATCACTACACCTCGCTCGGCGTCATCTCCCCGCCCATTCCCATTAAAAGTGTGACAGCAGACCGCCTCGCCCACGCCATCGAACAAGCCACCGGAGATAAAGCGATACCCGAACGAATGAGGGCGCTCAGCAAACAGGTACGAGGGGAGAAGGGAGTAGCAAAGGCGGTAGAGATTATTCAGCAAGTGGCAGCGACACGGTAAAGGTTGAACCATGCCCGATCTTACTTTCAACCGAAATTTTCCCGCCATGAGCGCGCACTACCCAATCCACGATAGCCAACCCCAATCCATTGCCGCCAGATGTTCTCGAACGAGCAGGGTCCGTGCGGTAAAACCGTTCAAAAATACGTTCGAGATGCTCCTGTGCTATGCCAGAGCCGGTGTCGCGAACGCTCAGGTAAGCGGTGGTGTTGTTGATTCCAACATTGAGCGTCACCTGTCCGCCAACATCCGTATAAGCAATCGCGTTATCGATGAGATTCATGATGACCTGCATCAGCCGGGCATCATCGCCCACTACTGCAACAGGCTCTTGCGCATGCACCTCCATGGTGATACCCCGTTCGCTTGCTAATAGTTCGATCGTTGTTGCAACGTCAGTAGCGAGGCGATCCAGCCGGACTCGCTCGCGTTCGATCACGATCTTTCCCTCGTCAGCCGCTGCCAGTACAAATAAATCGCCGATCAGATCGCCCAGGCGTTCGGCTTGCACGTTGACCTTGCGCAGTGCCATGCCATATTCTTTGTCATGAGAGGAAGGATTCCGTGTAAGCACAACATCCGTCATGCTGCGAATGGCTGCCACGGGTGTGCGCAGTTCATGAGATACGTCCGCGACAAAGCGTCGCTGGCGTGCAAATGCCTCATCCAGGTACTCAATCATTTCGTTGAAAGTCAGCGCGAGATTCTGCACCTCATCTCTGGCGCGTGGCACTGGAACACGTTGGTGCAAGTCGCCAGCTTTGATGCTCCGTGCAACGCGGGTTAACCGGGTAATAGGCGCGAAAGCGCGTGCTGCGAGCCAGTAGCTCACAAAGATGCCAAAGAACAGGACGAATGGCATGGCAATGAGCAGCTCAATAATCACGCTCGTTAAGGTAGCATCTAAGGGTGCGAGCGATTCCCCCGCCTCGACGACCCCGAAGATGCGGCCATGTTCGATGAGAGGAACGCTATTCAAATGGATGCTTTGTCCATCGGGTTCTGTCATCGCTCCCAGCCAGGAAATGCCCTGCAAGGGCTGGCTGAGGCTACTCGCAGACACCTGGAGGCTGCGAAAGTCGGGGGTCGCATAGACGAGTTGCCCTTGCGCATTATAAAAGCGCATCATGGTTCTGAGGTCCGCGTCGATATATGTTTCCTGGTGCTCCACGTTGATTTGTACGTCATCGCTATCAATCAACCAGGGCAATGCCGCCTGAATATCTTGCAGAGTCAGCGTGTAATCATCGCCTGGAAAGCTTGCCGCGATTTGCTGCGTATGCAGTTGCAGTGCATTGTCAAAATTCGAGGTCATCGAGGTGCGAAAGTTCATGTAGAAGATAGTCCCAAAGAGGAAAAGCAGCAAGGTCAGCACCACAATGTACCAGAGTACCAATTGCACGCGAATCCCTGGGGGCAAGCTATGCCGTATCATCCTGATCATGGTTAGGCTCCTTGAGTTGATATCCAAATCCTCGAATAGTCTGAATAACGTCAGGTTCTCCTTGCTCGCACAGTTTGCTTCGCAGGTAGCGGATATAGACATCGATCACATTCGAGAGGCTCTTGGAATCAAAATCCCAGATATGTTCCGCAATCATCGCACGGCTCAGTACCTGGTGTGGACGGCGCATCAGTACCTCTAGCAACAAGTATTCTTTGCGTTTGAGGCTAATCTGGCGCGTGCCTCTGTATACCTCGTGCGTCGTCGTATCCATTACAATATCTAGAAAGCGCAACTGCAGTGTCTTAGAAGAACTCTCACGTCGCAGCAAGGCCCGCACTCGCGCCTCAAATTCACGAAAAGCGAACGGCTTCGTCAAGTAGTCGTCCGCGCCAGCATCTAGTCCGGTGACCCGGTGATCAATCTCATGGAGCGCGGTCAGAAACAAGATGGGAAACATTCGCTTGCGTTGGCGCAGCTCTCGACACACTGCAAATCCATCGAGGTGTGGCAGCAGGATATCTAAGACCAGGAGATCATAGGGAACGGCTAACCCAAGAGATAAGGTATCTTCGCCATCCGTCACAAGATCAACCGCATAATGGTTTTCCTCCAATCCTTGTTTCAGGCTCGGCCCCAAATCCAAATCGTCTTCCGCAACCAGGATACGCATACGTTACTCCCTAAGAAAATTTCGAGTGCTATCGAATCCAGCAGAGGTTCCAGGTAGTTCAATTTTTTCAACTCTTCTACCCCTGGTTTCTTCACGCAGTTTCGCCCGGTTGTCACAAAAGTACTATCCCATGTTTGTTTTAGGAGGGCAAGCAGTGTGATTCATCAGAACTTCATCAAGATACAGTAGGATGAACAGGAATTCTGCTTGGAGAGACATCAAATGCAACACTAGTTTGGGGGAATTGTGTACAGGGATAAGCAATATCCAGATTTGTCGATACAGCCTCGTCTGAAACGGGTCAAACTGGTGCAAATGACACCTGTATGTATACCTGCACCGGAGAACGAAAGCAGCGTGACGCTCATATTACCAGTGCCACGAACATTACCAGTGCAACAGAAACCAGCCTGGCATACCTTTTTAGGGCCTCCTCTGGTAAAGGGAATGCTTGGGCTGCTTATCGGAATTGGTTTACTGGTGGCAATCTCTCATTTTGTTGACTTTCCTACGATCATTCATCTCATTCAACAGTGCCTGACAACGCCTCAGGGGGTCCTGTTAGCACTCTTAGCAAGTCTGGCCTTCGTGCTGGCGTTTTCGATTCGTGCCATGCGCTGGAAGCTCTTCTTAAACCCCATTGCGAAGGTTCGTTCCCTCACCATTATTCAACTCTTCCTCGTCGGCGTCTTTCTCAATTTCCTGTTGCCCATCCGCGCCGGCGAACTGGCAAAGAGCCTGGTGCTCAAACGCAAGATAGGTATTCCCCTCAATCAATCGCTGCCTACGATCACTATGGACAAGGCATTTGATTTGTTGCCCGCACTCTTTGTGATGGCGGTGGTCCCGTTCGTGGGTGTGCAATTGGACATCAAGCTCTGGACGGTATTGGTGATCGCCAATGGATGCCTGCTTGGACTGGCACTCTTTGTCACTCTCGCTGCCTGGAAACGTACTGTCGCTATTGGCCTGCTCCAACGAGTGACGGGGATGCTTCCCAGGACCGTTGGAAGCAAAATAGAGGGCTTTCTCACCGGCTTTGTCGATGCCCTGCTGCTGAGCGCGAAAAATCCCAGAGCGCTGCTCTCGGCAGTCCTGCTGACCTGTGTCGCTGTGACCTTTGATGGTCTGTACAATTACTTCGCCTTCTGGACGATTGGGTACCACATCACCTTTGGGGAATCCCTTGTTGGGTATCTGCTGTTCAATATGTTCTACATCCTGCCCAACCCACCAGGACAGGTCGGCAGTAATGAAGTGGTGGGGCTCCTCATTTTCACCGGACTGCTGCATTTGGCGCCCGAGAAGGTGATCGCGATGGCCGTGTTCTTCCATCTCTGGTCGGGTCTGCTCATGTGTGTGATGGGGA
>Ga0137379_10007064_pt1 | contig 10651 bp, 8 predicted proteins | sample SagtaG_18_FD_104812 | JGI IMG/M metagenome (GOLD analysis project Ga0137379, IMG submission 104812) | Vadose zone soil microbial communities from Sagehorn Ranch, Mendocino, California, USA - Sage2_L_80_16 metaG | ecosystem: Environmental > Terrestrial > Soil > Vadose zone | place: USA... | reverse complement strand
GTGACCTTGCCCGCCAATTGCTTTCCATTGTTATTGTTCATGTGTTTTGTTCCTTTTTATACTTCGTTGTTTTCGTGGGCACGGGACTCACGCCTTTCCCCCGAAACTGGCATAGTCGTCGAGCTCAATGGCTTCGAACCAGGTTTTGACGTCTTCCCGGGTTTTGGAAAGCTGGCCGAGGTATTCGGCAAAGAGCGCAAGTGTTTCCGCGTCGCTGTCCGGCCCGCGTTTTTCCATGAAAGCAGACCAGGCTTCGATTTCCCACAGTGCGCGCGGCGTTTTGGAATGGGCCTGAACCCATTGAAGCATTTCCCCGTCGCCTTTGCCCGTGGCCAGCTCCTTCAAAAGGGCTTTGGCATCCAGACCAACGAACCTGACAAGGTGCTGGTCCGTGCCAGAATTGTATTTGTACTCGCCGTTTTTCTTGGCAAGGGTCGCCCGGCCCTTGTCGAGCATCCGCGCCAGAATGACGTAGTTACCCAAACGAACGCGAAAGCTCCGGGGCGGGCGTTGAGTCAGATCAGTAAGAGAAGATTGAGTTTTCATAATTTTCTTTATGTTAGCGATTGAACCAATTGTTTCAGCCAGCACAGCAGTTCCATTGTTCAGTAATATTGAACCATTGGACTATGTTGTCAAATTGTGATAGTATTTTTTTTATGCGGCCACTTTATCATCCGTCACTGAAAGAAATAACCGTGCAGGGCGTTCTATATGCCCTCTCCGACCCTGTCCGGGTTCGCATCTACGCAGAACTGGCTCAGGCTGACAGCGCTATGAACTGCTCCGCCTTTTTATCCAATGGCAACTTGAAGCTTCCCAAGTCCACGTTGTCGCAGCATTTCAAGGTCCTTCGGGAAGCTGGCCTGGTTCGTAGCGAGCGCAAAGGCGTTGAACTAAAGAACTCGACCCGCTGCAAGGAATTGAAGAAAAAGTTTGGACCAATGGTTTTGGCAATTCTCAAGGCTTACGAAGATGAGGCCAAAGAATCCAAACATTAACGCGCACCTCACCGAGCGCCCACCGCTAGCGAACACGTTTTTCGAGCGGCGAATCCCATCAAAAAACACAATTTGACCTTCTGGACCGTTGGCGAGCACCTGCGATCGCCACTACCCAAGTCGCACCGGTTCTCCAAAACGGCGTTTGGAAACGTTGTAGAGCCATGTTTTTCGCTCGGCATGTTGCAAGCCAGCTTCTTGCACGCCTATTTCAGCGAGCGAGTGATTCCTGAATAGCACAAACGAACTATCGTCATGGATTCTCGGCAGGCATTCCGATGGCGCACCCTTCTCCCCTAAGCCCGCCGCCGATCAGAAGGCTGAAACTGCTACTTCTGGGAAAGGAGGAATGATAGTAAGTCCCCGAGTTCCGCTGGTGTTTGGATCATTCCTTCCGGCATGGGGGAACGGTCCTGGATCTCGCGGCTGGCGATGGCATTCTTTTTCACCGTTCGGTGAATTGCGGAGGGGAGCAACAAATCAATCTCATCGCCGGTTTCTCCAGTCACCAGACCGGCAATCTCTTCGTCATCTTTAAGATGAACAAGCGTCCAACGGAACATTGGGGCGACGGTCTTGTTCGGCGTCATCACTGATTCGACGAGGTAGGCCACGTTGAATCGGCTGCCGGCGCCTGCCAGACTTGGCCCGCCCCCGCCTTTATCGCCGGGCTTGATTTCGTGGCAGACGGCGCAGCCGCGTTCGATGAAGAGTTCCTGACCCTTTTTGATGTCGCCATGTAAGGCTTCTTTTTGCCAGTCGAGATTTCGGAACGCTTCCGGCAACTCCATCGTCCCAGTGACGCGCGCGTTGGCTATAGGCGAATTGGTCGGCGCGTTGACGAGGATGCCGAGGATGCCGGAAGCTTTTGCATCGATTCGCTCATCTTTGAGCAATCGAAGAAAGAACGCAGCGTGCCGGGCCACGCGCTCGTCGGCATCATCCATTCGCCGCGCCAGCAGCGCAAAAATGGTTTCGTCCTCGGAGTTCCCGGCCCGCTTCGCCCACGCGTCGGCGATCGTAAAAACGCCGAGGCGTGCGTGCGTAGCCAGATTTTCGATTCCGTCCGCATATTGCACCTTCGCATTGAAGCCTTTTGAATTGAGCGGAAAATTATCCGGCAACGGCTTGGCGCTTTGCGGAACGGTCAGTCGGAAACCAAGGGCAAGCACACCGGCCAGACGCGCCGGCGACCGCGTTGACTCACTGAGTTGTTGCAATTCGGCGAGCGAGGCTTTTTCCGCCAGCAACTGCACGGCAGTCTGGCGAACGAAACTGTCGCCGTTCTCGGCCAGTCGGAAAATTGCTTCACGAGGAAAATTTCCGCACTTGTCAAAAAGTCCAATCAGCGCGGCGTGAGCGACCTGAGGATTCACGTCCGAAAGAGCCTTTTCGAGAATGCTACAGGTTCCATCTCTCGAACCAAAGCGGCTGAGTGCGCGAATCGTCTGTAAACGGGTGTTGTCGTTCGGAGACGCCGCGAGGGGCTCAATTTCCTTCGTTTCGCCGCCAACTGCGGTCAGCCACAATAAGGAAGTTTGCAGCGGGCTGCCGGCGGCCGCGGTTGCGAGACGCGAAGCCGCCATACGGCAAACGCTTCGCCCCCGACGCAACAGCTCGATATGCGCGCGATAACGGCGATGCCACGATTCATTTTCGAGTTCAGCGAAAAGCTTTTCATTCGGCGCAGTGGTTTCTTCGAAAGCTGGGAATGGGGCGGTGGGCGCGTCGTCCGCGCGTGTGATCATGATGATTTCGCTACGGGAGACGGGGGAGGCCTCGTTGCCGGCCATCACCAGCGACGAAACAAATATCCGGCCGCCGCGACCGACCGCGACGCCCACCGGCCGCATGTTGTTGACACACGAGAGGAGCGGGGCTTGAACAGCCTTAAAAGACGCGCCGCTGGCGCTGAGGGGATAGCGCAACAGAACGCCTTTGCCCCATTCAGCCACCAAAAGATTGTCGCGAAATTTCTCCGGGAACGACGGATCGCTGTAATATGCCTGCCCCGTGGGCACGTAGCGGCCAAGATCAGGATTGAGCGTGTCCAGGAGGTCTGCGCGCCACGGGTGCTTCTCGACCAGCCAGCCGCGCGGCCAACTGAAATACGCGTGCGGAGTGATATTCAACAAACGGCCCGGCACAAATTCGTTCGGCAGACTTTCATGGTCATTATCGTTGCCAAAAAGATTCCACTTCGTATCGAACGTAAGCCCGCAACAATTGCGAAGCCCACGGGCCACGGTCGCGAATCGTTCTCCGTCGGGTGAAATTCGCGCGACGACGCCCGCTGTCGTGATGGGAGTTTGGGCGCTGCCGTGAAAAAACGTCCAGTGCCCCCAGTGATCGGCGCGTTTGAAATCACCATACGCGACCAGATTATCACCGGCGGAAAAGTAGAGGTCGCCCTCCGGACCGAATGCCAGTGCATGCATTCCCTGGTGTTCCTCAAAGTACGGCAGCATCGGCAGACCCCAAAGCAATTGTTTCGGCTTGATGTCGGCGCGATTCAGGACCGCGCCCTCAAGCACATAAACCGCCGTGTGCGTGGAGACATAGAGATCGGCGCCGCGAATCGCGATGCCGTAAATCCAGGAATTTTTGGGAAAGCGATAGAGCAGTTGGCGCGGCTGGTACAATCCATCCTTGGTCGGCTCATAAACAAAAAGCGCCTCGCGGCCACCGGCGAACAGTCGCCCCGCGCTGTCGAGTTGCACCGCCAAAAAAGACTCCGTTGCATCGGAATCAATGCCCACTAACTTCAACTCCGAATCAACCAGCCGGTAATCCGAAAAGCGCGGCAACGGTTGCGCTTTGGCGTACCCGGCCTCGGCCGAGAATGCCGCCTGTTGAAACGAAACCATCGCCAATAGTGCAATGGCTCGAAAAATCTTTTCCATGCCGAAGTCTTTCGAACGGGCACGCCTTTGACAACCAAATCAATGGCTAGGACGCCAGCGGTTCTCGCCCGTGCGAACGTTGCAAATCTAAGATCGGTCCAAGAGGAACAATCCGTGTGGGATTGATGTCGTCGTGCGTGATATAATAGTGCCTTTTGATGGCTTTTTCATGAAACTCGACAATGCGCCCCGCCTTTGCGTATGAAGAGAAATGATGTGCCCGTTTTCACTCCCACGACGCTTCTCTACCGCGATTGTGTTTTCCATCACAGCGACCCTCGCGTTCTGGTTGGCACGGCAGCCGGCTCGGGCCGTCGAAACGAATTCGACTCTTCGCCCCGGCGGCTTTCAATTCGACGGCAAAATCTCGCGGCCAGTCCTCGAAAACTATCTGTCACGCTCCGTTAGCATGGAGGGCCTGCTCAATGGCCGGGGTGATCTCAAAGACAACATCCGCATGCTCAAGGGCGAGGGGGCCAAGTACATCGGCCGCGCGCTCTGCTTATGGGGCGCCGAGAGGGATTTCACGAATAGCGTCGAGCGGGCACGAAAGGAAATCCCGCTGGTGTTGGCGGCCGATCCGGACATGGTCATGGAAGCGTGCGTCTTCGAGATCGTGGGCCAGCGGGTGAGTCAAATTCCGATTCCCGACTGGGTGTTCACCTCTTTTGGACAGCCGGTCACGAACCGGAATTTTGTTTATGAGAACATGATTTATCCGACAAACATGCGCCGCTCCATGGGCGGCGGACAAGTGCCAGATGAAAGCCAGCTCGAAACCCGGATGTGGTTCTATTATCAGGCCGTTTCGTACATCGACATTGGCTGCGAGGCCATTCACTTCGGTCAGGTGGAGATCATGAACAGGAACGACAAGGACAATGCCCATTGGGAACAATTGCTGGCCATGGTCCGTCAATATGCGGCGAAGCACGCGCGCCGTCACATGGTGCTGTGCAACGGCCACACGCCCACTGGCGGCCTGCAGCGGAATGGCAATCCTCTGCTGGACTTCAATGCGTTCCCGTTGCGCATCATGGAGACGACGAATGCACCCATGGAAGCGATCCTGAAAGTCGGGTATTCGGATGGGCTGTACGGGCGCAGCAAGGGCGGAAAGACTTTCAGCGGTTGGACCTGCGAGCACTTGCCCTGTCTGGTGGAGCTCGACAACTTCGGAGCCAGCCGGCATCAGGGGCAGACGGGTGGTCCCAGCGAAAGGCTCTATGTCTGGGGCTATGACGAGATCACCTGGTTTGCTCACCAGACCAAAGAGTATCGCGCCAAGTGGCTCCAATACGCCTGGGACTGGTTGCGGAATACCGATACCAATGCCCATCTCCAAATGCCTGGCAGTCGCACGGCAACTTCGTCGGATACCCGCTGGTACTTTGCCAACAACAAGAGCGATACAGTTCCGAATGGCTCGGGCGACGAGGCGGCCATTCGCGCCGTTTGGGTGAACGACACGGCCAGGCTGAACAAAGAGAATTCGCCAAACGCCAAAATTGCACCGTGAGAGAAACGTGGAAACTAGGGTGACGGCAACGAGGGTTCGGATTTCAGTCCACCGCTGTTCACGGTGACGACGACATAAGAGTGCTTCTCTCCCGATTTCGCTGAAGCATCCAGGCAACGCATCTCCGGCATCGGCTGCGCGGGCGTGTCGTGGTACGTCATGGATTGGAATAGCGGGCGGCCAAATTTGCCAATGGGCTTCTCCGGCACGCGCGCGAGTTCCCGTCCGTCGCGCAGCACGATGAATTGTTGAATGCCGCTCTCGAAATCAGCTTCGGCGCTCCAAGTGATTTCTGTTCCTTGATCCGTTTTGCTGATCGATTTCACGTTGAACGGGACGGGTGGCGGCGTGGTGTCGCTCGTCGCGCCGGTCTTCACGTATTCCATCCACGCTTTCGCGACGGATTCGTTCGGCAGCCAAACCGCATCGTCGGGATTGTCTTTGAATTCAGATGTGGGCACTGCTTCTTCGCCGAACAACGGTGCGAGCCACGCTTTGTTGGTGTCCATTGGTTTGAGCGTTTGATCTTTGCCGCCTTTGTCGGGCAATCGCGCAGCGAGACACGCGTCGAGAAATAGAATGGCGAGATAACGTGAGTCGCCGCATTCGTGCCCGGTGCGCGGGTCAGGCGCGAAGCCGACGAGGCCGCCGTGCACGCGATATTCCATGAAGGTCGCAATGTTGCCGAGCCACGGTCCTTTCACCCTCTCACCCTCGGTGCGTGTGTCCGGTTCTGGCGGTGGCGTCTTTGGTTTTTCCTTCACGCCCGGATTCGTCATCATGGGAATTTTGTAAAGCGCGGCGGGAACATCAGGTCGCGTAAATTCGGGATGTGAAAGAAACATCAGCGCCGAACCAGAGCGCATCCACACCGCGACGATGCGTTCAGGATGCAGCGTCGTCATCACGTCCGACCAGATGCCGCCGCCAGAATGCCCCCACAAGGCCCACGGCACTTTGTCGATTTCACGATGACCGGACTTCGCGGCGAAATCGGCGAGCGCTTTAAGAAAAACTTTTTCCGAACCACGTCGTGGATCGAACCACAATTCCGATGCACCCGGCGACGTATCGATCTTCTCGTTCTGCACATGATATAGGCGTACCAAGCGTCCCACTGCTTGCCAGGGAATTGCCTTATGGTTCACCTGCGCACGCCTTGCCGCGCAAAACACGAATCCAGGAGCGTCCTGGAGAATACGCTCAATCTTTGCGTTAAGAGCATCACGGCCAACAATCCGCTCCTCCGATTCAAAGAACGTGCAGTCCGCAGTGTATATCTCGGCGATCACGACCGTTCGCCGCGCGGAATCTCGCTGCCCGAATACTTCGAGCAGGTTCTTTTGCATCAAAGAAGCAGGTGCGTCGCTCATGGTGTTAAGCTCTTTTCAGAACATTCCGTTTGGATTAGAGCGGGGGACGTTCGGCGCGAACCACGGGGCTGAGTTTTTCGGGTCGCCGACGAACTGCAAGGTGTCCCAATGCTCGATTGCTCTTCCGTCGGCATCCATTTTGTAGATGTCAACTCCGGCGATACCCGTGTCTCGCGGATCGTCGTTGAACAGATTCAAAAAATTCACGTGCGCCCACACATAGTCGCCGACGGCGATGATCTTATGGACGACAACGCGCGCCTGGGCGCGCTCTTTGGTGATCTGGCCGAAGAATTTTCCCAGCGCGTCAGGGCCGTTCGCAATGAGCGGGTTGTGCTGGATATACGCGGGGCTGATGAATTTGCCTACGAATTCCTCCGACTTCTTCTGGTTGATCACCAGATCATAAAAGCCAAGGACGTTGTTCTTATTGCGAATGGCGCGACTATCGTTGATATCAATGGTTTCAATCATGGCTGAATCCTTTTTTGTTAGGTCGTTGATTGTTGTGTCGTTCTAGGCGAGGCCGGCGAGTTGCAGACGGAGCTCGTCCAGCTCGGCGTCAGATTTTTCACGGACGACTTTGAGAACCTCTTCAGAGTCCTGGCCCACCGGCGCCCGGATTGGCGCGGGCACTTGTTCTGCAAGATCGATAACCCTTTTGGCGGCGGAGGCTGAATCGAGACCGCTGTTCTGCATGCCCTTGAGAGCGGCTGCGAACAATTCAAAGGTTTTTCCATATAGCCCGCGTTGTTCAGGCGTCATTCCGTCGGCGACTCGTGCGAGGGCTGCCGCTGTTTTCTCCGGGCCGCCAGTCTTCATATTGCCAGCCGGTGCCACCACGACATCGATACCGAACTGCTTCAGTTCGGCTCGGTAAACGGTTGCAAATACCTCCATCGCGGCCTTCGATGCGCCGGATGGTCCGTTGAACGGGAGCGGCAAGCTGGCTGTCCACGTGCTGATCTGCACGATACGTCCACGTGCTTTCCGGAGTGCTGGCAGGAAGGCATTCATGACCGACATGGCGCCGAACACATTGACCTCAAATTCGCGCCGGATGGCGGCAAGCGGTAAAACTTCAATCGGCCCTGGGGTGAGAATACCGGCATTGCTGATGAGAAGATCGAGGCCGGCTGCGCCAAGAGTATCGGACACGCCACGAGCCCAGTTTTGTACGCTCTTCTCGTCGGTGATGTCGCAAATGCTCAGCGCTACTTTCCCGCCGGAGGCTTGCTGAAGATCGGTGATTTCAACGCCCGCCATCGCGGTGCCGAAGACCCGGTAACCTTTCGCCGCCAGGCCGAGCGCAATGTCCCGACCTAGACCACCGCCTGCGCCGGTGATAGCTGCTGCACGTTGTTTTTGCTTTGTGACGCGTGTCATGATGAGATTCCTTTCAGTCGATTCATGAATTGTCGTCGCTCACTTTTTGACGGACGACGCGCCGAGGAGCTGGAGTTCCCACGCGAAGCTCGTCCCCGTAGATCCACCGTGTGCCAGCATGATTTCGCCGAGCGCTGGCACAGTCGCTTCGCGCGCCCAGTCGCGCTGCCACTCGCTTAACACGGCCATCCATGTAATCGGAACAGCACCCGCCTGTACCATGCGTTGAATGGCGCGCTCGTGGGCTTCGACGCTGACGCCTCCGGAAGCGTCCGTTACGGCAAACACGTCATAGCCTTCGCCCAGCGCATGGATGACTGGCATGGCGAGGCAGACTTCCGTCCAGAGAGCTGCGATAACCAGTTTCTTACGCCCCGTTTTTTCCACCGCTTTGACGACGCGAGGGTCTTCCCATGTGTTAATAGTCGTGCGGTCAATCGGTTTCTGGTCGGGAAAAACGTTCTGCAGCTCCTTCGGGAGGAATCCGCCGCGGTCCTGGACAACAGTCGTGAGGATGGTCGGCACGCCAAATGCCTTGGCACCTTTGGCCAAGCCGATGGTGTTGTTCAGCACCAATGTTGGGTCGATATTTCGCACGTTCGCAAACTGGAACGGCTGGTGATCGATGAGAATGAGCGCACTGTTGTGCGGCGTCAGAAGGGCGTCGAGCCCGTTGCGAGCAGAACTTTTTTTGGCGGCCGCACTCATATCTTTAGTCCTTTCTGTTTCAAGTTTGTTTCGTTGTTTACTGGAACACATTGTCATTTTGTTCCCCCTTCGTGATTCCGCCCAATGCTTTGTTTCTTGGCTCGCTCATACTTTTGGTATGAGCTACTGTTGCCCGATGGAACTTCGCCATCTGCGCTATTTCGTCGCCGTCGCAGCCCACGGATCTTTCAATCGTGCGGCCGAGATTTTGCACCTCACCCAGCCAGCGCTCAGCCGGCAGGTGAAGGACCTCGAAGAAGAACTGGACGTGCCGCTTTTCGTGCGCGGCCAAAACACGGTGAAACTCACCGAGGCGGGTGAGCTGTTTTATGAAGAAGCGCGCGAAGTGATCGCTCGCGCGGACGAAGCTGTTCAACGTGTGCGCGGCGAAGCGCGAAGCGAGACTCTACGCGTCGGCTATGCTCCCTCAATGACCGCTGGCGTCATGCCCGCCGCTTTGGAAAAATTTCAATCGGCCACTCCGCGTGTGCGTATCGAGCTGGCCGATCTTTCGTCGCGGGAAATCAACGAACTGGCCAACGAAGGACGACTCGACCTTGTGATCAGTCCAGGCATTTCCATAACGAAAGGGATTCCGGGATTTCAATGGACTGAGCTGCGCCGCTTGCAGCCCGTGCTAGTCATGCCGGAGGCGCACCTGCTTGCAAAACTGAAGCGAATTCCACCCGTGCGATTGCGTAATCTTCCCCTCATCGGGCTGGCGAAGGGCAACTACCCTGAATACGTGCCTCACGTGCGTGGAATGCTTAAGCCGTTTGGAGTATTGCCGCGTTTCGTTTGGCTCGTGAACGACGGCATCTCCACACTGTTCACGGAATTGGAGGCACACCATGCCGCGGCAATTCTGACCGAGGGCATCATCAGCATCATGCCGCGGACTCTCGTTGCCAGGCCGTTTGCTCCGATGTTGCCCAGTGCTTTGGTGATGATTGGCCTCTCTGCTTTACGCCCTAACCCACACGCCGAAACGTTTGCGCGTATGCTGCTCGAAGAAGTGCGACTGCAGGAAGGGCGAAAAGCAGCGGTTTAGAATTGGTCGCGCACAAGAATTCGACTGGGGGCAAAAGCTCTGCTTGAACTGCCAAAAGCCTCTGCCCTGATCCAGCAGTGCTTACAATCAAAGTGCCAGCGGATTTGCTGACGGTTTGCGCTGATAGTCGCGCGTCAAGAGTGTAGTGAGTGAGTAGTGGCGGTGCACAGGCGGGATTCTGAGAGTGTAGTGGAGGCGGAGGTCGGAATCGGTCTTTTTCGCCGCAGTTGCGGGGGTAAAAATGCTCATTTTTCTGCAGGAATCAACTTAAGTCCGGCTTAACTGGACTTAACCGATTCTAACTGTTTTGGTGTCAGTTTTGGTGTCCGCTCATCGAGGTGAACCGACTGATTTGCCTTGCGATCAAAGCTGGAATATTTGCGCAGGCACATGTGATGATCTCCCCCGCGAACCATGCCCCTTCGATCGGCTTGGTCCAAGCACCCTTGCTGCACCGAGCCATTGGATGGAGTGCGCGAACCGCAACTAGCACAAAAAGCTCCCCGCGACAAAATGCCACCAGGTTATCCTGAGTTGAACCCGACAACCTAACGAACTAGAAAATAAAGAGCGCTTCATTTTCTTTGACAGGAGTTGGCCTTTTCACCCGGAATTCTCGCATTTACTTGTATGGTAAGCATCACCCTCAACAACCTGACTTCGTCTTGAAGCGGGATTGGAGAAGCCATGCTCCTTTGCGAGGTGACATT
>Ga0137379_10007056_pt1 | contig 10657 bp, 9 predicted proteins | sample SagtaG_18_FD_104812 | JGI IMG/M metagenome (GOLD analysis project Ga0137379, IMG submission 104812) | Vadose zone soil microbial communities from Sagehorn Ranch, Mendocino, California, USA - Sage2_L_80_16 metaG | ecosystem: Environmental > Terrestrial > Soil > Vadose zone | place: USA... | reverse complement strand
CTCTGGTGTCCATTTCCCATCGAGGTGGACTTCCGTCGTCCTGCCGGCGACGATTTGAACTTCGATAGCAATAACCCCGCCACCCGAGGCCCCGGCACGAACGAAGTACCGACCCGCTTGGAGTGAAACAACTTCGTCTCCCCAGCGGTTGTCGATCTTCTTTAAAAGACGCCCGGAGGAATCGAGCACCGTGTAGGGTTCGTGGTTGATCATATCGTCTCCGCTGCCTGAACCGATCTCTTCGGTGTAGACCACCAGGCGCCCGGTGTTCAGTGAGGACAGAACGATCGGCGCCGGTCCAATGGACTGAGGAATCTGCACGAGCCGTGGTGCTGCGCAACCCACCATGAGCCCGATGACGAACACCCCGGCCTTGCCGCTCGCGAAAACGCATGGGTTCCGCTTCATGATTCGCTCCTCACTCGACGTCGCCCGCAGCGCCATGTGCTCGCGCTTCTTGTCTGTCGTGTTCTTCCGTGGTCACTGTCCTCCCTGCGCCGGTTGCGCGACGACGCGCGTTCCATCACGCAACTCCTCGGATCCTCGCACGAGGACGAGATCGCCCTTCTCCAGCGGACCGAATACCTCCAGCAGGTTGCCCATGGCGACTCCGCGACGCAGGGAGACGATCTCTATAGCGCCGTCCCTGACGCGGTCGACGTAGCTGCGCTCGGCGGTCTGGACGAGAGCGGTCGCCGGAATCCAGAGGGAGGCGGAAGTGCGGCGGACAGGCCACAGCACATCAGCGAACATGCCCGCAGCGAGCCGGGAGTCTGCGTTTGCGACGTCGAGTTCGATGGGCATCGTTCGCGTCTTGGGATCGATCAGGTGCGCGACGCGCGCGATGGTCCCCGAGAAGCGTTCCCCCGGCCATGTGCTCACGACGAACTCGGCCTTGATGCCTTGTGTCACTGCTCCCACGTCGGCCTCGGGCACGGCGACGGTGAGGCGCAGCCGTGAAACCTGGTCAATGCGCAAGAGAGGTGCGGTGCCCCCGGCCGGCGGCCCCACCAGTGCACCCGGATGGACGTTGCGTTCAGAGATGACTCCGTCGAATGGCGCGCGCATGACAAGATAGCTTTCGAGCGCGCGCAGCGCCTCCACGCGGGATCGGCTCGCCGCGAGCTTCGCTTCGGCGATTTCGATGTCGTGCTTCGCCACCGCGCCGGGAGTGGTTGCGGCCCCCTTGAGACTCTCAAAGGTGCTTGAATCCGCCTGCGCTTGCGATTCAGCTTCCGCCCGCTGGGCGACCAAGTCGGGCGCGGAGAGGCGCACGAGCATCTGGCCCTTCTTCACCAGCGAGCCGCGGTCGACGAGCACCTCCTCGACGTAGCCCTGCACGCGTGAATGGAGCGCGACCGATTCGTAGCCGGAAAGCTCACCCTGGAGCCGAACCGTCGTGTCGAGGCGCTGCTCGACAACCGGCGCCACCTCGACTCGAAGCGGGCCACCATGGCTCTCGATCGGTTGAGTCGGAGACCCCCCGGCGCCCGAGCAGCCACTGAGCAAGACAAGCAACAAGGAGAATCGTTTCATGCCCTTGCCTCCTGCGAATCTAACGTCTCGGCCTCGTCGGGCGCCAGGGACACGAGGCGAGTCTGCTTTGCGGCGAACAGCGCATAGACGGCTGGAAGGACGATCAGCGTCGCGACCATAGAAGCGGTGAGGCCGCCGATAACAGCTCGCCCGAGCGGCGCGCTCTGTTCGCCGCCCTCACCGAGGCCGAGCGCTATCGGAACCATGCCCGCGATCATGGCCAGGCTCGTCATCAAAATTGGCCTTAGGCGGCTGCGGGCCGCTTCAATCGCGGCCTGCGCCGGACTTGCGCCGAGGCGGCGATGCTCACGCGCAAACGTGATAAGCAGGAGCACGTTCGCGACAGAGACGCCGATTGACATTATGGTTCCCATCATCGATTGGACGTTCAGCGTGGAGTTGGTGGCAAAAAGGAGAAGCACGGTCCCGCTGAGCACCGCGGGTACGGTCGAGAGGACGATGAGCGAATCCCGAACCGACTGAAAGTTCGCGATGAGAAGCAAGAGTACGACCACGATGGCGAGAATGAGGCCCTCGCGCAGGCTCGTGAGCGTCGTCAGCATCTGTTCGACCTGACCGTGAATGGCAACACGGACGCCCCGAGGGGGCTCGCCGACAGCCACGATGGCTCGCTGGACAGCCTTTGCGGCGGCCCCCAGGTCTTGCCCGCCAACGTTCGCGAGCACGCTGATCGTGCGCTGGCTGTTCAGATGGTCGATCTCGCCAAGCGTCCTCCCGGGCGTTACGCTGGCGAGGTCGCCGAGGATCGGGCGAGGTGAGCCGTCGGACATGACCGGTAGGTTCCTGAGGTCGTCCGCCGACGAGATCTCGCTCTCGGGCACGCGCAACGCCACGCGGTAGGGGATGCCGGTGCCCGGGTTCACCCAGAAGTTCGGTTGAATGAGGACGCTTGAGCTCGTCGCATCGACCAGCGACCGGCCGACCTGCGCGACATTGACGCCCAACTGTGCGGCGCGCTCGCGATCGATCTTGACTTCGAGCGTGGGGTAATCGAGAGACTGAGGAATCTGTACGTCACGCAGCTCGGGCAGCCTCTTCAGCTCCTCGGCGAGGCGCTCAGTGAACGGCCGCGTCTCCGCGATGTTGTTTCCCGAGACGGTGACGTTGATGGGCGTTGGCGCGCCGAAATTGAGCACCTGCGAGACGATGTCACCCGCCTCGAATGAGAAGCGCACGTCTGGGAAGTGGGCTTGGAGTTTTTCGCGCAAGGTCTCCTGGAGCACGTGAACGGGCGGACGGTCACCGCGGTTGAGGGCGACGAGCAGGAGTGCCTCGTGCGGACCGCTGTTCCAGGTGAAGATACCGTTCACGGGATAGGACCAGGGCGGATTGCCCACGTTCGCAAGCGTAATGGCCACGAACCTCTCGCCCACTGTCTCGCGGATGAGCTGATCGACGTCGCGGACAATCTGCTCGGTGCGTTCGAGCTGTGTGCCATCGGACGCGCGGATTCGCAGCTGAAACTGGCCGGTGTCGACGCGCGGAAAGAGCTCCGTGCCCAGACCCAGGGCGAGCAGAAGTGCGGCACCGCAGGCGAGGAGGTACGCGCCCAAGATGAGGATGCGCCGATGGACGATACGGCCTACGAGCAACCCATAGCGGTTCTGAACATGCCCTAAGAGGCCGCCGGCGCGGTGTGCAGGAGGAGCATTGCGGAAGAGCCAGGCGGCAAGCACCGGCACCAGGGTTGCGGACAGCAGATAGCTCGCCACCACGGAAAAGGCCACCGCCAGAGCGAGCGGCGGGAAGAGCGCCCGGCCAACACCGACCATGAAGAACGACGGGATGAAGACCGCGAGCACGCACAGCATCGCGAGGAGGTTCGGCAACATCACCTCTCGCATGGCGTCGATCACGGCGCGCCCGCTCTTCTTTTCTTGGCCCAGGTGCGTGTGGATGTTCTCGATCGCCACCGTGGCTTCGTCGACGAGAATGCCGATTGCAAGCGCGAGCCCGCCGAGGGTCATGATGTTCATGGTCTGACCCACGAGGCGCAGGCCGACAAGCGCGGCGAGAAGGGAGAAAGGGATCGTGAGGACGACGATGAGCGCGGAGCGCCAATTCCGCAGGAAAAGCAGCACCATCAGCGCGGTGAGAAGCGCGCCCAGGATGCCCTCGGTTGCGAGACCACGGATGGCGTTGAGCACATAGATCGATTGATCGAAATCGAGATCGATCTTGATGTCCGGCGGGACAAGCGCACGCATTTGCGGCAGCGCCGCCTTGACGCCGTTCACAACGTCGAGCGTCGATGCATCGGCGCGCTTTGTAACCGGCATGTAGACGGTTCGGCGGCCATTCACGAGCGCTATGTTGTAGAGAATGTCGGCGCCGTCTTCGACGCGGGCGACATCGCGCAGAAAGACCGTGGCGCCGCTGCCGGTGCGAAGCGGAATGTCGGCGAGGTCGGCCGGCTTCGGAACCATCGCGTTCGTGGACGCGATGGTGGTGAAGCCGTTCATGCGCACATTGCCAGCGGGGAGCGTGAGGTTCTCCCTGGTGAGCTGAGCGGCGATGTCCTCGGGGGAGATACGATAGGCACGCATCCGCTCCGAGTCGGCGTAGACGACGATGGTCTTCACTTTGCCGCCCGAAGGCGGCGGAGCGGAAACGCCGGGGATTGTCGACAGGAGAGGGCGCACCCGATAAAGAGCGAGATCCTGAATCTCTGTGTCGCTGCGCGAGTCGCTCGAGAACACGAGCTCGCCGACCGGGATGGAGCCCGCGTCGAACCGCACGATGAACGCGGGGAGCGTGCCGGGCGGCATGAACGACGTGGCGCGGAACGCCATCGCCGTCACCTGGGCCATCGACTGGGCGATGTCCGTTCCAGGATGGAAATACAGCTTGAGCATCGCCATCCCCTGAATGGACGCGCTTTCGATGTGCTCGATGCCGCTGATGTACAGGAAATGGTACTCGTAATATGTGACGATTTGCCCTTCCATCTGGCTCGGCGACATGCCGCCGTAGGGCTGGATCACGTAGATCACGGGCACGCCGAGGTCGGGAAAGATGTCCACCGGAGCGCGTCGGAGCGCGAGCCCCGCGGAGAGCACAATGGCGAGGACTAAAACGACGACGGTGATCGGACGGCGCAGGGCAGCCAGCACAAGAAACATGGCTACTGCGCTCCTTGGGTGGGACCGTTCACCTCGGAGAGGAAAGGTTCCATGTCGCCGAGTGCTCGCGCGAAAAGTAGCGTCGCGGTCCGGACGCCAAGGCGCGCGACCGCGTCGTCGAGCTCCGCTTGCGCAAGCAGGCGCTGGGCCTCGGCCACTTCGGTGACACCCGCAAGACCGGACCGATAACGTGCGGTGGCCTGCTGTTCGGCCGCACGGGCGGCGTCAAGCGCAATGGGCGTGTTGGCAGCGATGCGGCGAGCGCCGTCGAGGATGGCCTGCGCCGTCTCGAGCTGGGACGTGATTTGGAGCTCGATCTCGCGACGACGAGCACCTGCTTCGCCCGAGTCAGCCGATGCGATGCGCGTGCGGGCGCGCTGCGCGAAGATGTCGAGGGCAGGCCAACTCACCACGAGGCCGGCGCCCCAGTTCGGTACGTTCGGTGCGAGACCATCAGCGGAAGGCCTCGGTCCGTCTGGCGTCGCAAAGCCGCTGCCGCGAGCCCACAGCGCCGCGACAACCTCGACGCGGGGTAAGTAGCCGTACCTCGCAACGTTCTCTCTCGCCTTGGCCGCCGCGACCGCCGTGTCAGCCTGTATGAGCTCGGGATTGCGCTTTCCCGTTTGGAGTGCGCTTGCAGGCGGCAGCTCGAGCAGGTTCCCAGCCAGAGGAGTCACACGTCCGGTCTCACCGATCGCTTGTGCGAGCTCGATTTCAGCGATGGTCTGAGCCTCTTGCGCGCGTATAAGCTGCGTCGAGGCGAGTGCTTTCTCGGCCTGCGACCGGGAAAGGTCCGCTCCTGGGCGAAGATCGTGCTCGGTCAGCGCGCGCACGGCGCTTTCGAAGACGGCGGCCCGCTCTTCGGTCGCGCGTGCGGCCTTCACGGCCTCGACACGGGCGAGCGTCCCCAGGAATGCATCCGCGACGTTGAAAGTGATCTGGAGGCGGACAACATCGCCGCCCGCATAGGTGCGCTCGCGGTCGCGAAGCGCAGCGTCCACAGAAGCCACGCGGGCGAGCAACCCAAGCACGTCCCAGGATGCCGAGAGACTCGCGAGTGTCCCATAGGCGCCGGAATCCATGACGGGCTGGCCAACGGGACCGGAAATGCCGGGCAGGCCAGACGTCGGAAACGTCGTGCCTCGGACATTGTTCGCCGTAGCTCTGTTGGCCTGCAGCGCAACGTTCAACTGCGGCAGGTACCCCGTCCGCGCCAGATCGAGGCGAGCATCGGCCGCCTGTTCTATGGCCGCCTCTCGAGCGACAGTAGGATGGTCCCGGAGCGCGGTCTGAACCGCCTGTTCCAGAGTCAGCGCGCGGGCGCCTTCTTGCGACAGAGCTGTCGACGGAAGGGAAGTCGCGACCAGCGCGAGAAAGCCGTACAGCGTTGCGTTCATCGCTCCTTCTCCCGCCGAGAAGCTTTCCTCTTGAAGTACTCGTAGAGGTCATCCAGCACCGCGCAGGCACGAGACAGCCGGACCTCGTCGTCCTTGTGGGCCATCGCGATGCCCGCGACGAGCCGCTCGAACCCGAGCGCGTCCTCCCTTGCGAACTTTCCGTCCTTGAGATCGATGTCGTGGACGATTTCAGCGATCGGTCGGAGTCCCGGATCCTCGAGTGAGAAGCGCGATAGCAATACCTCGAACGTGCAGCGGTCGCCCTCGTGCGTGTACTCCGCCTCGAACATGTCGAAGCGGAACTCACCCGGCTCCGGGCGGTGGGCCTTCGCCGGTACAAACTTGAACTGGGCGTCCTTGTCGATGAAGCGCCGGATAAGCCAGCCACTCGCCATCCGGTCCACGTGGATGCCCTTGCGAGTGACCCAAGTGCCCCCGCGCACGGGCTCAGGCGGGTTCGCTCGGTTGGATGCTGGCGGTTCAGCCGGCTTCAGCCGGGCCTCGATGCCCTCGATGAGGCCCGCGACGACCTCCCGCTCGGTAGTGCCGAAGAAGTCGATGGCGCTCACTTCGCCGAGTCGCCTGGACAGGCGCGTGAGGTCTGTTTCGATCTGCGTACGCGCTGCCTCGTCGATCTCTTGACCTCTCTTCGGGAGCGCCTCCTCGAGCTGGCGTGCCTCGGTTGCGATCTTGTCGTAGTCAGCTTTGCGCGCCGAGTGGAACAGCGCCTCGATCTGCTCGTCCGAAAGACCGTCGACGAAGTTCGCCTCACAGAGCGAGGCGTCGCCTCCTCCCTTCACGATCTCCTGGAGAATCCACTGCAGGTCTTCGTTCGCGGAGTCACTCTTCGGGAGTACATAGACGGAGTTCTTGATGGCGACCGCACCCAGGCGTTGGAGGCGGCGACCAACCTTGACGCGCAGGTAGGCCGGCTTGGGAGGAATCTGGTGGATCAGGAGGATCCATCGGGATTCGGAGGGCTGTACCATGGCGTTGTGATTATAGATACAGCTGTGATATTCAACAAGAGGCGGGATGTTGCTAAGTGAATCATTCCACAGTAAAAGCCCAGTACGTGTGGGTTGTGGGAGATGGGCCCTCCTATGCTTACTGGAAATTCAGTCCGCCCTTCTGCTGCTTGGCCTTACGTCCCCCCACCGGCCTCGGAGTTGACGTGCCACTATTAAAGAAGATAAATCGCGGAGCGACGGAGACGGTGAGGAGGACCCACCCCTCACCGGCGTGGATGGGGCTTCGCTGACCTCCCCCACGACGCACGCTCCGCCCGTCTTCTCGATCGCTCGCCCCCGGGTTCCCGACGCCAGGGCGCTGCCCCTGCTCGCGCTTCTCCTGGTGCCACAGGCGGTGAAGGCCGCCCAGGCGCCTCCACCGGCGCCGCCCCGGATTTCCATCATGCGGGCCGCGGGAAGAATCACTATCGACGGCATCCTCGACGAACCCGACTGGCAGACGGCGGGGCTCATCCAGGACCTGACGCAGCAGTCGCCGGTCCCCGGGGGTCCGACCCCGTACCACACCGAGGTCCGCCTGCTGACCGACGGCGCGACGATCTACATTGGCGTCCGCTGCGTCGACCCCGAACCGGGACGCATCGCCACCCACACCATGCTGCGCGATGCCGATCTCTCATCCGATGACGCCGTGGGGCTCGTCCTCGACACGTTCGGGGACCACCGGACCGGCTACATCTTCCAGGTCAACGCCGCCGGAGCGCGCTTCGACGGCCTCATCGCGACGGCGGAAGATGTGTCGGCGGACTGGGACGGGATCTGGGACGCGAAGGTGGGGCGGGACGCCTCCGGCTGGGTCAAATTCCGCGGCGGACGCGACGCGCTGGGTCCAGTATTCCCACTATTCGCCCTTGCGACTGTCGAGGCCATCTTCAACCTGGGTACGCTCGGGCGGAACGACACCTCCGCCACCCCGATGTCGGACCTGTTCAGGGGCGGAATCCCTTAGGACTTCGCTTTCTTCGAAGGTTTCGACTTGTCAGAACTGTTGAGCGCGACCGCTTGGCAAACGTTGCCCGGAACGAGTGATCTGGCGATCTCTTCTCTGAGCCGGTCCCTTGGGGGCGCACTCATGGATCACCGATCAGTTCGCCGTTCAGGGTGGAGGCCTTTATCTTACCCCTCAACTGGCCCGCACCTGCGCGAGACAGCACCTAGTAGACCTCATATGGCGGTCATTGGACAATGTCAAAGAATCGCCATATTATATCTAACGTCATCGAACCAAGCTACTGGAGTTATGCAATGAGTCGACCCCGAGACGCTGCTCGAAACAGACGCGCCGTCTACACCTCCCCGGGAACAGAACTCGTTCGAAGGCTGGCTGAAAGGGGAGAACGCATCTTCACCGTCAAGGAAGCGGGTCAGGTTGCTTCCAAGGTGGGCCTCTCGGCCGGCTACCTTCATGAGGGGCTACACCACCTGGCGCGGTCAGGTTGGATCGTCAGACTACGCAAGGGCCTCTACGCTCTCGCCGGGTCAGTCCCGGGCGCATCGCCCGTCCACGAGTTCGAGATCGCGATGGCCCTTGTCAAGCCTTCGGCCATCAGCCACTGGTCCGCGCTCAGTCATCACGGATTGACCGAGCAGGTCCCTCGAAGGGTGTTCGTACTCACAACGGCCCGGTCGGTGCCACGCGCACGCGGCGGAAGTCATGGTCGGGGTCACAGTGGATATTCGGTTGCAGGGACGCGCTACGAGTTCATCCAGACGAAGCCCAACCGATTCTTCGGAATAGACGAGGTGTGGGTCGGCGAAGCACGCATCAAGATGACAGATCCCGAGCGGACCCTCCTCGACGGTCTGACCGCCCCTCAGCACTGCGGCGGCCTGCCGGAAGTCCTGCACGCCTTCACGGTTCGCGGCCCGAAGCTCGAGTTGAAGCGCATCATCGGTTACGCCCTCAAGCTCGATGCTGCGACCGCGAAGAGACTCGGATGGATCCTGGAACACCAGGTGCAGATCGACGCCGCCCAGCTTGAACCTCTTCAAGCCGTCCCCATCAAGGGCTACCGGACCTTGGATTCGACCGGTCCACGCCACGGCGCGTGCGATCGGAGATGGATGATCCAGGTGAACGCGCCGGGAGCATCGAAGCGATGAAGCCGCTGCGTCTGCGCCTGGAGGAGGCGCGTAAGCGGCTGGGACTTCCCTGGGAAGTTCTCGAGAGAGATTACCTGCTTTCCTGGATCCTTGCAGGCATCACGCAGGTCGAAATTTTGCAGAACTCGCTGGTCTTCAAAGGCGGCACCGCCCTGAAGAAGTGTTATTTCGGCGACTATCGATTCTCGGAAGATGCGGAGATCGTATGTGAGCGCCATACGGAACGAGAACCCCGGACGGATGGTTGAAGTGAGGTGCAGGGTTTGCTAGGGTAGAGGTCATGGAACCTCGCTACACCATCGGCCGGCTGGCTCGGGAGGCGGGTGTGCCTGCCTCGACGGTCCGTTACTACGAGCGCAGCCGGCTTCTCCGGCCGGATGGAAGGACTGATGGGAACTACCGGATCTACGGTCCCGAGGCGCTCGAGCGTCTCCGCTTCATCCGCGCCGCGCAGGCCATCGGCCTCACGCTCGAAGATATTACGACGCTGCTCGATTTCCGGGACGGCCGGACCGCCCCCTGCAAGGAAGTCCAGACCCTCATTGAAGAGCGGCTGTCGGAGCTGAAGAAGAGACTCGAGCAGCTTCACCATGTTAAGGCCGTCCTCAACTCGTCTCTTCGAATGTGTCGCAGGACCGAACGCCGTGGACGCTGCGAAGTCATTGAGAGACTGAAGGTTGTTGCATCCGCCTCTACGGGCCGGGCCCCTCGTCGCGCATCCTCCAGGAAATCAGCAAATCGTCCTTGACCTTGAACCCGGGTTCAAGGACTAGACTCATCTACGTCGGGCCGAACCGACGTTCTGCGCCCGAGGAGAGAAACGTGACGCACGCCCTCTGTCCCGCCGCCGGCAAGCGCGGCAAGCCGGTTCCTCTGGTCACCCTGAGAAGCCTCGTCCTCCCCGAGCATGCCGCTGTCGTCGAGGGTCGCGAGTGGTTTTTCTGCAGTCTACCCGACTGCGAGGTCGTCTATTTCACCCACGACGGGCAGGCGCTCGAGAAGAACGCCTTGAAGGTTCGCGTGGGACTCAAAGAGAGAGAGGCTCCGCGGCCGGTCTGTTACTGCTTCGGTCACACCATCGAAAGCATCCGGGAGGAGATCGAGAAGACGGGCCGGAGCACCGTGGTCGCATCGATCAGGAGGAGGGTGGAAGCGGGCGAGTGCAGTTGTGAAGTCCTCAACCCGAAGGGGGCCTGCTGTTGCGGCGACGTCAACGATGTCGTCAAGGAGGCCCTTGCCTCCATCGGAGTTCCGCGAGCGGAGGCGACTCAACCACTCGCTGCGGCCGAGAGGGCAATCGAGGGCGGTTGCGGACCCACCGCTCGCGGGGCGGGGGGCGAGCGGGATGTCTGCCGACTCCAGGATCCAGTGGTGGCAGGACACGGTAATGCAGGACGAAGGGAGTGAGCGCAGATGAAAGTCTCGACAGAGGGTCTAACTCTAACCG
>Ga0137379_10007052_pt1 | contig 10660 bp, 10 predicted proteins | sample SagtaG_18_FD_104812 | JGI IMG/M metagenome (GOLD analysis project Ga0137379, IMG submission 104812) | Vadose zone soil microbial communities from Sagehorn Ranch, Mendocino, California, USA - Sage2_L_80_16 metaG | ecosystem: Environmental > Terrestrial > Soil > Vadose zone | place: USA... | reverse complement strand
CTTCAACCGTTGCTTGCGCGATGGGCCGAAGGCGTGTTAATTTATTTCTCATCGCACGCGCATGCACGTTCTCTCAGGAGGGACTCGCAATGCCGTTGCCGATCCATCGCTTGGTTGCCGCCCCTGGAGCCTTTGTCCTTTCGTCTCAACCGGCTTGGCCATGGGGCAATGAGGGCCACCAGATCGTGGGTGCTGTGGCGGAGCAGCTACTCCAACAGCACCCAACGCCTCGCGATCGGGTAAAGCAGATATCGGGAAATGCTCCGCTATCGCAGGCGGCCGCCTGCGCCGATTGCGCCAAAGGTCCTTACTTATTGCCATCGTCAGCCATCCGCCGAGGAGCAACCTCGTCGGATCTCAAAGGATAATCCAATGCTAGCGGTGGCTGGGCAAAACCTTTCTGCAGACTTGGCCGCTTATGCGGATAGCTGGGAGTATCTCTCAGATAGGCTGCGCTGCCTTGATCTCCGTCTGCGCCAACAGGTACTGAAGCAACCTCACGCGCGGGCTTCCGACCCCCTGTCTCCTTTTAAGGGACTGGTCATCACAGCAGCGGAGATTTCTGATCTGCTTGCATGCCCCCAAAGTGCGACCAGCGAACCCGCCGCCGGGCTTGCTGAGAAGCAGAAGCTGGAACAAGCGTTGATGGAACTTCAAAATGAAATTCAGGCACGGCGCACCGCCAGCCGGCAGGCAGGCGTGTATCTGTCACTGCCGCGATTGACTGAATTGTTCGGCCTTACCCAGTTTGAAGAACAGTGCCTGGTCATTTGCCTGGCACCGGAGGTGGACCGCAAGTACGAGAAGCTCTATGCCTACCTTCAGGACGACGCCACGCGCAGGTGGCCGGGCGTCGATCTGGTGCTGAACCTGCTGTGTGGAAGCCAGGTGGAAAAGCTGGCAGCACGGGCCGCGTTTGATCCCTATGCGGCTCTGCTCAAGTTCAAGCTCTTGCAGATGACCGATGCGGGGACCGACGGCCAGACGCCGTTGCTTTCCCGCGCACTCAAACTGGATGACCGGATCGTAAATTTTCTCCTCGGCCACAGACAGATGGATGCCCGGCTGGAACGGTTTGCCCGCATGGTTTTTCCCCGCGAAAGCGCCTTGGGAATGATCGCTGCGCACGAACTTTACCAGCGGGCAAGCAGCTTTGTGCAGGCATATTTCGTGCAACCGCAATCCGTGGGTCGCAACGTGGTGCTGTACCTGCACGGCCCTGCAAATCTTGATCAACGATTGGTCGTTGAGGCGGTTTGCTGCAACTTCACGCTTCCGCTGCTGGTTGCGGATGTCGAAGCGATGAAGGCCAGCCAGTTGCCCTTTGACCAGGCCGCGTGGTTGCTGGCCCGGGAAGCGGCACTCCAATCTGCGGTGCTCTGCCTGGAAAACACCGATTGCCTTGTCGCAGAACCGGACAAGCACCTGCTGGAATTGAATTCGCTGATCGAGTCCGCGAAAACGTTTTCGCGCCTTACCTTTGTGTTCGGAACTCGGCACTGGCAACCCCAGGGCTTCACCCATGAGTGCCTGTTTTTGTCCATTGTCGTATCCCGGCCGGACCTTGGGATTTGCAAACGTCACTGGGAACAGAACCTCGCCGCATGTGAGCGCCTGGCGGACGATGTTGATAGTGCTGTCCTGGCCGGCAAGTTCCGATTTGGACTCGGCCAGATTCAGGATGCCTTGGCCGCGGCGGAGAACCTGGCGCGCTGGCGGTCGCCTGAGAACTGGCGGATCACGGCTTCCGATTTGTCGGCCGCCTGCCGCGCGCAATCGAGTCCCAAGCTTGGGGCGCTCGCCCACAAGATCGAGCCAAAGCACACGTGGAGCGAGATCGTGCTGCCGCATGACAATGTGGCACAGCTCAAAGAGCTCTGCGAGCAGGCGCGGTACCGGCACCGTGTCTATGGGGAATGGGGTTTTGACCGCAAGCTCTCCCTGGGAAAAGGATTGAACGCGCTCTTTTCCGGCCCTCCGGGAACGGGAAAGACCATGGCGGCCGAGGTGATCGCCAGCGAGCTGCAGCTCGATCTCTACCGAATTGATCTTTCGCAGGTGGTCAGCAAATACATCGGCGAGACCGAGAAGAACCTTCACCAGATTTTCCTGGAAGCGCAGGCCGCGCACGCCATCCTGTTCTTCGACGAGGCCGATGCCCTGTTCGGCAAGCGGTCAGAAGTAAAAGACGCGCACGACCGTTACGCCAACATCGAGGTCGGCTACCTGCTGCAGAAAATGGAGGAGTACGAAGGGGTGGCCATTCTGGCGACCAATCTCAGCCGGCATATCGATGAAGCATTTCTGCGGCGCATGCATTTCATCGTCGAGTTTCCCTTTCCGGACCAGGAATACCGCCGCCAGATATGGCAGGTCGTGTTCCCGCACGAAGCGCCGCTGGCGGATGAAGTGGACTTCGATGTCCTGGCGCGGGAGATCAAGCTTGCCGGAGGCAACATCAAGAATATTGCGCTGGCCGCGGCATTCTATGCGGCCGGCGACGGACAGGTCATCCAGATGCCGCACCTGTGGCAGGCGGCGCGGCGCGAGCACCAGAAACTGGGACGGACGTGGGAAAACACCAAGGCCAGAACCTGATCGGTTCCGGCGAGGATGCAGACATATGCAAGCGAAGACTAGTCAACGGCAAAGCCCGCAGATAGAGCAGCGGGCCGTTCAAGTGCAACCAGGTTTCGCCGGCCAGAGAAGGTCGGGGCCACTTGGAAACGCGGGCATGCTGCTGAGCCTGCAGCGTTCCCACGGGAACCGATTCGTGCAGCGGTTGCTGGACGCGACGGTGCTTCAACGCGATTGCGGCTGTGGCGGCACCTGCGCTGATTGCAGCTCGAAGCAACCTGATCAAGACCATCACAGTGAGCCCAGTGGCATGCATCGTCATTCTGCAGCCGAGCCTGTATCTTCTCCGGTGCCGCCTGTCGTGCATGAAGTCTTGAGCTCGGCCGGTCAGCCGCTCGATGCTTCAACCCGTGCTTTCATGGAGCCGCGGTTTGCCCGGGACTTTCAGAGCGTGCGAATTCACACCGGCACGAAAGCGTCCGAGTCGGCCAAGGCCGTAAGGGCGCTAGCCTACACGGTAGGTCAGGACATTGTCTTTGCCGAGGGCCAGTATGCTCCGGGCAGCTACCGCGGACAGCATCTCCTGGCGCATGAGCTGGTGCATACGGTGCAGCAGGCCGGCGCCAGTCGCGGTCCTATTGCAGGGATCAGCCAGCCGGGCGATGCGACCGAGCGCGAGGCCGATCAGGTAGCAGAACGTGTGATGCGGATGGAAGAGCCACCACATATGATGTCCATCGAGGGTCCTCCGGAGGCGGTGCAGGAGTGTGCCAGAGATGCGGCCTCCTCAGTCAGGCTTCAACGACAGGGCAGTGACGAGCATCCGCAAGAAGAGGAAGAGTTATACGAAGCGGGAGATCAAATCATGGCACTTCCGCGATGGACGATCGCGAAGCGGGCATCCAATTTTGCTGAGAGCGTGAGTTCCGGCGCCCCGGCGGTCCTGCAGCGCGCCGGTTGCGACAGTCCGGTGTCCATGCGCAAGGTTACAACCGGCAAGTTTGAGGGTGGCAAGACATTAGACGACTATTATCCAGATTTGGTGGGAGCGAAGATGTGGGGAAAAAACGACACCGCCGGGCCATTCGATAGCGGAAACAGAGCCGGCTCTGCTGTCCAATTGATTGCTGAATATCCCAGTCCGTGCACATCTTCCGGAGCCGGCATCACAATCAGTCAAACTATCACCTGGGTCAAATTGAGGGCCAATGGCAAAAAGGTGGCGGAGAAAGGAAAAGCAATTGAAGGGCAGACCTACGACGACATTGCGCACAGCGGCAGAGACGCCAGCAAGGCGCCTTTTCGCCAGCAGTTCAGCTTTGCAGTGAGCATAGCCGACCCAATTTCCGGCGTCCCGTACGCTGGTCTCGACAGCTACGAGTGCGAGGTCAAGTTGACGACTACCGCATCGGGCGGAGGCGAGACCAAATCTGTCGACTGGGGGATCACGGTCGAGGCCGCAAAGGGAAAAGTGACGAAGAATGAAGTGCGATAGTCGGTTGGAGAATTGTCTTGGACGAGGCGCATCACTCACACGATGAAGCGTCGGTCAAGAGGCTGATCGATTCGTTCGAGAATGCGCCTCTTGTCGGCAGTCTCGGTACATTGTCCCCGATCGACATAGAGGCGACGCAGTCCTTGGTAAAGATGGGAAAGGATGCTGTTCCGGAATTGGCGGCAGCACTCGGTGCGGACAAGCCCACGATCGTGATTTATGCAGCTTATTGCCTAGGTCAGATTGGAGAAACGTCGGTGTTGCCGCGATTGAAGCAGGTGCAAGACGTGTATTCGGCAAAAGAGCCGAAGGGTGCATTCGATTTCTCGGTGGCCAATACAGCCAGGCGGGCGATCGAGAGCCTCTCCGAGTCGTCTCGAACAAAGCGGGACATGACGAAGGTGCATTGTGACAACAATGCTCTCACGGGAACACGGCTGGCTAAGGATGGCCGCAGGAGAGATGAATAACAGGGGATTCAAAAGGCTGTCTTACACATGATCCGGGACTTGAGTACGACCTTGCAAGCGATCCTCAGTGATCCCTCCCTTGCTGGCTCCTTCCTGGAGCTTTCCAAGGCACAGATCGCATTTGATCGTCCCGACGACAGTTTCAAGCCGACGCAAACCACCATCGACCTGTTTCTTTTCGACCTTCGCGAAAATATGGAATTGCGCAGCAACGAGCCGAGGATCGAGCGGCTGAATGGACAGGCCGTGATCCATCGCGCCCCCATGCGCGTCGCCTGCACTTACCTGGTCACTGCGTGGCCGGTGGGTGGAACCGACCTGATGCTGCAGGAGCAGCGGCTGCTGACGCAGGCATTGCAGGTGTTCTCCACCCATCCGACGATCCCGGCCGCTTTCCTGAAAGGCAAGCTGGTGGGGCAGGAGCCGCCGCTCCCCATGATGGCTTCCCATCCTGAGGAATTGAAGAACCCGGCCGAGTTCTGGACGGCCATCGGCAACAAGATGCGCGCGTCCGTCACCCTCACCGTCACCGTCAGCATGGACGTGTTTGCGCCCGCGACTGCGCCCATCACCAAAACCGGATTGGTGCGTTTGGGCGAGCGCACGGCGGCGGACGCGCAGACGCTCATCCCGGCGACCATGATGGAGTTCTACCGGATCGGCGGGAAGGTGACTAGCGGCGGAAACGCGGTTGCCGGCGCGATAGTGGCCGTGGCTGGCGCGGGCCTGTCGGCGCGCACCGATGGGGCCGGTGAGTACGTCTTGGGCGCCATGGCGGCGGGCGCATACACGTTGAATGTGCAATCGAATGCTACGATCAAGCAAGTCAACATCACGGTCCCAGCAGCAGCAGGCAGTAACTACGACGTGCAGCTATAAGCGACGGATTTGCAAAGGAGGAAAGCATGCCACAGTATCTATCGCCGGGTGTTTATGTTGAGGAAGTGCCTTCGGCAATCAAGCCGATTGCGGGAGTGAGCACGAGCACCGCAGGATTCATCGGAGTCATCGCAGATACCATTAACCAGCCGCTGGCCAAGTTGACCGGCGCCAACGTTGGCACGGGTGATGGCACCAAAACGGTTTTCAACCTGCCCGTCTATCCCATCGACAAGGCCCACACCACGGTGAAGGTCGATGGTACAACGGCCACCGGCGTCACGCTCGCCAACGACGACACCAACAAAGTCTCTACCGTGACCTTTACGACAGCGCCAGGCAGCGGCAGCAAAATTACCGCCGACATCATGCCCAGCTTTTCACCTGTTCCCGCAGGCACGCCGAAGCTGTGCACGACATTCAGCGACTTCAAGAAGTTTTTTGGCGATTTTAGTGGCGATCCGACGCATGGCTTCCTGGTGCAGGCCGTATATGGCTTCTTCAACAACGGCGGCAGCCGCTGCTACGTCATGCGGGTGACAGCGGAAGCCGACATACCGAAGTTCCTGGTCAACTTTGAAGCGATTGACGAAATCGCCATCGTGGCCGCGCCCGGGTTGGCGCAGAATGACGCGACCGGCAAGAACACGCGGACCCAGCTCATCGCCCATTGTCAGATCCGCACCCACAACCGGTTTGCCGTCTTCGACAGTCCGCCGACGGTGGAGACCGGCACCCCGCCCGCGCTCGACCTCACTTTGCTCGACGCAAAGAATGCGAGCAGCGTCTTGCCGTCCTTCACCGACTTCGCCGCCTACTACTTCCCGTGGCTGCAAGTTTTCGATCCGATATCGAATGGACCGGTTTACACTCCACCCAGTGGGCACATTGCCGGAATCTATGCGCGCGTCGACAACGATCGCGGCGTGCACAAGGCACCCGCCAATGAACCGGTGATCGGGGCGTTGGACCTCAAATACGCAATCAGCAAGGCCCAACAGGACGGCTTGAATCCCGAAGGCGTCAACTGCATCCGCAACCTCAACGGCAACATCAGGGTCTGGGGCGCACGCACTCTGGGCGGAGACGCCAATGCCGACCTGAAGTACGTCAACGTCCGGCGCACGCTGCTCTTCCTCCGCAAATCCATAGAGAACGGCACGCAGTGGGTGGTGTTCGAGCCCAACGACCGCGGTCTGTGGCAGAAGATCACGCGCAACATCACGGCCTTCCTCACCAACGTCTGGCGTTCCGGCGCGCTGTTCGGCGCCACGGCGCAGGAGGCCTTTTACGTGAAGTGCGATGCAGAGACCAATCCGACGGAATTGCGTGATCTCGGCCAGGTGGTGACGGAGATCGGCGTGGCGATCGTTCGCCCGGCTGAATTCGTCATCTTCCGCATCAGCCAGTTCACTGCGCCGAGCAAGTAGCGAACGCCAATGGCACAGACCTACAACAGCCCGGGCGTCTATCGGCAGGAGGTGTTCCTCAGGCCTTCTCCTGTCTTGCAAACCGGTGTGCCCGGGTTTGTGGGCTTCGCCGGCCCGCCGCCCGGTGGGAATCGGCGAATCAATCAGCCGGTGGCGTTGAGCCGCAAGGAAGAATTCACCGCATTGTTCAGCAGCGCGAGCGGAAGCTTCCTTGCGGATGCGGTCGCCGGATTCTTCGACAACGGCGGCACTCGCTGCTACGTTGTCGCCGCCGATTCCAGTACAGATCCGGTCCAAGGCCTCGTGAATGCAATTGCGGCGCTGGCGCCACTGGAGGATATGGACCTGGTGGCCGTTCCAGACGCTTCGACCTTGCTGACTTCTGGCAAGGTCCCAGACAAGCCGTCCATCGCCCGCGTGCAGGCAGAGATGTTGACGCACTGCGCGCAGCAGGGCAACCGGTTCGCCATTCTAGACTCACTGCCCGGCGCCAGCGTGGATGATGTGATGGACCAATGCAAACAGCTCGTGGTTGGCCAGCAAGAACCGGTGAATGGAGCGCTCTATTATCCCTGGCTGGTCACTTCGAGCAAGCCGAATTCGGTTCCCCCGTGCGGCCACGTGGCCGGCATTTATGGGCGCAGCGATGCCAAGACAGGTGTTTTCAAGGCGCCGGCCAATGAGGAGATTTTCGGCGCGCTGGATCTGGAAACCCAAATTGACAACAGCATTCAGGACAAGCTGAACCCGGCACGCATAAATTGCCTGCGGGCCTTTCCCGGCCGGGGGATCCGTGTCTGGGGAGCGCGGACCGTGGGCTCCGTGCCTCCGGATCTCGACTGGCTCTATGTCAACGTGCGGCGGCTGTTTCTGACCGTGCGTCGCTGGATCGACTTCAACATGGGATGGGTCACATTCGAACCGAATAATCCCCGCCTGTGGGTCCGCATCCTGCGCGAGTTGACCACGTTCTTGACCAAGCTGCAGCGCGACGGTGCGCTGCAGGGAGCCACGCCCGCCGAGGCGTTCCAGGTCAAATGCGACGCGGAAAATAACCCTGCGGAATCCCGGGACCTGGGCCAAGTGGTCATCGACATTGGCTTGGCTCCCCTTTCGCCGGCGGAGTTCATCGTCGTCCGCATCGTTCACCGCGCGGGCGGCAATCCCGACAACTGAAGATCGTCTGTACTCGATGAAGGAGGAATCTTATGGCAACGGGTACTCGGGTCGATCCCTATCGTGGCTTCAATTTCCTGGTGGAGATCGACGGCATCACGCAAGGGGGCTTTCAGGAAGTCAGCGGGCTGGATGCGACCACGACCGCCGTGGATTATCGCGAAGGCGGCGATGCCAACCACACGCGCAAGCTGACCGGCCTGAACACTTATTCCGCCATCACGCTCAAACGCGGCATCACCGATTCCGACGAGCTGTGGAAGTGGCGAAAGACCGTGATCGACGGGAAACCTGAGCGAAAAAACGGCTCCATCGTGCTGCGCGATGACACGGGAGCAGAGAAGATCCGCTGGAACTTCTCAGAGGCCTGGCCCAGCAAGTGGACGGGACCGGCGCTGAGCGCCGGCACGGCCGCAGTGGCAGTGGAGAGCCTGGAGATTACGCACGAGGAACTGAAGAAAGCTTAGCCGTCTTTGATCCCGGTGCGTTCGACGGGTGATCCAGCCGGGGCGGCTCGAGGAGTTGCGAAATCGCGGCCGGAAGTTGGCCTCACGGTCGTACAAAAGGGACAACTAGGATGCTGCAAACTGAATTTCCTTTTACTTTGCCCCGAGGCTACGTGGATACCGAGGGAAACCTCCACAGGGAAGGCACCATGCGCCTTGCGACCGCGTTTGATGAGATCGCGCCGCTCAAGGACCCGCGTGTGCTCAGCAATCCGGGGTACCTGCTCGTCATACTGCTGGTGCGCGTGATCACGCGCCTGGGAACGCTGGAGCACATTAACCCGAAGACCATTGAAGGCCTGTTCGCAGCCGATCTTGCCTACCTGCAGGACCTGTACACCCGTATCAACGGCACAGGCCACAGCCGTGTGCGGGCCCAATGCCCTCACTGCCAGCAGCAGTTCGAAGTGGAGTTGAGCAGCCCGGGGGAAATTGGCGCTACCCCTTAGAGCGGCTCTATGAGGAGGTAGCGTACATTGCGTATCACTTTCACTGGCCGCACGAGGAAATTCTGGCGCTGGAGCATGCTGAACGCCAGCGTTGGATTGTCGAGATTGCAAAGATCAACCAGCGCTTCAACGACCAAGAGAGCCGACTTGGTTATTGACGCACTACCGGCCGCAGGAACAGCGGCGGTCACAGGAGGCGACTACACCTAATCATCGGGGAGAACCAACATGGGTTTGGACTTGCCGTCAGTAGGTTTGAACACGGCCTTTGCCGCACTCACCAATTTACTGGGAGTACGTTCCGATCCTTATCAGGCGTTCAACTTCCTCGTGGAAATTGAAGGCATCCTGGCCGGCAGTTTTTCAGAATGCACCGGTCTGCAGGTGGAGACGGAATACTTTGATTACCGCGAAGGCGGCCTCAATGACTACGTGCACCGTTTCGCCGGGCCGACCAAGTATCCGTCCCTGATACTCAAGCACGGTCTCACCCAGATCGATGGTTTGTGGAACTGGCACCAGGGCGTGATCCAGGGGACCATCAACCGCAAGAACGGCACCATCTATCTGCTCGATAAGATGCACATCCCGGTCATGTACTGGAACTTCAAGGAAGCCTATCCGGTGAAGTACACGGGACCGGATTTCCGCGCCGACTCCGCCAGCGTCGCCTTTGAGAGCGTGGAACTCACCCATCGCGGATTGAGCAGGCCGACCCTGGGCAGCGTGTTGGGAGCGGCCGGATCGGCCATCGCCGGCGTTGCCGGTTCGGTCAGCGTATCGTTCGGATTGTGAGGACATGACGGACTCTGAGCTCCAAGACAGGCAGACAGTCGCTTTTCCAGTGAGCGATCTGACCCGCCGCCTGCTGCGCCGGGCCACCGAGCCCATTGGAGTGATTGACGTGCGTCATCCGGCTGAGCTGCATTCCCGCTCCAGCCTCTGGCTGGGTCAGAGACTGGAACTGCTGGACAATTTGAAAAGCCGGTACGGGCTGGACCAGGGCGCAGGCGGCGCGGGGGGTACTAGTTCGCCCATTGCCGGCGGCATGTCTCTCATTGCGCCTCTCCAGAGGACGGCTGCAATGGGCACAGTTTCGAAGGCATCGTCTGCAGAGCAGTATCGCGTGAAGCGACCCAGCCGCCATGCCGAGCCTAATCCTCCCAAGCCGCTCTCGCCGGAGACGGTTACCACTCAATCAGCTGCAGCGGGCGAGATTCGGGTGGGCACAAATTCCATTCCGGCGATGCACCTGCAACGGAAGACCAGCGAAACGCAATCGCCGGTCAGCAGCAAGCCGGATCCTTCCGCTCCGCCGTTGGTGCGCGCAACGCCAGTCGGTACTTCGGGGCATTTGGACAACAAGTTTGCGCACGGGCACGACGCTTCTCTCACTGGTGGTCCTCTTCCGCAAGTCAGCGAATTGCCGCGCAGTGCCCTTGTCGCGCAGTTGCATCTGCAGCGCAAACCGGACGGTTCGACTGCTGCTGAGGAGATTGGCCCCTTCTCAACGCCGCATAGTGTCAGGCCGGCATCAACGCGGCAAGAATTGCCTGGTGACGACGCGTCCACTTTGAGCAGTCCATCGACCAGCGACCTGCATCTGCAACGCAAGGCCGACCATCCGCCTACGCTGCCGGTTGCCGCTGAGGAGATTGGCCGCCTCTCAACGCCGCAT
>Ga0137379_10007049_pt1 | contig 10660 bp, 10 predicted proteins | sample SagtaG_18_FD_104812 | JGI IMG/M metagenome (GOLD analysis project Ga0137379, IMG submission 104812) | Vadose zone soil microbial communities from Sagehorn Ranch, Mendocino, California, USA - Sage2_L_80_16 metaG | ecosystem: Environmental > Terrestrial > Soil > Vadose zone | place: USA... | reverse complement strand
TTAGGTAATACACTTGATCAAGGAAATGCAAGCGTCGATGCGGCGTGTCGTCCCTGGTCAGCCACTGTTGGGTGTCGTACGCCGAACATCAAGATCGAACTAGCCAGGAAACTGGGGCTAGGCGCCGATCCGGTGGCCAAGTTGTTCACGTGGCTGGCGGCGGTGGCCGCGTTCGCGGTGTTCGCGCTGCTGTGGTCCGCCTCGATCGCGGCGCTGCGGTGGTTCCACCACGGCGGCGGCAGCAACGAGGGCGTGTGGCCGCGGCTGCTTGCCCCGGGGCTGGCTGTCCCAGTCGGGCTGGGCGTGCTGGCGGCGATGGCGCTCAACATGGACACCCTGCTGGGCGCCGAAGCCGGATCACCGATGACCGTCGTCATCCCGGGCATCGTCGTCCTCGCCGTGGTTGCCGGGTTGTGCTGGGCCGGCCGGCTGCGGCTGCACCGGCGTGAGGTGTACGAGGGCATCGGCCGGGGACGGCCACACCGCCTGGCCATGCCGGACCAGCGGCTCGCCGATGTGAGGTTGTGACGCAATGGAAGGCGCCGCCACAATCATGGCTTCCCCCAACGACCCGGCCACGTACGGCTCGCACACCCCACGCCACGGACCGCCATCACCGTCCGCACCACCGCCGTCAGGCTGGCGCGGCGACGAGCCCGGTTTGGCCGCACCACCGCAACCGCAGCCGCAACACCGCGGTACCGCTGCCCCGGACTGGTGGAACCGCACCGAAGGCCACGCCGGCGGGTACAGCTCACCGAGTGATCGGTCGTACCAGCCCGGGCAGCAGCCCAGCGGCGGGTACGCGGGGCATCGATCGCCCGGTGGATACGGTCTCCCGCAGCAGCAGGCCGGCCCCGGCGGCGCGGCTGACGCCGCGTGGTACCCGGACCAGGCGGCGCAGAAGTACCCACGGGCACCGGTCGAAGAACCGTCACCGTTCGAGCTGGCGCTACCGGAGCTGCGCTCCCAGGTCGTCAACGCGTTGATCCGGATGAACTGGAAACACGCGAGCGAGGCGTGGCAGCGCCGCCGGCGTGACCCGCTCAGCGCGCACGCCTTGGTGTTCTTCTACGCCGAGCCAGCCGCCGGTCAGCCGCCCCGGTGTGAGTTGCGCACGGCGGCGCGGCTGTTCCTGGCCGCCGATGGGACGCGGCTGGCGATGTTGCTGTACGAGATAGTCGGCGTTGTCCGCGATCACCTCGCCGCCGGCCGGGACCCGCGTACCCACATTTTCAGCACGCACGAGCCGATGTCGACGCGCGCCCGGTACGTCGGCCTCGGCGTGTCCAGCCTGGACACGCCTGCCGGCACCTGGGATGAGGTGCAGCGCAGCGCCGGCACTGACATGGACGTCCCGGGACGCTGTTACGCCCGCCTGATCGACACCTCGACGATGCTGGTCGATCGGCTGGCCATGACCGAGTTCGGCGTGTCGCAGGTGTTGACCACCCACCCGACCTACAGCACGTCGAGGCAGCGGCAGCGTCGGTGGGACTTCGACCGCGACCTTGCCGAGTCCACTGACTTCGACCCGGAGTTCTGGACCACCTGGCACTGGCTCATCCAGCTCCACGACGTCTTCCTTCGGAGGTAGCGATGGCCGCGGACAGCACCCCACCAGTCAGCGTGACCAGCATCGACCCGGCTACCCAAGCCGAGCTCGACCAGCTGCTGGCAGCCCTGCTCGCCGCGCGGGCAACCAACATCGGCTTCCCTGCCGCCAGCGACCTGGACTTCCAGCCGCTGGCACCGTTCCTGAACCTCATGCTCAACAACCTCGGCGACCCCTTGGCCGACGGCGCATACCCGCACCACACCAAGGCGCAGGAACGTGAAGCGGTCGGCTTCGTCGCGGACCTGCTGCGCGCCCCCGCCGGCGGCCGGTGGGGGTATGTCGCCAGCGGCGCGAGCGAGGGCACCGAGCACGCCCTGTGGCTGGCCCGCCGCAGGTTTCCCGATGGGGTCGTCTACCACTCGCGTGCCGCGCACCATTGCGTACCCGCCGTCATCGATCGTCTCGCCCTGACCGCCGTCGCGGTGCGGCCTGACGAGCACGGCGAGATCGACTACGAGGATCTCGCCGGGCAGGTGAACCGCCGCCGGGACCGGCCGGTGATCGTGGTGGCGAACGTCGGCACCGCGATGAGCGAGGCAGTCGACGACGTTCGCAGGATCACCGAGACCCTCGACGGTCTTGCGGTCACCCGCCGCTGGGTGCATGCCGACGCGGCGCTGTCCGGGATTCCGCTGGCGCTGCTCGACCCGGATGTCCGGCCCGGGTTCGACTTCGTCGACGGCGCCGACTCGGCGATCGTCTCCGGCCACAAGTTTGTCGGCGCGCCGGTGCCGTGTGGGGTGCTGGTCGTGCGGAGCAACCTCGTGCCATACGCCTCGCGGGTGGCTACCTACACGGGCAGCCCGGACAGCACGCTGACCAACTCGCGGTCCGGTTTGGCCGCCCTCGGGCTGTGGCTGACGCTGCGTCGTCACGGCATCGCCGGTCTGCGTACCCGCGCCGAGCAGGCCCGGGACTTGGCTACCTACGCACACGGCCGGCTCGTGGAGATCGGCTGGCCGGCGCACCGTCACCCGCACGCGTTCACCGTCGTGCTGGCCACACCGCCCGCCGCGGTCGGGCAGAAGTGGCCGCTGGCCAGCCAGGACGGTCAAAGCCACATCGTGTGCATGCCCGGCGTCACCCGCGAGCAGCTCGACGCGTTCATCGCCGACCTGCAGGCGGCCACCACCCCGGCGGTCCCACCTACCGCTGCCGACGGCCACCGGAGTCGAGGACTCCTGCGCCGGGTCCGCACGACCGCCAACAGCACCACCGTCGCCTAGAAAGGGGCACCGATGAGCATGCACCACGCCATCGCCGCAGGTGTCGGCGCAGACCGTGACATCGCGACGACGCCGAGCGGACACGGCGGCTGCCCGGCGGCGCAGGCATACCTGCGCCGGCAGACCCGCTACCGCTCGACGCACGACCTTCCCGGCGATGGGTCGCCTGGCCCGCTGTACCTGCTCGCCAATGGCCTCGTGGTCACTCCACAGAGCCGCACCGGCGGCGGCTGGCGATGCCGAGTCCCCAACGACACGTCGGAATGGCCGGTCGTGGCCAGCGACATCGACGTCGAGACCGCCCTCACGGCGCCGGACCTCGCCGACCCGCTGGCCGGCATCGACGAGGGCACCTTCCTGACGGCGTGGCAGGCCCGGGTGCGGGGCCGGTGGCCGGGCCCGCTCGTCCATGAGGCCGCCCGGATCATCGCCGAGGAGCTGCCACGGCCCGCGCCACGGCTGGTCGACCTCGACCCGGCCGCGATTCGCCGCCTTCTGCTCGGGCTGCGCCTGCTGCGCCCGCCGGGGCTGCGGCAGCTGGTGACCAAGCTCGCCAGCTCCGGGCTGCTCGCCTGCGTCCAGCCCGGGGGCCGCGACCACTGGGGCCGGTACCGGCTCAACCTGCCGGCCATCGCATCCGCAGCACCGAGTGGCGGCGGTGCCCGATGAACCGTCTCATGACAATGATCCTCGGAGGCTCGCAGACGCCGGAGGCGCCGCCCAGCGACCGCGACCACGGGCTGGGCACCTGCCGATGGTGTCTGAACATCGTGGCCCTGAAGCCGGCCGGCTGGGTGCATCTGGCCACCGGCCACGCCACCTGCCTGGACCCACCGATGGGTGCCCCGCTCACGTCGTCGGCGCAGCCGCTACCACCCGCGCCGCAGCAATGGAGCCTGCTGTTCCCCGCAGACGCCAGCCGGGCCCGCATCGCCTGGACGCTCGGGATCATCGGCGCAAACCGGCGCGATACCGCCAGCCTCGATCGGCGGCCGACCAGCATCCCCCGGCCATGGCTCGACACGAACGCACAGCCAGCCGCGCGCAGGCAGCGACTCGACCCCTTGCCACCCGGGCGCCGGCGGAACACGTCATAGGCCGTGAACGCCTCGTCGCCACATTCCCAGCAGATCACCCACTTTGCATCCGCCTCCACGACGAACACCCACACCCATCGATCCCGTGGCCGCAGCCGCCGGCCCCTTCATACCGGAGCAACAACGTGACCGACGATCCTCCGCCCAACGGCGGCATCGACACAACCATCCCCAACGTCGCCCGGGTGTGGGACTACCAGCTCGGCGGCAAAGACAACTTCGACGCTGATCGCACCGCCGCGGACGCCCTCAACAAGGCGTGCCGGGCTGTCGGCGCACCCGACGGGACCGTGGTTGCCCGGGAGAACCGGGACTTCATCCGCCGCGCGGTGGGCTACCTGGCCGGGCCGGCCGGCATCGGCCAGTTCATCGACATCGGTGCCGGACTGCCCACCCAAGGCAACGTCCACCACATTGCGCAGAAGATCAACCCCGACGCCAAAGTCGTGTACGTCGACTACGACCCGATGGTGCTGGCGCACGCCCGCGGCTTGTTGGCCGACAACGACAACACGACGGTCATCACGGTTGACCTGCGGCACCGCGACGAGATCCTCCACAATCCTGGCCTGGTCGCACTCATCGACCTCACCAAGCCTGTCGCGGTCCTGCTCGTGGCCGTGCTGCACCTGCTACCCGACGACGAGAACCCGGCCGGCATCGTCGCCCAGCTCCGCGACGCCATCGCCCCCGGTAGCTACCTCGCCGTCACCCACGTCACCAGCGACGCCCGCCCCGAGCTAGCGGCGAAGGTCGCCGACGAGTTCGCCCGGCTACGCATCACCACCCCACTGATACCCCGCACCCGGCACGAGATCGGAGCGTTCTTCAACGGATTCGACCTCGTCGAGCCGGGGCTCGTCTTCCCCACCCGATGGAATCCAATCCGGGTGGGGGACGATCCGGGCGCGCAGTGGATGTACGCCGGCGTCGGCCGCAAGCCCACCCACGACCCGGCGCGAGTGGCGGAGTCGGGCGATCGCTGATGGACAAGCCGCTAGGTGACCGCCCGTCCGTCGGGATCGCCCGCGAGGCCGAGCCGCCACCACGCGATCCGGCCGGCCCGGACGTGGCCAGCGCCGCCAGGGTCTACGACTACCTCCTGGGCGGCGGCCAGAACTTCGCCGTCGACCGGTGGTTGGCCGAGCAGTTCCTCGAACTGGAACCGGACACCAGACTCATCGCGCGACACAACCGCGCCTTCCTGGGCCGCGCCGTACGGTTCCTGGCCGGCCAGGGCATCCGGCAGTTCATCGACCTCGGCGCAGGCCCAACCGCCGGCAACGTGCACGAGATCGCGCAGAAAATCGCCCCAGACGCAAGCGTGGTCTACGTAGACAACGACCCGGTCGCCGTGGCGCTCGGCCGAAGGCTGCTGGCCGACAATCCACACACGACTGTCATCGAGGCCGACCTGCGCCACACCGACACGATCCTGGCCCACCCCGACCTGCAAGCCCTCGTCGGCGTGCGCCAGCCCGTCGCCGTCCTAGCTGTTGCCGTGCTGCACTTCCTTCTCGACGACCCACACGCCGTCGTGGGCCTCTACCGTGACGCGGTCGCACCGGGCAGCTACTTGGTCATCTCCCACCTGACGCGGGAACACCGCGCGCAGGAGATGGCCGGCATCAGCCGCCTCGGAACCCAGGCCGGCACCCCCTCAACACCGCGAACCCGGACCCAGATCGAGGTCCTGTTCGATGGCTGGGACCTGGTAGCACCCGGACTCACCTGGACCGCGGCGTGGCGCGCGGAGCGTGAGGACCTGGCCGACATCGGCGACCCGGCGCGGTCCAACCTCCTGGCCGGAGTCGCGATCAAAACCCACTCCACGGCAGCCCGCACCACGGAACGACTGGGCATGACCGAGCCACCCGCGACCGGCCAACAGGAGCCCCACCACCCGGCTTCCCCGCCCACCACCGCCACCGTCGGCGCGGCGTTCACCCTGACCAGGGCCGGGTGACCGCCGATGGCTCGCCAGCGTTTCAGAACGTGGCAGTGGTGATCGGCTTGCCATGGCCCTGACGAGAACGATTCAGGCCCGAGCACCCCCGGGCACAGCACGTCGGCCGCGACTGTTCTGGCGCCGAGCACGGCGCGAGAACGTGCGGTCGTGCAGACCGCACGCCATCCACCGCAAACGACGCCTCTGACTGACGGACGAGGTTGCCCCACAACGAGGGCGCGAGTCCGGCACCTCCATCCCGACGAAAGGCACGGACATGCAGGCAACTCTCGACGCTGCCGACACTGAGGACGTCTTCGTCCTCGATGTGCAGGTCATCACGGACGTTCCCCCGAACGCGGCGGCGGCCCGCTGCTCCACCAACGACGGCTGCGCCTCGACCTGTGCCTCCTCCTGCGCCAGCAGGGGATGAGCAGCTAACGGTGGTGGGCCGGGGATGAGTCCTCGGCCCACCCCCTGATCCGATACGCGAATGAAAGGACGCCGATGGGAACCGGAGCCGGGCCGCTGTATCGCCACACCGGAGTCGCGTTGCTGCGCTCAGCGGTGCGGGGATCGACCGACGCGCCGGACTGGTGGCCCGAGCCGGACGATCCGCAATCGAGCCGCTCGTGGCTCCAGCGGACTTGGTCGGAGCCGGGCTTCGCCGACGCGGTTCGACAGGCCAGCCCTACCCTGGCTCACCGGGTCGAGACGATCTGTGCCGGCCAGCCCGTCGAGCCCAAACAGATCAGACGCGCAACGGTTGCCACCGCCGGGTATCTGCTGCGGGCGCTGGGGCGTCCGACCCCGTTTGGTCTGTTCGCCGGGGTCGCGCCCATGCGGCTGGGCCGCACGGCGCGGGTGCGGTGGGGCTGCGGGCATCGGCCGGTGGCTCGCGTCGACACGCAATGGCTGGCCGCAGTGATCGACCGGTTCGAGGCGTACCCGGACCTGCTGGAGCGCCTCGATGTGGCGTTCAACACTCTCGCCGTCCGACGCGGCAGCCGGCTGGAAGCACCATGCGGCCCTGGCCGGGTCCACGTGCGGTACACGGGCGCGGTCCAGGCGGCCCAAGACGCCGCCGTGGCCCCGGTGCGGTTCGGCGCCCTCGCCGACAAGCTGGCCGAGACCTTCGGTGCCGAACGGCCGGCGGTCACAGGCATGCTCACCGAACTGGTCCGGCAAGGCTTCCTGATCACCTGCCTACGCGCCCCGTTGACGAGCACCGACCCGCTGACCCACCTGCTTGACCGGCTCGCCGAGCTGGGCGCCGGCACGCTGCCCTCGGCGGTGGCGCTGGTGCGCGACCTGGCGACCGTCCGCGATGAGCTAAGCAGCCTCAACAACTGCACCCGCAACCGCGGCGAGCAGGAGGTGGCACACGCGGCGATCACCCGCCGGATGCGCCAGATCTCCACCGCGGGCCGCATCCCCCTTGCAGTGGACCTGCTGCTCGACTGCGAGGTACAGCTCCCCGAGCACGTCCCGCACGAGATGGCGCGGGCGGCGACGGCGTTGCTGCGGCTGACCCGTCAACCGGCCGGCTGGCCGGCCTGGCGCGACTACCACGCCGCGTTCTGCGACCGGTACGGCACCGGAACGCTGGTGCCGGTCACCGACGTGGTTGACCCAGACGCCGGGCTGGGCTACCCGGCCGGATACCCGGGCAGCGTCCTCCCCATGCCGCTAGACGGGCCGTCGGCCTCGGCTGCCAGGATTCCGGCGCGTTGGCCGGCGGCGTCGGCCTCCGCGACCAGGGTCAGCAGCCGGTCGCGGTTGGGGTGGGTGCGCCATGCCGTGCGGTGGGCGTCGAGCGCGGCCTGCGGGTCGCTGAGGCGGGTGGACAGCGTGCCCAGCCGGTCGGCGACCTCGGCGCTGCGCTCGCTCGGCCAGTTTGTGCTGGTCATGGCCTCCCGGGCGGCCGCGGCGGCGTCGGCGATGCGGCCGTCGCCGGTGAGCGCGTCGATCCAGTCCAGGTACGCGGTGGGCTGGTGGTCTCCGGGGCGGCGGGCCACCGTGGCCAGCCCGTCGGTGCCCGCGTGCCACACGGTGGCCTCGGTCAGCAGCCGCTGGCGGTCGCGAGCCTGGTACCCGCTGGTCTCCTCGGTGAGTACGTCGATCCAGGCAGGCAGGAAGTCGTCCAGGTCGGGCAGGCCGCTGCGCCGGGTACCGGCGATCGTGTGCAGGCTCGTGCCGGGGGCGAGGTGGCACCGGTCGGCGTACCGGTCGTAGAGCTCTTCGGCACGCTCGGGCAGCGGGGTGGTTTCGTAGACGGCCCGGAGGTAGCGGGCGACAGCCTCGAGGACATCGGTAGCGACCATGTCCGAGGCATTTTCGGATCCGCAGAACGTGCCGACCTCCTGGTCGAGGTCGAACGCACCCAGCAGCCGGCCGTACGCATCCTTGGCCAGGGCGAGATCACCAGCGAGGAACGCGTCGGCGGCCGCAGCGAACAGGTCGTCCATTCCTCCGACCCACGACTCGTCGCCCCAGGCCCGCTCCTCGTGCAGTTCGTCGTCCCATCCCCACCCCTCGAAGAACGTCCCGGAGCGCACCCGGTCGACGAAGGCGTCGATGTCGGCCAGCAACCGCGGACCGTCGGGGCAGGCAGCCAGACGCGGGCCGGGTACCTGCGAAGCCCTCGTACCGGGAGCGTGAGCGGGGAAGATTGCCAGAAATGCCTCCCGGTTGCCGGCGGGCAGCCGTTCGGCGTGGGCGACGAGAGCGGCCCGCAGGTCCTCGACGGGAATGGCCGCCAGCCGCTGCTCCAACACCGCCAGGAACTCACCCAGCCCCTGCGCGGCGGATCGGGTCGACACCGGCATGATCCTCGAGCCTCCTCGCTTTCCCTGCCTGTGGCGGCACCGTGACCCTATCGGCCGTCGGTTCGCGACCGACACCGGGAACCACGGCCGTGTCGGGGCGGACGATGGCGGGTAGCCGTGGCGGCAGGGCACAGACCGGGTCGCCGTTGGACCCCGGGGCCGCGTGGCCAGCCTCGCTTCGATGTCCTCGAACGGGCGCGGATAGGGTCGCCGGGTGGATCCGCAGCCCCTCACAGTGGAAGCTTCTGTCGATGCCGCCGGTGCGGCGCGCGTGGCCTGTGGTTGCACGATGGCCCATCAGGCTTGCGAGCTGGCGCACTGGGTAGGACGCGACGGCCGGCCGGTGACGGCCAGCCGGGTGTTGCGTCGCGCTGATGTTGCTGCCGCCGGGGCTGCGGTGGGGGTGCCGGTGCCGGCCAGGGTCCGGACCGCGGCGGATGTGTCGGCGCTGCACCGGCCGTGGAGCTTTGCCCTCGGCTCGGGATTGTTGGAGATCACCGGCTCCCTCGCCGTGGCCGGGCCTGTGCTGGAGCAGTGGCCATCGTTGGGAGACGCCCAGGTCCTCGACGCGTGGCTGGCCGGGCTCCGCGCGGTGTGCACGGCCGAGTCCGATCCCCGGTACGAGCAGGGCGTTGCCACTCTCGCGTTCGCGTTCCTGGAGGTCGTGGCCACCCGGGACTGCCCGGATCCGCGCCATCTCTGGCACCGGTTGGTCGAAGTCGTCGAGGAGCAGGAGGAAGACGGCGATCGGTCCGACCACGTGCCGTTCCATGTGCTCACCCAGTATGCGGATCCGGTGACCGGCGACCGGTTCGCCGGGATGGTTGACCTGCTGGGCCGGCTGGGGGCGGTGACCGGTGGCGGCACCCAGACGGTTGCGGCGACGGCGCTGGGCCAGTGGGCACGGGCGTACGCGCGAGCGGGTCGGCCCCGGCGGATCACCGCGGATCTGTCCACTGACGAGGTGGTCGAGCTGCTGGCCGATTGCGTGCGCCGGGGGGCGGATCCGTGGTCTGCGGTGTGGCGGTGGCTGGAGCCACGGGCGGCGGCCGACGCGGCGCGGGAGTTGCTGACGGCGGCTGCCGGGGTGTCGGCGGCGGCCCGGATCGGAGCGGGCGACGTGGCTGACGGGCTGGGTGAGCAGGCGCTGAGAGTATGGCGGGAGGCCGAGCGGATCCCGGAGCTGGGGCCACACGCCCGGGCGACGCTGGCCGCCTGGAACCAGGGGCCGCGCCTGGCCCCGGTCGACGTGCGGTGGCTGGCGGTCGAGCATGCCGCGGCCGCCCTGGAGGGTTCCGGCCCCGATGAGGCGCTGGCGCTGGTGTACGACCGGATCCCGGGTACGGACCTGCAGTCGTGCCTGGATGCGGTGGCCGGGTGTGATCACCCCGACGCCGGGCGGGTGGCTGCCGCGCTGGCCGCGTTCGTGTCCTCGGGCGTTGCCCGCTCAGTCGACCAGGTGTACCAGCTCAAGGTGGTGCTGCTGCACTGGTCTCCGCCGAGTTGGCGGAGGGCGCTGGTGCCGGCCATCGCCACGCTCGGTGACCTGCACGCCGTGATTCAGGAGCTGTTCGGGTGGGACGGTGACCACCTGCACATGTTCGAGGCCGGTGGCAAGCGGTACAGCGACCCGTTGTTCGATCTGCGTGACCTGGAGATGGGTGACGAGTTCGCGAACCGGTTGCGGGACGTGTTCACCGGCGCGACCAAGAAGATCCGCTACGAGTACGACTTCGGCGCGAGCTGGTGGCACGAGGTCACACTGGAGAAGGTTCAGGAGCGCGAACCGGGAGCGGTGTACCCGATCTGTATCGCGTTTGCCAGCGACTCCCCTGTGCAGTATCCGTCCGAGGAGGAGCCGCAGGATCCGGCGCCATTCGACGTGCCCGCAACGAACCGTCGTCTGGCCAGGATCTGCCACCCCGTTGAGGAGGATGACTAGG
>Ga0137379_10007036_pt1 | contig 10670 bp, 8 predicted proteins | sample SagtaG_18_FD_104812 | JGI IMG/M metagenome (GOLD analysis project Ga0137379, IMG submission 104812) | Vadose zone soil microbial communities from Sagehorn Ranch, Mendocino, California, USA - Sage2_L_80_16 metaG | ecosystem: Environmental > Terrestrial > Soil > Vadose zone | place: USA... | reverse complement strand
TGCTTCTCCACCGGAAAGAATCTCAGTGCGCTTGTCAGCATCATCACGGGGAAACAGCATTTGTCCTAACAAGCCGCGAATCTCTTCGTGGGCCGCTGAGGGGTCCCATTGATGGAGCCACTCAAAGACAGTTGTCCCTGGCTCGATCAGCGCTTTGTGGTCCTGAGCAAAGTATCCAACCGCGGCCTCGTGCCCCCAGATGACCTTTCCGTCGTTCAAAAATGGGCCGTCGTAGCCGCTGGTCTTGCGCAGTTCTGCTTCCGGCACGGTGGGAGAGTTCGCCAGTAGCGCATTCACCAGAGTTGTTTTGCCGGCGCCATTCCGGCCCATCAACGCAATCTTCTCTCCACGGCTTACACTTGCCGTAAAGCTGCGAATCACTGGTGTGTCGCCATACGACTTAGTGACACCTTCCACTTCCAGAATGTGCTTGCCCGACGGGCGTTTCTGTTCAAACTTCAAATACGGGCGCTGGATGTTTGACTTCGCCAGTTCGGTCACTTGCAGGCGCTCAACTTCCTTACGGCGTGATTGCACCTGGCTCGAGCGAGTGCCGGCTGAGAAGCGCGCGATGAACTCATTGAGTTGCGCAATCTTCTTTTCTCGTTGCGCATTCTGGCTTTCGATTTGCGAGTGGATCTGTGTCTTTGCGACCACCATGTCATCGTAGGTGCCGGTGTAAGTAATGATGGTTTCGTAATCAATGTCGGCAATGTAAGTGCAGACCCGGTTCAGGAAATGGCGATCGTGGGAGATGACGATCAGCACTCCCTCGAACTGATTCAGAAAACTTTGCAGCCAGTGAATTGAGTCTAAGTCCAAATGGTTGGTGGGCTCGTCGAGCAGCAGTGCTTGTGGATGTCCAAACAGCGCCTGCGCCAGCAGCACCCGGACTTTTTGTCCGCCCGGCAGTTCGCCCATCTTTCGTTCGTGCAATTCGTCTGGAATATCAAGGCCTTGCAGAAGGATGGCGGCATCGCTCTCGGCGGTGTAGCCGTCTTCCTCGCCTACAATGCCTTCCAGCTCGCCCAGTCTCATTCCATCGGCATCGGTCATCGCCGGCTTGGAATAGAGCTTGTCGCGTTCTTCCAGGGCCGCCCACAATCGCTTGTTGCCCATGATTACGGTATCGATCACGCGATAGCGGTCGAAGGCAAACTGGTCCTGCCTCAGTACGCCAAGCTTTTTCGGGCGCGCGACAGTCCCTTTCTGCGGATCGAGCTCGCCGGAGAGAAGCTTCATGAAAGTGGACTTGCCCGCGCCGTTGGGGCCGGTCAGACCATAGCGCTTGCCCGGCGTAAAGCCAGTGGAGACTTCGTCAAACAGAATTTTGGCGCCGTAGCGCATGGACACGTTACTTACTGAAATCATGATCTAAGGGAACTGCGGGGGAATTGCCCTAAGGCGCGGAACGCAGCTACTGGATTTAGGATATCACGACCCCTTCATGCATTCGATCTGACCTGCTCAGGTAGGCCAACTGACGGCAGACTGCCTTCCTCATGGCTCAAGTAGTAGTGCACCGCGGGTGTGATGATCAGCGACAGCACCATGGAAATCAGAATTCCGCCGATGACAGCAATGGCCAGAGGTTGCAGCATCTGCGAACCTGCGCCCAGCGCGAACGCCAGAGGCAGCATTCCTGCGATGGTTGCCAGAGCGGTCATTACGATCGGACGCAGACGACGGCGGCTGGCTTGCAGCATCGCTTCTTCTGCCGAGGTTCCGGTGGCCCGAATCTTTTGGTCGGCGTCAATCAGCAGGATGCCGTTCTTCGCCACGATTCCGACGACCATGATCATTCCCATGAAAGAGGAAACGTTGAACGTGGTGCGAGTGATGAGAAGCGCGATGAAAACCCCGGACGTGGAAAGCAGGGCCGAAGCCAGGATCGCAATCGGAGCGGCGAAGGTGCGAAATTCAAATAGCAGAACAATGAAGACTAGAACGATGGCGAGCAGCAGCACGAATACCAGGTCGCGAAACGATTTCTGCTCCTCTTTGTAAGTGCCGCCGTACTCCACGTGAATGCCTGATGGCACGTGAAGGCCGCTCACCGTTTTCTGGACCGCATCCATGGCGCTGCCCAGGTCGGTGCCCTCTAGCCGGCCCGTAACCATGACCACGCGCAGAAGATTTTCCCGGCGGATTTCGGTCTGTCCCGGAAGCTCTGTAATTGTCGCCAGCGCTCCGAGGGTTGCCGTGCGGCCGCTGCTGCTGGTAAGTACCGTGTCACGGACCGTTTCCACCGTAGCACGGTTATTCTTTGGAAAACGCACGCGGACGGTGTATACCCGGTCATTTGAGATCACTGGCGTCGCCGCCGGTTCTCCCTGGACGAGTGCGGTTACATCGGTCGCGATTTCTTCCGGCGTGAATCCGGCTCGGGCTGCGACCGACCGGTCGACCTGAAACGACACAGCCGGGCCGCTGATGGTGTTTTCGATTCCGTCCAGCACATCCACAACACCGTCAATTTTGCGGATCGCGTCGGCGATTTTCGGTGCCCATTGTTCGGCTACGGCCGGGTCCTGTGAAAACAATTTGATCTGAATCGGCTCGCGCTCGCCGGTGAGATCGCCGATCATGTCCTGCAGAATTTGCACGAATTCGATCTTGACAGCGGGCTCCTGTTCGACCACCTTCGCCCGGACATCTTCAATCACATCGTCAATGCCCCGCTTGCGGTCTTTCTTTAGCTTGACCAGGATGTCACCACGGGTGGCCTCAGTGACCGCTGCCGGCCCAAGTTCGGCCCCAGTCCGCCGGGAACTACTCTCCACTTCCGGAACGGACTTGATGATCCGCTCCATGTGCAGAACCATTCGGTTGGTTTCCGAAAGAGAGCTTCCTGGCGGAGTCCAGTAATCGAGAGTAAAGTCCCCTTCGTCCATCTCTGGCAACAGGTCGTTTCCCGAGAAACGGTAGCACACATACGAACTGGCTATCAGTACGAGACTCAGGCCGACGAGCCACCATGGCCTTGCCAGCGCGCGGCGCAACCAGTGCTGGTGAAAGTCAATAATCTTGCGGAAGCGGCTGCCCAGCGAAGCTTCTTCCGCCGCCAGCAACTGGGACAGTGATTCTTCTTCATCCGCCTTCTCAGTCGACTCTGAGACATGCTTCCGGATGAAGTAGCTGCTGAGAGTCGGCGTCCACGTAAGGGCCAGCGCAAGCGATGTGAACAACGAGACGCCCAGAGTTACGGCGAGTGCGCGAAAGAATGATCCGGTCACACCGGTGATCGAGATCAGAGGAAGAAACACAACCACTGGAGTCACCGTCGAACCAATCAGGGGAACCGTGATCTCTCGCAATGCGGCGCGAATTGCCTGGAGCCGTCCTTGTCCCGCGTCACGATGCAGCACAATGTTTTCAACCACGACAATCGCATCGTCAATCACCAGACCGACTGCTGCCGCAAGGCCTCCCAGCGTCATCAGATTGAAGCTTTCGCCAATGACCTTCAAAACAACGAAGGTGACCAGGATGGTGACTGGGATCACTAGCCCGGCAACGATCGAAGTCCCCCAATCGTGCAGGAAAATCACCAGGATGATCGAGGCGAGCACCACTCCCAGCAAAATCGCATCGCGCACGCTCTTGATGGAGTCACTCACAATGATGGACTGGTCGTAGAACGGCCTGATTTCGACTCCCCGAGGCAGGGATTGGCGGATTTTCTCCACTGCCTGATGCGCTTCGTCGGCGACCTCCATGGTGTTGCTGTCAGGCTGGCGATTGATGTTGAGCAGCACCGCTGGTTTGCCGTTAGCGCTGACAATCGTGTAGACGGGCTTCACTTCCGGAACCACGTTGGCCACATCGCCGATGCGTACGGGAATTCCAGCTGGCGTCGTCTTCACGGCCACTGCGGCGATCTGCTCCGGAGTTTGCACCTGGCCGCTGATTAGCCCAAGCACGAGCTGGTGATTTCGTTCGAACAGTCCGGGGGAGTCGATCAGGTTGGTGCGCTTGATCGCATCCAGAATGTCAGTCACGGTCACGCCTGCGGTGAGCAGCTTGGCGGGGTCTGGTTCGATGTGGAACTCCGGCTCCTGCCCGCCTTGAACAATCACGCTCGAAACGCCGTTCAGCCGGTTGAGCCGCGGCTTCAGTTCGTAAGTCGCCATCTCCCATAGCAGGGTCTGCGGAACCGTATCCGAAGTCAGACTGTAGCCGAGGATTGGAAAGCTGGCGAAGGTCATCCGGCGCGTGTCAATTGTTGTCGTCGGCGGAAGTTCCGGTTGAACCCGAGAGATTGCGGAATTGACATACTGTAGCGTCTGGAACATATCCACATTCCAGTTGAAGAAGAGATCGATTTCAGCAGACCCGCGGCTGGTTGTAGACCTGACTTCCTCGAGGCCAGGCACACTGTTCACTGCTTCTTCGACGGGACGCGTGACCGTGACCATCATCTGGTCAATCGGCATCACTCCGTTGTCGACAGCAAGAACAATGCGAGGAAAATTGGTGGTGGGAAAAACTGCAACCGGGATGTTGAATGCGAGATATCCGCCCAGCGCCGCCAATGTGAGGATCAAAAAGATCAGCGGCTTGGAGTGGCGCGCAAACCAGTACGAGGACTCGGGACGATTCAACTTGCCCCTCCCGCGCTACTCCTTTTCATCGTTCCCTTCCGGCTTGGCTTCAGCAGATGTGATCTTGCTGTTGTCAGGTAGGCCGTATGCGCCGGACGCGACGACCCGGTCTCCGGCTAGAAGTCCCTCGACAATCTGCACCCGGTCTGCGTCGCGGATTCCTGTCTTTACAGCCTTCTGATGCGCGCACTGATCGCCGGCCTTGGCGCTCTTCGCACACGTTCCTGCGACCATCACCGAAGTTGTTCCATCCTGCCCAGTCAGCAGCGCTGCCGCGGGCACAGTTAATGCGTCGGGGACTGAGCGAGCGATCATCGAGACTTGGACGCTTGTTCCCGGTTTCAGATGGCCGCCTGGATTCTTGGCTTGCACCCAGACTTCGACGGTTGTGCTGTTTGGATCGAGCGCGGGACTGACGACCGCTACTTTGCCTGCAATAGGCTTCTCCATCCCCGGCACTTCGATTGTGGCTTTATCTCCCACCTTCAGTAGGGCCGCGCTCGGCTGCGCTATGTGGGCTCGGGCGATTACCTGAGAGATGTCCATCACCGTCAGCAGAGGCGTTCCTGCGGCGGCCATTTCTCCGGGATAAAGAGGGCGTTCAGTGACGACGCCATTGATCGGGCTCCTGATCTCTGAGTAACTGAGTTGCGCGCTTGCCCCTTCATATTTTCCCTGTGCCGACTCAAGCTGTCCTTTCGCTGACTTCAACGTCTGCTGCTTGCCGATTGCGTTCAGGGAATCCAAATGCCTCTGAGCAATCTCGTATTGGTTGCGTGCATTGGTCAGATCGACTCCAGCCTGGTCCAGCTCTTTGCGCGGCAGTGCACCCTGCTGAAAGAGATCCTGGCGGCTGTCAAACACTTTCTGCTGTGCGTCCAGTTGCTGCTTCGCAGCCTGCGCGTCAAGTCGAGCTTTCTGCAATTCTTGGGGAAGATCGGCGGCAGTGGTGGTCTCGTACGCCGCTTGTGCTTGAGTGTAGGCGCCTTTGTTCTCCCGCGCGGCAGCGGCAAGGTCACGGTTCTCAAGCACAGCGAGCAACTGGCCCGCACGGACATGGCTTCCACGATTTACCAGGAATTTCTTCACCGGCGCGCTGATCTTAGGAACGATGGCTGATTGGGCTACGGGAAAGAGAACAGCGTCAGCAGTGACTTTCTGCTCCACAGCCGCCTTCTCCACCGGAACAATCTGCACCGGCACGACCGGAGAAGTGTCCTTCGGCTCTCCTGAACATGCGGTCATAACTGCGAGCGCAGCCGCCAGCAATACCGCCACCGCTATGCGATATAGCACCGCCGAGTTGACAGTTTGAATGTCTAGCCGGGATCGTTCCACTCAGAATTTTCCTGTAAGCGTCTGAAGATTCGCAATTGTCACTCGAAACCGCACTTGGCCATCGCCTAAAGCATTCTGCGCCAGGGTCAGCGTGTTCTGCGCGTCCACAACTTCCAGGACAGCGGCCTCGCCCGCCTGATATCGCAAGGTGGTCAGGCGCAAACTCTCCGCCGCCAAATCGGCCGATTGGCGAAGCGATTCCAGTCCCGATTGCGAAGTTCGGGCTTCACTGTAAAACGTTTTCAAATCAGCCACCATCTTGCGCTGGGCGAAACTCAATTCTACTTTGGCCTGATCGCGCTGCAGGCCGGCGCTCTTAACTTTGCTGCGCCCTGCTCCCCAACTCCAGATCGGCAGCTCGAGGGTTGCCGTGGCCGCGTAGCCCAGGTTGCGCACGTTCCTGCCGGTGACAGGATCAACTCCGTTCACCGCGAAGTGGTTTGCATCAATCCCATAAAAATAATCGAAGCCAAGAGACGGCAGAAAGCTGTTCCAGGCGACTGCAACTTCCTGGTTCGCGGCCTTCAACGACGCCAGTGCCGCTTGCACCTCCGGATTGTTCTTTCCCGCTTGTGCCTCGACCTCCTGGAATGACGGCAATGGGACGAGGTTTTCCAAATCGTCTACCGTACTGAAGTTTTCGTTAAAATTTGGAAAAATCAGCACTGCAAGCTCCAGCCGGCTGCGCTCCATTTCGAGTTCTGCATCTTGCAAGGCGCGCTGTTGCTGCTGAAGCTGGAGTTGCGCTTTGATGGTATCCGCGTGGGCCACCTCTCCCCCACGCTCCAGCTTTCCAGTCACCTCAAAAAAGTGCTGGGCTTCCCCGGCTGCCCGCTGGGCAATGGAGTACTTCCGCTGCGCCACGACCGATCCGTAATAGGCTTGCACCACCGTGACTACAAGGCCGCGCGTGGCAATCTCCGCCCGAGCCTTGGCCAGAGCCTCCTCAGCACGCGCCCTGCGATACTCAGCCACATTCAGCAATGAGATGGTTTGGTGTGCATTCCCTTCGCTGACGTACTCATGCACGCCGTTTGAGGCTATGTAGCGCCCAGTACCGGTGTCATTCCCCTGGGTGTAGAGGAACTGTGCGTTGTAGTTGACGTTCGGCAGCAGGGCAGCCCGGCTCTGCACCCGGTTCTCTCTCGCGACACCGTACTCGGTAAGCGCAGCCCGGTACTGGGGTGCATTGGTCTGGGCCCGAGCGAGAGCATCTTGCAAAGTCACGGTGAGGGGCGCTGCCGAATTGTTTGCAGTCGCCACCTGATTGGTTTCCTGTCCCGCTGCAGACGAAATCATCAGCAAAACTGACAGCACTATTCCTGAGAAAATTATGGCTCTAATCCGACCAAGGTCTCTCATGATGTCTCCGTCGCTTACCAGTTAAGAGTCGCGGTTTTCATTGTGGCACAAGTTTGTCCCATAAGGGGCTTGTCCGCAGAGTTTCGCCGTATTTGGGGCCAGGGCGATGCCCTCAAGTGCGCTATCCGCAGGGAATTGCCCTCGGTGCCAGGTAGCGAAACTTTGGCGAAAGACGTGCTTTGTTCTTTTCCGACTGGGCCCAAAGGAGTGAAACATGGTTGACCTGGAGCAAATCAAAATTACGCGCCGCGACGAGCAGGTGTTGAAGCTGCTGGTCCAGGGTTGCAGCAATAAAGAGATCGCCGCTGAACTAAAAATCAGTCCGCGCACCGTAAAGCAACACTTACGCACGCTGTTTCTCAGAGCAGGAATAAACAGGGACGCAAGCGCGTCATCCTGGCAACCGAATTTTTGAAAAGGAGCATATGAATTATGTCGCCTCGTGAGCAGTTGAGCCGCAGAGAAATCAATGTTGCGACCATGGTTTGGGAGGGCAAGACCAATCCAGAAATCGCGGCCTGTTTGGGTAGCAGTGCGCAAGTAATCAAGAACCAGCTCCGTGGCGTCTTCGACAAATTAGGGGTGTGGAGCCGCCTGGAGCTGGCTCTCTATATCGCTTCCCACGGTGGCGCCAAGTGGATGGATGCCTCAGAGGTACGCGGCGCGGGAACGGCAACCGCAGCGGCTGCGTCGTTGGGGGCGTGAATGGCGAGTCGGAAGCAGCGCTTCACGCAATGATCTGCATGTGGCGGCGCAAACTTTCCTGGCTTTCGGGTGAGATGTTTGTGAAGCGCACACCAATTCCGAATCCGGGCGAACTGCTGGCCACTTGCGCCTTCAATCGCAGCTTGGTCTCTCCCAGCCAGAGTGCGACTTCGAATTTGGTGTTCACCGGCAATGGAATCGGCATTTCGACGAAGCAGCCGCCCAGGCTCAAATCCGAAACCTTGCCCCATATCACCGGCTGCCCGACTGGGTGCAATTCCGCAGAGATTGAGCACTTCACCCGAGCGGATTGGCGTCGGTCCTTGCCGGCAAAGCGAAAGTCGTCCATCGCCCCGGACGGCAGTGGGAAGTCCCATAACGGCTTTTCCGGGGTCAGATTGAGCAGTCCAACTTCGCCTTCTCTTGGCGATCCCGGCTCGCCCGCCCATTTCACTTTGAAATGGACCTTGATCTTGCCATACGTCAACCCGATAATTTCGTCGACTTTGAGCGCGGCCCGGACGCCAGTCAATTTGGCTCCGTTCTGGCTCACATCCGCCGTGGTGACATTTTCCGAGAACATTCGGCCACCCCGGTCGGTGCCAAAAATGCGCACCGGCAACGCTAGCGGCTTTCTCGCTTCTCGACGTTTGCCCATCTACCTCAATTCCTTAATTCTTTCGGTTGCGTATGGTACTGGAGAATCAGGCATTTATCCAGATAATCTCTCGATCGGAGCAGTTAGAGACGAGACGGTGCCGGCTCTTTGGCGAGAAATGGGAAAACCATGCAAACACTTGCAGAAATGGATGGCTTGCGTCCGTAAACCTCTATTAAGCAAGCAGTTAAGCCAGTAGCTACGGCACTAGAATTGCTGAAGGTTGTTTTGACGGGATTTCGCGTATCCCGTTTTGGAAACGGTGTTAGCACTACTGGCAAAAAATTCTCCTGGGGCGAAGCGGCAATGATCTATAAGGAAACTTTTTGGATGGCCTGCGACTCGACCGAGCAGTTGCGGGCTGAGTACGGCCCATTCCACACTCGCGCGGAGGCCGAACGGGAAGCCAGCAAGCTCGGCTTCGCTTATCTTCTGCGCTACGAACATCTCATTGGCGAAAACGAAGACATCAAAGAAGTACGCTGCATCTTCATCGAACTCCAGCCGGAAGCGGCAACGCCACGCCTCAGCCTGAAACTGCATACCCGCTGCGCCAGTTGTGGCCAGGCGGCCATTCACGACCACAGCTGGCAGGCTGAGGTCTGGGCCGACATCCACGAGTTTGAGCACTCCCGCCACCGCGTCCGCCTCTTCGAGCAGACCCGGGCCGAAGGTCTAAGGGAGATCGCCGGCTGGCGCGACGCCTGCGCGTGAGTGCGGGTCACCGACAAAAGTTGGGGATACTGCTATATCGCGGAGCAATCAGTACTGCTGACGTTTGTCCGACAGGAGTGTCCGACCCACACAGGCATTCTCAAGTCCTGTCATCTGAAATTGGCCTCACCTCCCGGTAACTGGTAACATCCGGGCAAATGGCCCTTCGTCGAACTGCCTCCAAACTGATTGATGCCACGCGGAAACTGGCGCGTAAAAACCCGCCACATGATGGTCGCCCTCCCGGCGAACTGGTCATCATTACTGGAATGAGCGGCTCCGGCAAAGCTTCCGTTCTAAAGGCGTTCGAAGACCTCGGCTACTACTGCGTGGACAATCTTCCGGTTGGCCTGATCCCGCGTTTCGCCGAGCTAGCAGGCCAGTCGGCGGAAATTGAGCGCACAGCGCTGGTTGTGGACGTACGCGAAGGGCGTCAACTCGAGGAATTGCCCGCCATCATCAAGTCCGTCAAGCGGATTATCCCCACCCGGATGTTGTTCCTGGAAGCTTCCGACGCCGTGCTGCAGCGCCGCTACAGCGAGACCCGCCGGCCGCACCCGCTGGGCACCGACGCCCCCGTCAAGACTTCACTCACCGCCGAGCGCCGGCGCTTGCGTGCCATTCGCGCGCATGCTGACCTGGTGATTGACACTTCGAAATTCAACGTGCATGAGCTGCGCGCGCACATCAACGAATTGTTTCAGAAAAAAGAAAAGGGCAGGAATATCCTGGCCTCCTGCGTGAGTTTCGGGTTTCGGCATGGTGTGCCCGAAGATGCGGACCTGGTTTTCGATGTCCGCTTCCTGCCCAACCCGCATTTCGTTCCCGAATTCCGCCCGCTTACCGGACGCGATCCCAAAGTCGTGAAATACATTCGCTCTTTCCCGCAGACGCTCGAGTTCATCCAGCGCATCTCCGACCTGCTGGTTTATCTTTTGCCGCACTACATTCACGAGGGCAAGAGTTATCTAACGATTGCCTTCGGCTGCACTGGCGGCCAGCACCGCTCGGTCATGATCGCCGAAGATGTCGCCAAGCACTTGAAGAAGGCGGGCTACCGGGTAAAAGTTGTGCACCGGGACAGTCCCAAGTGAGCCGATCCATAAGAAACTTTGATTGCAGGGTAGGCTGGGCTATGATCTACCAGAGTTCCTGGCCATGTATTCCCGGTTTCCCTGGGTTTTCCGCCTGCTCCTTTCTATCTCGGCCGTCCTGAGCGCCGTCGTGCCAGCTTCGGCTGCTGAACCGCAGTGGCTGGAAATGCAATCCCGCATTTCTCAGTGGTTGCG
>Ga0137379_10007032_pt1 | contig 10674 bp, 5 predicted proteins | sample SagtaG_18_FD_104812 | JGI IMG/M metagenome (GOLD analysis project Ga0137379, IMG submission 104812) | Vadose zone soil microbial communities from Sagehorn Ranch, Mendocino, California, USA - Sage2_L_80_16 metaG | ecosystem: Environmental > Terrestrial > Soil > Vadose zone | place: USA... | reverse complement strand
TTTATGAGCACAACAGCGAAACCCGTCCTGACCATCCGATTTCATCTCACGGATGGATCGGTTCAATCATTCGTTCAAGCCGACGAGGCGACGGCCCGAAAACTCTGGGAGGGAGTTGACCCTGGGCGTCTCTTTGCGCATCCGCGCATCGTCATCGGCAGCGAACATTCCAAAGCAGTTTTCGTCTCCGCAGAAACCATCCGGGTTGATTTCCTTCAGGACTCTTTCCAGTGCTGGAAATTTCCCGGAGGATACTCCGACATCGTTGAGCTGTCTGAGGAGGAATTCCGGAAACACGCGCACCTCGATCAGCCCGCGCTGATGGTCAAACGGGAGCAGCCGACCCCGGCTGGTGATTTGCTCGTTTCGTTTGTCAAACTGCAGATGAGAGGAGGCCGTCCGCTGTTTGTGATGGTTGAGATCCCGGTGAAGCTGCCTGCCGAAAGCCAGTCCTTTATGCAGTTCATGCTGTCCAAAGCCGCGATCCACATGCGGCTGCGCGGTGGCGGGGTCGGAGTGCTGAACCTGGCAAACCTGGCCGCCTACGCGGTCTATCCGGGCGTGGCACAAATTCCAACCGACGCATGGCTCGCCGAACCCATTCGGGGCACAGCCCACTGAAAGGCCGCTGTTTCAATATGAAAACCAAACTCATTCCAACTCCGCAACTGTCCCGCGGGGTGGACAAGCTGCTGTGGATCGTCGAAGCTCGCTCACAAGCATAAATAAAATTATGGCCAAGCCTGTGATCTGGACGGTGGATGACGACCCGGACGTGCTGCGGGCTGTCGAGCGCGATCTCCGCCGGCATTATGGCGATCGTTACAAGGTCATCTCCGCCGATTCGGGCGTTTCAGCCCTCGATGCGGTAAAGCAGTTGAAGCTCCGCAACGAACCGGTCGCGCTCTTTCTTGTGGATCAACGAATGCCGCGCATGTCCGGCGTGGAATTCCTGGAGAAAGCGATCGAACTTTACCCGGAAGCGAAGCGGGCTTTATTGACCGCGTATGCGGACACGGATTCGGCCATTCGCGCCATCAACAGCGTGCACATAGATCACTACCTGATGAAACCGTGGGACCCTCCGGAGGAGCGTCTTTACGGCGTAGTCGATGACATGCTCGATGATTGGCAGGCTTCCTACCATCCTGTGTTTCAAGGCGTGCGCGTCATCGGGAACCAGTGGTCGCCTCATTCCAGCGAGGTGCGCGATTTTCTGGGGCGCAATTTTGTGCCCCACCAATGGCTCAATGTCGAAACGGATGAAGAGGCGAAGCAACTCCTCAACACGACGGGCGCCGATGCTTCGTCGCTGCCTCTCGTCGTATTTCCTGACGGCTCCTTTCTTGGCAACCCGCCTAATGCGGAACTCGCCCGCAAGTTGGGACTGAAAACAAAGGCTGAATTTCCGTTTTACGATTTGGTCGTCGTCGGCGCGGGCCCAGCCGGGCTGGCCGCGGCGGTTTATGGGGCGGCCGATGGTCTGCACACGCTGCTCGTTGAACGTGAGGCTCCCGGTGGACAGGCGGGCCGGAGTTCTCGCATTGAAAACTACCTCGGTTTTCCAATGGGACTCAGCGGCAACGATCTTGCGCGGCGTGCCGTCGCACAGGCCCGGCGATTTGGTGTGGAGATTCTGACGCCGCAGGAGGTCAGGGGCGTTCGTATTGAGGGACCAAGCCGCGTGCTGGCGCTGTCGGATGGAGTCGAGATCGGGTGTCGCGCGCTGCTGATTGCCACCGGCATCGCTTTCCGAAAACTGGACGCGCCCGGGTTGGACCGATTGACGGGCGCCGGGGTGTACTATTATGCACCGATGTCCGAAGCCTTTTCCTACCGGGACGGCAATATCTACATCGTCGGCGGGGCAAACTCTGCGGGCCAGGCCGCCATGTATTTTTCCAAATTTGCCCGTCACGTGACGATGCTGGTGCGCGGCAGTTCTTTGTCCGACACGATGTCGCAATATCTGGAGAACCAGATCGCTGCCACGAAGAATATCGAGGTGAAACTGAACTCCAGTGTCATCGCAGTGGAGGGCATTGACCGCTGTGAGAAGATCACCATTCAGAACAACACAACGCGCTCAACGGATACCGTGCCCGCCAGTGCGCTGCTGATTTACGCGGGTGCTGTGCCCCGGACCGATTGGCTCGCGGGGATGGTCGAGCGCGATGCGCAAGGTTACCTGATTTCAGGCCAGCACCTGATGCTTGAGGGCAAACGCCCGACCGGATGGACTGTGGACCGCGATCCGTTCTACCTGGAGACCAGCGTTCCGGGCATCTTCGTAGCCGGCGATGTGCGTCATCGGTCGGCCAAAGGCGTCACTTCCGGAGTGGGCGAAGGGGCGATGGCCGTGAAACTGGTTCATCAGTACCTCGGTCTGGTTTAGTTATGAACGCGAGCGAGCTCAAGGAAGTCCGTTCCACCCCGCTGTTTGCCGTGCTGAGCGACGCACAACTGGGATGCCTGGACGGAGGACAAGTAATCGAGGCCCCTGTCGGCACCGTGCTGGCGTCCGAAGGAGAGCGGACTGGTTTGTTCCATGTCATCCTCGAAGGCGAAGTTCGCGCCTCGCGCACGTATGATCGCCAGTCAATCCTTTTGGGCGTCAACAAACCCGGAAACTTTCTGGGCGAAACCATGCTGCTGCTGGACATACCTTGGGTTGCGACCTGCCGTGTGTCCAAACCGGCGCGATTGTTTCGGCTTAATGAAGAGAGCTTCTGGCGGATGCTGACGAGTTGCCAAACTGTCACTCGGGAGATTTTTCGCTCTGCTTCGAACCGCATGCGGAACTTTGAGGGTTACTCCCAGCAACGGGAAAAGCTCGTTTCGCTCGGCACAATGGCTGCGGGGTTGGCGCACGAACTGAATAATCCGGCGGCAGCCGCGCGCCGGGCCGCCGCGCACTTGCAACAGACCACCGACAAGGTACAATCCTTTCTCTGCCAACTCAGCAAAGCTCTCGAATCTGAACATTGGCAGTATCTGCTCAATGCCGCGCAGGAGGCTTCGGAACGGAAGGCTCCCGAACTCGACCACCTCGCACGAAGTGACCATGCGGAATCCGTAGCCGGCTGGCTTGACGCCCACGGTGTGGCTGGTGCCTGGGATCTCGCCCCTACCTTGGTGAACGCCGGATTGGATTCAGCCTGGCTGGCCGAATTGACGGACAAGCTGCCGCCGGCAAGCCATGCGGATGCTCTCGGTTGGCTGGAAGCTCGCTTAAATCTCAAATCTCTTGTCAGCCAGGTGGAGCAAAGCACCGCGCGAATTGCGGAACTGGTTAAGGCCGTCAAATCCTACTCGTACATGGATCAGTCTCCGATGCAGGAGGTGGACATCCACGAAGGCATTGAGAGCACTTTGACAATGCTGGGTCACAAATTGAAAAACGTGACGCTCGTTCGGGCATTCGATCGTTCCGTGCCGCGTATTATGGCTTACGGCAGCGAACTCAATCAGGTTTGGACCAATCTGATAGATAACGCGATTGATGCCGTCAATGGCGCCGGCAAGATCTGTGTGGGCACCACCCTGGAAGATGACCAACTGGTCGTCGAAATCGTGGACGACGGTGCCGGCATTCCTCCGGAGGTCCAGGCACACATGTTCGAGCCATTTTTCACGACAAAATCAGTCGGCACAGGCACCGGTCTTGGCCTGATCATCAGCAATCGCATCATCGGCGACCGTCATGGAGGTGAAATTGAATTTGAATCCCGGCCCGGCGAAACCCGTTTTAAGGTCCGGCTTCCCGTGAACCGCAAGCAATGAACGAAACCAGTCAATTTCTCATGCGACATGGGCAGCCGCTGGTATTTGCGGCCGTCCTGATCGAGCAACTGGGGGTGCCGATTCCAGCCGTTCCCTTGCTCTTGGCTGTCGGAGCGCTATCCGCCCTGGGGAAATTCAGTCTGGCTATGGGGATCGTGGTCACGATGATTGCCTGCCTGATCGCTGACGCTTTTTGGTTTTACCTGGGCCGGTATCGGGGCAATAGGGTTTTGGGCTTTCTTTGTCGAATGTCACTGGAGCCGGACTCGTGCGTTCGCCGAACCCAGAACGTGTTCACGCGATTCGGTTTGCGCGGCGTGGTCGTGGCAAAATTTGTGCCCGGTATGAGCACGGTGGCGCCACCGCTGGCTGGAATGTCCGGAGTTCATGTCGGACGATTTCTCCTCGCTGACGGGTTCGGTTCGCTGCTCTACGGAAGTACTTTTCTTGGCCTCGGCTATGTTCTCAGCAGCCAAATAGAACAAATCGGCGCAGCCATTAGCGAGATCGGCGGCAGCGCGCTGGATCTGATCGTCGTCCTGGCGGGGTCATATATTGCCTACAAATTCTGGCAGCGGCGGAGCTTGTTGCGAGAATTGCGCACCGCGCGGATCACTGTGGCTGAATTGCGTCAGAAGTTGGATGCCGGTGAGAATCCGGTCATTCTCGATATGCGGTCCAAGGTGGAATTGGAACGGGACCCGTCGGTCATTCGAGGAGCGATCCATCTCATCCTGGATGAAGTCGAGAAGCGCCGCCACGAATTCCCACACGACCGGGACATCGTCGTCTATTGTTCCTGCCCGAACGAGGCCACCGCTGCTCGAGTCGCGCTGTTGCTTCAGCGGCATGGATTCACACGCGTCCGACCTTTGCTGGGAGGGATAGATGCGTGGCGAGAACAGAATTATCCCATGGAACGGCCCGCCTCCATCGTCGTGAGCGCCCTGGCGCCTGGGGGAGCAAGTGCAGAGGCAGCCCCACTGCGAGCGGCGTCGACTCCACCTTTAGTCCGCGAGGAAAGTCAGCGCACAAAAGACGGCGAAGGAACGACCACATGAAAACCACACCTCACGTTGGAGTCCCACACGCAACAAAGGGGTTGAATTGGACAGAATGGCCAGAGCCTTTAAGCATTGCTTTAGCCCCAGCGAAATCGCCATTCAAGCTTGAGACACAAATTCTCATAGTCGCCACGGCCCTTTTCTGCCTGACCGGGTGCAAAGGCAAACGTGAGGCTGCTCCTCCAGCGCCACCGACTGTCGAAATCGCTGCCGTGACGCAAGCTGATGTGCCGATTTATCACGAGTGGATCGGCGTATTGGACGGATTGGTGAACGCGCATATCCGAGCGCAAGTCACCGGCTATCTGGTGTCTCAAAATTACAAGGAGGGCGACCCGATAAAAAAGGGGGATTTGTTGTTCGAGATTGACCGGAGGCCTTTTAAGGCGGCGCTCGACCAGGCCAAAGGGCAGCTTGCGCAGGCCGAGGCCAAGCGCGGCAAAACGGAGCTGGACGTAAAACGCTACGCTCCCTTGGTGAAGGACAAAGCGATCAGCCAGGAGGAGTACGATGACGCCGTGCAGGCGAATTTGGAAGCCGAGGCCGCAGTCGTCGCCGCCAAGGCGCAGGTCGAGCAAGCGGATTTGAATCTGGGATTTACCCGCATTGTATCACCGATTGATGGCATCGCGAGCATAGCGAATGGGCAGATTGGTGACCTGGTCGGGCCGACCACGGGTGAATTGACCACCGTTTCGACGGTTGATCCAATCAAGGCCTACTACAACGTCACCGAACAGGCTTATATCAACTTCACAAAACTATTCGCAACCGAGAGCGACCGGTATGCTCGCCTCGGGCAGTTGGAAATTGAGTTGATCCTGGCCGATGGCGCAGTCTATGCCCACAAGGGTAAAATCTACGCGGCCGATCGGCAGATCAGCCCGACCACTGGAGCGCTCAGAGTCGCAGCGCTATTCCCGAATCCAAACGCCGCGCTTCGTCCGGGTGAGTTCGGGCGCCTCCGAGTTCAATTCGACGTGGCAAGTGGCGCGCTGCTCGTGCCGCAACGCGCGGTTATGGAATTACAGGGCAGCTATCAGGTCGCCGTGGTGGATGCGGAGAACAAGGTCCACATTCAGCCGGTGCGCCCTGGCGAGCGGAGCAGCACAATGTGGATCATTCAGGAAGGTCTCAAGCCCGGCCAGCGCGTCGTGGTCGAGGGAATACAGAAGGTTCGTGAAGGGGCGGTTGTGAATGCTACCAATGCCCCGCCGGAGCCTGTCGCTGCTTCAACTCCTGCTCGCCCAACGAAATAGGCCAAATGTCTAAATTCTTCATCAATCGTCCAATCGTCGCGATGGTGATTTCCATCATCATGGTCATTGTCGGCCTGGTGACGCTGCTGGGGCTGCCGGTAGCACAGTTTCCCAAGGTCGTTCCACCCGAGATTTACATCCTGGCAAATTACGTTGGGGCCGACGCGCAGACCATCGAGCAATCCGTGGCCACGCCCATTGAGCAGCAGATGAGCGGCGTGGACAACATGAACTACATGTATTCGATCAACGCCAACGACGGCACGATGCGCATGTTCGTCAACTTCGATCTCGCCACCGACCCCAACATTGACCACGTGCTGACCCAGTTGCGCTATGCCCAGGCCGAATCGCAACTGCCGGCCGACGTGCGCAACTACGGTGTCACCGTCCAGAAATCCCTCACCGCTCCTTTCATCATTATTGCCCTCAACTCGCCCGGGGGGACGCGCGACGCAGGGTTCTTGGCCAATTACGCCTACATCAACCTCAGCGACGAGCTCAGCCGGGTGCCGGGCATTTCGCAGGTGCAGATCTTCGGCGCCGGGCAGTATGCGATTCGGATTTGGGTAAAACCGGACCAACTGGCCAAGCTCAATATCACTGTCCCTGAGGTCATCAACGCGGTCGGCAGTCAGAACAACGTAAACCCGGCCGGCAAGCTCGGCGGTCGGCCCAGCCCGCCGGGACAGCAATTCACCTACACGGTCCGCGCGCAAGGCCGGCTCGCCTCGGAGGACGAATTCGCGAACATCGTTCTGCGCGCCACACCGGATGGCTCCATCGTGCGGCTGAAGGATGTGGCCCGGATCGAATTGGGCGCGGCGGATTACAACGTGATGGGTCGTTTCGACTCGAAACCAAGCGCCATTCTTGCGTTGTATCAACTACCCGGGTCCAATGCGATCGAAGCAGCCAAGGCGGTCGAAAAGCGCATGGCGGAGTTGAAGCGACGGTTCCCAACAGATCTCGATTACCGGATCACCATTGACACGACCAAAGCGGTCACGGAAGGAATCCGCGAAATTGGCAAAACGTTCTGGGAGGCGCTGGCTCTGGTGATGCTGGTGGTATTTGTGTTCCTGCAGGGTTGGCGGGCGGCGCTGATTCCCCTATTGGCGGTGCCAGTGTCTCTCGTTGGAACGTTTGCCGTTTTCCCTTTGTTGGGCTTTTCCATCAACACCTTGTCTCTCTTTGGGCTCGTGCTCGCCATCGGCCTTGTGGTCGACGACGCCATTGTGGTCGTAGAGGCGGTGGAACATCACATTGAGGAGGGGATGCCGCCCAAAGAAGCCACCTTAAAGGCGATGGAGGAGGTTTCGGGCCCGGTGATTGCCATCGCCATCATTCTATCTGCCGTCTTCCTTCCCACGGTTTTCATCCCTGGAATCACGGGCCGGCTCTATCAACAATTCGCAGTCACCATCGCGGTTTCGGTTCTCATTTCCGCCTTCAACGCGCTCACCCTGAGCCCGGCGCTCTCGGCTTTGCTCCTGCGGCCGGCGCAAAAGGCCAAAGGCCCGCTCGGTTGGTTCTTCGCACGGTTCAATCGGATTTATGGCCAGACCGCTGATGGATACGTCGGCGTTTGCGGCGCGTTGATTCGCAAATCCGGGTTCAGCCTGTTGCTGCTCGGCTTGTTGGCGGTGGCGGCCGGCCTCCTGGGCAAGACGCTGCCCTCCGGCTTTTTGCCGGAAGAAGACCAGGGATATCTCTACGCCAACGTTCAGCTTCCATTTGCAGCGTCGCTGGAGCGCACGGTGGGCGTTTGCCAGCAAGTGGAAGACATGGCGCTGGCGACTCCAGGAGTCCGGGATTGCACCACGGTTGCTGGCTTCAGCCTGCTGAGCTTTTCACGCAATACCTACAGTGCATTTATCTGGTTGAGCCTGAAGGATTGGCGTGAGCGCACCAAGCCGGAGGAGAGTTACGAGGCGATCAAGACGCACCTGAACCAAGAGCTTTCCCATATTCCGGGCGCGATCGCGTTCGCATTCCCGCCCCCCGCCATTCAAGGCGTCGGCACCGCCGGCGGGTTCACCCTCATTTTGGAGGACCGAGCCGGCAAGGACATTCCGTTCCTGGCGGCCAACGTCAGCAAGTTCATAGATGCGGCGCGCAAGCGCCCGGAGATCGCTAGCGTGAACACGACTTTCCTGCCAAGTGTGCCCCAGCTTTACGCGAATGTGGACCGCGACAAAACCCTCAAGCAGGGTGTGGAGCTGTCGGAGGTTTACAAGACGTTGCAAACCTTTATGGGGGGATATTTCATTGACTACTTCAACCGCTTTGGCAGGCAGTGGCAGGTCTATGTGCAGGCCGAAGGCGACTACCGGACTCGCGCCGAGAACCTCGGCTTGTTTTATGTGCGCAATCGCGACGGGGAGGCGGTGCCGCTGGGGGCGCTCACCTCTACCAAGCCCATCTCAGGCCCGGAGTTCACCCTGCGGTATAACCTTTATCGCAGCGCACAACTCAATGGCGCCGCCGCTCCCGGCTACAGTTCCGCGCAAGCGACCAAGGCGTTGGAGGAAGTCTTCGCTCGGACCATGCCGCCGGAGATGGGTTTCGATTACCTCGGGATCTCCTTTCAAGAACAGAAAGCCCGGCAAGGCGTTCCGCCCGCGGCGATTTTCGGTCTCTCGTTAATCTTCGTGTTCTTGATTCTGGCGGCGTTGTACGAAAGTTGGAGCCTGCCATTCAGCGTGCTGCTGGGCACGCCCGTCGCCGTGCTCGGCGCTTTCGCGGCGCTGTGGTCACGTCAGATGGTGAACAACGTTTACGCGCAAATCGGTTTGGTCATGTTGATTGGACTGGCGGCCAAGAACGCCATTCTTATCGTCGAGTTTGCCCGGCTGGAGTACGAGAAAGGCAAGCCAATAATCGAAGCCGCCCTGACCGGCGCCCGCACGCGCTTGCGGCCAATCCTCATGACGTCCTTTGCCTTTATCCTGGGAACCCTTCCTTTGGGGCTCGCGACCGGGGCAGGAGCGGTGTCCCGGCGCATTATTGGCACCGTGGTCATCGGCGGAATGCTGGCGGCAACCGTTATCGCTGTTTGCCTCATCCCCGTTACTTTTTATGTTATCGAGAAGCTGGCCACCCGCGCAAAAAAGACCAAACCGACTCCAGAAATCGGTTCGCCTGGCGCCGCTGCTCTTGGCACGCGTAGCCCCGATTGATGGTATGAGCAAACACCAGACGCCAAGCCTCCAAGCCCAAAACCAAGAGACAACCGCGCCGGGCTGCTTGGGATTTGGAGCTTGTTGCTTCTCTGGATCTTGGTGCTTAGTGCTTGTTGCTTCTCTGCTGCTTGGCGCTTCGATCTTGGTGTTTTCAGAAGGTTGCTCCGTCGGCCCCAACTACAAACGACCAGTTATTGAATCGCCCGTAACATTTCGCGGCGATAGCGCTCCCACGAACGCTTCGTTCGCCGATCTGGATTGGTGGCAAATCTATCAAGACACCACCCTGCAGGCTTTAGTTCGCGAAGCCCTGACCAACAATTATGATTTGCGCGTTGCCGCAACTCGGGTGGAGCAGGCCCGCGCGATCGCCATGCAAGCGCGATCACAGTTCGTTCCGAACCTTAACTACAACGGCGCAGTCAGCCGCGGGCGCAATGACGCATTCGGGTCAGCCTTCCCAAACAACGGCGCCACCGCAAGCTCAGTATCAGCAACCCTCAATGCCTTTTGGGAGGTGGACCTCTGGGGCCGCGTCCGGCGCCTCAATGAATCCGCTCGCGCCAAATTGCTGGCCTCCGAGGAAGCCCGGCGCGGCGTTCGGCTGAGCCTGCTGAGCGAAGTCGCGGCTGATTACTTCCGGTTGCTCGATTTGGATCAGGAGTTGGAAATAGCTGGCCGCACCACCAATTCCTTCACCGACAGCCTGAGAATTTTTAGCCAACGCGTCGCAGGCGGCACGGCATCCGCATTGGAGGCCTCGCGCGCTGAAGCCGCCCTGGCTGACGCTGCCGCCGCGATCCCGGCGATCCTGGACGAAATTTCCAGCACAGAAAACCAGCTTTGCCTGCTCTTGGGGCGCACTCCCGGTCCGATTGAGCGCAGGGGCCCGCTCTCCGACACCGTGATGCCGCCGCGCATTCCGCCGGGTCTGCCTTCATCCCTTTTGGTACGCCGACCGGATGTGCGAGAGGCCGAGCAACTGTTGCGTTCCGCCTACTCCCAAATTGGCGAGTCCGTCGCCGAGTTCTTTCCCAGGATTGGCCTGACAGCGTTCCTGGGGAAGGTCAGCCCGGAGCTGTCAGCCTTTACGCTGGGCAGCGCCAACGCCTGGGGCGTCGCCGCCGATGGAACCGGGCCGCTCTTTGAAGGAGGCCGCTTGGTGGGACAGTACCGCCAGGCAAAGGCCGCCCGGGACGAAGCCCTGCTCCGCTACCGGCAAACTGCGCTCACCGCCTTGAGCGACGTTTCCGACGCCCTGATCTCGCGCGAGAGACTTGAGGAAGTTCGCGAGCAGCGGGCGCGGCAAGTAACCGCCTTGGAAACAGCCGTCAAACTCTCCTCGGAACGGTACACCGCCGGGAAAGCAAGTTATTACGAGGT
>Ga0137379_10007031_pt1 | contig 10675 bp, 10 predicted proteins | sample SagtaG_18_FD_104812 | JGI IMG/M metagenome (GOLD analysis project Ga0137379, IMG submission 104812) | Vadose zone soil microbial communities from Sagehorn Ranch, Mendocino, California, USA - Sage2_L_80_16 metaG | ecosystem: Environmental > Terrestrial > Soil > Vadose zone | place: USA... | reverse complement strand
TCTCGACGCGGAGATCGAAGATATGCGGAAGAAGATGGAGAAGTTCCGCCGAACCGACCTCGAAGAGGCCAAGGAAGGCGAAGAGGAGAAGACCGAAGAAGGAAAAGACCGCTACATAACCTAGCCTACAGAACAGGATGCGTATTGCAGGAAGCAAGCATCGAGCAAGACGGAAGAGCTCACAAGATCAATCTCCTTCAAATGGATAATGCAGTGCTCTCTTTCTGTTTTGAAGGCACGATGAAGATAGGAACGCTCGCCATCTCCACACCAGGTCTCAGAGATGGTGCAGTTGGAACATCATCTGTACTTCTAGGCGGAAAATATCTGATCGCCGCCCGAGCCCTAGCAGAAAGATCCGCGGCAATCTTCAACAAGATGAGCCTCGTCTCCCTCAACACAACCCTGGCTGAGGGGGAAGCGCTTCGACTCTACTCGTCCCTACTCGACAAGGTCAGAGCCAAATAGAATCTTATCATCCGTCGCAATCAGAGATTGAACAAGAAACCAAGGGTAATCATGATAACAGTGGCGGAAAGAATGAGCGCCGCCATCACGTCGTCAGACTTTCGACGCTCATCTCACTGTCACTGTCAACCTTATGATGGATATAACTGTAGCTATCCACGGAGAGATTTTCGTAGGACCCTTCCCCATTATTTCTCACCGTCAACCTGGAACCCCCGGTCTATCGTTAATCCCGATGTAACAGTGAGGCCCCAGGCTGATCGTCCAAGACGCTTTAATAGGATGAAGTTTCGATCACAAGTTGATAGTCGCGTGGCTTCTGCCCGGGAGAGTCTGTTCTAGAAATTGTCGAAACTAGCGCCAAGCGTTCAGCTTAGTTGCGGGAGCCTCTTTGGCCTCGGTCCCGTTGTGCCCAGTAACCCATTCCGGAACAATGACTGCTCTGATCAACTCCTGGATAGATATGCCCCTGCGTTTAGCGATTTTTTCTAGCTCCTTGTATATTGTATCATCGAGTGTTTGCATGAACTTTGGCAGAGCGAGCACCACGGTTTCTGAGGATATCATCATCATTTCGAGGGTTGCGATTTAGTGCTGATGTAACTTTGAGAATTCTCCAGCAGTGACAATAACTGGGAGCAAGCGAGACGACCCGGCTAGTATTAGATTTTGGTTGATGTAGGAGTTTCTCCCAGAACCTGTCGCGACGCGGATTCGACTCTCGACCGATACTCTTCTCTTGTGTAGACTCTCACAAGATTCATGAAAGTTCTCAGGACGCCGATGATCCTTGAGACCTCAGAGAGTTGTACGATCTCTTTCTTACCAGTCCGCCCCCGTCTAAACACTGGTATATCGAGAGGTTGTATCTCGACAGCATTATGATAGGGCACCGATGGAAGGCTTGGTACATCGATCACCACATCTTCCACGCTGATCTTGGCCTTCCTCGCGAGCTCAGCCTCGATATCCTCCCGAACGCTATCCTTCGTGATGACATTCGATAGAAGTTCTTCTTGAGCGTAGACTGTCTTCTCGTAAGCGCACTTCAGCAGCCGCCTAGCTTCTAGGTCTTGCATTATTTTGCGGGACTTTTTACACTCTCTCAGGTCAGTCCAGACTTTGTAGTCATCGAGTCGAAGATAGTCGTTAGGCTGGTCGAAGGACAGAAGGTTGAGCTCGTCCTTCGCGGCTTCGAGCGCTCGAACTATCATGATCTGGACCGCTCGCGATGCTCTGTGGAAGTAGATTGTCCTAAACGATTCCAGCCTAGCTAGAAGGAGGTTCTCAAGAGTGGCTACAGCTCTGCCGTCTACGGAGAGATTTCCATTGATCACGTCCATTGTGTAGAGTAGTCTGTGAACGTCCACCGAGCCGTATCCAGCGCCTGTGTGGAATGAGTCGCGAACGACAAAATCCATCTTATCCACGTCGACGCTGCTGCTGATGATCTGATCGAGATACGGCCTTTTCTTGTCGTTGAGATGTCCGACGGCAAGCAGTCCTAGCTGGCGGGGGCTGAACCCGGCCTTGTCAAGCTTGTCTGCGACTTCTGTCTCGTTTACAAGCCAGGGAACAAAATCCTCGTGGGTCTTCTTTAGATGCCGGACCACGAGCGGCTCAAACACATGCGAGAAAGGGCCATGTCCAATATCATGCAAGAGACCAGCTAGACGCATCTGTTCTCTGTCATGAGTGTCAAGACGAACCGGAAGAACATCAGACAAAGCTCCAGCGAGGTGCATTACTCCGAGGACATGCTCGAATCGAGTATGGTTTGCTGCAGGATATACGAACTCGGAGCCTGCGAGCTGTCGTAGCCGGCGAAGCCTCTGCACTGGCCGAGTATCAACAATGGACCTCTCCGTCTCGTTTAGGCGAATGTATCCATGTATTGGGTCTTTGATGAAACTCCAGGCGTTAGGCATGACCATCGCAGTGTGACGGCTCTGCCTATTCTAAGCTTCCACCGAGAAACGAATGAGCAAACCGACACACTCCAGGCCCATACCTCAATCTTGCCGCAAACCTCTTGTGTTCATCCAGCTCCAAGCTGGTCGTTAAGTATCAACACATTCAAACAAAGAGCATCTAGCTGCGCTGGGAACTTGGTCCAAGTTTCGATTGAACAGCTCACCAAACACTATGGTGCCCTCGTCGCCCTAGACAACGTCTCCCTCAAGATCAACTCTGGCGAAGTTTTTGGTCTGCTAGGTCCAAACGGAGCAGGAAAAAGCACACTTCTGAAAACAATAGTGGGTATTCTAAGACCCACCAGCGGAACCATCAAACTCGACGAAACAGACATCGTCACTAATCCTGAGAAGGCGAAGCGAATGATCGGATACTTGCCCGAGAACCCGTCACTTTACACTGGACTAACAACCCAGGAATTTCTCCAGTTTGTTGGAAAGATCCGCGGAGTGGATGATGACCTCCTCGACCGGGAGATTTCAGGGTCGCTGAAAAGCTTCAGCCTGGAAGACAAACGAAACAGTCTTGTCGGGAGCCTCTCTAAAGGTATGAAACAGAAAGTTGCACTCATCGCGACGAGCCTTCATAGCCCAGATCTTCTAGTACTAGATGAGCCGTTGACCGCATTGGATCCCAAGACGCGAGTCTCCGTGAAGGACTGGATAGGCTCACAGACCAATAGAGGTGTCACAACCATCTTGTCCACCCATGATCTGGATGTTGCTCAGACCCATTCTGAAAGAATCGCGATCATCGACCATGGAAAAATAATCGCCGTCGGAAACCTGGACAGTCTTAGGAAGATGGCGAACACAGAAAGCGACGCGCGACTCGAGGACGTTTTCCTACGGCTCACTGCAGAGAAGGGCGAAGACTCGATTCTGAAGTGACTCTCTCTTGTCACTGAGCACCATAGGAGTCCTTGTTAGATACTGGATCAAGGGTCGATTCACAAAAGCTACCCTCGCCGGGTTAGCTGTCGGCGAAACATTTTCGATAATATTCGTACTGTTCGGCAGCTCTACCTTTCTCTCGTTTTCGAACAAGGTGGGCTTGACAACCGGACTCTCGGAGGTGGCCGGCAGCCTGCTACTAGCTCTGTATCTTGTGGGATTGATTCAGAGTGGTTTCAATGGAAGCGGTCTTCCCGTAAGTTCTAGCGACGTGGACTACGTGTTCACGTCGCCCGTTCCACCTCGTGAAGTGTTCGGCGCGAAGGTCCTTCTGAACTCGCTCACGACTGTCTTGTTCGGTTTTCCCCCCATCATGGTGCTCTATCTACGATTTGCAGCCTACTATCACACGCCCTGGCCGGTTGCAATACTTGCTGGTGTCGTGACGTTAGTCTTTCTTGTAATCGGGCTTTTGTTGAGCGCGGATATTACTATCTCGCTTGGCCGTGGAGTTGGAGATAGGAGGAAGGTTTGGAGGAACCTCTTCATCATCCTAGTCCTTGTCGTCAGTCTTCTACCCATCACTCTGCTAATTCCAGAAATTCCTCCTGTCATAGCTGAAGCTGCCAGTGTTTTACCCAACGGGCTGGCTGCGACGATAAGCGTGGGACTCGTGAGCGGAACGTCAGGGATTTCAGCCGATATCATCGACTTCGTTCTCCTTCTGGTCTGGTTGGCGGGCTTCCTCATTCTCGGTGTGAGATTGTCCCGGGGCCACTTCTACGAAGTGCTGGAGGTAGCGGTGCCAGGCCTTGAGAAATTCAATGAACCTAATCAGAGGTCTCGTTTAGACTCACGCGGACGCTCGCTCTGGTCGGTGGTGAGAATGAAAGAGCGGATTCTGATCAGTCGGACCCGGGAGGCTAGAGCCCTGTTCGTTAACGCCATGTTCCTGTCCGGGTTTCTCGTCATCTACGCGCTTTCTGGATCGTTCCAGTCTTCTCCGACCTCGTTTCTTTTCATACTCTTCATCATCGGATCGTTTGGGTCTGGGACTGCTTCGAGATGGATTGAGAAGGAGCGATTGTGGATTTTGAAATCCTCGCCGGTTAGTATGAGGCGTTATGTGAAGGAGGTTTTTCGTGCTAGAATTGCGCCGTTGCTATTCTACCTCACGCCTGTCACGGTTGCTGTGGGTGTTCCGTTGGTGCTGAGCGAGCTTGGTGAGCCTTCGCTATTGTTGGGAGTGGTTCTAGCTCTGCCGGGGGCGCTGGAGATTGCGTCTATCACGATGGCGGGTGGAATGTATTTCGCGTCGAAGTATGGTCAGAGCTCCACTGATGATATCTTGTCGTCTCAGGCGCAGGAATTGGCGGATGTTAGACGGTTCTTGTTTCAGACTGTGATCAATTTGATAATGATATCGCCTTTGATTTTCCTCGTGCTTGTCTCTGAGACGCTGGCAACGTCTGTTGGAAGAGGTAGTCTTCTGGGTTTAGCGGTCGGTCTCGTCGTTGTCTCGCTTGTGTTTTCCGGGTTTTCGGTCAACCTTCTTTTGAACAAGGCTGGGGATGCGGTCAGCCGACGGGAAGACTTCTAGGAGTGTTGGTTCTGTCATGTGAGATCAGATCGTATATTTTTTTTCTGAAAGTTAGCATTTCAAGCTCAACTTTGGTCATGTGCGTGGCTAAAATCTCCTTATGGAGGCCATCACTTGTCTGTTAATTTCAGGTTGATATAATCTTCCAGGCCGACTCTAAGGCGGTTTCTAGGGGACGATTAGCGACCTGCTTCAGGATTTCTTGGTCCGGCCTCCCTAGATGAAGGTGGCGACGAGAGCGATTATGGCGCCTACTATCACGATGATACCCCCTAAGCCTCCGGCTAGGAATCCGAGTATGAGAAGTATGATGCTCCAGACTGGATTAGAGACTTGGGCTATGCCAGCAAGGGCGACTACTCCCGCGACTAGGTCAATGAGCACGGCTGCTATAGAACCGAGTGAAGGAATGTGAGGCGCAAAGTCTAGTATGCCACGCAAGACGACTCCTATATCGGGGACAGCCCCCAAGATCAGGATTATTCCACCCAGCAGGAAGAGCAGTCGAGCAAGTGATCTCAGCGAGCTCCTAGTGGACATGCGAGCGTCCCTCTCGGGTCCTCCTGATTCAACGTGATATTAGGCCTAGGTTACTGAAACCCTGTCTCCGGTCCGCCAGCCAACAGACTTGGCCCATCAGCAAAGCTGATACGTCCCTAAAACGGGACTCAGGTTGAACGGGAGCTGAAAAGAGCCGACCCATTCGAAACTATACTCAGACCGGCTTCAATTACAGCCCGACACCTGCATTGTCACGCAATTGAAGACCAGAGTCCCGAAGGCGATGACTGTTCTGATTTCTGTACAACCCGTTCTCACCTCTAAAATTATTTCCCACAAAGGACTCCGTGTATCTGCTGGAGAGAAGACGGCTAGGAACGAAGAGTGGGGAGGACGGTAAGCGTTGCTCTCCTATGCGATCAAGAGGATCGTCCGTTCGTGGAAGTTATTTGCAGCCCTAGCCCTCGGCATGACTCTTGCAGCCACATTCTTCGGAGGGCTGAATGTCGCGGCCGACACCGTCGGAAGGCAAGCCCTGGATGCTCAGCTGGTCAATACTCCTGTAGATCTGAATCTCTATCCTGGGTACTTCAGTATCGGTTCTTACGCGTCTGTTGCCTACCAGGCCTCTTCCTTTCAGAACGTGACGGAAGCGGTCAGGGGAATTAATGGTGTGACGGCAGCAGAATCTATCGCAACAGCCTACGCCAACAACGGATCTTATCCATCGATTAGAGCAATTCAGGATTCATCGCTGCTATACCCGCACCTCACTCTTGTCGGAGGACGCAAAACCCTTCTCGCTAACGAGACTCTCATAAACGCAGATTCCAACCAAGCACAGAAGTTTCCGCTCAACACCGTTATCGTACTTGGGATAAACGCGTACTCCAACGGAACAAGGCTGACAACGTACAATGTGACCTTGAAAGTAGTTGGGACAGTTAGCCTCGACACTGTCGCTGAACGCATCCTCAGCATCGGCAATTATCCCTGCGGGAGTTATCCGATCGTATGTTTCCCCGGCTCTATAGGTCTCAAACAACAAAGCGTCCTGATCGTAAGTTGGGAACATACGTTCGCTCCGATCCTTAATTGGATCTATAACCGATATCAAGACCAGTCCGTAAAATACTATTTCTACACTCAGATCAGCCCTTCGGTCAACGTATTCCTTGACAGAAACAGACTCATCAGCGCGTTCGGTGTTGAGAACAGCATCTCTCAGATCCAGCAAGTGGAAGCGAGGGTCTCGATCGCTGCTCAACAGTATGGATTCAGGATTCAGGACAACCTTCTTTCTCAGTTACAGGGATTTTCGCAGGAAATATTCGCGCTACGTCTGCGATTCACTGTCGTCTCGATTCCAGTCTTCTTCCTAGCATGGTATGTGGGGCGGACTGTCTCTCAGTCATCGCTCAACCTTCGCCGCAAGGAAATAGGGCTTCTTTTGACCCGAGGATTCACACGTCGACAACTCTTCAACCAGTTCCTGACCGAGGGGCTGATGATCGGAGTCATCTCAGGGGTTGCAGGCGTTGTGTTGGCATACGTACTCAACCCGACCTTCATCTGGGCTCTGGGGGGAGCACCTGGGCAAGGCGCCTACCTTACGTCTGACACGATCACGGTGACAATAGTGTTCGGGACGATTCTCACATTTGTCTCGATATTTTCGCCTGCTCGTCAAGCAGCCTCGATGGACCCTGCTCAAGCTCTGAAAGAGTATGTCTACCTAGAGGAGACCCGGCCCAGACGGAAGCGGTGGGCGGTAGTAGCCTTCTCTCTCGGCCTATACCAGCTGATTCTCCTCTTTCTCGGAATAAACTATCAGAACATAGGTCGGTACATCTTCGGCGCCAACTTTTTCCTAGCCATAATACTGATTGGAGCAGCAATCCTCAGCATAGTACTAACTTACATTGGTCCTTTCCTCTTCCTCTACGGGGCGGCCCAGCTGTCAACCGGACTGGCACAACGGTTTCATCGAGGATTCGCTTCTCTCGCAAGGAAGATTATCGGCGATGTTTCGGTTCTCGCCTCAAGAAGCGTTTTCAGAAACCCTCGTAGAGTCGCAGCGCTAGTTTTCATCGTCGCTCTTATCGTAGGCTATTCAGTGTGGGTTATCGGCGACCTCGCCAGCCAGCAGGACTACAACTATCGACAAGCAGAGGTCCAGACTGGCTCGGACGTTCGTCTCTCGGGAATAAACGGGATCGCGAACGCGACACAAATAACTGATCAGCTTAACCACTGGAGCAACATAACGGGGGCGACTCCGGAAACGGACTTCTCTGCGTCGAATACTCCGTTCGGAAACCTCCAGATCAAGGCTATCGATCCCATGACATGGAGACAGGGCGCCTACTATGAGCCCGGCTGGTTCAGCGGCGACATCAACGGCATATTCTCAACCATGGCCTCAAACAATCAGTCTATAGTGCTCGACGAGGGCGTGGCATCATACTATTCGATCTCCATCGGGAGTAGGTTCACAATTTCCTATTTCCTCTCAACTGGTACGGGCAGTTCTGTCAGCGGAAGTGCGAACGTTACAGTGGTAGGATTCTTCGGACCTGACTATTCTCGATCCTCCGGACCCTTCGGCTACTTCCAGCCAGAGGGATGGTCCTTCGTCTCCCTTCAACTTCTCAACCATAATGTTTCAAAGATTAATGCGCCCAGCTTTGCTCTCGCGCGTGTCGCGTCAGGAGTATCGCTTGATCAGATGGCTCAGTCGTTGCAAAGGAGCTACCCCTCGGTGTCGGTGTCAACTGCTCAAGTGGCTACTGGGGGAGTTCCCGGGATAATAAGTGCTGGGGGCCAGAATGTTCTCCGACTGGGAACAGCTTTCGCCGGTCTTGCTTCCAGCATCGGAGTAGGCACGGTGGCGTATACCGGCTACAGGGAGAGGGAGAAGGAGATTACCATGATAGCGGTTCGTGGATTGTCCTACAGACAGCTCCTAGGGCTTCTGATAACAGAGTTTCTCCCTCTTGTCATCTTCTCCCTGATCCTAGGGACGATGGTCGGGCTGGCAGTTGTCTGGGGAGACGCGCAGGGCCAGAACTCGCTGAACCAAGGATATCTTGCAATCCTCGCGGCCCGGAGAATCATCTTTCCAGAATGGGCACTCTTGAACATTCTCGGGATATTCGCACTTCTTCTTGCCGGAGTTTTCCTGCCGGCAATCTTCGCAGCTAGAAAGGACCTCTCGAAGATGAACAGGACAGTGAGATTCGCGTGACATCTGTACAGGTGACGGTCGACTCCCTGGTCCGGGCTTACAAGCTGGGCTCAATCGAGGTTCAAGCGCTACGGGGATTGAGCCTGAAGGTCGATGCTGGGAAAATGGTTTCAATAATCGGTCCAAGTGGTAGCGGAAAGACGACTCTGCTGAACATTCTCGGTGGACTCGACCGTGCGACTGCTGGCACAGTTGCTGTGGGCGATACGACCGTGACGGCACTGGCCCCCTCTGAGCTAGTCGGTTACAGGCGTCAAGTTGTAGGTCACATATTCCAAGCGCTGAACTTGATCCCGACATTGACTGCCGAAGAGAACGTCGAGCTTCCAATGATGGCTGCAGGTGTTCCTCGGGCGACACGCTCCTCGAGGAGCACTGAGCTTCTCAAAACAGTGGGGCTCTTAGAAAGGAAGGATCACAAGCCTGAAGAGATGAGTGGGGGAGAGCAGCAACGCGTCGCCATAGCAGCGGCTCTCGCCAACAATCCACCTCTTCTCCTCGCTGATGAGCCGACCGGGGAACTTGACAGTGTCAACGCTAAGATGGTAACTGATTTCCTAGTAAAGGTGAACCGGGATTTGGGCAAGACTGTTGTGATGGTGACGCATGATCAGAATGTTGCTAGGGCCGCTGACAGTATAATGAGGATTGAAGACGGAGTGATTAAAGCCTCGTTAACCCCGAGCCAGATATCTGGGTTGGAGACCTCTACCTCTTACCTAGACCAGCTTAGAAGACGGGTCGTGGAGCTGGAGGACCAGATGAGAAGACTGGACGAGGATTTCAAGACTGGCCGTATTGGTGGAGACGAGTATGCTGAGCACAGGCTTCGTCTGAAGCAGATAAGAGAAGGCATTCAGGATGAGCTTCAACGCCAGGGAGTAGTCGGATAGAGCAACTGGTGGGATTGGAACAGGATTCTGACTAGTATTGTTCTGTTCGAGACTGCTTAGACTATTTGCCTATGTGGTCTTTGATCTTTGACTCTATCTGGTATTTCGGGACCGCGCCAATAATCTCGTCGACGGCTTCACCGTTACGAAAGATCAGCAGGGTAGGGATGCTCTGGACTTCGAACTCGTTAGACGTCAACGGGTTCTCGTCCACGTTGAGCTTGCCGAAAGCAACGCGGCCCGCGTATTCCTTGGCCAGTTGTTCTATGATCGGTGCGACCATTCGACAGGGTCCGCACCAGGCTGCCCAGAAGTCTACAACCATCAATGGATATTTTGAGATCTCCGAGGAGAAGCTGGCGTCTGAAAGGAGGATCGGTTTCCCATCGTTCTTGGCAGCGGTTTCGAGCTGAGCGCGAGCTCGCTGCATCATCTCAACCAGCTTCTTTTCCCTTATCGCCTGAATCTCCATATCCTCATTGGACGCGACCATACTAATCCATCCTCGAGAAGAGCTGCTAAGACACTAGTTGGTCTCGGTCTCTCTTAAGCTCCTCGCCACTGCGAACGCATGGTCAAACCCTGACCGCTAGCCACCCGGCCATCTTCTTCTCTGCTTTCGTTCCTAGTGTCCTGATCCTCATTTCGCCAATCTTGTATGCGAGCGCTTGGCCGGGCTAAGCGATGTGCCGGTCCACCTCCGAGACGATGTCTTGACGCTGACGCTTCAGGGAATTATTGTCATGTGGGTCTTTGCTTCTACCTTTGTGCCGATATACCGGTCGCTCCATTTCTGGCTCGTCTCACCGTGGGTGCCCAGACCTACCAGCACGTCTAGTAGTAGCAGGGCCCAGAAGATCTTGCTGAGGTTTCGGACTAGGCTGCTTCGAAAGTCCAACCGGTTCCCGTCTGTTCTCTCGGCTCGTAGGCCCATGATCTCCTTTCCGAGAGTTCTCCCATACAATCCTTCTGCGAGGAAGGAGTACAGGAAGAGGAAAAGGCCGAGTGCTCCTCCCCAGAATCCCCACCATCCAGCCCACCATGCCGAGAATGTGGTGGGGGAAGGAATTCCAAACCAGAATAGAAGGGGTACTGCTAC
>Ga0137379_10007025_pt1 | contig 10678 bp, 9 predicted proteins | sample SagtaG_18_FD_104812 | JGI IMG/M metagenome (GOLD analysis project Ga0137379, IMG submission 104812) | Vadose zone soil microbial communities from Sagehorn Ranch, Mendocino, California, USA - Sage2_L_80_16 metaG | ecosystem: Environmental > Terrestrial > Soil > Vadose zone | place: USA... | reverse complement strand
GATCGCGGCGCTGCGCCGCGCGGCGGCCCGGCTGCCGGAGCAGGGAGGCCGGCTCGAGGTGTTGCTCCTCGCCGGTCAGATCGCGGCCCAGAAGGGCGGCGACCAGGAGCCGACCGCCACCGCGTTGTTCGACGAGGTCGTCCGCGCGGGTGGCGAAGGCGCCGCCCCCGCCGCCGCCGAGCTCGACTGGGCGCGGCTGCTGGTGCGCCAAAGCCGCAGCGTCGAAGCCATACCACATCTCGAGCATTTGATTCTGACGTACCCGAACAGCGCCTTCGTTCCCGAGGCTCGGCGCGTCCTGGAGCGCGCAAAGGGAGCAATCCCGAAATCATGAGAAGGAGAGAGTTTGTTCGGAGAATTGGGTCGTTCAGTCTGGGGGGACTCTTACCGTCCCTTACCGTCCCTTACCGTCTCTTACCGTCGCTTCTCGTTCCCATGGACGACTCGCAAACCGATCATCTCAAAGCCTACGGTCTGACGTACAAAGCTATCCAGGCCGGTCTCAAGGCGGAGTGGCTCCTCAACTACCGCGGCGGCTCGTTTCTCATTCCCGATCTCGAGGCGCTGCGCCGTGACGCGGCGCTGAACGGCATCCACACCGAGCCGGTCGACAGCGCCATGACGGCAGTGCGCGGCGAAATCGAGGCGAACAACATGGACGCGGTGCCGCTCGAGAAGGCGCCCAAGGTGGCCGTCTACGCGCCGCCCAACGCGGCCCCGTGGGACGACGCCGTCACGATGGCGCTGCAGTACGCGGGGATCCCATTCACCAAGATCTGGGATGCGGAGGTCATGAACGGATCGTTGAAGGACTACGACTGGCTGCATCTGCATCACGAGGACTTCACCGGCCAGTACTCGAAGTTCTTCCTCATCTACTCCGGGATGGCGTGGCTCGCCGACATGGTGCAGCGCAACAGCGACATGGCCCGGCGGCTCGGCTTCCAGACCGTGCCGGATCTCAAGAAAGCGGTCGCGCGGGGCATTCGCGGCTACGTCGAGAACGGCGGCTTTCTGTTCGCGATGTGCACCGCGACCGAGACGATCGACCTCGCGCTGGCGGCCCACGCCGTGGATATCGCCGCGACGTTTGCCGACGGGACGCCGCTCGATCCCGACGCCGACGCCAAGCTCGACTGGTCGCAGGCGTTCGCGTTCACCGGCGCGCACATCGAGACCAATCCGCTGGTCGCGAGCTTCTCCGATATCGACGGCCACCAGGTGAACGGCGGCGCGCGGCGCCAGCCGCTCGGCGCGTTCAAGCTGTTCAACTTCAGCGCCAAGATCGATCCGGTGCCCACGATGCTGGTGCAGGGCCACCGCCCGGTGATTCCCGATTTCTACGGCCTGACGACGTCGTTCACGCGCAACCGGCTCAAGCCGGGCGTCACCATCCTCGCCGAGGAGGAGGGGGCGCCGTGGGTCAAATACATCCACGGCGATCTGGGGAAGGGCACCTGGACGTTCTTCGGCGGGCACGATCCGGAGGATCCGCAGCACCAGATCGGCGATCCGCCCACCGATCTGTCGCTGCATCCGCATTCGCCGGGCTACCGGCTGATTCTGAATAACGTGCTGTTTCCTGCCGCGAAAAAGCGCGAGCTCAAGACGTGAGCGTCGAGCGCCTGGCGGCGGCCGCGCGCACTCTGCTGCAGGAGGAGATCGCCGCGGCCCACGGGCGCGAGGTGTCGTTCGTGGTGCGCGCCGATCCGAACGGCGCGCTCACCGAGGCGCGCGTGGTGGCGCGCGGCACGATCGACGCCGTGCTCGCGCTCCCCGGCGTCGCGCAACGCGGCGAGATGCTGCTGCACAACCATCCCAGCGGGTTCCTCGAGCCGTCGGGCGCCGACCTCCACGTCGCCGCGCGGCTGCACGACGAGGGCGTCGGCTTCGGGATCGTCAACAACGACGTATCGACCCTGTACGTCGTCGTCGAATGTCCGCGCGCGCGCTCCCTCCAGCACCTCGACGCCCTCGAAATCGCCAACCTGCTGACCGAGTCCGGACCTGTAGCCCGTGTGCTGGGCTCATCCGCGTTTGAGGATCGCCCCGGGCAGCGCGACATGGCGGCGTATATCGCCGACACCTACAACGACGGCGGCATCGCGCTGCTCGAAGCGGGCACCGGTGTCGGCAAGTCGTTCGCTTATCTCGTCCCGGCGCTCGAGTGGGCGCGCCTGAACGGCGAACGCACCGTCGTCTCGACCAACACGATCAACCTGCAGGAGCAGCTCGTCGGCAAAGACCTGCCGATCCTGTCGCGCGCGTTCTCGACGGGCGAGCACGGCGTCACGTTCGCCCTGCTCAAGGGGTGGCGGAATTATCTGTGCCTCGCGCGGCTGGAGCAAGCGCGCGCGGGGCAGGAGTCGCTGTTCGACGACGGGCGCGGCGCCGAGCTCGAGGCGATCGCGGGGTGGGCGGCGCGCACCGCCGACGGCAGCCTCTCCGATCTGGTCGAAGAGCCGTCCAGCGACGTGTGGGACGCCGTCGCCGCCGAGTCGGATCTGTGTACGCGTCTCAAATGCCCGCACTTCGATCGCTGCTTTGTTTTCGCCGCGCGGCGCCGCGCGGCCGAAGCCGACGTCGTCGTCGTGAATCACCACCTGCTCGCCTCCGATCTGGCGGTGCGCATCGCGTCGGACAACTGGCAGGAAGCCGCCGTCCTGCCGCCGTACCGCCGGCTCGTTCTCGACGAGGCGCATCATCTCGAAGACGTCGCCGCCCACCACCTCGGTACCCAGGTCAGCATGCTCGGCGTGCAGCGGCTGCTCGGCCGGCTCGAGCGCAATGGGCGGGGGTTGTTGCCGACGCTCGCCGCGGAGCTCGGCACGCATGATGATCTGCTGGCGGCGGCGAGCCGCGACCTGTTGACGCGGAGCGTGCTCGACGCGGTGGTCGCGGCGCGCCGCTGGGCGGAGGAGCTGTTCGGGCGGCTCGCGCGGCGGCTCGACACCGAACAGGCCGCTACGCCGGTGCTGCGCCTCACCGATGCGTTTGCAGCGGACGGCGTGTGGCGTGAAGGGCTCGACGTCGCACTCGACAACTTGCTCATCGCGTTCAGCAAGCTCCGCGACGGCGTGGAAACGATCGCCGACCGCCTGTCGATCGACGATCCCGCCGAGATGCGCACGCGGCTCATCGGCGAGTTGCGGGGCGTCGTACGGCGACTCGACTCGGCGGCAGAGGGACTCAAGGCGACGTTGCAGCCGGTCGGCTACCGCCCGGCCGCGGGCCCGGCCGTCCGCTGGATGGAGCGGCGCGGCCGGCGGACGCCCAACCTCACGCTGTCCGCCGTGCCGCTCGACCTGGCGCCGGTACTCAAGGAGGCGCTGTTCGATCGCGTCGAGACCGTCGTGCTGACGAGCGCGACGCTCGCGGCCGGCGGCGAGTTCACGTTCCTCGAGGAGCGCCTCGGGCTGTCGCTGCCGCCGTCGCGCGTCACGGTGCGCGAGATCCTGCCATCGCCGTTCGATTTCGGGGCGCAGTGCGTCTTCGGCATTCCCACCGATATCCCGGAGCCGAAAGGCGACGAACCGGGCCACGGGGCCGCGGTCGCGCGCGTGCTGCTCGAGCTGGCGCATGCGTCCGATGGCGGCATCTTCGCCCTGTTCACGAGCCACGGCGCGTTGCGCCGCGCCGCCGACGCGATTCGGGGGCAGGTCGGCGCGCGTTGGCCGCTGCTGATCCAGGGCGAGGGCCAGCGCGACCAGCTCCTCCGGCGCTTCCGCGACGCCGGCTCGGCAATTCTGCTCGGCACCGATTCGTTCTGGGAAGGTGTGGACGTACCGGGCCGGGCGCTGCGCGTGCTGATCCTCGCGAAGCTGCCGTTCAAGGTGCCGAGCGAGCCACTAACCGCGGCGCGGCTGGAGCGTCTCACGGAAGCGGGAGTGGATGGCTTCACCCACTATCTCGTTCCGCTCGCGGCGCTCAAGTTGAAACAAGGATTCGGACGGCTGATTCGGACCAAATCGGATGTCGGCGCCGTTGTCCTGTTGGATCGGCGTGTGGTCACCAAGCGCTATGGCGCCACGATGCTCGAGGGGCTGCCGCCGGCCTCGAAAGCGATCGGGAACTGGCCCGACGTACGCCGCGAGCTGGAAGAGTTCTTCGCGATGCATAGTATCGGCACGCCCCTATCTTGGAGCTAGATTAGCGCATGAGCTTTAGCAAGCGCGTCGCACTACTGCCGACCTACCCGATGGCAGAGCTGCCCGCGATCAAACGGCGGTTGATCGAGCAGGGTGTGGATCTGATCGACGTCGGAGCCGGCGACGCCGACTTCCCGCCGCCCGATGTGGCCGTCAAGGCGGTGGCGCGCGCGCTGCAAGATCCCGCTATGAGCCGCTACGCCTTTCAGCTCGGCCTCCCCGCGTTTCGCGAAGCCGCGGCGGCCTACATGCGGCGGCGCTTCGGCGTCAGCGTCGATCCGTTCAAGGAGCTGCATCCGCTGCTCGGCTCGAAGGAAGGGATCGCGCACCTCGCAACCGCGGTGCTGAATCCCGGCGACGTCGCGATCGTGCCTGTGCCGGGTTACGCCGTCTACCACGGCGGCACGGTGCTGGCGGATGGCGAGCCCTACCTCTACACCCTCACGCCGCGCACCAATTTCCTGCTCGAGCTGGATGAGATTCCGGCGGCGATGCTCGCGAAGGCGAAGCTCGTCTATCTCAACTATCCGAACAATCCGACCGCTGCCGTCGCGCCGCGCGATTACCTCGAGCGCACCATCGCGGCGTGCCGCAAGCACGATCTCGTGCTCGCCTACGACAATCCGTATTGCGAGATCACGTTCGACGGCTACGTCGCGCCGTCGATTTTCGAGATCCCCGGGGCGATGGACGTCGCGGTCGAGTTCCATTCGCTCTCCAAGAGCTTCTGCATGACGGGCTGGCGGCTCGGCTGGGCGGTCGGCCGTCCCGACCGGATCGCGGCGCTCGCGCGCGTGAAGAACTACGTCGATACCGGCGCATTCCTCGCGGTGCAGGCCGCGGGCGCCGAGGTGCTGAAGCACGCGGAGCGCATCGCGGCCGGATACGCGGCGCAGTTCAAGGAGCGGCGTGACGCGATTCTGCCGGCGCTGCGCGCGAATGGGTTCGAGGTCGAGACGCCGCGCGCGACGCTGTACCTGTGGATTCCGTTGCCGGAGGGATTGGCATCGGCCGCCTTCCAGAAGCGCGCACTCGAAGACGTGGGCGTCGTAACGTTGCCTGGCAGTGCGTTCGGCGCCGGCGCCGAAGGATTCTTCCGCATTGCGTTGACCGTCCCGATCCCGCGCCTCATCGAAGCGACCGAGCGGTTGGGAAAGGTGCTCGCCACTGTTTGATCGTCAGGTAGAGCGACTTCCGATCGGCCGCGCGTGGCTGTGGACCGCGGCGATCCACGTCCTCGCGGTGGTTCTGTTCTTCACCGTGCAGTGGGCGGCGCCGTGGTGGAAGGGGACGTCAGTGCCAACTGAGCGGCGGGAAATGGGCGATACGCTGATGTTCATCCTGGGAACCCGTGAAGTGCGCGCCAAGGGTCCGACGATTGCGACGACGAAGCGTGAGCCCCCTCCGCCTGTCGCCGCGCCTTCGCCGCCCGACACAGCGCCCACACTCCCGGCCTACGACCCCAATGCCAACCGAGTGGCGCCAACCCCACAAGTCGGCGACGGCCGGTTGTGGGTGAGCCCGCGGCCGGGACTGCCGGCGGCGGTCGCCGACCAGATCTATGGCGATACCGCCGCCCAGCACACCGCAGCCATCGAACGACTCAAGGCGATGGTGGACTCGCTGAACGTGATCCTCGATCAGGAGCAGCGCGAGCGCCGGCGCCCGTCGTGGACGATCGGCGGCACGCCGAACAAACCGGAGTGGGGCATCGACTCGGCGTACATCCATGTCGCGGGGATCAAGATTCCGACGGCGGTACTGGCGTTGCTGGGCAACATGCTGCCGCAGGGCAATTTCGATGAGGCGATGCGGCAGCGTCAGCTCGACTATATGCGCGCGGACATCATGCAGGCGGCAGCGCGCGCGCAGTCGCTGGCGCAATTCCGCCGGTACGTGCGCGAGCTGCGCGAGCGCAAACAAGCGGAGCGCGACGCCGACGAACGCCGCCGCGCCCAGGACACCGTCAAAGCCGTTCCGTAGTGTATCTCGCCGCCGTCCTTCTCATTCTCCAGGCGCCGAGCCTCGACCGCACGGAGCAGCGAGTGCGGGCGGGCATTGCCGCCGCGCGCGAAGCGCAGATCACCTACCTGCAGCAGGTCGTCGACATCCCCAGCAGCACGCTGAATTTCGAGGGCGTGCGCAAGGTCGGCGCGGTGTTCCGCGCCTCGCTCGACTCGCTCGGCTTCACCACCACCTGGGTCGCCGTGCCGGACGCGGTCGGTCGCGCCGGGCATCTCGTCGGCGAGCACAAGGGCAAGGCGGGGACGGTGCGGATGCTGCTGATCGGCCATCTCGATACGGTGGTCGAACCCGCTGGGGCGAACTGGGTGCGGGAAGATTCCAGCGCGCGCGCGATCGGTGGAGCCGACATGAAGGGCGGGGACGTCGTAACTCTGTACGCTCTCAAGGCGCTGCAGACAGCGGGCGTGCTCCGCGACATGAACATCACGATCGTCTTCACCGGCGACGAGGAGCATCCCGGGGAGCCGCTCGCTGACGCGCGCCGCGCGCTCGTCGAGGCTGCGCAGCACAGCGATGTGGCGCTCGCGTTCGAGGCCGGCAACCGTTCTGATGCGACCGTCGCGCGCCGCGGCACCAGCGCGTGGCGTGTCATCGCGACCGGCCGCCCGGCGCATTCGGCGGGTGTGTTCGGCGACGCCGCGGGCTATGACATCGATTCACGCGGAGAACCGGAGCCAATTGATGCTGTCGGCGACGCCATTCCCCTGGGCTAAAGCCCGGGCTCGGCCACTACGCGCGCCCTTCAAGGGCGCCCGCTTACGCCGAGCCGGTCCTTCAGGACACGGGAAACGAACCCGGCGAGCGCTCTTCATTACTCTCATTGCTCTCGTCGCACCTCTAACCGCTCAAGACACCGCTCGCACGATCCTTCGCGCTGGGACCGTCCTCGACGGCCGTGGGGGCGTGCAGCACAACGTCGACATCGTCGTCGTCGGGAGTCGCATCGAGCGGATCGCCCCGCGCGGGCCCTTGCCGGCGGGGGCGCGGATCGTGGACCTGGGCGACCGCACCGTGCTGCCCGGGCTGATCGACGCCCACACCCATCCCGCCTGGTACTTCAATCGGAAAAACCGGCTGCACACCACGGACGACGGCGACACGCCGGCGCAGTCGATTCTTGCAGCGGCCGCCAACGCGTACGCGACGCTCAGGGCGGGCTTCACGACGATTCAGAGCGTGGGATCACGCAGCGACGTGGACTTGCGCGACTGGATCGCGACGCAAGGGCTGCCGGGCCCGAGGATTCTCACGTCGCTCGATCCTCTGATCGACCGCAGCCTCAGTCCCGATTCCCTGCGGGCACTGGTACGACAACACAAAGCCCAAGGTGCGGACCTCATCAAGATTTTCGCCTCGGGGAGCATCCGGGAGGGCGGGCAGCAGACGCTGTCCGACTCGCAGCTGGTGGCTGCGTGCGGCGAGGCGAAAACCCTCGGCCTGCGTACGCTGGTCCACGCGCACAGCGAGGCGGCGGTGCGTGCGGCGACGCTCGCGGGATGCACTGAGGTCGAGCACGGCCTCTTCGTGACGCAAGACGTGCTCACCCTGATGGCCTCGCGCGGAACGTACTTCGATCCGCAGTGCAGCCTGATATTCCGCAACTATCTCGACAATCGGGCCCGCTACGAGGGAATCGGCAACTACACCGACTCCGGGTTCGCGGTGATGGAGCGCGTCTTGCCGCTCGCGGCCGCGGACATTCGCATGGCGTTGGCGACGCCGGGGCTCAAGGTCGTCTACGGCACCGACGCGGTCGCTGGAGCGGACGGCCACAACGCCGAGGACTTGATTTGCCGGGTTGAGCGGGCGGGTGAACCACCGATGCACGCGATCGTGGCGGCGACGTCGCTCAATGCCGAAGGGTTGGGCCTTGCGGCGCAGATCGGTGCGATCGCGCCGGGGCTCGAGGCCGACATCATCGCGGTGGACGGGGACCCGCTGCACGACATCACCGCGCTGCGGCGCGTCAGCTTCGTGATGAGAGCGGGGCGGGTGATCCGGAACGATGGCGTGAGGCCGTAGAACAAGTAGGGGCGCAGCATGCTGCGCCCCTACGCGCGACTTCCTGCCGCTACAGCCTTACCAACGTTCCGCGAATCTCCCCGCCTGGGTGCGCCTTCGTGTGGATGTTCACGTAACTCCGCCCTGCCCGAATAATTGCTAGGATAGAGTCGACCGGAGTCGCGGATCCCACCGTTGCCGTTCCGGTGAAGCCGGCGCCGGTCGGGGCGGGTGCAAAGTTCACCTGGACGTTTCCGGCGACCGAATCTGCCGCGTGGCGATGGATATGCCCCGCGATGATGCTGTCGATTGGCGTATCGATATCGACCTTCCAAGTGATCACGTTGCCCAGAATGGTCACGATGGCGTGGCCGGTTGCGGTCGTCGTGACTGGCGTCGGCGCCTCGTTCGCCCCGTTCAGTGTGGCGGTGTAGACCTCCAGTCCCGCCGGAATACCTGTGCTGTTATCACTGCACGCCACGCCTACCGCCGTGACGATTGCGAACACAGCGACTGCTCGTGATACGTGCATAGCTAATCCTCCTTAGACAGCTAATTGCAGGTGATACCGCACAAAGTCTCGGAACCAGACTCAGTCCTCCTTTCGGACGGCTGCGGGTTATTGGACGACGACCTTCCCTGTCATGAAGGGGTGCGGCGTGCAGTGATAGGGAAATCCGCCCGCCGCGGGGAACGTGTGAGAGAAGCGGCTGCCCGAACTCAAGTCGGGTGAGTTCCACACCGAGCTGTCGGACGTCGTCGTGTGCGGCTCCTGACCCACGTCTTCACAGTTCACCCACGTGACCGTCGCACCGGGAGGAACTTTGAGTGAGTCGGGATGGAAGGCAAAATCCCGGATCGCAATGATGTAGTGCATCGAATCGATGACGGTGACCGGCACGCGGCACTCCGCGGCGCCGCTAACAGGACCCGAGCCCCGCTCCGAAAAACACGCGACCACCGCCAGGCCTGCCAGCGCGAGCACTCCAACGCTGAGGCGCTTCATGGCTGCCTCACGACGATGAGGGCTTTCATGAAGGGATGCGGCGTACAGTGGAAGGCGTACTCACCCGGCTGCGTGAACGTGTGCGTCCACGTCTTGCCCGGCTCGATCGGCCCGGAATCCCACGACCCGTCGTCCGCGCTGATCGTGTGGACGAGCTGATCGTTGTTGGTCCAGCGAATCGTCGTTCCGGCAGTGATCTCGATGCGCTTCGGCTCGAATGTCATCGTGCGCATTTCGGCGGGGGTCGCAGGACCCGCCGCCCCTTCGCCGCCGCCGTTCTTCGCCGCCGTTTCCCCTCGCGGCCCGAAGTACCTCGTCAGCGTGAACGGAATCGTGAACTCGAACCCGCCCCGCACGCGGTCGATCCCGCGCGATGCTCCCTGCAGCGTGGCGGTGTTGGTGTTCGTGACCTGCAGCGAGAGCGTGTGCGGCGAGTACGGAATGGCGATCTGCAGTCCGGCGCCCCAGGCCAGTTTCTCGTTGGGCCGCCGGTCGATCAGCGTGGTCGCGTCGCCCGCAAGCGCAAACCAGCGATTGAGCCGTAGGACGGCACCGCCTCCGACGGCGTAGCGGGTCGTATCGCTGTGATAGCCGTTGGAGAAGAATCGCCCGACCGCCATCAGCCGGACGCGGCCTTGTGACCGGCCAACGGTAAGCTCTGCATCAAAGCTCTCTGCGGCCTGGTTATAACCGACCTGCAAGGCGCGCTCATTGATGAGCCATGCGGGAGTGTCTACGCCTCTCACCTTGCCGCGTTCTGCCCACCGCACGAACGCTTCCCACTCGTTGGGGAAAGCGGCGGCGATGTCGGACGAGGTGGCGTAGTTGAAACCGATGAGGAGCGGAACGGGCAGCTGGTAGGCGAGGAGGAACGTCGGCGAATTCGTGATTTTGCGGAGTGGGGCATCACCCACTCCGAACCGGTGCACGAAGTTGAACTGCAGCGTGCCGCGCGCGCCCAGCCAGCCACCCGACAGATTGGGGGGCCGATCGAGGACGGATTGGCACGAGGCTACATCAGAAACTCCGGCAAAAACGGATAGGGCGCAGGCGACGCACACTGCGATCCGACGAAGCTGGGGCAACCGAGCCTCCTCATGGGTGAGACGCGGCCTCGAGGCGGCGTAGTGCCGCCTCTTTGCCGACGACCGACAGCAGCTCGTTCACAGGTTCCGACACCGTTCCTCCGGTCAGCGCGATGCGAATCGGCTGGAAGATTTTTCCCGCCGCCACATTGCGCTGCTCAGCCAGACCGCGCAGCGTCTTCTCGAGACTCTCCGGCGTCCAGTCCGGCGCGTTCTTCAGGGCTGTCACGCTCGCCGCGAGCGATGCCTGATAGCCTTGCTTGTCTTTTGCGATTTCTTTCTGCGCCTTTTCATCCAGCGTCACGAATTTCCCGTCGAGCCGCACCGCCACCTGCCGCGCGACATCGAGCGTCGTGCGCGAGCGGGTCTTGACGGCCGTAATCGCGTGCAGCACCGCCGCAGGATCGCCATTG
>Ga0137379_10007024_pt1 | contig 10678 bp, 8 predicted proteins | sample SagtaG_18_FD_104812 | JGI IMG/M metagenome (GOLD analysis project Ga0137379, IMG submission 104812) | Vadose zone soil microbial communities from Sagehorn Ranch, Mendocino, California, USA - Sage2_L_80_16 metaG | ecosystem: Environmental > Terrestrial > Soil > Vadose zone | place: USA... | reverse complement strand
GCTCGCAGGTGTCGTCTGGTCAATCCGGCTTGCAAGGGGCCAACCCCTCTCAAGCCTCCCCACTCTGTGGGGTGGTCATTGACTCATATGATTATATCAAAACATATTACGTATTCGCTGATGAAAGAGTCTCGCTTCCGAAAATCCGCTACCCCAAAAGAAGAAGGCAAGATATAATGAAGTGCGCTGAGATTGTGGTGCAATATCGTAGCTAGCTCGCACTAACCTAAGAAACGGCAGGAGGACAATGAAGACATTACGCTGGACTTCGCGAGACCTGGAAATGATGCCAGATGATGGGAAGCAATATGAAGTAGTCGATGGAGAGTTGTACGTATCTAAACAGCCTCATTATTATCACCAGCTTGTTTGTTCCCGGTTAATCACCCAACTAAATATATGGAGTGAGCAAACGGAAGCAGGAGAGGCAACCGAGGTGCCAGGACTGATCTTTGGCGAAGATAATGATGTGATTCCAGATGTGATCTGGATTAGTCGCGAACGCCAAGCCACAGCACTTCAAGCAGATGGCAAGTTGCACGCTGCTCCTGAATTGGTAGTGGAAGTCCTCTCTCCAGGAGTGACAAATGTACATCGCGACCGCGAGATCAAACTGAAACTTTACTCGCAGCGTGGCGTTTTAGAATACTGGATCGTGAGTTGGTGGGAACGACGCATTGAAATCTATCGGCGTATCGAAACTATCCTCACACTCGTCGGTACTCTCTACGAAACAGACACTCTCCAATCACCGCTGTTCCCAGGCTTTACGTGCCCTATCAGTAAACTTTTCACAGGTATGCGATAAATGCCCGCCTCAGGGCACCTCTCTCTGACAATTTTGGATGCTCTTATCCTTATTGGCCCGCTTGCGGCCTCTCAATACATGATGTGCCGAAGTGGGAATTCGTGGCTCCGCCACGAATTCCCACTTCGGCACATTTGATCGATGACTGGCGACCCATGGGTCGCCAGTCATCGATCAAATGTGCCGGGAGAGAAGGCAGGCAGGTGCGGCACAATGACATGTAGCGGCACCCCTTTGCGAATGCCATAGGTCGGGGCACGATGGGGACTAGACACTAATTTCCGAAAATCCCCACCTGAAAAGAAGAGGATATCAGATTCTCCCATTCTATGGTAGAATGCATTGCAACATTCACCTATTTTCAGTGGGAGAGCCTCATGGATGAGCGCATGCAAGCAGCAGCAATAGCGACAGCACGCCAATTGCTCTCGAACTATAAAGCAGAGCATCCAGAATGGCAGGATGATAGGACACCCATCGACGAACTATCATCCTGGCTTGGACTTGATGTCGAAACCTTTCATCCAAATGACTATCCAGAGGTACTTATGGCTGGCTGGAACCAGACGAAGACCTCATCTGGATCTGCCGCAATCTCCCTGAAACCTTGCGCCGCTTCACGCTTGCTCACGAATTGGGACACGCTCTCTTGCATCGCCATACAGAACAAGGAACACCAGAGCCAGGGCGACCGCAAGGGATCGCCCCTACTATAGACGGCATGGAAGCCGAGCCGTGGTTTGGTAGAGGCGATCCCTTGCGGATCCCACGTCCGGGGGACGATGAAGGGGCCTGGCCTGTAACTTTTAGCAGAACCGACCCCTGTCAGAAGCCTGACGTACAGGAAGAGGTAACCGGACTGACCGAGGAGGAGTACATGCAAGAGGTACTCGGCATCGATCAGCCCTATGATCCTCGTAGCCAGCGTGAATTGGCTGCAAATATCTTTGCAGCCGAACTGCTCATGCCCCTCGAACGAGTCCGAACACTCTACCTGAGCCAACAGGTTCCTGCCAGCAAACTTGCCAGTATCTTCGGTGTCTCGGCCGTCGCATTGCTGAATCGACTGACAACACTCCTCAAAGGTAACTTTTTTGAAATTCTTGGAAAGATACCGCAACTCGTAGGGGCGGGAGAGGTGCCTGGTAGAGTCGGGCAGGGTGAGGTAGGTGGGGCGGTGGCCCTTGTGGCCGCCCGCGTTCCTTCCTTACCATCTTCTCCTCCCAAAAAACAGTACGACGAGTTTCAGCAGGTCGCTATCGAAGCCCCAACCCCTGCCTTGATTGTCGCTGGCCCGGGTAGCGGCAAAACCAGCACACTGATTGGCCGTGCGGAATACCTGATCCATACTCAGGGCGTTCGACCAGAACATATTTTAGCCCTGACCTTCTCGCGCAAAGCAGCCCAGGAGATGCGAGAACGCCTGCAACTGGCCTTAAATGTAGGAGTACCCCTGGTGGGTATCCCGTCTATGACTGCGCAACCCGCTGTCAGCACTTTCCATGCGTTCTGTGCCGAACTCTTGCGCAATCACGGTGAACTGGTAGGATTGCGTCCAGATTTTACCTTGATAGATGATACCGAAGGCTATTTTCTGCTGCGCCGCCTAGCACACGCTCTGCCCTTACGCCATTACCGGCATCTACATAGTCCGACACATCATTTCCCCGATATGCTCAAAGCCATCTCACGAGCCAAAGACGAGCTGGTCCCACCAGAGCACTACCGGCAGCTTGCAGAGCGCATGCGGGAAGCGCCACAGGACGCGGAACAGATCGAGGAAGCCGAGAAGGCCCTGGAGGTTGCAGAGGTCTATGCCCTTTACCAGGAGGGTTTGCGACAACGTGGCGACACCGATTTCGGTGGCCTAATTATGCTGGCAGTTCAACTGTTACAGCAGCACCCCGCTGTCCTGCACGAACAACAGCAACAGTATCAACATATCCTGGTCGATGAATTTCAGGATATAAACCGCGCCAGTGGTGTGCTCTTGCGCCTGCTTGCAGGAGAAGAGCAGAGGGTCTGGGTAGTCGGAGATGCCAACCAGGCAATCTACGGCTTCCGGGGCGCTTCTCCCGCCAACATTGCCAACTTCCAGCAAGAGTATCCCAGCGCGGTCGTCTTACCACTCAACCGCAACTATCGCTCCCGACCCGATATCGTCAGCATCTCGGAAGCGTTCCGACGCGAGAAGCTGGAGCCAGGCAGAGACCAGGGAGAAAAACAAACGGCCCGTCCCACTCACCCTGATGCCTACATTACCCTGGCAGTAGCTCCCGATGGAACGAGCGAGCTGTCTGGCTTAATTACTGACATCCGCCAGAAGCTGGCACAGGGATTTACCTACCAGGACATCATGATCCTCTGCCGTACACGAGCACTGGCGCAAAAAATCTCGCGAGCGCTGGCACAGGCGAAACTGCCAGTGATCGAGCGTGGCAACATGTTGGAGCAAGAACATATTCAGGATCTGCTCTCAATCGTCTTGCTGCTGGCTGAACCAGGCGGTATGGGCATCCTTCGTGCAGCACGCCAGAAGGCACATCCCCTCAGCCAAAGCGACATCGAAGCACTCTTACTGGCAGCATATGAGCAGCAAATTCCTCCAGGCATCTTGATTGCTCGTGATGAAGCTCCACTCACTATGACTGCCAATGGCCGCCGCTCGCTCACTCGCCTCTCAGACATCTTGCAGACCTTGTATCGCGCCCAGAATATGTGGTCAGCGCTGGCTCAATACCTTTTCATCGAGACGAATCTTGTGCGCGACGTGCTCTCTACAGAATCTCCCTTCACTCCAAAGGACGGAGATCCAAACATACCTACTCGCCGTAGTATACTTACCGATTATATTGCCCTGCTAGAACTTGCCCGGCAGTATGATCGCTGGCGAGAAACTTCGCATCTGTTGCACACCCCCACCCTGGAAAACCATCCTGCCACAGACAATCCACCCACCATACAGGAACAGGCAAAAGGCTTCCTGGATTATCTGAATGTGCTATTAATGCTGCGTCAGGACCTGGGGAATCACCAGCAAGCTACGAATGAGGTTGAAGAGAATGCAGAAGTGATTCGCGTAATGACCGTCCATGCCAGCAAAGGGCTAGAGTTCCCTGTTGTCTACATGCCTTACCTTGCCCAACAACGCTTCCCCATCAGGCGAACAGCCAGTTCTGTCTCAGCACCGGCAGGCATGTTGCCAGAGGGAAGCGAGGGCCCCGTGGCGCACGAGAGCGGCGAAGCCTGCCTCTTCTACGTCGGAGTCACTCGTGCACGAGATCACGTGGTCCTCAGCTACAGTGAACGCTACGGCAAACAAAAAACCAAACGCTCACCCTACCTGGAAGCCCTGCTCCCCGGTCTCGCCGCCAATCGCATCACCACCGTCTCCTGGCACGCCAAACCAGAAGATCCAACCCAGCCAACTCACGAGGAAGGGTCCATAGAGAATCCCCCGCTCTCCTCCCATCCCACCGAAGACTTCATCAAAGCGATGAAACCACCAACCTTGAAGGTCTCAGCTATCGAAACCTACCAGGATTGCCCGCGTCGTTACCTCTATAGCAATATCTATCGTTTTCAATCTGAAGAGGGAACCTATCGGCTTTTCTGGCAGGCAACGCAGAAAACCATCGAGGCGCTACGCAAACATTTGCACCCGCAGACAAAAGAAAAAAACGGACAGGAGCAGGACCGTTTCCCAACACGCGAGGAGATCCGCGAACTCTATACCCAACACTGGCAAGAGTTGGGTGGACATGAATCACCCTTTGCGCTCATCTATGAGCAGCACGGCCATGAAGTCGTTGAGCATGTATGGAGCGAGCTAGTCGCAAACAAAGAAGTGAACTGGGAACTGCGCCAGAGCTATACAGTAGAGATCGCTGACAAGTCGATACACGGCGAGATAGACCGTGTCGAGGCAGCGGCAAAAGCAGGTGAGCCAGTCAAGTTTGTGCGTACCCGCTTCGGGAAACGCAAGGAGAAGCCGGAGCCAAAAACTCGCGAGTTGCTCTATGCACGCGCCTACCGCCAGCAGTATCCTGGACAGGATGTCGAACTACACGAGCACAACCTGAGCACAGGCGAAATGACGCCGATCAAACTTACAGCCAGGAAAGAAGCCAGTCTCCACGATGACTTAGAGCAGGCCATTGGCGGGTTAGAGCGGGATGAGTACCCTGCCATTCCTGATGCGTTTCGCTGCCCCAGTTGTCCATTCTTTTTGATTTGTCCCGCGTAAAAAGTATTACCCCTGAACCTGGTCAGCGTGATCAGCATGATCAGCATACACCCCCCGATATTCAGGTGGCAGCATCTCCGCGATTTTCTGCATGATCTCCTGGGTGGTGGAATCGATATCCTCGCGGGTGATCTTTGTGCCCTTTGGTTTCAGAATGATCGGCTTGCCATAGGAAATCGTGACATGAGGCCGAAACTTCTTGAGGGCATATTCGCTACCCCAGATCGCCACCGGCACGACCGGAACACCAGAACGCAGCGCTATCATTGCCAGGCCTGCATGTGCCTGTGCCAGCGTACGGGTTCTGCTACGTGTGCCCTCTGGAAAGATGATCAGGATTTTGCCCGCTTTCAATAGATCGTCTGCGGCACGGAGAGCCTGGCGGTCAGCCTCTCCACGCCTGACCGGAAATGCTCCCAGGAAGCGCACGAGCCAGCCGACTTTGTTATGGAAGAGTTCTTCCTTCGCCATGTAGATGACCCGCCGCGAAAGATACGCGGGAATAAGAGGGACATCAAACCATGAGAGGTGATTCGAGGCGATGATGAATGGACCTTTGGCTGGCACATTCTCGCGTCCCTTCAAAGTCACACGCAGCAGCAGAAAGAAGATGAAGCGCGCAAGCCAGCTGAGTGCAAACCAGGCTATCTTCGGAGTAACGTAGGGTTCGTAGAGATTTTTCTCAGGCTTCGATGGCTTTGCTGCCTTCTCTTGTTTATCCTTAGCCGAAGTTGTGCTGACATCCTGTTTCATACCGGGTCCTCCAGATAGCCATCAATCACCTCTAGCACCTGTGGGACACTAAGGGAATCGGTGATAATCACGATGGCATCGTCGGCTGGTTGCATATTGTCGTGGTCTAGCTGATCTCGACGCTGAATATCTTTCAATACCTCTTCCATTGACGGCAGTGCAGAGCTCTGGGCACCCTGCCGTTCTACCAGTTCTGCATAACGGCGGCGAGCACGCTCTTCAAGGGTGGCCGTGAGGTAGATTTTGAGTTCTGCATCGGGAAGTACAACTGCACCGATATCGCGCCCAACCATTACCACGCTCCCCTGTTTCGCGATGGCACGCTGCCAGGCACGGAGAACGGCCCGCACTTCTGGATGCGTAGAGACGATGGAGACAATGCGCGTGACATCCGCATTGCGAATATCCCATGTGACATCCTGACCATTTACAGTAACAGTATACTGGCGGCCATCGTTGACCTGGGGACGACTGATCACAATTTCCGAACCTTGCGCGAGTTGCTCCAAAGCTGGCCCATCATTGATGTCTACACCACGTTGCAGCGCCAACCAGGCAAGCGCACGGTACATGGCTCCTGTATCTATGTAGAGATAATCCAATCGCTCTGCCAACTGCTCACCTATGGTGCTCTTGCCAGAGCCTGCCGGTCCGTCGATAGCAATACGCTTTGGATGCATGTACCCTCCGTGCATCAATAGGTGCCAGGGGCGCGATAAATCAGGCCCCTACGGAGGGATTATATCACATCGATGTCTCTCTTCTCCTCATCAGTCAAATAGCGCCACTCGCCCACGGGCAGATCTCCTAGCGTCAGTGACCCGATACCCACACGTATCAATTGCAGCACAGGATGCCCGACCGCAGATAGCATTCGTCTCACCTGGCGTTTACGCCCCTCGTGGATTGTGAGCAACAACCAGCAATTCGTGTCCTCGCGTCGCAGGAGACTCACCTGTGCAGGTGCAGTCAAATACTGCTTTCCGCTCTCCTCGCTAATCATCACCCCTCTACGCAGGGCTGCCAGGGCAGCTTCACCAGGGCATCCTTGCACAAGCGCCTGGTAATGCTTCTGCGCAGAGTAGCGCGGATGGGTCATACGTAGGGCAAAATCACCATCATTGGTGAGTAAGAGCAACCCACTCGTATCAATATCCAGGCGACCGACAGGATACACTCGCAGGCTGCGTAACTCGGAAGGAAGTAGATCAAGCACAGTAGGTCGACCCTGGGGGTCCTGCGCCGTGGTGACATATCCTACTGGCTTGTGCAGCAACAGGTACACTTTTCGGACTATAGGAAATACAACCTTGCCATCGACACGCACTTCATCGTGTTCAGGTTCAATGCGTGTTCCCTGCGCGTTGACGACCACACCATTCACCTGCACTCGTCCGGCGGCAATCAGTTCTTCAGCATGGCGACGCGAAGCAACACCCGCGTGTGCCAGAAAACGAACCAGGCGCTCACCACCTTCTCGCGTCATATATCCCTCTTCCCGGCAATACATTCACCGCAACGTTTCTCCCGGCAAGTCTGTTGATAAATATAATGCAACCCCTGTTGCTGACAAGCACCGTGCGCTTTTACTTGTAGGTGCTTGCTCATAGCTCGTGTAATCTGGTTTGAGGACAGATCAGGATAGGCCAGGTAAAGTTCTCTGGCGCGTTCCGCAAGCGATATGTCATGTTCTATAAGCGCAACTGCCGTTGTAAACGGGAGTACAACATTGCAAATGACAATATCGGTCCGTGCCGTGCTTAGTCTCCCAAATACGGAGTGTATGTTGTGTATGACATCCATTCCAGTGGAACGCCTGGTGGGTTCCAACGGAATGGATGTCATAATCCTGCGCAGAGTCTCCCAGGCACCCGTTTCCCGCCACTGCTCCACGAGGTCAGAGAGGATATGCAGGCGGCTGGCGTCCAATGATGGTGGCTCTGCCATGCGTCCTAAAGGTTCTGGGACGGTATGTGGCAGGTCGAGCAGGTGTAGGCCAACGGCGCGGAAAAAAGCCCGGTCACGTCCATATCCCAGGCTCTCGGCAAGTGCGGGAATCAGGCAGGTGTCGTATGCGCTAAACTGTTCAGAGGGGGAGGCATTGTGCAGAAGTTCAACAAATGCATGCGCCTTCTGCTCAAAGCGCAACAAACCAGCCTGCTGGAGCAGGCACGTCCTTTCCTGGTCGTTCAACTGTGGCATAATGTGCTGACAAGGCCAGTCTGGTGTCAGAAGTGATGGATCTAAGAAGTTGCAGAGGTCATAGAGGGAGCAGACAGGGATGATTGCTCCATCCTGGCGCAGGATTGGAGCAGGATCATCACAAATCAGCACAATATGCAAGATGACATTGTTGTACCGAGCATCCGTATGATGCTGGTGGGCAAACCAGTCACTTGAACGGACGTGAAATTCAACATCGCCGACCTGCTTCTTTCCGTGTTCACAATGACTACTGATGCGTCTTGCTGATCGAGATTTGAGGCTATAGGAAAAATCGAGCACAGCATCGTGTATGTCTGGTCCGACGGTACCACCGGGACGACCTGCAAACACAAGTTGACAGCAATTTCCATCGTTGAGTGGCAGATGTATGCCAACAGGCAAGTTCCACCAGCGCTGTGCAAGGTCTTGTTCTAGCTCGCGAACCTGGTGCCCATACCCCCGGTCACCTCTGCTCTCCCCCTGGCACTTTTTAGACTTTCTCATACTCATCAGCCCGCAAGCGGGCCTTTCTGGCTTTTTTATGTCGAATTGGAGGTTCGTGGCGGAGCCACGAACCTCCAATTCGACAATTGAATGAGGAGCGACCTTTGGGTCGCCAGTCCTCGATCCAAAAAAGGTCAGGGAGAGAGAGGGCACAGGTGCCAGGTTATATATCACAGAGAAGCGAGCGGGGAAGCCCCCGCATTCAATGCGGGGGTTCATGACGGTGCTCGTTCTCTTCTTTTTGCGGACGGATAACAGGTGTCTTCAGCGTTACCTCCGACTCCTCATCCCCCACCTGGATATCGGCATCTGCGAACATGGCCTTTGCACGCTCAGTAGAAGCAAAAGCCATGCCCTCAGCGACTTCTGCCTCTGCTTCAGCGTTCATTGCAGCACTGAGGGCATGCTCTTCAAAAGCTTCGGCATCAGCCAACAAGGCATGGGCGCGGGTAGCCTCAAGTTCGGCTTTTTCGAGGTTTGTCTCGGCCTCCTCTCCTGTCAGAGCACCACTACGAATAGCCGCAAGGATCTCTTCCAGTGCCTGGTCTGCCTGCAAGGCAAGACGACGAGCTTCTCGTGTGCGCACGCTACTTGCTTCGGCAAGAGCTTCTGCTTCGGCAGCAGCTGCGCCAGCAGCCTCTGCAATCATTATGGATGCACCAGCCTCCACCATTTGCTCTTCCTCTTCAATCTCCTCAACCTCGGCCTGAGACGATGATGGATTTGTCTCCTCGGTCTGTTGTTCTTGCTCAATCTCGCTCCCCATTTGCTGTGCCAGAGCCTCGGCCTCCTGGGCTGTACGCTCAGCTTCCTGAGCAAGCAGGCGTGTCTGGTCTATCTCTGACTGCAACTGCAAAAGCTCTTGCATCAAGTGACGGCCTGAGCCCATCTGTTCCAGGCGAGCTGCAACTGAGGCTGCCCGTTCAGCTGCTAATCGCGCATTCTGTTCGGCAGCTTCGGCAGCTGCGCGTGCTTCTCTCGCCGTAGTAGCAGCATCAGCAGTAGAGATTGTGGGTTGACCTGCCTGGGCTGGCTCTTCAGGCACTTCCGTCGTTGGAGAGAGTTCTTCTGGAGACGAAACCTCGTCCACAAACACGACTTCTGTAAGCGAAGCCTCGTCTACGTTCGTTTCGTTGGTTATGCCCACCTCTTCTTGAGCAGGTTCAACTTCACTTATGAACACCACTTCGGCATGTGCAGCTCCCGCTCTACTCGCTTCTTCAGAGGGTGGACCTTCGTCCACAAGCACAACTTCGGCATACGAAGTATGCTCCATGTCCAACTCTTCTGAAGAGGAAACTTCTCCCACAAGAACCACTTCGCTCTCCGGCACTCGTGAAGTACTTTCTTGAGACTCATCCATTCGCTGGCGAATGAGTCTCAAGCGTCCTTCGACACGCTCAAGGCGGGCCTTCCGTTTCTCCAGACGGGCCTGCGCATTCTGGAAACGCTCCAGGGCCCTGGTCTGGGCCTCTCGTGCTGCTTGTAAACGCTCAAGCAGGCGCTGCTCACGCTTCTGTTGCTTTTTTGTGGGCTGCCCATCTCGCACTGACGATTCCTCCTGCGGGGGAGGTGGCTGCCGACTGGTCATAACATGTGCCCTCCCTTAATCAATATCCATAAGGTTTTTTCTTTTTGCAGTTACCGATATTCAGTATACGACTTATTTTCGGAATTGCGGAAACCTCTCAGAATGAGGATACCGTATGAGGTGGAAGATTGCAACCAGTATCTGTTGTCTTACTTCTGACGTTTATTCAGACTATTGGTTAAGGCATACGGCCAGCGCCAGATAAGCAAGATGCCCAGGTTAAAGATCAGGGTCACAAGTGCAAAGCTCAATGGAGGGAAATGTCCCGTAAAGAGCCAGCGCAAAGCCAATCCAATGGGCCAGGAGAGTATCCAGGCCAGCGCTGTCCGTATCGCCATCGCACGCGGCTCTGCCATCAACTCGCGACGAAACGCACCAACCAGGGGGGAGACCAGAAACCAGCCGATGGCGAACGGAGCGGCGGTAATAGCTATATCAGGGAGAGCTGCAAAACCACTTGTCTCGCCATGGGTCTCACGTCCAAGGGCGGCAAAGGCCAGAAAGGCCAGCACATCACCTCCCACCAGCGTGAGAATACGTCGAAGATCTGAGGGTTCTTTAGCTTGCGGGC
>Ga0137379_10007022_pt1 | contig 10679 bp, 9 predicted proteins | sample SagtaG_18_FD_104812 | JGI IMG/M metagenome (GOLD analysis project Ga0137379, IMG submission 104812) | Vadose zone soil microbial communities from Sagehorn Ranch, Mendocino, California, USA - Sage2_L_80_16 metaG | ecosystem: Environmental > Terrestrial > Soil > Vadose zone | place: USA... | reverse complement strand
GCCGTAGAAGACGGCATTCGATCCGTCCCAGTAGAAGTAGTCGCTCCAATCTTGCGTTTCCGTGTAGCAATAAGGGCAGTAGGCGTCACAGGCGGGTCCGGGGCAGGTGTTGTGGTACTCGGAGGTGACGTAGCCGCAGCTGTACTCCCACCAGGTCGATCCGGCCGGCCAGCGGCCGCCGTAATTGCCCTGCAGATGCCAGCCACCACACATCGCGGCCGGCGTAACGGGTTCGCTGATCTGGTCAGCCGGGGGAGTGACGTTCCCGGCCGCAGGGAAGGCCGGGATCAGCGGCGGACCCGGCACTATGCTCGGTGGTGGGAAAACCGGAGGGTTCGGCACGATCGCCGCGTGAGCCCGAACCGTGCCCAGCGATTGGAGCAGTAGACAGGCTGCCCCGACCACGGCCACCTTCAGCCAAGGCCTTGTCGTCGTGTTCATCGTCGTCTCCTTTCCGCGACTGTCCACGCCTGGGTTCCTCCTTTACGTGTCCGGGCCCTGGTACGCCACGACATCGCCGCTTTTCGTCGCGATGACCAGGCGACCGTCCGCAACGATTGGGGACGAGGCAAGCCCACCCGGCAGGAGCGCATCGAACAGGACGCGGCCGCTGGCCTGGTCAAGGGCGAGCATGTGCGGGTCGCCACCCTCGGGGTCGGTGGCGACGTAGACGACGCCGTTGGCGAGAACAGGCGGGCCGTCAACCGGGCCGCCGAGCGCCGCCTGCCAGACAGGAGGCGGGAACGCGTCGGTCGTGTCGAAGGCGTAGATGTTGCCGCCGCCGTCGCCGAGGACCACCCAGGGGTCAGCCAGATTCGGGTCGCCGACCGCCGGCGACCCCGAGATCGGGCCGCGGGTGGCCAATGTGGCGATGACTGCCCCGGTTCTCGGGTCGATCGAGAAGAAGTTTCCGTCCTGGTCGCCGACCAGGACGTGCGGAATGGGGATGATGGTCGGATCGCCGATCGAGGGGGCGCCGAGCCGGGAGCGCGAGGGCGCGGTCGACCAGAGCCCAGCACCGGTCGCCGCATCGAGGCCGTAGAGGGTGTTACCGGCGGCGACGATCACCCTCTCGGGGTGGTCCGGGTCGGGAGGCTCGATCATCACCGCGGCTGCCTTCGAGATGTCGCCGCCCTCGAGCACAGTCGCCCAAAGCCGGGTGCCGTTACCGTCGAAAGCGAACAGGGTGTTGCCCGCGCCGACCACGACCCTGGCATCCGGCTCGTCGATCCCCTGGATCACTGCCGGCGAGGTTGGCGGGGCGCCGAGACCGACCTGCCAGAGCGGGGTACCCGAGGCGTTGACAGCATGCAGGATGCCATCGCCCGTGCCGAAGATCACCTTCCCCGGAGGGTCGGGCTGCGGGTCGAAACCCCGGATCACGGCCGGCGTGCTCAAGACCGGCCCCGTGCGAACGTGGATGATGATCGCCCCGGTCGCTGGGTCCAACCCGACCAGACCGTCCGTCGTGCCGACGAAAAGCTTGCCATTCGCATACACCGGCGACGAGCTGCCTTCCGTCCCCACTGCAGCGCGCCAGCGGACCGCGAGCGCTCCCGCGTTCCCGGGACCGATCACATTCTCATATCGGTTGAAGCAACTCCGGCCTGCGTCAAAGCAGCCCTGCAGCCAGTCGGTACGAACAAGGAAGGTCGCGCTGGCCGACAGGCCAGTCGACTGACCGACCGCCTCCACTTCGTGGCGGCCAGGCCTGGCCGCTGCCGGCACCTCGAAGCGGGTGTTGAACTTGCCGGTCGGACCGGTCAGGTCCGAGCCGACCCTGACACCGTCGAAGAAGAGTGCCACAACCTCCCGCCCCGCGTAGTCCGACCCCTTCGCCTTCACGAGCGCGGTCGGGGGACCGATGGAGGGGTCGAGCGCAAGAGTGGTTCCCCGAGCGGCGACTGCGGGATCCGCCACCAACTGGAACAGCAGACAGGCTGCACCGACCACGGCAACCTTCAGCCCGAGTCTTGTCGTCGTCCTCATCGTTTCTCCTTTCTGCGACTCTCAAGCCAGTCGGCGACCTTACGGATGAGGATCGGGCGTTGGATGCGGCATCGCCGAGCTGGCGGGCGAAGCGGTTGACAGCTCCACCGCCAGCAAAGCTCGCCCGGCGGCCAGCGTTATCAAGACGAAGATGATCACCAGTCCGATCCTGACCAGGCGCTGTGACGATGCCATCATGCTTGCCTTCACCACGGCCGCAGAATAGGCAGGGGGACGACCGAGCCACATCGGGGTAGGCCCGGAATCTGGTCGAGGGTTGGCCCTCCCCCCACCTGCCGACGGCAGGTGCAGACCCGCTGTTCGCGGTGGGGTTTCCAGTGGCAAGATCGCGCCATGAGCCGCTGGTTTTCTGGCCTGGCGTGCCTGGCGATCGTTGCCGGGGCGGCGGCGTGCGGCGGCTCGTCACGGGCCGAATGCGGCGGGGGCGGCACGCAGCCTCGCCCCGAAGTTGGCGGCGAGATCCTCTATACCTGTTACGAGTCGAGCAATCTGCCTGGCGGCCTCTTCTTGCTCAACGCCTCGTCCGGGCAGGTACGAAGGCTGACCTCTGACCATGCCTGGAACATCGATGCCAGCTGGTCCCCCGACGGTCAGCAGATCGTCTACCAGAGCACTCGCGAAGGCCGGTCAGACGTCTACATGATGGACATCTCGACCAAAAAAGTCAGGCGGCTCAGCGACGGCAGGGGCTTCAACGGATATCCATCGTGGTCACCGGACGGCATGTGGATCGCCTACGAGAGCAGCCGAGATGGCATCGAGGGAAAAGAAGCTCCACCAGGGTATTACCGGGAGATTTACCTGGTGCGCAAGGATGGGACAGATCTGCACCGTCTGCTGGCCACGCACGCATCCCAGTCCGGCGCTGCCTGGTCGCCAGCCGGCGACCAGATCGCATTCGCGTCGCACATGGCAGGCGCCTTCGATCTCTACACCGTCGCGCCCGACGGCACCGGCCTCCGTCAGCTGACACATCACGAGGGCAGCGGGGGGTTTGCCACCTATCCCCGGTGGTCCGCCGACGGCTCGCGGATTGCTTTCAGCGCGACCTCATCCCGATCCAATCACGCAGAGATCTACTGGATGCTTGCCGCGGGCGGCGAGGCCCATCAGGTCACCGATCATCCCGCGGCGGATTGGGATGGGTGGCCAGACTGGTCGCCGGACTCGCGCTGGATCGTTTTCACGCGCAAACAGAACGGGTTGCAACTCTTCGCAACCAGCCCCCAAGGCGACTCCATATTGCAGCTCACCTACGGGGCTGGGGACAAGGACCAGCCACGATGGCGACCAGCATGAGAGGAGCAGCCGCGGCAGGAGTGGCGGTCTCCACTGCGGGTGTCGTGCTCGCTCTCGCCGCCCTCGCCCTGACCTTGATCGACCTGGCCAGCCCGGGCAGCTATGCCCTCGCCGGCCTCGACCCGACCTGGACGCTCGCCGCGCAGACGACGGTGCAGACGATCGGCCTGCTTACCCTGTCCGCGGTCGCTGGACTGGTCGTTTGGAGGCAGCCCGGCAACCTGTTCAGCAGAGTGCTGGCCGGCACGCTGGTCCTGCTCGCCTTCGGCGTGTTCGCAGCCGCATACGGAATCCACGGCCTGCTCATTGCCCCATCGACGCTGCCGCTGGCCGACGTGGCGGCGTGGACGCAACTGGTGGTGCCGGGTCTGGTAGGGATGGGCGCGATTCTCGTCATTCTGCTGTTCCCGGACGGGAGATTGAAGTCCGGCCGCTGGGGAGCGCTCGTGGTGGCAGCCGCCCTTTTGGTGATCGGCCAGACGCTTGCGGGCTTCGCCGATCCGTTTCCGCTGAGCATCGGGCTGTTTCAGAGCCAGGTGGTGCCCGTGAGCGCCCCGCCGGCGCTCTGGCCGCTCGGCGCAAGCTTCGGCTGGATCTGGGGGCCGCGATTGCTGGCCCTGCCAGCGGTGAGCTTCCTCGCAGGCGTCGCAGTGATCCTGAGGATGAGGTCCGTTCGCGGCGAGGCCAGACAGCAGATCAAATGGTTTGCCTACGCTGCGGCTATATATTTTCTGAGCACCATCCTGCGCGAGATCACCTTCGTTGGGATTCTCGATTGGCTGCCCGGGCTATCTCAGCCACTTCAAAGTTTCGCCAACTCTGACGTCGCTGCGGCCATCCAGGGGTGGGCCGGACTGACGTCCGCGTTTGCCGGAATGGTGCTCGTGCCGATCGCGATCGCGATCGCGATCCTCCGATACCGCCTTTACGACATCGACCTCGTGATCAATCGCACCATCCTCTACGTCGGGCTGGCTGCATTTGTCACCTTGAGCTACGTGGTGGTCGTGGCCGGCGCCGGAAGCGTGCTGGGCCAGAGGGTTGGGGCCAGCCCGTTACTCAGCGTCATCACGATCGCCGCCCTGGCTGCGCTATTCCTACCGGTGCGGTCGCGTCTCCAGGCCCTCGCGAACGTCGCGGTCTACGGCAAGCGAGCCCGACCATACGACGTGCTCTCGGATTTCGCGGGCAGTATCGGACGCGCCGAACCTGCCGGCGTCCTACTTCCCAGAATGGCGGAGCTGCTGCGCCAGGGAACCGGCGCTTTGAGCGCCGAGGTCTGGGTGAAGGTGGGTGATCGATTGGACCTCGCAGCCGCCGCGCCGGGAGGAGAGGGCCGTGACCACAGCCAGGCCGGGGAGGACGAGCTCGCCGCGCGCTTCGCGCACGGCGCAAACATCGAACCTGTTTTTCATGACGGCGAGCTGCTGGGCGAGCTCATCGTTGTCAAACCCCGCGGCGAAGAGCTCACCGGGGTCGAGCGGCGTCTTTTCAAAGATCTTGCGTCGCAGGCCGGTCTGGTCCTGGTCCGCTTCCGGCTGGTCCAGGAGCTGCGCGACTCGCGATCAAGGATCGTTGCCGCTCAGGAGGTGGAGCGGCGCCGCATCGAGCGCGATCTGCACGATGGTGCCCAGCAGCGATTTGTCAATGCCCTCCTCGCGCTGGGTATGGCGGACATCGCTTCCGAAAATGGCCGCCGCGAACTCATCGATGACGTAGGCCGTGAGGTCCGCGCGGGACTGGCTGAGCTTCGCAACCTCGCGCGCGGCCTGCATCCTCCTTTGCTCGCAGAGGCCGGCTTGGTGCCTGCAATCCAAGCACTGGCGGACCGCTCGGCGATCGTCACGACAGTGGTTGCCGGAAGCGTCCGGAGGTACCCCGATGGGGTTGAGGCAGCAGCGTATTTCGTGATTGCCGAAGCCCTGGCGAATTCGGCCAAGCACTCTGGCGCGGGCTTCATCGAGGTCCGAGTCCACGAGGCTGGCGGTGGCCTTCGGCTGGAAGTCTGTGATGACGGCGTGGGCGGAGCGGATCCGAGCCGCGGGTCGGGAATCATCGGGCTCCATGACCGCGTGGCTGCGGCGGGAGGTCACATCGAGGTCGGGAGCTCTCCCGGTGGCGGTACGACCATCAGGGCCGAGCTTCCTTGCGCGTAGCCGTCGCGGACGATTCGGTCCTCTTTCGAGAAGGACTGTCTCGCCTTCTGGAGGCGTCCGGAATGCAAGTGGTTGGTCGCGCCGGCGACGCGGCGGAGCTTCTCGCGACTGTCGAGGAGCACAAACCAAACATCGTCATCACCGACATCCGGATGCCGCCCAGTTACACCACCGAAGGATTGGTGGCGGCGGCCCAGATCAGGGATTCACATCCCGAGATTGCCGTCCTGCTTCTTTCTCAGTACGTTGAGACGACTCACGCGCTCCGATTGCTGGAGCGTGGCGCCGGGCGGATTGGCTATCTGCTCAAAGACCGCGTCTCAGATGTGCGTGACTTCGTCGACGCCGTGCGCCGAGTGGCGGGAGGTGGATCCGCCATCGATCCCGAGGTCGTGACAGAGCTGCTGCTCAGACGCCGACGCCGGGACGTCGTCGGTGAGCTGACCGACCGCGAGCGTGAGGTGCTCAACCTGATGGCCGAGGGTCGTTCCAACACGGCAATCAGCACCTCGCTGCACCTGAGCGAGAAGACGGTTGAGGGTCACGTGCGCAGCATCTTTGCCAAGCTCGAGCTGGAAGCGGCTGTCGAGGATCACCGCCGGGTGCTGGCGGTTCTCACTTATTTGAAGGCATGATCTGGCGCTGACCACGCCAACCGACCGGCACCTTCGCTTGGGACAGGGGACCGCTGTGCGCGCACGGTCAGCGACGGTTATCGCGACCCAAAGGATGGCGAGTCCGTTCAACACATGGAGCGCGGCCACCGGTACCAGGGGAGTCGTTCGAGACGGGGGACCGGCGACCCCCTCGCGCTAGGAAGCCGCATTTACAAGGCAGCCGGTGACCTCGTTCACTGCGCTGACCTTGTGGGCCGCACCTACCGCAACGCGACCCGAGCGATTACGCCGACCGGAACGCTCATCAGCCTCACGTGATCCCTACAGCCGAAGTCCTCCGGTCGACCCGGACCTGTCAGTTCGTCAGGCTCGATTCAACTTTGGCGTGTTCTCGATAGTCTTCGAATGGTGTTCGATCGTCTCTAGTTCAATGACGCCCCCCTGAGCTGGGTCTTAGGTCATTGAGCGTCGTGAAGCGAGCCGCACAATCGGCTCAGCAGCTCCCCCCACATTGCCCACTTGGGCGGGAACCACTTCGGACAGTGTCTTCCTAGTGGGACAAGAAATGAGCGGCGCAATCCAACGCCGAGCCCTTCGAGGGAGGTGGTCGTCAATGCCCTGTGGCCCGAATAAATCTCTCAAATCACGAGTTGACCGCCTCCGTCGTGTTCGGGTTGCACCCTGACGTCAATCCGAGACTACTGCAGCGTGACGAGAACCGGAATCCTGCCCATACCCGATTCGAGGGGAGCAAGTGCTTTTCCGATCACCGCGCCGAGCGTCCGTGTGGGATCGGCCGCCTTCATGGCGCGGCCGCTAGTCGCCGACGTCGTCAGCAAGTCGCCAACAGCGATTGGTTCTTCCTCGGCGATGACATCGCAGGCTGCACGACCCGCCAGTGCGATCGCTATTCGAGAGTTGTTGTCGTGGCGGCGTCCAAGAATAATGCCCGGCCGGACGCCGGAGCCGCCGGAGACGATCCCTGCAACTCGCCGGTCGTATGGAGTCGTGCTCGGCGCCAACCGGCCCTCTTGTTCGATAACCATCACAGTCCCTGGTTTAGGTACGTGATCTCCGACGACATCGAACTCCTCGGCGCAATCGGCATTCTCGAGCACAATATCGCCAGCCTCACCATCAAGGGAGATGGTGTTCGAGCCATGGTGATCGCGCAACACCAGCAGTCCTTTCTGACCGTGACCCCCGACCCAGATCCCGGCGAGGTCGTTCTCCACCGCCCGCAGAGCAATCGTGAACTCGCCTTTGCTGTTGTGAAGGTATAGGTCGCCGCTCTCGCCGCCACCCATTCCGACCGTCGCCTTGCCGGCGCCGTTTCGCAGGATGAACACGCCCTTTTGTCCATGGCCACCGACCCAAACCCCGGCCAGATCCTTCTCTACCGCACGAACCGCGACAGTGAAAGCGCCGGAAGCGTTGCGAAGGTACAGATCGCCCGTTTGCGTTCCGCCAAGACTTATCATCGGCTGTCCACTTTCGCCCCGAATCAGAAGGGAGCGCCGCGGGGCGCTGAGGACGATCGCCCGCGGCGAGGCTTCCCCGTCGGGCAGCGGATCAGGAGAGTCGGTACTCGAAATCAGCTCGAGAACTCCGCCGTCTTTGTTCACCGACTCATCGGCCCAGGACAGAATCCCGCGAAACTCTCCCTTGCTGTTGACTAGTTTGTAGGCACCGTTCCGAATGAGCACGCTGCTGCCGCCGGCCTGATCGGTTGCCACATCGACCCTGACGCCGACATTTCCGGCGATGTCGCGGCAGACAATTGCTCCTCCGACAGGGCCAACCTGCTCTTCGACGTTCACCTCGAGGGCAATGAGCTCGTGTCCGTTCGAGCTTACGGTCACGTTGTTGAAGTCGGTCATTAGCACACCTCCTTGCAAGACACCGGTGAGGTCGCGGACGTCGCCCCTGTACAGTAAAACGCCGACGGGCGATGGCCAGGACGAGCTTGCGAACGGCGCTGAAGCGCATCGGCATGCCCAATCCGTGCGTTGTCGAGCGTGACGCCCTGGCGATCAGTCAGGACAACCTCGCTCACCCCACGCTGCCAGACGAATCCCCGTTAGATCCGGGCGCAATCGCAGCGTCTATTTTGGCGCTCGAAGCGGGGGTCGTTGCCGCACAATCCCAACTTGACGCCTGCCTCGAAGCGATACCGGTGGCGCACACCATCCACGTCCCTGGCGACTTCAAAGGCCCGCACCCATCGAGCGTCCGCGAGCTGCTCAGAGCATGTCTACCTCCACGCATGGGAGAGTGGACGAATCCGGAACGAAGTTACGCCGAGAACCAGGACTGGACCGAGGAGCTCAACGGATTGGTGACGGACGGCCACTCTTGGTACGCGTCGTGCAATGCTGACGACGACCGCGAGGGTCTTTACAAGCTTTCGATGAGCTTCGAGGTTGAACGCAAGATCGAGCACCCGTTCAACCCAGACGAGGTGCACATCGGTGCACTCGCAGTACGCGAGGGTCACGTATTCGTGCCTATGCAACAAGGCATTTGGGGAATATGGGTAGTCGACCAGGATCTGAATGAGCCGGAGATCTTCACCGCGGACGACGTTGATCGGCCTGAAGTCGACCTGTTCGCTTGGTGCGACGTCAATCCCCACAACGGACTGCTCTACACCTGCAACTTCAGCCAGCCCCAGTGGCTATATGCCTACGAACGGCGAGAGGGCCACTTGAAGCGAGCCAAAGCAAGCGACATACCTTTGCACCAGCCCGGAGATGGCAAGCTCACGACAAGTGTGCAGAGTGGGTGCTTCACGCCAAATTACAAGTGGCTCGCCGTGTGCGATGTCGATCAAGACGAACGGATCCATTGCCACAGCACTCTTAGCGGCGCGTTCCTCGAACGACGGCCTCTCCTCGCCGACACAGACGAAGGCCCCTGGGTTCGAAACGAGCTCGAGGGAATCTGGTACGCGACGATTCACACGGCGCGAGGAAACCACGTCCAGGTCCATGTACTCGAGCTCAACAACGAGGTCGGTTCAGCAGATGATATGTACCTCTGGCACTTCTCGTTGCCGGCGCTCCACGACCTCTAGGTCAGGCTCCCTTGTCGCGCGCTTCGTTCCAGACTGCAAGTTCGCCCTGCGTCGGTCGCAATGCCTTTTATCCGTCCAGTTGGCTGGCTTCTCGGCTACTCGTCGTCAGCTGCCCGTTCTGCGCGCTCGCATCCGTCCCCTAACAAATGGTCGGGCTTACGTCTTGACACCTAACGATGCACAGTTGCCCAGCAACTGCTTTACCTCGTTATTGACGAAGGGTGGAATTGGACCGAATGGGTGGACCCACGGACTGTACGGTTTCCACTCCATCTTGCTTGGGAAGCCTGGGTGGCTCAGTGGTGGCCAACGTCCGGCCCTCGATAAGGTGACGCCGTGAGTCATCGATCCGAGTACGCACTGAACGCGGGCGCGAGCTGTCGTATTCGAGAGGAGCGCCCAGACGATCACGATCGGGTCCGTCGTGTTCAGAATTCCGCTTTTGCTCACCATGAGGGCCGCGTTGGTGATCTGGTCGATGCCCTGCGCGAGGGGCTGTCCCGCTCGGATGGTCTGTCGCTGGTGGCGACAGACAAAGACATAGTGGTCGGCCACGTGATGTTCACCCGTTGCCTACTCGACGCCCCCCAAAGACTGGTTGACGTTCAAGTACTCAGCCCGGTCGGAGTTCTCCCAGCGCGCCAGCGCCAGGGCATCGGTTCGATGCTGATTACGACAGGGCTAGAGATGCTGAATGCACGTGGCGTGCCTCTGGTGTTCCTAGAAGGCTCACCCAGCTACTACCGCCGTTTTGGGTTCGTCGCTGGTGCCGAACTGGATTTCGTGAAGCCGTCCTTGCGCATCCCCGATGCAGCGTTCCAGGTGAAGGTGCTTCAGAGCTACGAGCCGTGGATGACGGGGACTCTCGTTTACTCGCAGACGTTCTGGGATTGGGACCTGGTCGGGTTGCGAGCAACCTAACTTCGGCATGGTCCAGCGTCACCGGCTCAATCGCGACGGCGACCGCCAGGCCAAGGCAGCGTTGCAGCAGACCGCTGGCTTCAGGCTGCGACACGGACAGGCGACCAGGGCTTACTTTTCGAAGCGCAAGGCCGAGGGCAAATCGAAAAAAAGAGATCTTCCGCTGCCTCAAGCGATACGTGGCGCGGGAGGTCTACCGGACATTAGTCGACCCGCGCGAAGAGGCCACGGGGCGCGCCCGCCTGAGCACCTCCAATTGCCCCTTCACATATAAGGAGGATCAAAAACTGGTCCGGGCGGGATTTGAACCCGGGGCCTCACGGTCCCGAACCGTCTTGATTGCGTGTCCTCGAGTGTCCTGCCGACTCCGCAGGGGGCCTTTTGAACTCAACTGCCGGTGCTTTCCTGTCCTCTCGTGACCTCCTGGAGCCGCAAACTGCAGGAGGCCACCGACCCGCCCATACAGCTCGACGTGTTGATCGAAGATCTCGGCATACGTCTCGGAAGCGTCGTCCATCGGCCTGGGCTCAGCCGCCGGCGCCTTTCGCCTTTTGCAGCTCGGCGATCTGCGCACGCGCCGCGTCGACAAGCTCCCCGTTG
>Ga0137379_10007013_pt1 | contig 10688 bp, 5 predicted proteins | sample SagtaG_18_FD_104812 | JGI IMG/M metagenome (GOLD analysis project Ga0137379, IMG submission 104812) | Vadose zone soil microbial communities from Sagehorn Ranch, Mendocino, California, USA - Sage2_L_80_16 metaG | ecosystem: Environmental > Terrestrial > Soil > Vadose zone | place: USA... | reverse complement strand
TTTTTTCTGGAGGTGCCAGAGGTAGATGTTGGTTGGAAAGTTGAGTTCGCTGATGACGATGTTGCCTTCTGGTTTGTAGTTGATGCTGCTGGCCAGGCTGATGAGCGCGCTGGTGACATTTGGGACGGAGGCTATCTCGTCGAGGGGGACTTCACCGATCATCTTTCCAAATTGCCGGCGTGATTCGATGATTAGAGGTAGCCACTCTTCCCAGTTTTCGCCGTACTCTCGCCAGTCGGCCATGAACTCGTTAATCGCGTTGAGCACCGGTATGGACGGCGGGCCTGTTCCTGCATTATCGAAGTAGGCTCGGCGGGAGGTTACCGGTATTTGTTTTCTTACGAGGTCGATATTCAAAGAGACACCCAGAATTGGACGCAGGTCACTTGCTCAGGCTGGGTATAAATGGAGGTGCTAGATGGCGTGGAAGTTCTTGACGCCTGTTTCAGCCACACAATTTTTGCACCAGAACTGGTTTCTTTCGGGGCTGTACTGGGCGTGGCTGTCGGTTACTATGTTTCCGCAGTTTCCGCATCGTACGATGAAGACTTTCCTCATCTTGTGGTGTGGAAGCTCTTTCTTGTGTCGTTCTACCTCGTTGTCGTCGGGTTCTAGGACCATGTTGCAATTCTCACAATAGTAGATTGTTTCGAGAATTGCCTTGTCTCGTTCGTTTACCCAGTTCTCAGCCATGGCGTGGTGCTCCTTGATGGAAAGAGGTTCGGTCGTACTTGTTTTCGCCGTTCTAATCTAGACACCTCCCCCCGTGTTTATATGGACTTCAAGAAAGACCGATCCAGTTTCCAGGGAAAAGCCGGTAAAATCGATGTTGTTTCCATGCGTTTTCTGGCTACATCGTTTCTGCTTGAAAAGCTGACTGAGAGTAGAGTCCACTTCGGAAAGGTTCCTGGGCGGCACAAATCAGAGCGGCGGAACGGAAGGGAGCATTCCAGCTTGGGTTAAGGAAAACACATCGGGAACTTTGCAGCTGGTTGCGGCTTGTCTCAGTCTCGAATGTCCGAAAGGCTAATCCGATGGAGCACTAGCCAGTTATTGGCGACAACTACGAAAGGATGGTTGTTCCGAGGCCGGGATCTGGATAAGCTAGCGTGTGCGTCGATCCTTGTACTGCTTGTCTTTCTACCGGTTCTTCCAGCCAATCATATGGGAAGCGCGAGTTCTGCTCCGATTGACAGGTTGGGTCCGCACATTCCCTCGGCCGTAGCGACTCTTACAGATTTCACAAAATTCCCCACGAACCCTGACGGCTACCAGATCAGCGGAAACATCTTCACCCTTCAGGGTTGGGGTGATCATTCGGGATGGTGGCCCCTCGGACTCGGGTTCGCCAGCTGGGTCGATAGCACAACTCTCAAGCCGGCTCCGGAATGGAGCCAGTACAATGGATCAGGAATCAAGATCGCCATCCTGGACATCGGAACAAACACTACAATACCTGATCTCTCCAGCGTTACTAACCTCAACCCGTCTACACAGGAGGTAAGCGCCTGCGACCCTTCCTTCGTAAGGTGGGCACCACTCTACGTCGGTTTTGGATTTGATACCTCCAACCATGGGACATCAACCGCGACGATGATATCGGCCAAAAAGGACGGCCAGGGACTCCTAGGGCTCGCTTATGGTGCGACCCTTTACTCGATAAACGTGCAGTATCTGAATAGTACTGCGGGTTTTGCCAATCCGATAATTACTGATTGTTCCATCGCAGCGGGTCTCAATCAGGCGCGAGCCCTCGGAGTCAATATTGTCAGCATGTCACTCGCCTTCGCAGGCATCAATTCCTGCAACGACCCTCGACTCAAGCCTGTTTTGGAAGGAGCGATAGTCAACGCGTACAACAATGGAATGTTGCTCGTCGCCTCAGCCGGCAATAGTGGCAGTGACTCTCTTGCGACAAACCCTGGACAACAGAGCACTGTGTGGTGTCCAGCCTCAGATCCCAGAGTCATATCCGTCGGATCAATCGGGGATCTACCTAGCACCTGGAATACTCAGGCCGGCAACCTAGGAACCTACCTCACGTACTGGACGGGAAGGTCTGCATTCTCCAGCTGGGGACCAAAGCTAGACCTGATGGCTCCAGGGGAGAACATTCTCACTTGGTTTCCCAAGTTCTTCGTCTACAACGGAGGTCCATATTCCCTAGTCTCGGGGACATCGTACTCCTCGCCGTTGGCGGCTGCTTATTTTGCGCACCTCTTGCAGAAGGGGATTACACGAGATCAGATCGTCGGGAATCTTCAGGGCTACGCCCTTGAAGAGTCTGGAAGTCGAAACGTATTCTACGGTCTCGGAAGGCTAAACGCATCTCTCATCAACGCACCTGTCAAAAGTCCGACGCCATCGCTCCGGAGCTACACAACCTATCAAGAAATCCAGAACGTAGACCTATCATCTATCAACATCGCCCCCTACAACAAAACCAGCGGGGTCCAGACCCTCTTGCCCCAGGCGACGCCATATTTCTCGGCTCAAGGGGGGGACACTGACTTGAAAGTCAGCGTTGACCCTTCCAAATGCAACGCTGGTGTAACGGGACTTGCCGGGTTTTTCACATCTTTGAACATGACCTGGAAAATTGTTACCCCGACGCTGAACGAGACTGGCTTTTGGGACCTCCTCGCCCTAGGGGTACAGAACCAGACCTTCGCGTTTCCAGGCCAATCCTACGCAGAGGTCACCTTCGGCTGGACATGGGTGCCAAACCGGCCCTTCGGCGCGGGCATCGACCTTAAGCCTTGCATAAACACGAGCTTCGACTCAACACAGGTTCTAGCGCCCGCAAGCGCAACCCTTGCTCTGGACAACTCACGTGTCACCGTTACGGGAGGGATGATCATCGACAAACCGTCTTTCACCGCGACAGGAAGATTCGTAGTGTCCGCTGTAGACAAGACCTCCGGGATTACGACCTTTTCGCGTAATTATACGATATCCAACTTTCCAGTCTCAGGATTGACAAGCACGATCTTACAGACGAAGCTCCTGCTTGCTGTGTCAGTTCTCCCGTATCATCTCAGCCTAGACCTGAACGTTCAGTCGAATGGTGGGACAGGCTCTGTTGGCATAGAGTTGACGAGGGAGCTGGATATCGCCGGCACCGGCGTCATCAACATCGTTGATCTCATCCGAGTAGCTATTTCGTTCTCTTCGACTGTCGGAAGCCCGAATTATGATCCTAAGGCGGACGTGAACGGTGACGGAGTGATCAACATCACCGACCTTAGTAGAGTAGCATTCTACTTTACGACACCGGTTTTTTCCTAGCACCGCCCCCGGTTCCAATTTCCCTTTTGGGGTTACCCCGCTTTGGGCTGAGCTGCTGGGGTGCCTAGACTATGACTGCGGAGCGCGGGCAGTCAAAGCATTAGTCACCTCTCTAATCTCAAAAGGCAGTTCCTAGCCGACAAGGAATCTGTAGCTGCCAGACTGCCCGAACTCCTCGCTAGGGCTTTGAAGAAGGGTCTAAGTGATTCTCATACATTGGAATATTGAGGTTGAGAACTTGGGTCTTCCTGAGAAGATCAAGCTGGTAGAGGAGGAGATGAAGAAGACCCAGATCAACAAGAAAACCGAACACCATATCGGCCTCCTTAAGGCGAAGCTCGCCCGGTTGCGGGAGGAGCTTGAGAGTTCTACATCCAAGGGTGGCGGGCCTGCCTTCGAGATTCGTAAAGGGGGAGATGCGACCGTTGTTCTCATCGGCTTGCCCAGTGTCGGCAAGTCGACGATTCTGAATCGGTTGACTAATGCCAAGTCGAAAGTTGCGGCTTACGCCTTCACAACCCTTACCGTAGTTCCGGGGATTCTACGTCTCAACGGGGCCGACATCCAGATCCTCGATCTTCCAGGGATCATTAGTGGTGCATCTTCGGGACGGGGAAGGGGAAGGAGAGTTCTCTCCGTGGCAAGGAATGCGGACCTTGTCATGTTGGTCCTAGATGTGTTCCAGCCAGGGCAGGTACAGTTGTTGAAGAATGAGCTTCATGCGATGGGTATTCGGATCGACCAGAAGCCTCCCGATGTGGTCATCAACAGGGGCAGTAAGGGAGGGCTAGCTCTCACCACGAGTGTCAAGCTCACGAAACTAACGCCGGCAACTGTCAAGGGAATAGTCGAAGCCTACGGGATTAGTAACGGCGGAATATTGGTACGGGAAGATGTTACAGACGAACAATTGATTGATGTCTTGACTGGGAACCGGAGGTACGTTCCGTCTCTGGTCGTTCTGAACAAGGTCGACCTTGTGAACGAGCAATACCTTGCGGCCGCGAAGAAACAGATCGGGACTGATTTCGTGCCCATATCCGCTGAGAAGGGCTTGAACATGGACCTTCTCGCCGAACGAATCTGGGAGACCCTCAATTTCATCCGAATATATCTCAAACGTCCTGACGGGGATGCGGATTTCGAGAAACCCCTCATTCTCCCAGCGGGCTCGACTCTAAGGGATGTCTGCAAGAAGATTTCTCCGCGATTCGTTGAGGGGGCCAAGTACGCGTTTGTCTCGGGGTCCAGCGTAAAGTTCACTGGTCAGCGCGTGAGTCTCGACCATACTCCTGCTGACAAGGACGTCGTCACTATTATGCGATGATCAAAGTCATCTTCAGACTAATCGCCTGCAGCTGTACAAATACAGTCCCTAGGAATCGTCACTCATAAGAGGTACGAGCGTCTAGGAGTCGAACAGCCTGGGTTCTTGTTCCTTCTTTCTCATGTAGCTTCTCCCCCAAGCGACTCCGACCATTCCGACGAGCCCTGCCGCCGTGCCGACCAGCATTGTGTTTCTCGCTCCAGGGCTCTGCCATGCGGGCTTAACCTCGAACCCTCCAAGAGCCATAGCAGCGGAAGACCCCGCGGTCCTAGCTTTAGCTAGGATGCCATAGGTTCCCGTTGAACTCGACGTTGGAACTGAGTACGATGCTTTGTAAAAGCCCGTTGAGATTAAGATCACGTTAAGAGTGACATTAGTCCCATCCGGTTTGAATAGTATCAGGTTCAGTTGCAGGTCTCCTGAGTTGAAGGGGGAGCCGTTCAGGGTAGTTGAGATATAGATTACCGCAGTGTCGCCCGGGAAGTAGACCGTCCCAGCATCGACACCTACCGCCAGGCTTGTAGCTTGAGGTTGCGATAGAACCGTAAAGCTGGTCTCTAGCTTGAAACCGGACGACAAGTCTAGCACTTCGATCTGATGAACCCCGGGTTCTGCGTGGGGGACGTCGAAGGTAAAGTTGAATCCGCCATTGATAGAGAATGCGGTTCCGAGGAACGCGTCGTCGAAACTCACAACAATGAGGTGGACTGGTCCTGAAGGCTGAGACGGGAGATTAAGCCCTGAGCCTTGAACGAGGACCTCTGTTCCAAGGCCGCCATGATCCGGAGTGAGGGTAATGGTGGGAGGCGAAAGGATGGTGACTTGGCCGTCAATCAAGTTATTGTTGGAGAGGTTCTGGTCGGTGGCCAAGAATACCGTCGCAGATATGGTGTAGCTACCGGGGGGGACGCCGGATGTGTCCCAGGTGAGATGTACGAACCGGGTGGGTTGGCAAGTGAAGCAGTTCGGAGGGGGTGCGACAAGGGATATGCCAGTCAGAGTGCCTATGAGATGGGAGTCATAGTAGACACTAAAGCTGACATTTTCAGGGTCGCTCCCCTTATTGGTGATGCCCACTTGGATGTCGATAAGCTGGCCCGAAAACGGGACCGTAGGAGACGCTATGAGGGAAGTAACCGCCACGTCATGCGATGGGGCGAGTATGAAAACGGTGGTTGATCGGAAGTTATCGTTAGGGGTGAGATCCCCGGTGGAGATAAACGCCTCAGCTTTGACGATGATACTTCCCGTGCTGGTTCCAGTTGTGTCCCAGCTGAAAGTTAGAGCCGTCGACTCGCCAAAGTTGAGTGTGATGTCGCGTTGACCAATAATGCTCCCTGTAGCTGTAACTGTCACGGTGACGTTTTCAGGGTTGAGTCCCTCGTTCTTGACGTTGACAACTATGATCACGATTTGGCCAGCCTTGGCGCTGGTGGGTTGTGCACTAATGCTTGTTATGGCCACATCATGTGGGAGACGATTATCGAAGACCGCGTCCGTCTCGCGAGACACAGGAATAGCGTGTTGCTGAGAGTCCACGAATATGACACCCGACAAGTGTAGGCTGCTGACTCCGAAACCGTTGACGGTAAAAATTATGGAAGCGAATGTTTCATTCCCAGAGAAGGGCGAAGGTAACATGTTGCCTTGAGCCAATAAGGAAAAGCTGACTGTAAGATTCCCGCTGGTCTGGTTCAAGTTAATGACCGGAAAGCCTTGGTTGCTACTAAGGGCGTTCTGCCAGAATGGACCAAAAGAGACTTTCCTAAAGGATGTGGAGAGAAGAGCGGGATCGTAATGAAGTGAGAACTGCCACGCAATGGCCCCAACAACAGATGCCGCAACATTAACGGAGAAGGTGTCGCCTTTGCTGTTACCAGTGATAAGGCTTGGCTGAACGCTTATCGTAGTAGGAAGAAAAGTTACGGTTGCATTGCGCGTCAGAGTTCCGACGGTCGCAGTCACGGTGACATTGTATTGGTCCAACGGGGACGAGTCGGAGAATGTAAGCGTAAGGGTGGAGTTGACGCGGTCGTTGGAAGGCAGGAACACGCTTCCGGGGTTGATGTTGAAGGTGGGGCCATTTGGCACGATTGGGTTGATTACGGCTGAAAGATAGGCGGTACCGGTGATGGAATTAATGCTCGATAGATTGATGATAGATCTCGCCTCGCTATTAGGCTGGTAAGAGACGAGGGACGAGTAAGTATTGATCGCGAAGTCCGGGGCTTGATTGATGATGTTGATCCTTGCTCGGAAGTGGCTGGGTTGGAAGTCAGTAATCACATTGCCTAGGGAATCCCTCGCTGACCCTGTTGCGCCGAGGTCATCTTGGACTCGTAGGGTTACGTCGAACATGCCTGCTCCCCCATAGTCATGGGTTACCAGTGCCCCGGTAACGCCAAGGTCCTGCGTCCCATCACCGAAGTCCCAGAAGTAGCCAGCAGGACCCGCGATCGTTCCATCGAAGTCGCCGCTTGTAGTCCCATTGAACGCTATTACATAGGGACCAATCTGGGGCGCGGGGGTCGCAACGAAACTTGCAACAGGCGGGTCATTGGTAATTGTCTCCGTCGCTCCTATTCCAGCCTGAATGCTAGTAATAGGCTGGGCCGAAGAATCAATGAAGATTACATCGGTTATAGTGAACTGTTGCGGTGTAGAAGGTTGGTTGAGCAACTCAAACTGAACGTTCGCAAGAAGGTTGTTCGTAGAGATAGTCACTGCTGGCGTTGGCGAAATCAAGCTGATAAAGACCAGAATCTGGCCGTTGCTCCCGTTAGAAGAGACACTCGAACTGCCGAAGGCTTTATTGGCCGCTAGAAGACCCGCCCAGTTCACGGTGCCCGTTGTTGTCTGGGCGCCGAAGAGGACGTTGTTGGCTGCCCCGTCGGGGTACGACGAAGCCAGAGTGGGGTCGCCTTGTGGAATGAAGGCGCTAGCATTATAGTTGATCTGGAACTGCCAGCCATACATATTGCTGATGGGATTCGCAAAAGTGGCGTTGATGATTGCTCCTATCCTGAAACTCTTACCCTGGCTCGCGAAAGACGAGACTACAGAGTCTGTTTGGGTGATACTGTTAGCGTCTAGGTTTACGCTCCAGACCGGACTCGCCCGTGCAGGGTGGACACCTAAGATCCCATTTCCGAATATGATCCCGAGTACTAGAAGTAGTACGATGGGGAGAGTCCGCCTCTCCATCCTCAATTATCCCTCCGTCTTGCAATGATATCTCTGCGCCAGACCATCGCGGCAAGGGCCACCAGCCCTGTAAGCCCAGCAGCAAACATCACCATTTGAGATTGAGGGCTTAGCCATGCGGGTTTGACCTCGAAACTTCGAAAAGCGGAAGAGTCGAGCTTGTCCGTTATTCGTGCTATGGCTCGTACCGAATAGGTACCTAATGCGCGGGGAACGGCGAAGGATCCCTTGAAGACCCCGGGGGCGATAGCCGTGATGGGCAACGTCGTATTTGAGCCATCGGGTTTGACCAGCAAAACCTGTAACGATAGTCCCGTAGGAGCGACTGGGACTCCGTCGATACCAGTGGCAACATAGAAAACTGCGGTGTCCCCGGGGAAGTAGATGGCTCCAAGGTCCATGCTCATCGTCAGGGTAGCGCTAGAGGGTGACCTGACAACTTGGAAGTTGGCACTGGCCTGAGCGAGACTGCCAAGGTCGATGGTTTTGATCCGATGAAATCCAGGGTCAGCGTGGGGAACGTTGAAGGTGAAGTTGAACTGGCCATTATTGGTGAAGGCAACGCCGATGAACATGTCATCGAAGGTTACCTCTAGGACTCCATTTCCTGCTGGGAGGAATTGTGAGGGCGGAAAGCCAGAGCCCTGAACTAGTACCTTCGTACCTAGGACACCGGTCGAGGGGGTTACCCTCAGAATTGGAGCGGGCAGGATCGTGATGCTGTCACCGACCAAGTTATTGTTGGAGAGGTTCTGGTCGGAGGCGAGAAAAACCGTCGCAGATATTGTATAGCCTCTAGGAGGGACTACGGAGGTGTTCCAGACAATTTGCTCTGACACGCCGAATTGGCAAAGACCGCAGGTGGGCGAGGGGACCTGCAGAAAGATGTTTTCCAGGGTCGTAATTATGTGAGAGTCGTAATAGACAGAGAGAGACACCGTCTCGTTGAACAGCCCGTTGTTCCGAAGTTCAACCACAATGAACACCGGTTGACTAGAGACCGCCATTCGGGAAGATACACTGACAAAACTCACGGCAACATCATGAGAGATGCTTGCTACCATTATGCCTCTGACCATCCGGTTCGTCAAGCCAGTATTGTCTTCTACCTCTAGGCTGACAGCATACGCTCCGGCATGGCTGAATGAGTGTTCGACGACTGGGCCAGAGCCAGAAGAGAAGCCTAAAGGGTCGCTGAAATCCCAGAACCAATTTCGAATCGAACCGTCCGGGTCAAAACTGCTGGTGGCGTTGAAAGTTACAGTTTCTCCCGCGACCGGGGTAACAGGTGAGAAGGTGAAATTCGCCATTGGGGGAACGTCTGTAATCGACACAGAAACTTGAACAGACTGTTCGGTTGATCCGCTTGTTCCGGTTATGTTGACATTGTAGCGTCCAAATGCTGTGGAGCTGGTCGTCGTAACGTGCAATGTCGATGCTGCTGTCCCTGACGATGTTAACGTAACGTTGTCTGGGCTGAGCGAGGCACTGGGTAAGTTGACTTGACCCGTGTCCAAGGCTGAGACCGTTGTGGCTAACGCCACTCGGCCCGAGAAGTTGTTTAGACTTGTAATCGCGACCTGGAAGACACCCGACCCACCTCTTCCGATATCAAGATGTGGTGGGTTTGCCACGATGAAGAAGTTGCTAGTATTCGCGAATATTCCATCCTTGGAGACTAGGGACATTATTGATACTGTCGTGTCTCTCCCTGTGACGAAAATTTGATTTGACAAGTGCAGGCTGGATAAACCATCGCGATTGACAGTGAAGGTGATCGACGCGAGTGTATCATTTCCCGTAAACCATATCGATGAGCCTAGCAGCACGGCCCCCATCGAGACCGTGCCGGTGGCGTTATCCACGGTTGTCGGAATCTGATACCCGAAGTCCCGCCAGAATGCTGCGAGCGACGCGTTGGGATGGGCGGAAAGAATAGTCCGATCGAACTTCAGATCGAATTGCCATCCTAAAAGCCTCACCGCTGATGCCATGATATTAACAGTGAAAGTGCTACCCTTAGGTACACTCCCAATCAGGGCAGGCTGGACAGCGATTCTACCGGGCACCAGTTCGATAATCACGTTGTGGATGAGAGAATCGCTGTTTGCCGTTACGGTCACATTGTAGTTGGCGAGTTCCGTGCTTGTTGTGGTGAGAACAGTTAAGGTCGAATTGCTCATCTCACCTGCCAATAGCATGAAGCCAGTTGCATCCAATGACACAACAGGACCGTTGAAGGACTTGGGAGAAACCGTAGCTGTGAGATTCACTGTCCCAGAAAAACCATTCAGGCTGACCAACTCAATTGTGGAAAGAATGGCACCGGCTACAATCGGCAGAGCATTAGGATCCGCGTTGACGACAAAATCTGGTGCTTGTGAGACCGACAGATGGCTGATCTGAGGGTGACTTTTCATACTCGAGTTTGCCGTAGAAGCAAGCGGAGCCAGTAGAAGAACTATCAGAAAGAGGCAAAATACACATCCTTTTTTTTCCATTTGGGAGAACCATCCCGAAGATGATTCAAGGACTGTCAGCAGTTAAGAGTTTGGTCAGTCGAAAGCATGACAGCACATGATTTCTGAAGGGGAGGGAAATCCAGTGACTTCTGGGGGAGGAGCTAGCTTTCCCGAGCTATCGAAAGCAACTCACCTGCTTCGCTATCTTGGACCAGATTAGGAAGTCTCTGTGAAAATCTCACGGAGACCGGGGCTGTATTGCTCCGAGACGGAATTCCTCGTGGAGTGCCCTGACGGCTTCTGGACCATTTTTCTCTGAAACGACGAAAGAGATGTTGTATTCTGAAGATCCTTGCGCGACCATGCGAACGTTTACCTTCCGGCGGGCTATGGCTCCAAACACACGG
>Ga0137379_10007004_pt1 | contig 10692 bp, 9 predicted proteins | sample SagtaG_18_FD_104812 | JGI IMG/M metagenome (GOLD analysis project Ga0137379, IMG submission 104812) | Vadose zone soil microbial communities from Sagehorn Ranch, Mendocino, California, USA - Sage2_L_80_16 metaG | ecosystem: Environmental > Terrestrial > Soil > Vadose zone | place: USA... | reverse complement strand
CTTCGTGATCTCGCCCGACCGGCGGGAGGTCTGGTGCGTCAGGGAACGGCACCAGGGCGGGAAGGTCACCCGCGCCATCGTCGCGGTTCCGCTTGACGGGTCGGGCGCCGCCGACGCCACCGCGATCCGCGTCCTGGTCAGCGGCTTCGACTTCTTCGCCTTTCCTACTCCGTCGCCGGACGGGAATTGGCTGGCCTGGGTCTGCTGGAACCACCCGCACATGCCCTGGGACGGCACCGAGCTGCGGGTCGCGCCCGTGGACGGAGGCATGCCGGGCAAGACCCGGCTGATCAAGGGCAGCAACAGGGAGTCGGTGCTGGCCCCGCTGTGGCGCGACAACGCGAGCCTGTACGTGGCGACCGACTGGACCGGCTGGTGGAACATCTACCAGATCGGCCTGGGAGGCGTGCCGCCGCAGGCCCTGTATCCGGCCGACGAGGAGTTCGCGGGCCCGCTGTGGGAGCTCGGCGCCCGGCCGTTCGCGATGCTCGGTGACGGCACGCTCGTGGTCAGGCACGGCCGCGGCCGCGCCAGGCTCGGCCTGCTCGACCCGGAGAGTTCCGAGCTGACCGACCTGGACTTGCCGTTCAGCGAGTTCCTCGACGGCCTGTCGGCGGACGGCACCACGATCGCGGGAGTCGGCGGCGCACCGCTCGAGCCGAACTCGGTGGTCAGGATCGACACGGCGACCGGCTCGTGCACGGTGCTGCGGGCCGAGATCGCCGAGCTGCCCGACCGGCGGTACCTGCCGGTTCCGCGACCTGTCGAGCTCGAGGGCCCGTACGGCCGGGTGGTGCACGCGCTGGTCTACCCGCCGTCCAATCCGGAGGCGGCCGGGCTGCCCGGCGAGCTTCCGCCCTACATCGTCTGGGTGCACGGCGGGCCTACCGGCCACGTGACCGCCAGGCTGAGCCTGGAGAAGGCGTACTTCACGAGCCGGGGCATCGGGATCGTCGACGTGAACTACGGCGGGTCGACGGGCTACGGCCGCCTGTACCGGAACCGGCTGAACCGAGAGTGGGGCGTCGTCGACGTCGCCGACGTGAAGGAGGCCGCCCGCTCGCTGGCCAAGGCCGGCGAGGCGGACGGAGCCCGGCTCGGGATCCGCGGGGGCTCGGCAGGCGGCTGGACGGCCCTGGCCGCGGTGACCACGGGCGCGGTACACGACCCCGTGTTCGGCGCGGCGGTGTCCTACTACGGCGTGTCCGACCTGCGCGGATTCAACGAGCACACGCACGACTTCGAGTCCCACTACCTGGACGGCCTGATCGGCCCGCTGCCCGGCTTCGACACCGTCTATGCGGAGCGGGCACCGTTCGGCCATGTGAACCCGAACACCTGCCCGGTGCTGCTGCTACAGGGACTCGACGACCCCGTCGTGCCGCCGCAGCAGTCGGAGAGCATCGCCGCCGACCTGTCCGCGCACGGCATCAGGCACGCCTACATCGCCTTCGAGGGCGAGTCGCACGGCTTCCGCAGGGCCGACTCGATGGTGGTCGCGCTGGAGTCGGAGCTGTCGTTCTACGGCCAGATCATGGGGTTCACGCCCCATGACGTGCCAGAACTCAAGCTCACCGATGGGGGCCACGGGTAGCGGACCGGCGGACTGGCGGCTATCGGGCGAACTCGGTGGCGCGTGACTCCCTGATCACCGTCACCCGTATCTGGCCCGGATAGGTGAGCTCGTCCTGGACCTGCCGGGCCACGTCACGCGCGATCACCTGGGCGCCGATGTCGTCGACGGCACCCGGCTTGACCATCACCCGGATCTCGCGGCCCGCTTGCATCGCGTATACCTTCTCGACCCCCGGCCGCGCCTGGGCGATCTCCTCGAGCCGCTCGAGCCGCCGGACGTAGGCCTCGAGCGACTCCCGCCGCGCACCCGGCCGGCCGCCGCTGATCGCGTCCGCGGCCTGCGTCAGGACCGCCTCCACGGTCTTGACCTCCACCTCGTTGTGGTGGGCCTCGATCGCATGGACGACGTCCTCGTTCTCGCCGTACCGCCGGGCGATCTCGGCGCCGATCAGCGCGTGGCTGCCCTGAACCTCATGGGTGAGCGCCTTGCCGATGTCGTGCAGCACGGTGCCCCGCTTCATCAGCGCGGGGTCCAGGCCGAGCTCGCTCGCCATCATCGCGGCGATGTGCGCCGACTCCACGAGGTGCTTCAGCACGTTCTGGCCGTAAGACGTGCGATACCTGAGCTGGCCGAGAAGCTGCGTCAGCTCGGAAGCCATGTCGGTGATGCCGAGGTCGATGAGCGCGTCCTCGCCGGCCCTGACGCACAGCTCCTCGATCGTCACACTGCTCTGCTCGTAGGCCTCCTCGATCCGCTGCGGGTGGATCCGGCCATCGAGGACCAGCCGCTCCAGCGTCAGCCTGCCGACTTCGCGCCGCACCGGGTCGAAGCACGACAGCAGGACCGCCTCCGGCGTGTCGTCGATGATCAGGTTCACGCCGGTCACCGTCTCGAACGCGCGGATGTTGCGGCCCTCGCGACCGATGATCCGGCCCTTCATGTCGTCCGCGGGCAGATGAAGCACGGAGACGACCGACTCGCTGGTCTGCTCGCTGGCCACCCGCTGGATCGCGAGCGTGACGATCTTCCTGGCCCGCTGCTGGCCTTGTTTCCTCGCCTCGCCCTCGATCTCCCTGACGATGACCGCCGCCTCGCGCTTGGCCTGGTGCTCGATCGTCGTGACCAGCTCGGTCTTGGCCTGCGCGGCGGTGAGCCCGGCGATCCGCTCGAGTTCCGATCGCCCCCGTGCATCCAGCTCGTCCAGCTCGGCGCGCCGTTCCTCAAGCTGCCGGCGACGTTGGTCGATCTCGCCTGCCAGCTTGTCCATCCGGCGCGCCTCCTCGTCGAGCCGCTGCTCCCGCTCGGCGATCCGCGCCTCGCGGCGCTCCAGGTCGCCGCGGAGCTGCTTGACTTCGGCGGTGACGGCGCGAACCTCGTCGTCCAGCTCCTTGCGCGCCTTGGCGGCCCGCTCCGCCGCCTCCTCGGCCTTCTCGACGATCGCCGCTGCTTCGGCCTTGGCGGCCTCGACGATCGCGACCTCCGACAGCGGAGCTGCCTGGTCCATGATCCCCGGGCGGTCTGCCCCGGGCGCCGCCTGGCCGACGGTCGCCAGGCGGACGTCCGCGATGACGGGCTCGCCGACCTCGCCCCGAACAACCTCGTGGTCAATGACCGCACGCACGGATTCCGCACCCGTGGCGGCTGCGCCCGGAGTGACGCGCGTCATGCTGCGCGACAGGCGGACCATGAACGTGACCGCGGCGACGGCCCCGGCCAGGGCAAGCACCGCGACGACCGCCAGAATCAGCGCGATGCCATTTCCCACTGCGCGCACCCCTTCCCGCAAAGTAGGACTCCGAGCATCGTGGGTCCGACGTCACGGAATCCGCCGTAGCGAGGGTTACCGCGCGTTCCGGGAGCGCCTTCCCGGCGCGGCGCGCCAATCGGGCGACCTAGTGCCGCGCCGACCCAGTGCAGCCTGCCGAGCAGGCAGACGCGCCCCTTCCCGCGTTCTTGATCCTTTCCGGGCTCGCTATCCGCCCTGATCAGGGATACCGGCCGTGACACGGCCGGGCCAAGCAAGAATATGGCGCCAGGGCAGGTGCATGCCGATAGTCAGCGCCCGCCCGGCCGCTCATCACTAGTCGCCCGATGCTTATCATCCGCTTGCGCGGAGTAAACCTCACTGCCCGTGAGGCTAGGCGGGATAGACAGGCCGGTCAAGCTTGGCCGAAACGGAGAGCGGTCAGCCTGGCTCCGCGTCCTCGCGCCCGGCGCCGAACACCCCGTCTTCGTCGAACCCGTCCGCCGGCGGCTCCTGGCCTGCCCGCTCGAGTGCCTCGCGGACGACCTGATAGGCAAGGCCTGCCGGGTAACCCTTCCTGGCGAGCATCCCGGCGAGCCGTCTGACCCGAGCCTGCGCCGGCTGACCCGCCGTGCTCGCGAGCCGGCGCTCGACCAGCGCCCGCGCCGTGGCCAGTTCGGTCTCCGGGCTGAGCTGGGCAACCGCGGCCTGGATGTCGGCACGATCCACGCCCCGCTGGTTCAGTTCGGCCGCTAGAGCACGCCGGCCGAGGCCACGGCCGTGGTGCCTGGACTCGACCCAGGCGCTCGCGAACATCGCGTCGTCGATCAGCCCGACCTCGGCGAACCTGGTCAGCACCGCGGCCGCCGCGTCCTCGGGCACGGCCCGGCGGCGCAGCGCATCGGCAAGCTGAGCCCTGGTCCGCGGGGCCGCCGTCAGGAGCCGCAGGCAGATCAGCCGTGCGACGGACTCGGGGTCAGCCGCCTCGCCCGCGGGGTCCGGCGGCTCGACAAGATCGACGGTGCTGGCAGTCCGGGCGCGGGACCTACCTGGCACCGCGCTGCCCTGTCACCACCCCGAGCGACGGCCGGCCCGTCGGCGCGGGCTTCGGGACGACTTCCGCGTCCAGCCGCGGTCCGATCCCCAGCTTCTCCTTGATCTTCTTCTCGATCTCGTTCGCCAGGTCCGGGTTCTCGCGCAGGTAGTTCCTGGCGTTCTCCTTGCCCTGACCGAGCTGGTCGCCCTCGTAGGTGTACCAGGCGCCGGACTTGCGGACAATCGCCTGCTCGACGCCCAGGTCGATCAGGCTGCCCTCGCGGCTTATCCCGATTCCATAAAGAATGTCGAACTCGGCGATCTTGAATGGCGACGCCATTTTGTTCTTTACGATCTTGGCCTTGGTCCGGTTGCCAACCGCCTCGTTGCCGTCCTTCAGCGTCTCGATCCGCCGTACATCGATCCGCACCGACGCGTAGAACTTCAGCGCCTTGCCGCCCGTGGTCGTTTCCGGGCTGTTGTGCACGATCACGCCGTCAGCGAGGTAGTTGTGCGACCCCTCGACCTCGATGTCATAACGACTCATGATCGGATAGCCGATCCTTGGCTTGATTTCCAGGATCTTCGCTGGCACTGGACGGATAACTGGCTCAACGAACTCGGCCTCGACCGCGAACTGGCCACGGAATCCGGGTAGGAGCTTATAATCCATGGACGGGTGGATGTACGGAGCCACCAGCTTCTGGAACTTTGCCGTCGCGGCCGTTGAGAACACCACGTACGCCATACGCCGCGTACCGCTGAGCCGGAGCCTAACGTCCAGCCCGTGAGTGTCTCGCAGATACTCGATCACTCGCTCTCGCGAACCAGGACTCATCGCCTCGAGACAGATCTCGATCCGGCCTGATCGGCCCTGCGTCCGCTCCTGAACTCCCTTCGACCGCACCGTGAAGCAGCCGTCATCCATGTACCAGATCGCTAGTCCCAGCGGCGTCAACTTCTTGAGGTAGTCCCAGGTGAGATGCTTCTTACCGTCCCCTTGATAGACGATCTCCCGCAATTCGCTGAGCTCAGCAAGCGGGGTGAAGTCGGCGAAGACCGCGCCCTTCGCATTCTCTCTCCTGGAGTTAGGAACGTTGCCTAGCAGCGAAACCTTCCAGTCGAGGTATGCCACTTGCTTCGCGCCATGTCCCATGCGGAACCGAGCACTACTATCCGTAGTCCGTACCGGCTTTGATAGATTCCCATCGCCCATGACTGAGCCAAAGATCACCTGCCACTGCATCTCGCTGAGGTAGTGCGGCTGAGCGAGCATAACTCGGTCGCCTGCCTGCATATCGCCTGCCTCGCGCCACCCGCCCGGAGTCCTGATCAGGTGGTTGCTGGTCAGATCAAAGGCGGTCCGGCCATGGCCAGTACCACCGCCCGATCTTTCGACCCTAAAGTGCAGGAATTCTTGGGTGGGCCCGTTATTGAACCAGTTTACGATCTTCTTGGGAACGATCCTTCCCAAGTCGGGGTCGTATGAGAGGACCTCAACGTCCATCTTCTGGTTTACGATCTTGCCTATTCTCTCCCTGGTTCCGTCTGCGAGAGTGACGTATGTGTACCAGGACGCACACCCGAACATCACTCCGATTTTTTCCCTTAGCTGATTGATAAAGATTGCTGTCGTCTTTGTCTGGCTCAAGGCGCCAGCGACCTTGCGGAGTGCCTGGGACATCAGCCGCGCCTGGAGACCGACGTGGCTATCCCCCATCTCGCCCTCGATCTCGGCCCGCGGAACCAGCGCGGCCACCGAGTCGATCACGACTACGTCGATCGCGCCCGAGCGGATCAGCATGTCGGCGATCTCCAGCCCCTGCTCGCCCGTATCCGGCTGAGAGACGAGCAGCGCGTCCGTGTCGACGCCGAGCTTCTTGGCGTACTCGGGGTCGAGCGCGTGCTCGGCGTCGATGAAGGCCGCGATGCCGCCCGACTTCTGTGCGTTTGCTACTGCATGCAACGCAAGAGTCGTTTTCCCGCTGCTCTCCGGGCCGTATATCTCGACGATCCGGCCGCGCGGCAGGCCGCCGATGCCGAGCGCGACGTCGAGCGCGATCGACCCGGTCGGGATGACTTCGACGGGGGCGCGGGCATCGTCGCCGAGGCGCATGATCGCACCGCGGCCGAACTGCCGCTCGATCTGCGCGAGCGCGGTCTCCAGGACCTTCTCCCTGTCCCCGGCCTTGATGCTGCCCACCTTGTCGTTCGGTGCCATGTGAACTCCCGTCGGATCCGAGGGCTGCGAGCCGCTCTCAGCGTGCGGCTCTCCCGCACTGCTCTGCCGTGTCTCCTGCCAGTGCTGACGCTACGCGCGGCCACCGACAGTCTGCTGGCGCTGTGGCCGGCCGGTGCCAAGCGGCTCGCGCGAAGCCGCAAGGAGCTTCCGGCCGGATCACTCTAACGAACAACTGTTCGATCATGAAGCCGGCGCGCCGGGCGGCCGAAAATGTCTCAAGCGCTCCCAGACGGGCGAGCCTGGCCGGACTCGAACGCCAGTTCGCCGACCTCGACCGGCGCGGTCATGTCGACAGCGATCAACTCACTACGCCGACCGGCCGGCTATCGCCAGACTGCGCACTCTATCCACCGGAATAGCCGATCGCGGACCGACGGCGGTCTCTGCGTTCCCGCAGGTTGGCGGCGAATCCGCACGCCTACCTCGGTTACCGTTGCGATCATGAAGCGCCTGGTGTCGAAGCTGTGGTATCCGGCCGGCATCGCGCTCGCGGTCGCAATGGTGGCCGGGATGATCCTGGCGGTCCTGACCGTGACGTCGCACTGGCCGTGAGGCTGGGCCGCCGGGTTCAACGGCCGCATCAGCGCAGCCGGTCGGGCACGTTGAACGCCGCGGCGACGGCGCGCCAGACCAACTTGGCGTCCTCGCCGTCGGCGAGCGCCTGGGCGACCGTGCGGCCGCCGAGCCCGGCGAGCACGTAGTCCTTGGCAACGCTCTGCGCGTACGCCGAGCCGAACTGCTCGTCCATCCGCCGCCAGAACTCGGTGAGCCGCACGGGCGACAGGCTACCGGGCACCGCTGCCGCGGGCGTTACGCCACCCAGCCGATCCTGGCCACGTCGGCGGCGGCGCGCAGGCCCCTGGTCGCGCCGGGCGGAACCGGCGGCAGGATCAGGCAGTGGCAGCCGACGCAGATCGAGCCGGAGTCGGCGAGCCGGTTGTTGCCGACCATCAGCACGCGCTCGGGCGCGACCCCCAGCCGCTCGCATGCCAGCAGGAACGGCTTGGGCGCGGGCTTGGCGACACCCAGGTCGCAGGAGAGGACGAAGGCGGACACGAACGCGTCCAGGCCGGTCGCCGCGTAGCCGACGTCGATCGACCAGCCGGTGTTGCTGACGATCGCGATCGGGACGCCCGCGGCGCTGAACGACGTCAGGACGCCCGGCGCGTCCGGGTAGGGCACCATCGTCAGCGGGTTGGTCTTCCACTCGTCGTACATCGCCTCGGCGAGCCCGGGCGCGATCTCTCCGATCGGGGCGTAGGCGGCGACGTACGCGTCGCGATGATCGGGCCTGGACAGGTTCCTCCGCCGCTTCTCCTCCTTCAGCGTCTTGCCGAGCTCCTTGGACCTGCGCCAGTACCGTGCCGCGTCTTCCTCGCCGATCTCGACGCCGACGCGGGCGGCCAGCGCCCGGATCGCTGCGACCGGCGAGGTGCGGTGGGTCAGCGTGCCGCCGTTGTCGAACAGGACCGCGTCGAATCGCATCGTTCCTCCGTGTCTGGGACTAGCTGCAGGTTCGGGTTCTGGAAGACCAGCCCGACGTACTGCGCGGCGTCGTGCGGCGCCAGGCCGGACAGCGGCCTGCCCTCGAAGCGGACCGTGCCGCGCAGCTCGCCGTGCACCCGCGCCGGGATCATGCCGGCCAGCGCGAGCGCGAGCGTGGACTTGCCGCACCCGGACGCGCCGGTGATCAGCACGACCTCGCCGGGCGCAACGCAGAGGTCCACGTGCCGCAGCGCCGCGCGGGACGCGCCGAGGTAGGCGAACGAGACGTCGTCGGCGACCAGCTCAGGACCGCTGTTGATCGCTCTTGCCCTTCCGGGTAGCGGCCACCCACAGGGCGGCGGAGACGAGCAGCAGGATGCCGCCGACGATCAGCACGGTGGTCCCGTCGTTCGTCAGCAGCCTGGGGTTGCCGAACAACGCGTTCTGGTCGCCGGCCGACCATTTGTAGTTGGTGAGAGCCTCGACCAGCCCGAGCACCAGTACCGCACCGGACACCGCGGTGAGGATGAACGCGATCCGCCTCATGGAATGTCTCCGTCCGCTCGCAGGGCCTCCGCGCGCACCGGGTCGGCCGGGCGGGCGCCGGGCGGCTGGTCGTCGGACTCGGCGAAGGCGTCGACGGCCGCGGAGGCGCCGCGGGCCTTGCCGATGCCCAGCGACGGGACGACGGCCACGGCAACCCGCTGGGCGAGCACCGCGCTGACCGCCGCCTCGATCCCGTTGAACAGGCCGTTGGACCAGGTGTCGTTCCACATCTGCAGCCAGGTGTAGAACTGGGCGTTCAGGAACGGGTCGAAGTTCCAGTCGGTGAGGAACAAGTTCGGGGCGCCGCGCAGGATCCCGATCATCAGCCCGTCAAGCACCATCGAGGTCTTGCTCGCGGACGGGCCGAATGCCCGGCCCCGCCTCGCGACGATGTACAGGTCGCAGAAGATGCCCTGGGTCAGCCCGTCGGTCCAGTCGAGCCCGCCGTGCCCGCTGCCGACCAGCAGCGCGGCGGGCAGGAAGTTGATGAACACCATCGCGGTGACGCAGCCGGGCTTGCGCACCAGCGCGACCCCGACCATCAGCAGGAACATGTACGGCAGGTCGTGGATCTGCAGGAACTCGGCGCCCGGAACCGGGCTGAGCACCGGCTTGATGAACTGGTCGCCGATGATGTTGTCGTAGACCTCGAGCAGGACGCCGAGCGCGGCGACGATCAGGATGTCCTGGGTGGTCCAGCGCTGAAATCGCTTGGAACGCAGCGCTGCCCAGAGCAAGACGCCGATGCCGCCGACGCAGATGGCCCAGATCGCCGCGTAGAAGAACAGGTTGGTGCCTGGCGACAGCCGGATCGTGCTGGCCAGAACCATACGGGTGCCCACTGGTGCCTCCAGATAGCGAGGGGAGCGCAGGCGCGGACGGCATGGGCACCATGGCCGCACAACCATTCAAGGTCGGCCGTCGCGGCAGCGGCAAGACCGCGCCGCCTTTCTTCATGTGAAGTTCACCCTGGTGGCTCCGGGCTCGCCGGGCGGGTTCCGTTTCGTCGCTGGTATGGAATCGCGAACTCGCGATGTTAAGGTCCAAGTCAGGAACGTGCGATCATCTAGATCCCGGAGGCCCGCGATGACACGCCAGGCCGCAAGCCAGGACCTGATGCTCTTCTGCCGACGGCACGTCGACCTTCAGCGCGTCTCCAGCGCCATCTGTCGTTCCTTCCGCTGATCTCGCTCCACGCCACCGGGCCTCGCCGCCCGGCCTACCGCGTCCCGGCTCGTTCCGAGTGGCGGACGCAGCAGCAGCGCGCGCCGACCTCAAGCAGAAGGAACTCCGCATGCCTCGCACGCAGCAGCGCGGCCAGGGCCAGTGGGCACTGGGCCACTACGAGCCGCTGAACGCCGCTGAGCGATTCAAGAAAGACGACGCAGGGCTGAACGTCAGGGAACGGATCGTCTCCCGGTACGCCGCCGCGGGCTTCGACTCGATCGACCCGACCGACCTGCGCGGCCGGTTCCGCTGGTGGGGGCTGTACACGCAGCGCCGGCCCGGCATCGGCGGCGGCAAGACCGGCGCGCTCGACGATGCCGACATCGAGGACGCCTACTTCATGATGCGGGTCCGCATCCCGGGCGGCCAGCTCAGCGCCGCGCAGCTTCGGACCGTCGCCGGGATCGCGAAGGAGTACGGCCGCGACGTCGCCGACGTCACCGACCGGCAGAACGTGCAGTTCCACTGGATCAGGATCGAGGACGTGCCCGCGATCTGGGCCCGGCTCGAAGAGGTGGGCCTGTCCTCGCTGCAGGCCTGCGGCGACGTGCCGCGCAACATTCTCGGCTGCCCGGTCGCCGGCCTCGACGAGTCCGAGGTGCTCGACGCCTCCGCCGCGCTGCGCGCGACCGAGGCCGTGGCGGCGCTGAACCCCGAGTTCGTGAACCTGCCACGCAAGTACAAGACGTCGATCTCCGGCTGCGGGTCCCAGTGCACCGCGCACGAGATCAACGACGTGTCCTTCGTCGGCGTGACCGGTCCTGACGGCGACCCCGGCTTCGACCTGTGGGTCGGCGGCGGCCTGTCGACCAGCCCGATGCTGGCCAAGCGGCTCGG
>Ga0137379_10007003_pt1 | contig 10692 bp, 12 predicted proteins | sample SagtaG_18_FD_104812 | JGI IMG/M metagenome (GOLD analysis project Ga0137379, IMG submission 104812) | Vadose zone soil microbial communities from Sagehorn Ranch, Mendocino, California, USA - Sage2_L_80_16 metaG | ecosystem: Environmental > Terrestrial > Soil > Vadose zone | place: USA... | reverse complement strand
TCTGGCGTTGATACCGAGGAAATTGCCGGCCATTTGGGTATTATCAATAGCGGCAAAGGCCGTCCCCGATGCAGACTTAACCAACACTGCTCCGCCGCTACCGCGCACGGTACCCAAAACGCTTGTGGTCTCCGTACCATTGTTTATGATGATCGAATCCCGGATAACCAGCGTGCTCCCAACTGAAGGCTCAAAATCAATGCCATAATTGCGGAAATTTTTTATGAGGCAGTCCTCCAAATAAAGCGCCTTGCCGCTGGTAAACTTGATCCCGTTGTCCGCCTATCCCAGCCCGTTAATTGAGAGATTGCGCAAAACTACTACATCGCTTGCTCCGGCAACGATATTAATCACATTACCAATTATGGTGTGCGCCCCCGCGAAAACGCCGGTCGCGTCAATCGTCACTGACTTACTGATGGTAACGACTCCAAAGCCACCGGAATTAAGTACGTCAATCTCACCTCTGGCAGCGACCTTGGAAAGAGCCCCGGCAAATGTCCTGCAAGGCGCAGTGCGGCTGCAAGCAGAGGCATCATCGCCCACGCCTGAAATAAAAACTCTATCCGCCTGTCCCTGGGCAAACGAACTACAGCAGAGGAAAAGGACTACGGCCGCAAGAAAGTTGATGAACCCTAAGCGAATCTTGTCCATGAAAATCTCCTTTCACCTAAGGGGAAGGATGCGTAGTAGAAAATCAATTGCTTCTTATCAGGAATTGAACAACAAAACAACCTAAAACTTCTTCCTCTTCTTTGGCTCGGCGATCTCTAACAACCTTTCGCAACTTGTTATCCGGGTCGCTACCGCTCCCCGTACTGACTTACTTTATCATCGGCCCGCCTGGTCAACTCTGACGTTAGGCGGCCGTTTTCCCTGCGAAAAAGGCGGGAGAGCGATGAGCGATGATCGCAAGAACAAAAGAAAATCTCAAAGGCAGGCAGGGCATCGGTGAACCGCACCGGATTATCTTCGGTGATATAATCCTCGACCGATTCGGGAAAGAGCATGACTTGATTGCGATCGGTCCCGCGATTGAAACCGATCAACGATTCTCTGTTGGAAACACCGCCCTGGAGCTGAAAGAACGTTGATGCTGTTAGGCAATTGGGCCAGCCAGAGTTTTCACACAGGCTGTCCGGTCAACTGACTCGTTCGGCGGACAAGATGGAGTTTGGGGAGGGCAGCACTTAACTCGTCGGCTGAGGAGAGACCATGAGTCCAAGATCTGTTACGAACTTCTGCGCGATCCCCGCCGCTTTGTTTCTGCTGCTGATCGGAATCCTCCACAGCATCGTCAACGTCTCAGGGTTGCGGCGGGCGCTCGCGCGAGGCGAAATCGCTGCTCGCTTTGGCGAGCCTGTGTTGCTTAATGCGGCGTTCTCAGGCCTATTGATGAGTTTGCTTGGGCTCCTCGTGCTCCTTGTGCTGCCCGGACTACGCACCGGAAGCCGCCAGGCTGGCCGTGTAGTCACAGCAATCGGGATTTTCGTGAGTATCCTGGGCGTTGCAGGCTTCCTAAGAGTTCCGACGAAGCCGAGCGTCCTGATATTCCTGTTCTTTGGTACGCTGTTGGCTGCTCCAATTCTGATCTGGCGGCGTGCTTTCTCAAATCCGTAAAGGGCACGCTGTTTCAGCAGGGGCATCTGCAAGTTGGACGAGCCATGATGATCGATAAATCGTTGGACCGCAGCCGGGAGCCTCTTTCTCCTGTTCGATATGATTTCAAGGAATCGTTTTGAGGAGTATTGCTTATGGAGACCTACCTTACACAGTCCGTCTTTCCGAGCAGCGTCATAAAAACAAGGAACGTATCGGGCTTTCAAATGATGGAGGGCTTGTATTACGCAAATACGAAAGTTCCCAGACACTCACATGAGCAAGCTGTGTTTTGCATCGCCCTCAAGGGACGCTGTGCCGAAGTCTATGGCCGTGAGGTGCGGGAGTATCGACCACTCACGGTACAGTTCCTGCCCCCAAATGAAACTCACTCGCTGGAAATCTCTTCAGCAGAGGTGCGTGCCTTCAGCGTAGAGGTTGCACCTCAATGGCTGGACCGGACCCGCGAATATTCTCTGTTCCTTGATAACTCGGTGCACTCTCGTGGAGGGTGGTTGAGCCGGCTCTTGATGAACCTCTATAAAGAATTTCGTCAGATGGACGACGCTTCACTTCTTGCCATCGAAGGGCTCGGGCTCGAAATGCTCGCAGAAGTTTCACGTAGTCAGGTCAAAGTATCTGACTGCAAGCCGCCCCGCTGGTTGTTGCAAGCCCTGGACCTTCTTCACGAACAATTCTCGGAAACCTTGACTCTTGCTCACCTCGCAACTTCAGTCGGCGTAAATCCGGTTTATCTGGCCCGCGGATTCCGCCGGTTTTGTCGTTGTACCATCGGAGAGTACATTCGCCAGCTCCGCATCGAGCACGCCTGCCGCGAGCTTTGTTCGTCCAATATTTCACTGGCCGCGATCGCTTCGGCCGCCGGGTTTTCCGACCAGAGTCACTTTTCCAGAACCTTCAAACGCTTTATGCATATGACTCCTGGTGAATACCGTCAGGCCTTTTCGCGAAGCTAATCCTGTTCCAGAAAGTTTCGATTGTTCAATACACTGGTTGGCCGCACAGCCTAGACTCCGTCTGGTCCGATTTGGGATAAGTATTCCTAAGGCTATCTATTCTCAGGTCTGACATGAAATCAATCATTCGAAATCCCAGAAAGGCATTAGCCAATTTGAGGGTAACGGGGGAAGCCCTTGGGGGGTGTCCGCACTCGCCGACTTTCCTCGCTTCGCATTTTTGCTTGCCATCGCATTTTCTTTTTATTGAGGAGGCCTAAGCATGATGAAGCGTTCTAACCTGTGGCTGTTATGTGTCGCTAGTCTTACCACGTTCCTACTGGCATCAGTGGTCCTTGCCTATCCGGTGACAAGGGCGAACGACATACTTGTACTTACAAACGTGACAGTGATCGATGGAAATGGCGGGCGACCCATGCCTAACATGGCCGTGGTCATCTCCGGCGAGCGCATTGCGGATATGTTTGCCATCGGGAAGAAACAACTTCCTGCGGGCGCAACGGTGATGAATCTGCGCGGGCATTATTTGATTCCCGGCTTAATTGATTCGCACTACCACTTCATGCTCGGCATGCGCAACAAAGAAACGGAAGATGCTTTGCACCGCTTTGCGTTTCTCGGAGGTATCACCACGGTGCGTGACATGGCCGGCGATGCAATTGCTTTGGCGGAACTGGCCAGGACTGCGGCCGACGGATCCGTGCAATGCCCGCGAGTTTATTTCTCCGCCTTGATGGCCGGCCCGACACACCTGCTTGGCGACCAACGCGTTGATCAAATTTCACGTGGGCGAGCTCGGGGCGAGGCGCCCTGGGCGAGAGCCATCACGCCTGAGACTGATATCACAAAGGCCGTCAGCGAAGCCAAAGCGACCGGCGCCACTGGAATCAAGATCTATACCGATCTAACTCCTGACATCGTCAACAGAATTACGGCCGAAGCCCACAAACAAGGTCTCAAAGTCTGGAGTCACGCGGCGATTTATCCTGGCAGGCCAACCGACGCTGTGGGCGCAGGCGTTAACGTCATTTCGCACAGCAATCTCATAGTCGCGGAAGGTATGAATGAGGTCCCGCAACAGTATAAGGGCAGTCACATTCTGCTCGATTACAACTCTGTTGGGGTCGAATTGAAGGCAATCAGCGATCTATTGCGACTGATGCTTGAGAAGGGAACCTTCCTTGATCCGACTTTGCTTGTTACCTCCCGCCTGGCAAAAACCGAAAAGGGAAAAATATTTCAAGATCCCATACAGATGGCCGAGTGGTCGTACATGTTCACCTCGCGCGCGCACATACGCAGAATCCCGATTGTGGCTGGTACCGATGTCCAGGAGGATCCAAACACACGCGACTTTCCGAACCTACATGCTGAGATGGAGTTGCTGGTCACGAAAGCCGGACTGACGCCGCTGGAAGCGATCACGGCGGCAACACGCAACGGGGCGCAAATACTTGGCATATCCGACTCCTGCGGAACGATTGCGCCCGGGAAGATTGCCGACCTGGTTGTCTTGAGCGCTGACCCGAGTGTGGACATTAGCAACACAACAAGAATCGTGTACGTGATCAAGGGAGGAAAGCTTCATAAGAGAGACACTACAAAGGATCAAAAAGATATGGGTGATCCGGGCGCTGTAAAGGAGTTAAAGAATCTCGTGCACATGTGGGACGAAGCGGATGTTAAGGGCGATGCCATAACTATCGATCGTCTTCTGGCTGAGGAGTTCACTTTCGTCGGTGGTCCCAGCAAAGCTCAATTTCTCGGGTCGGTCAAATCCAAATCACCTGACACGTCTGTCGAGTCTGCGGTAAGCGACGATGTGCAAACATTAAGGCGTGCAACAAAGAGGAGGTAACTAACTATGAGAGCGACGCAAAGGAAATTCCTATTTTGCGAACGCGCGGTTTTGGCGGCGATCATTTGCGCCGCAGTAATATTCTGCAACTTCGCCTTGGCGCAACAATCTCCTCAGAGTTTTCCACAAGAGTTGGATGACTACGTTGCGGCCACAGTCAAGGACTGGGAAATTCCCGGCGTCGCCATTGCCGTGGTGAAAGATGGCAAGGTCGTGGTCGTCAAGGGATATGGTGTGCGCGAGTTGGGCAAACCGGAAACAATTGATGAGAACACGATTTTTGATGTCGCGTCGTTGACAAAATCGTTCACTGTTGCGGCGATTGCCTCGTTGGTGGACGAAAAGAAAATGTCGTGGGACGATCCGGTAAGGCGATACATACCGACAATAGAGTTTCCCGATCCCTACCTCACCGCCAACATTACGATGCGTGATCTCTTGTGCCATCGCACCGGTGTCCGGGCGACGAACAGCGCCTGGTACTTCACAAATGTGAATCGTTCCCAACTGCTTGGCCTGATCAAGAACATGGAAATGGCAGTTCCCTTTCGCACCCAATCGGTTTACTCGAATATCGGCTTTACGATTGCCGGTGAAGCCGCTGCCAGAGCGGCCGGCACAACCTGGGAGAACCTCATTGCGCAACGAATCATTGTTCCACTTGGCATGAAGCGAACGACGGCCGTCTTCGCCTTAGCGCCGGCAATGGGGAATATCGCGTCGGGCCATGCGCTCGTTAATGGCGTTCAGCGCGTGACACCACGAGAAGGGACGCCGCGCGACGTGACGGCGCCGGCCGGAGCAGTCCAGTCCAGCGCAGCCGACCTCGCGACTTGGATGATCTTTCAGCTCGGCGTTGGAACGTTTCAGGGCAAACGCATTCTGAGCGCGGAGGCGATGAACGAGATGCACTCGCCGCAGATAGTGATACCAACAAACGAAGCATTTCGCACTGCTCGACAAATAAAGTATTTCGCGGCTTACGGTTTGGGTTGGCAGGTTTTTGACTATCGCGGCAATCGAATGCTTTGGCATTCGGGCGCTGGCGATGGCCAGACTGCGTTTCTGGTGCTGCTGCCCGATTCGCACATAGGTGTAGTAGTATTGGTTAATTCATGGAAAGCCGGCCCGGCGCTAAATGGTGCCATCGCGTCACGGATCATGGATCATTATCTCGGCATTCCCACGCGTCATTACAGCGGAGAGTATCACGAGTCGTGGACGCGAGGCCTACAACAACAGATCGAGGCAACGCGAAAGTTTGAAGCCTCACAGCTCAAGGGCACAACACCAACCCTTCCTCTTTCGCAATATGCTGGATTATTTCACGACAAGCTTGGACTGGATGTTAAAGTGTGGCTCGAAGCAGATACCTTGCGGCTCCAATATGGCGGCGGAGAGATTTCTGTCTTAACACACTGGCACCACGACACGTTTTGGGCGCGGTGGCAAAACCCGCTGCATGCAGAACAGCGATCGACCTTTGTGCAATTCAGTTTGTCTCCTCAAGGAACCATCGCAGAATTGCAGATGGACCTTTCCGGCGATCGGATCACCGCGCACCGCTGAGGTCCCGCAAAAAACAATGTCGGTGCTCTGTACCGCAGCTATTTGTAGGCATAAGCGAATATACTTTGATCACCGATGATCTCGAGGCGCAGCGTAAAGATGCCGAAGCTATCATGCTACGCAAAAAGGATATGCCTCTGGCAGTGCAGAGACATGATGCGGCTTTGTTCAATAGCTGGTGCGCGCGGGATTTTATTTTCCGCTGCTGGCAACTCTCAGAGAATTGATTGATGTGAAGAAAAAGAGGCCGATAATAATTTTTCAGACGGACGGAGACGAGGTCGGAAGACTAAGCAAGTGGCCGCCGATCGCCGGCGAACAATCACCAACTTATGCCTATGACATGAACGATGTTTATTCTGAGGTCGAAAAGTCGCGAGCTAAAATCTATACAGTTGTTCCGAATGACAAGCTGATCGGATTGTCAGAGGAAGAAACCATAGCACGTGCGCGGCGCATGTTAGAAAAGCAAAGGGCGGCGCAATCCAAGACCAAAGATATGTGGTACGGCGCCAAACGGCTTCCTCCTGAAGCAACCAGTAACCGAACAGTGCATGTCTCACTACCCGGGCTGGAAGAGTTGCGAGAGAAAGGCACCAAACGTGCTATCGATACGTTCGTGCAAGGACAAGCCGCCGCCGCTCGCGTTGCCGAATTGACGGGCACAGGCTTGAGGCTCCTTTGGGTCATAGAAAGCCGCTCAAACATTGAAACCATACTTTCGGCTGAGTCGTAACATTCGGGCATAAGTGCTGTAGTATTCGATAGCTCCCACCCCTGGATTCGCAATGCGGTGGCGATGTTTGAGATCGAGACGCACAAACTATCCAAGGCGTTTGGCGATCTGGTCGCCGTGCGCGATCTCGAGTTGCGAATTCCGAAAGGAACATTGTTCGGTTTTCTGGGACCCAACGGTTCGGGCAAATCCACTACCGTCAAGATGCTAACCGGAATGTTGCGGCCGACCAGCGGCGAAGTCTTCATTGGCGGACGTTCCGTCGTCAACTCACCTCTCGAAGTTAAGAAGAGAATCGGTGTGCTGCCTGAGGATCTCGCGCTCTTTGAGTCGCTGACAATCTGGGAACACTTGTTAATGATTGGCCCGGTTTACGAATTGAGTCGTAAAGAGACGGCGAGGCGGGCCGAGCAACTTCTCGTTTATCTTGATCTCTGGCAAGCCCGCCATACCTACGTCGACGAAGCTTCTTCGGGAATGAGGAAGAAATGCTCGCTGGCTTTGGCCCTGCTTCACAATCCGGAAGTTTTGTTTTTGGACGAACCATTCGAGGGTATCGACCCGGTGTCGGCGCGCAATATCAAAGACTTGCTACTCGTCATGGTTGGCAAGGGAATTACTGTGTTCCTGACGTCGCACATCCTGGAAGTAGTCGAACGACTGGTGCAGAGTTTCGCGATCATCGTTGGTGGAGAGATCGTGTGCAGCCAGACCATCGAAGAGACTCTTCGCTCAGGGGACAGCCTGGAAGATCTCTTTTTCAAACATGTGGTGAGAGAGACAGCCGAGGAACTGGAATGGATCGGTTAGCGGGTATTGTCCGATGTCAATGGCGCGCCTCCTGGCGGCGGTTCTCACGCGCCAGAGACCTCACTGTCGGTCATCAGGGTATCACCCTGATAATAACTGTCCTGATCTTTTTCAAGTATCTTCGGCTTTTAGGCTCAGCCAATATCCAGATTGCTCAGGGAGATGCCACACTCGTCCAGTCGCTGTTAGCCGCGATCTTCCTGGCTTGGCTATTCCTTCCAATAAGCATCCCTCGCGCCGATGTTTCTTTTAGTGGCTTGCGGCACCTGCCGCTATCAGTCAGTGACTTGTTTGGGATCAGGATTGTCTCGCTATTCATCAGGCCATATTCATGGATGGCCGTTCCGGGATCTTTAGCGATTTGTTATCCGCTGGCCCACGCGCCCAGACCCTGGTTAGCTCTGTCTGCGGCTCTGTTGTTTATCCCGATGTCGTGCTCAACAGGACTGGCCATGGCTCACTTACTCACCATCGCGGTCTGGAGACGGATAATGTTTGCAATCCTCGTTCTGCTATGCGCAACTGCTCTTTATGTGCTCAGCGGCGAGGATGCCGGCCCCTTCCGCCAATGGTCCTGGGTCTTGCCAACCAACCTGGTGACTCGCGCTGCGGTGGGAAAGAATCCTACGCTGGCGATGGGCACGCTCGTGATGCTCAACGTTCTTACTTTTGCTGCGGCTTGGTGGTCGTTTCGGCAAAGTTTGGTGAATGAGCCCAGGGCTGGGTCAGGGAGAAGAATGGACTCGATCCTCTTCCGATTACCCGGAGCCGCGGGAGGCTTGGCCGCAAAAGATGTTAGGTATTTTCGGAGGTTGCTCGATCCGTGCTTCGGGCTGTTGGCATCCGCGTTGTGCTGCTTTTATCTTGCGGCTTCCCGTGCTCCCTCAGCGTCGGCGGTATGGATATCTATAGTTATCCTCTTCATCCCAAATGCGCCGCTGGCGTTCAATTCGTTTGGTCTCGATAAGCGTTCCGGAATGGATCGCTATGGCCTCCTGCCCCTGGGCGGCGCGACGATCCTGCGGAGCAAGAACCTGGCGTTCGTGATTATCGCGAGTGTTCAAGTGTGTCCCATCATTGTGCTGGCAGTTTGGCGGCTCGGACTATCGGTTGGAGCTTTCGGACTAGTTGAAGCGGCGTCGTTGGCAGCCGCTTATCTGGCTTGGGGCAATTGGATGTCCATCACTCTACCGGCGAAGATGCAGTTCTTCCGCTTCGCCCCACCAGGCGGGTCGCTGCCTGAATTAATCGCTGGTTTAGTGTTTGCCAGCCTGCCGGGAGTACTTACTATGTATGTATTGCAGATGAGGGCCGAGCAGGCGATATGGGTGAACCTTCTGATCTTACTGCTGTGCGGTATCCTTTATTCGTTGGCGACGATCCGGGCTGGAAGGCGTTTTGAGCAGCAGCGCGAGAAGGTTGCTCATTCGATCTTGTGATTAAAACCCAAGTTGAAGAAGGCCCATTCAATTTTTGGAATCTTTGTCCTGATTGTCTTCCTGTTAACGGGGCAGTATATGGACAAGTATTACCACCACATGGTTGGCGTCCCGGATGGGATTCGATTGTTGTATCGTACCAGGCACATCTTTATTTTGCTGTCTGGTTTGACGAATCTGGGTATCGCAGCCTATTTCACCTATCGACTCGAGTTTTGGCGCAGAGCCTTACAGCTGGTAGGCTCTGGTCTTACATTCACAGCCTCCTTTCTGTACATCGTGGCATTCTTTTATGAGCCCGGATTGAGAAATTTGCGCACGCCACTAAGTCATTGGGCCACGTACTGTATCGCGGCCGGAGTAGTGCTTCACGTTTTGACTGGCATAGGTCAAAAGAAGGAGACAACCGCGAGCTAACAGATCATTACGAGTTTCACAATGGAGAAGCACATGAGATTCCTGCAATCTGTAATTCTTCTTTTATCAGTTACGTTGACCGCGTTAGCCGCCACGCAGCCTAATGAAAAGGCAGTGACGCTCATCTTCCTGCCGCAACCGCAGGAGATCGAACTCGCTTTAAGCGCAGGTCCCGAACACTTGCGGCTTGATGCAACCGTTTACGTCTTTGGGAAGAAGGGTTATGAAAAGATTCGCAGCGGCAAGAATGGGTTTACTTGCCTGGTCAATCGCGACGGTAATCAAATGGGTGATAACGATCTCAAGCCTACTTGTTGGGACGCCGAAGGGAGCGCCACGATCGTGCCGGTGATGCTTCGGGTTGGTGAAATGCTGGCGCAGGGAAAAACGGCGGACGAAATTAAGCAGGATATTGACCGGGGATTTAGCGATGGCCGTTTCGTCAGTCCCCGAAAGGCGGGGATTGCCTATATGCTCAGAGGCGATGTGCAATATGATCCAAAGACGATGTCCATCAGTAAAACTTTATTTCCGCCTCATTACATGATTTACGCGCCCGGTGTTACCAATGCAGACATTGGCATCAATATGGATGCATACCAGAAACACCCTTCATTGCCGCTTGTTTATGCGGGATATTCGGGCGGAGCGCGTACGGCTTACATTATTGTGATGGCAGCCGAAGACAAAGGGCATTCGCAATGATGTGATCGGGTTCGTGAGGAAAGAAAGCGTGTTCTTCAGATAGCAAACAATACTCGCAGCATCTGTTCGTCCGTTCTCGCACGTCTCTTCGCAGGGCCGACGAGATTCGGGCGACACTCACGACTGGGTCTCCAGATAAAGTTGAGCCCGAGCTTTGACCAGTTGCATCAGGTGTTCAAGTTCGCCAAAGCGTTCGAGTTCGGCGGCTTCATCCCCAGTCAGTTCACCGCTCTCGTTTCGTTCCAATAGATAACGTACTCGCTCTTGCGAATCGGTCGAAGGGCGAAACGCCAGAATCTCCGCTGAGTTGGTGCGGGCGAATAGATCGACGATCTCGTCATAGCTCTTTTGAGTAACGCTCATGATGTTACGCCTCTTTTCGAAGACGCCAAGATCAAACCACGGTCAGTCGAACTGTTCAAGAGCTAGACCGTGAACTGATAATTCACCTCAGTTGAATGCCCGTATGCGCTCACTACTGCTCGCGGTTCGAAAGCGCATTTCAGTAAGCGAAAACCGTATATTACCCTAGCTTCGCGTTATCAAGAATCAATCGACTCAATCCTCTGTCCGATGTGAGGG